>Ga0335083_10006760_pt1 | contig 14237 bp, 18 predicted proteins | sample Lox_Sample_42_FD_206716 | JGI IMG/M metagenome (GOLD analysis project Ga0335083, IMG submission 206716) | Soil microbial communities from Loxahatchee National Wildlife Refuge, Florida, United States - Lox_Sample_4.2 | ecosystem: Environmental > Terrestrial > Soil > Wetlands | place: USA...
CCTGAGTCAAGGGAGGCAAAGAATCGCGCCCTATCTCGCTTAAGTCTTCGCCCGTCAACGACCCATACCATCTTCGGATAAAAGTTCTCCCGCGCCTCCCGCTCGTCTCGACTCAGGTGTGAGTGCTGAAACTCAAGAACTATCCCACTTTCAGTTTTCACGTCGGCGATGTGCTTTTCGCCATCCTCTGATTGGTGGATAAATTCCTGCCAGGCTTTGGGGAAGTGGTCTTTCCAAGCGCGATGCCATTCTGTTTCGGATTCCCACCAACGATCGCAGGTAGCCTAGCAGTTGCGCCGATTATGAGACGGCTCGGCGCGGGTGGTCATCTCTAGCCAAGCGATTTTCAAAACGTGAACCGAGAACGGTAGTCCTGCGGCGTGACGGCGAGCAGGCGCAGGAAGCTGCGGCGCATTGTTTCCTCCGAGCCGAAACCGCAACGCTGCGCGATCCGCTTGACCGGCGTGCGTGACTCCGAAAGCAGGCGCCGCGCCGCCTCCACCCTCAGCCGCTCGATGGCGCGGGCTGGCGTTTGCCCGGTCGCCTCTCCATAGTGTCGGCTGAAACTGCGCTCGCTCATTCCCGCCCGATCGGCCAGGACCGACAGCGAAAGATCGTCACTGAGATGACGATTTATCCAATCATGGAGCGCGCCGAACTTATCGTCCGCGGCTTGCAAGGCCAGAGCGGCGCTGAACTGCGCCTGTCCACCGGGACGTTTGAGGAAGACGACCATGTAGCGGGCTACGGCAAGCGCGGTGGAGCGGCCGAGGTCCTCTTCCACAAGCGCCAGCGCGAGATCGATCCCCGCGGTCACGCCAGCCGAGGTCCACACCCGACCGTCGCACACAAAGATGGGATCGGATTCGACGTGCACAGCGGGAAAGCGTTGAGCCAGTCTGGCGCAGTCCTTCCAATGGGTCACCGCGCGACGTCCGTCCAATAGACCTGCGGCGGCAAGCAAGAATGCGCCGGTACAAACAGACGCAACGCGACGCGCCTGCGTCGCCCGCTGCTGCAGCCAATCGACCAGCGCCGGATTTGCAGAAGCCGCCTCCACCCCCTGCCCTCCGGCGACGAGCAAAGTATCCAACGCTTCGTGGCGTTGGCTGAGCGGACCCGCCGCCAGCGTCACTCCCGCAGAGGAGACGACGCCTTGATCGCCTTGCGTCACCAGCTTGAGCCGGTAGGGCGGCGCGCCTCCGGCGTTGGCGACGAGATCGTTGGCGGAGGCAAACACCTGAACCGGACCAGTGACATCGAGCAGTTGCACCGCCGGGAAGGTGAGCACCTCCACGGGTCGGATCGGGCTTGGCGAGAAACGAGGGGTCTTTGGCATTTCCGCCAAACAATGCCCGGCTATCTTCGCCTTGTCCACCACGGACTTCGGACTTGGAGATGACCATGATTCCACACGCCGCTCACCTGCAGATCGGCTCGCTCCTGTTCGAGGGCATCGATCAGATCGACCTGACCGGACCGTTCGAGGTGCTGTCGCGCATCCCGAATTCGACCTATCGCATCTATGCCAAGACCATGGCGCCCGTTCGCGATGTGAAAGGATTGCGGCTTACACCGGACGCGATCCTCGCCGATGCGCCGCCCCTGGATATCCTTCATGTGCCGGGCGGCCATGGCCAAGAGACCTTGATGGACGACGCCGAGGTGCTGAACTGGATCCGTCAGCTCTCGTCGGGCGCATGCAGCATTTTCTCAGTGTGCACCGGTGCCCTGATCTGTGGCGCGGCAGGTCTCCTCAAGGGACGCAGGGCGACGACCCACTGGGCGTCATTTCACCTGTTGCCCTATTTCGGCGCAATCCCCGTCAACGAGCGCGTCGTGGTGGATGGCGCTTGGGTCTTTGCCGCAGGGGTCACGGCCGGCATCGACGGCGCCTTGCGCCTCGCCGCCGAGCTGCGCGGCGATGAGGTCGCGCAAGCCATCCAGCTTCATATTGCCTACGCGCCGGAACCGCCCTTCGACAGCGGAACGCCGGAGACCGCGCCGGCCGCGATCGTAGATGAAGCGCGGCGATCTGTGCGGCCTATCACGGCGCAGCGCGAACAAACCGCGCGGCGTATCGCCGCCAAACTCGGCATCGCTATTCCAGTCGAGGGCAGAAAATGACCTCGCTGGCGTCACGCTGCTGGCCCGGCGGGAACCGAGGGCTCATTGGCGCGCCCGTCAGCGGCACCATCGCTAAATTGGTCACGTGATCGACGTCAACAAGGAGCGACTCACATGACGAGCTTTCCCGTTCACACCATCGAATCCGCCCCTCAACGCTCGCAGTCTTCGCTGCGGCAATTGCGGTCGGCATTCGGCATGATCCCGAACCTCATCGGCGCGATGTCGACCTCACCGGTTCTGATCGACAGCCTCGTCGGCCTGTTCGGGAAGGTTCATGGCAGCAGCTTCACCGAGGCGCAGGTCCAGACCGTCCTGCTTACCGATGCGGTGACCAACGACAGCCCATGGGCCGTGGCGTTCCATACGACTCTGGCTCTCAAGGAAGGCATCGACCTGGCGGATGTCCAGGCCATCCGTAATGGTCGTCTGCCGAAGGACAGCAAGCTCGCCGCACTGTCGGGCCTAGCGAAGGCGATGATCGAAAAGCGCGGACATCTCGGCGACGACGACATCAAACGATTCCTCGCAGCCGGGTTCGGCAAGGACCACCTCCTCGAAGTGATCGCCGCGGTCGCGGCGTCGACGATCACCAACTATACCGCCAGCATCACCAGGCCGCCTCTCGAAGCGCTGTTTCAGGACCATGCCTGGCAGGGTTGAGACACCCAACTAGGGGAGGAGCAGTGATCGTTCGCATCGTCGCGGCTGGCGTCCGTCGTCCAACCAGATCGATTTCGCACCACCAATATGCGGGAACGCTCACACCTGAGTGGTCTCGTTTGCTTTTTGCAGAAAGCGCACGATCACGGCGAGGTCGCGGTCGTTGAATCGTGCCAGCAGTGCATTGGTTGCTTCCGCCATTTTCGCGTACGCGCCTTCCGCCGTGCGCAGGAACTTCGGTAGCACCCTAACCAAGCAGGAACGCCGATCCGCGGGATTCGGCTCCCGCTTGACGACACCCGCTTTTTCCAACCGATCGAGGACTACCGTGACACCGCCAGTGGTCAAGCCAGAGAGCTTCGCAAGACGGCCGGGCGTGGTCGGGCCGTCGATGTCAAGCAGGTTGATGAACTGCAGATCGGTCGGAAGCATCTTCAACCTGTCGGCCATTCGCTGATTGAATAGCACCGAATTGGCGACCATGCGGCGCAGTTCCGTGACCGTGGAACCAGCGAGCGCTGCCCGTTTTTTTTCGCTTGACATCATCGGCATGTCCCTTATTTGGTAAGCCGCTTGCTCAATAAGGTAATGGGTGATCTGATGAATGGCAAGTTCCATGTGTTGATCGCGGGCGGCGGCATTGCCGGACAGGCGCTAGCGCTCTTTCTCAAGAAAGCGGGCATCTCCAGTGCAATCTACGAGGCGCGTGGCCCCAGTCTCGGCGTCGGCGGAGGGCTCGGTCTGTCGCCCAATGGCATGAACGTGCTGGCGGCGCTTGGGCTTGCTGAGACCTTGAAAGCGCGCGCGAGCCTCGGCCCGGAGTCGTTTTTCCGCGACGAGCGCGGCAAGCTCTTGGCGCGACTGCGCAACGGCGGCGCAAAGTTTGGCGAACCGCAGATTTCGGCAATGCGCTCGGATCTTTACGCGGTACTTACGGCCGCAATCCACGAGCAGGGTGTTCCGCTCAACTATGACAGGCGTCTGGCGCGGGTCGAAAACAATATCGATGGCGTGATTGCGCATTTCGCGGATGGCACAACGGCTCGCGGTGACCTCCTTGTCGGCGCCGACGGTGTGCATTCGCTGACGCGGCACGAGATCATGCCCGAGGCGCCCGAGCCGGAATTCGTCGGCATTACTGGCATCGGCGGTAGGATCGCGCTCGCGGAAATGCCTGAGCTCGCGCCCGAACAGTCACGCAGCTTCACCTTCACGTTCGGGCCGGAAGGTTTCTTCGGCTTTTGCGGCGGCAGCTGCGGCGAGGAAATGTGGTGGGCAAACCTCCCGCGCCAAAAGCCATACAGCGAGGCGGAGCTCGGATCGCTATCGGCGGACGTGCTACGCCAGATGTTGCTCGAGCGCTTCGGCGGCTACTACCAGCCCATTCCCTCCTTAATCGCGCGCACGCGCGACATCATCGCACTCAACATTTTCGACATTCAGTCTCTGCCGAAATGGCATACCGGTCGCGTGATCCTAATTGGCGATGCAGCGCACGCGGTCAGTCCAAATTCGGGGCAAGGCGCATCGCTTGCGCTTGAAGACGCAATGTATCTCGCGAAACTATTGCGCGATTGCGGGGCGAATTACGCAGCCGCCTTCGCCCGCTTCGAAAGTGACCGCAAGCCGCGGGTCGAGCGTATCGTTGCTGCGGGGCGCCGCGCAGCTTCGGACAAAGAGATTGTCAGTCCGCTGAAATCGAAATTGCGCAACTTCGCGATCGCGATAATGCTCCGATTCATCGGCATCCCCGGCACTATGGAAGCCATCGGTTACCGCATCGATTGGGATCGCGATGATTTCACGCGGAAGGCGGCTTAAATGAGCAGCGGAGCAAAACGATTCTATCATGGTACACGGGCCGATTTGAAAACCGGAGACCTAATCGCGGCCGGCTATCGCTCTAATTACGGCAATCGGAATCAGGCATCTTGGGTTTACTTCACCGGCACGCTGGACGCGGCGATTTGGGGCGCCGAACTAGCCGCCGGCAACGGACAGGAAAGGATCTACATTGTCGAACCAATCGGTTCTATTGTGGACGACCCCAACCTGACGGATAAGAAATTCCCGGGAAATCCGACGCAGTCCTACCGTTCCCGCGAGCCACTCCGTGTCACAGGCGAGGTCACAGACTGGGTGGGCCACTCACCCGAAAGGCTGAAGGAAATGAAGGAAAATCTGAAACGCTTGAAGGCGCAAGGGGTCGAGGCCATCGACTGATCCCTAAAAATAAATGCTTTCACAACGTGCCCACACCGCGGAAAACAACGGCGCGTCGCGCCTCAGTTCTCAGGCTTGGACGGCTCACCAACGGCAACGAACCTCAATGGCGTGCAGGAAGATTGTAATGGATCATCTTGAAGACCTTTGCGATCGCGCCCGCCCGATCGATCCATCGGCTGAGAAAACAATTTCCCTACATTCCGTGCTGAACAAAAAACCGCGAGAGAAATCACTCTGTCGACTTTAAATAAAATAATTTGCGAGTTCCTCGGAACAGCGGAAGCCAAGGGGCGTTCCAGCTTCAGCACCCCGCGATGTTTCGGATCGATCTCGTAACCGATGCGCGGTTCCCGGTCGCCAATTTAAGCCGCTGCTGAAAGCTCCGGCGGTATTTGCGCATTTATCATGGAACTGTTGAAAGCAGGCTGGCTATGCAGCCTTGCTTTAATTGGCGCTTCCCGACCAACCGTCGGATGAAGACAATTCTCCCATCGAAGGATGACAAATGTCTGAAACTATGAACCTGCATCAGGTACCTGATACTACGACCTTCCATCGCGCCCTGTGGGCCGGCCGCATAATGAGCGCGTTTGTCGTTATTGCTCTGCTGGCAGACGGCACTATTCAGCTTTTCGCGCCGGCACAGATCGCGAGCATGTTGCGGGAAACCGGGTTCGCGATGGACCTGACCCGTGTCGTGGGTCCGCTCATACTCGCCTGCGCCATCCTTTACGCCATCCCGGCCACCGCCGTCCTCGGTGCGATCCTAGTGACGGGCTTTTTGGGAGGTGCCATCTGCGCCCATGTCCGCATTGGTGAGTTGGGGTCACCGCCGGAAATCATTTCCCTGCTTCTGGGCGCGATGACATGGGGCGGCCTCTACGCGCGCGATCCTCGTATCCGGGCCATTCTGCCGCTCATCCGTTGAACCAACAGGGGCAGTGCTCTGTCCCTCAACATCAGGAGAAAACACATGTTTTTAGTAATGGGAATCACGGGAAAAGTGGGGGGCGCAACGGCAGAACATCTGTTGGCACACGGCAAGAAAGTACGCGCGCTCGTCCGCAATCGCGAGAAGGCGGCTAACTGGGCGAAGCAGGGCGTGGAACTGGTTGATGGTGATTGGAATGATTCGGCAGCCATTGAGCGGGCGCTCAAAGTCGTCGAAGGCGCGTTCGTCATGTTGCCGTCTGTCTGGGCGCCTTCGCCCGATTACAAAGAAGCCAAGGGCGTCATTGCAAACTATATCGAGGCGCTCACCAAGGCAGCGCCGCCGCGAGTGGTGGCGCTTTCATCGATGGGTGCGAGCAGGACCAGCGGGGTCGGGATGCTCACGGCCTTGTCGCTTCTGGAGCAAGGGTTTCGCGACCTGACATCGCCAATCGCATTTGTGCGCGCAGGTGGATTCTTCGAAAACTTCCTCTACGGCTTGCAGGTCGCCAAGGGCGGAACGCTACCGGTCTATTACAATCCGACAAATCGGAAATCGACCATGGTTGCGACGAACGACATCGGCGCGGAGGTCGCAACCCTTTTGACCGGGCCAGCGTGGTCAGGGCTGCGCGTCGTCGAGATTGGTTCGATGGTCAGCGCGGATGAAGTCGCGGAGCAATTGGGTGAAGTCCTGAATCGCGACGTGAAAGCCGTTGCAATCCCCCGTGCAGGGTGGGCGGAAGCGTTCGAGCAGTTCGGCATCCCGAAGGGTCGCACCGGACCTGCCGAAGAAATGTTTGAGGCCGTGAACGCAGGATGGACGGCACTCGGAGTTGAGGGTACGGAGCATGTAGCGGGTACGACGTCCGCACGCGACGTCTTCGCGGCGGCCCAGAAGGCCGTGACGGCGTGAACCGTAATGTTTCTCGTTCCGCTCTTTATGGTTGGACATTTCAGCACCCACCAGTAATGCCTCTCCACTTCCGGTTTGTGTCATTCTCGTCGGATTTAGTTGGGTTTCTTCCACGGCTGACTTCCGCTTCGTGAAGTATGATTTTGGCATCAAAGAGGACCGATATGCCGAGGAGGCGTTACAAACCCGAGGAGATCGTCGCCAAGCTGAGGCAAGTTGATGTGCTTGTCTCGCAAGGGCAGAGCATGGCGGATGCGATCCGCCAGATCGGCGTCAGCGAGGTGACATTCTATCGTTGGCGACAGGAGTTCGGCGGGCTGAAGATCGAGCAGGTAAAGCGGCTCAAGGATCTTGAGCTTGAGAACAGCCGGCTGCGCAAGGCAGTCTCTGATCGGACGCTCGACAAGCTGATCCTGCAGGAGGCGTCCCGGGGAAACTATTGAGCCCCGCGCGTCGTCGCGTCTGCATAGAGCATAGCGCTCTACAAGGCCGAGAAGATGCAAGGTACCGAAATGCGCGCGATTATTGGCGCGCTCCAAGAGCATCTCGATCGCGGGGAGGAACGGCTCAGTGCTGAACGTGAAGAGAATTGGCAACGGCAAAAGAAAGAAGAACGCATCAAACGTGAGCAACGCTTCCTCTCCGGTGCCGACTGTGGCTGGACGACGATCGATAAATCTGGGGCGCTCTATTGCCGACGCAACGGCCGCGCGTTTCGCATTGTACAGGGCAAGGACAAGCGATGGACTCTGTACCGCGTCAAGGACGGCGAGGACGAAGGTAATATTCTCGGCACATATCGCAACCGCACCGATGCGAATATGGCGCTATCGCTTATTCGCCCGAAATTTAGTTGTGATCAGGAGCAACGTTAAGAGCCGGGGTTGACTGATATTCGTCGCACGGCGCGCGATCAAATCTAGGCTCGTTCGTGTCCCACTTTTTGAGCGAGTGGGACAAAAACTCGAAAAAACAGCCAAAATCAACTGCTTGAAAAAGCTATGGTGCCCAGGGGCGGAATCGAACCACCGACACCGTGATTTTCAGTCACGTGCTCTACCAACTGAGCTACCTGGGCGGCTTTACCCGCGGAAACCACGGGACAAGCGGAAGCGCGGGGGTTATAGCGGGCTCACGCTTTCAAGCCAAGCGCGGCGCGGAAGCGGTTTTTCAGCTCGATTCCGTCGCGCAGCGGCAGCACGCGCGGTGGTTCGTCCGACGCGATTAGAACGCGGGCGAACAGCGTTTCATCGAACGTCCTGATGCGCGTGGCAAGAGCGCCAAGGCCGGCTTCGTCGCGCACGTCGCAGCACTGCGGGAAGCCGCAGGCGGCGGCCACCGCCACCAGATCGACGCCGCTCCGGGTGTGGCTCGGCTGCATGCCGGTCTCGCCATAGACCCCGTTGTCGAAAACGATGACGGCGAGATTGCCCGGCCGCTTGATGCCGATGGTGGCGAGCGAGCCGAGCCCCATCAGCATCTCGCCGTCACCGGTGATCACGGCGACACGGCGCTGCGGCTGTGCCAGCGCCAGACCGAGCCCGATCATGGCGGCGCCGCCCATCGCGCCCCACAGATAGAAATTGCGCGGATCGTCTCCTGCCGCGGCCAGATCCCACGTGGTCGAGCCCAGGCCGGGGACGATGAGCAGATCGCCGCGATCGGCGACCAGCGCGGCCATGGCGGCGCGGCGTTCGAGCATCACTTCGACCACACTTTCCTGCCAATCAGCTGCTGCGACAACAGCACGGCCGCAATGCGCTCGTCGCCAAAGGCGTGCTGCACCGCACGCGCGGCCGCGCCTTCGACCTCTTCCGGCGCCGAGGCGCGATGGACTTCCGCTTCGCAGAGCTTGAGCACCGGATCGACGATGGAGCCCATCGGCACCTGCCAGGGATTGAACTCCTCCCATTCACCGCGCATGGTGATGAGCATCAGCAGCGGAAAGCGGCAGCTGCGCGCGAGCGACAGCATGTTGACGCAATTGCCGAGCCCGCTCGATTGCATGAGCAGCGCGGCACGCCCGCCGCCGAGCCAGGCGCCGGCGGCAAGCGCGACGCCCTCCTCCTCGGTCGTCAGCGCGACGTCGTGGATATCGTCGTCGGCGCGGCAGCGCTCGATCAGTCGCGCATGGCCGGCATCCGGCACATAGCCGACCTGGCGCACGCCGGCGCGCTTGAGCATCGTGTAAAGTCGATCGGGCCAATCGGTGGCAACGCTCATGCTTCGTCCGCCTCGGCATCGCGCGGGCGTTCGCCGTCCTCGTCTTCTTCCTCCTTGGCCGGAACCGCGTAGACGCCGGAGAGCCAGCGGTTGAGATCGATGTCGGCGCAGCGTTTTGAGCAGAACGGCTTGAACGTCGGCTCGGTCGGCTTGCCGCAGATCGGGCAGGACTTCGCTGAAACGGTGTTTGCCAGCATGGACTTCACATAAGGCAGAAGGCTTGGGCTTGCAAAGTCCGCTCAGGCATATTTCAGGGTCAGCCCGCCGTCGATCACCAGTTCGATGCCGGTGATATAGCGGCTCTCGTCGCTGGCGAGAAAAACCACGCCCCAGGCGACATCCCAGCCGGACCCGCCAAAGCCCATGGGCACCTGGCTTGCGCGCTTCTGCCACATCTTTTCGATGTCGCCCTCGGCATAGGCCTTCGCCAGCCCGGCGCTGTGGGCGACCATCGGCGTTTCCATAAGCCCGGGCAGGATGGCGTTCACGCGCACGCGCCCGGCGGCGTATTCGACCGCGGTGGTGCGCGTGAGATGGCTCAGCGCCGCCTTGGAGGCGTAATAGGTCGCGTAAGGCACGCCGGTGTAGCGCAGCGCGGCGATCGAGGAGATGTTGACGATCGAGCCGCCGCCCTGCGCCACCATGATCGGGATGACGTGCTTCATGGTCAGGAACGCGCTCTTCAGGTTGATGTCCATCACGCGGTCCCAAGCCTCTTCGGCAAGTTCGACGACGCCGCCGACTTCGGCAATGCCGACATTGTTGTCGAGCAGATCGATGCGGCCGTATTCGCGCAGGCAGGCCTGCACCATGGCTTCGACATCGGCATTCCGGGTAACGTCGACGCGCATGGCGAACGCCTGGCCGCCTTCCGAACCGATGACGGCGGCCGTTTCCTCGGCGGCTGCCAGATTGATGTCGGCGCAGAGTACCTTGGCGCCTTCGCGCGCGCAGGCAACCGCGGCGGCCTTGCCGTTGCCCCAGCCCGGGCCGATCGAGCCGGCGCCGACGATGAGCGCGACCTTGTTCTTCAGGCGCTCAGGCATCGGATTTTTCCATCCGCTGCGCGTCGCGCTCGCGAAGCGCGGTTTTCAGGATCTTGCCGTAATTGTTCTTCGGCAGTGCATCGACGAAGACGTAGTCCTTCGGCCGCTTGAAGCGCGCGATATTGGCAAGACAGAGCGCGTCGAGCTCCGCCGGGCTCGCCTCGCCGACCACGTAGGCGACGACCACCTCGCCCCATTCGCGATCCGGGCGGCCGATGACCGAGACTTCGCGCACCGCGCCATGAGTGAGCAGCACCTCCTCGACCTCGCGCGGGTAGATATTGGAGCCGCCGGAAATGATCAGGTCCTTGGAACGGTCCTTGAGGTGCAGATAGCCTTCGCCGTCGAAAGTGCCGACGTCGCCGGTATGCAGCCAGCCGCCGCGCAGCGAGGCTGCGCTCGCCGCCTCGTTTTGCCAGTAGCCGGCCATGATCACGTCCCCGCGCACCAGGATTTCACCTGTCTCGCCGGTCACTAGCGGCCGGTCGTCGCCGTCGGCGACCATGACCTCGACGCCGGAATACGGCATGCCGGCGGAGCCGAGGCGCTGGCGCCAGCGCGGATGATTGCGGTCGCCGATGTCCTGCTTCGACAGGGTGGTGATGGTCATCGGCGCTTCGCCCTGACCGTAGATCTGCGCCAGCCGCGAGCCAAAGCGGTAGAGGGCGGCGAGCGCATCCTCTACGTACATCGGCGCGCCGCCCCAGATCAGCGTGCGGATATTCTCCGCCGGGCACTCGGCCGGGCAGGCGACGAGGCGCTTGATCATGGTCGGCGCCGCGAACATGGAGGCGCGCGGCCAGGCGCGGAACAGCGCGAAGATTTCCTCGGGCTCGAAGCTGCCGCTTTCCGGAATGACCTGCACGCCGAGGCGGGCCACATGCATCATGATATAGACGCCGGAGCCGTGGCTCATCGGCGCGGCGTGCAGAATGGCGTCGCCGGGCGCGATGGCATCGACCTCGGCGGCATAGGCCTGGCTCGCTACCACCAGATTGCGGTGCGTGAGCATGGCGCCCTTCGGCCGCCCGGTGGTGCCGGAGGTGTAGAACAGCCAGGCAAGATCATCCGGCGCCCGCGGCACAACGTCGATCGCATCGGCGGTAAACAGCGCCTCGTAATCCCTGCTGCCGACCGCAATCAGGCGCTCGAGCGAGCGCGGGGCATGCGGCGCGATTTCTGCATCAAGGCCAGGCGAGGCGAAGCACACGCGGGCGCCGGAATGCTCGAGGATAAAACCCAGCTCCGCGCCGTGCAGCTTGGCATTGGCCGGCACCGCGGCGAGCCCCGCGTGCCAGATGCCGTAAAGCAGTTCGAGATAATGCTGCGAATTTTTGGCGGCGATGGCGACACGGTCGCCGGGCATGAGATGCAGCCTGTTGCGCAAGGCGCCAGCAAGCCGCGCGGCGCGTGCCGCGAGCTCGCCATAGGTCGCGACCACGCGCGGACCGGTCGCGGCCGCCGGTAACGCCGGGTGACTGAGGCCGGATCGGTAGAGCCATGACGCAAGATTCATGCGGCCCCCTCCGCACAGTTTCCTCAATTATTGTTGCGCGCGATCTTACCAGAAATCCGGCTCAATAGCCGATCGCGCGGGAGACGGGTCTCTCGTTATTGCGCGCCCGCATTGAGCCAGCCGAAGCGGATCGGATAGCCCTCGCCGCCAAGCAGCGTCATGGTTTCGTAGAGCGGCAGGCCGACGACATTCGTATAGGAGCCGACCAGCTTGACGATGAAGGTGCCGGCAATGCCTTGCGCCGCATAGCCCCCGGCCTTGCCGCGCCACTCGCCGGAGGCAAGATAGGCCTCGATGTCCTCTTCCGACAGCCGCTTGAAGCGCACTCGCGTTTCCACCAGCCGCTGGCGGAATGATTCTTTCGGCGTCACCAGGCAGATCGAGGTGTGGACGCGGTGATTGCGGCCGGAGAGCAGACGCAGGCATTGTGCCGCCTCGTCGAGCAATTGCGCCTTGGGCAGAATGCGGCGGCCAACCGCCACCACGGTGTCGGCAGCGAGGATGTAGGCGCCGCGCAACTCGTCGTCGAGCTTGACGTTTTCCAGCGCCGCCGCGGCCTTGGCGTGCGCCAGCCGGTTGGCATGGGCACGGGGAATTTCGCCGCGCTGCGGGGCCTCGTCGATGTCGGCGGGCTTGAGCGCATCGGGCTCGATGCCGGCCTGGTTGATGAGGGCAAGCCGGCGCGGCGAGCCGGAGGCAAGCACGAATTTGGGCCGGCCGATCATCTTGGATAAAGCCTATGGACGGGCAACGAAGCAAACATCGGCTGTCACTAGCGGAACACGCCGGGTTTCACAACTGAGCCTGTGTTTCCGGTGATTTCGCACCCTGCTTTTACTCGTTGCCTGTCGCCTTGCTGCCGAATCGCTCGCGGATGCGCGCCAGTAACTGGTCGCGCACCTCGCGATAGGCGTTGAGCCGCTGCTCGCGGCTGCCTTCCGTTCCAGTCGGATCGACCGTCGGCCAGTATTCGACCTCGGCGGCGATGGTGCGCGTCAGGTCCAGCGCCTTGTGATGCGCCGGCGGCGACAAGGTCACGATCAGATCGAAATTGAGGCCTTCGAGGTCTTCCAGTTCCTCGAAGGTCATCGGCTTGTGGCGGGCGATGTCGATGCCGATCTCCTCCATGGCGGCGACGGCGAAGGGATCGAGCTCGCCCTTCTGCACGCCGGCCGAGCCGACATAAATCGTCCTGCCGAACATCTGGCTCATCAGCGCCGCCGCCATCGGCGAGCGCACCGCATTCATGCCGCAGGCAAACAGCACGGCCTGCGGCCGGGAGGCTCGCTCCGGCGGCGGCAACGATCACCCCTTCCAATGCAGCACGCAGAGCAACGTGAACAGGCGCCGCGCGGTGTCGATGTCGACCGTGACCTTGCCTTTGAGCCGCTCCATCAAAATCTGCGAGCCGTCGTTGTGGATGGCGCGGCGGCCCATGTCGATCGCCTCGATCTTGTCGGGCGTGGCGGTGCGGATCGCCTGATAGTAGCTGTCGCAGATCATGTAGTAATCCTTGACGATCCGGCGCAGCGGCGTCAGCGAAAACAGATGCGCGACCACCGGCGTGCCGTCGGTCAAGCGGATGTCGAAGACCAGCCGGTTGCCGTTGATGCTTAGGTGCAGCGCGTAAGGCCCACGTTCGTGGCCGGCCGGCGCAAAGCTGTTCTTCTCGAGCAGGTCGTAGATCGCGACTTCGCGTTCGTGCTCGACGTCGGCATTGGCGCGGCCGATCGTCTCCTCGTCGAGCGTCACCGCGGCGAGGCGCTGCTGGGTGGCCGCGGCTGCTGGTTTCTCCGGGCTCATTTTCGGTTCATGCGGATCGCAACCGAGCGCGCGTGCGCGGTCAGGCCTTCCGCTTCGCCAAGCGCGATCGCCGCCGGACCGAGCGCGTGCAACTGCTCCGGCCCGCATTTGAGGATCGAGGTGCGCTTCATGAAATCGAGCACCCCCAGGCCGGAGGAAAAGCGCGCCGAGCGCGCCGTCGGCAGCACGTGGTTGGAACCGGCGACATAATCGCCGATCGCTTCCGGGGTATGCGCGCCGATAAAGATCGCGCCGGCATTGCGGATGCGCGCGGCGAGCTGCTCGGCGTCGGCCGCCTCGATCTCGAGATGCTCGGGCGCGATGCGGTCGACCAGCGCAATGGCGTCGTCGAGCCGGGGCACGGTAATGATGGCGCCGAAGTCACGCCACGAGGCGCCGGCGATGGCCGCGCGCGACAGGGTCTTGAGCTGCGCAGCAACAGCCTTCTCGACATCGCCGGCGAGCGCCGCATCGTCGGTGATCAGGATCGACTGCGCGCTTTGATCGTGCTCGGCCTGCGCCAGCAGATCGGCGGCGATCCAGTCGGCATTTCCGGTCTTGTCGGCGAGGATGAGCACTTCGGAGGGCCCGGCGATCATGTCGATGCCGACCTGGCCGAAAACGATGCGTTTGGCCGCCGCCACATAGGCATTGCCGGGGCCGACGATCTTGGCAACCGGCGCGATCGTCTCGGTGCCGTAGGCTAGCGCGGCGACCGCCTGCGCGCCGCCAACACGGTAGATCTCGTCGACGCCGGCACGCTTGGCCGCCGCCAGCACCAACGGCT
>Ga0335083_10006761_pt1 | contig 14235 bp, 15 predicted proteins | sample Lox_Sample_42_FD_206716 | JGI IMG/M metagenome (GOLD analysis project Ga0335083, IMG submission 206716) | Soil microbial communities from Loxahatchee National Wildlife Refuge, Florida, United States - Lox_Sample_4.2 | ecosystem: Environmental > Terrestrial > Soil > Wetlands | place: USA...
TTTTGAGAGCTTCGGCGGTTAGAAGTTCTGCCCAACGAAAGGAGAAGGCAGGAAGGTCAACACCAGCAGCAGCAGGGCCGCTAGAGCGAGCCAGCGGCGGGTATGATCGAGGCCCGGCCATAGAGGCACGGCGGGATGACGCCAACCCGTGGCAGCAAGGATCATGGCCCACAGCAACCAACCAGGCCAGAACCAGTCCCGGCCATCGGATACGAACAACCGCATCAACCCAACCAACCCCAGCACGCTTAGGACGACCACTGAGATGCGGGTAACCCGCTTGTGCGCGTGGGGGGCCACGGCGTACACGATATGTCCGCCGTCGAGTTGCCCGCCAGGAATCAGGTTGAGGGCGGTGGCGAACATGCCGATCCACGCGGCGATCGCGATCGGGTGCAAGCTCAGCTGCGAAATGGGCGCGCCCTGGTGCATGAGGGGCTTCACCAGCAGGTACACCAGGTGAAACACCAGCGGGAATCCGATCTCGTATCCACTCTCGTGCGAAAAGCCTACCGGACGCGACAGCAGCAGTCCGATGAACAAAAACGGGATGGCGGCGATAAAGCCCGCGATCGGGCCCGCAATGCCGATGTCGAACAGAGCCTGCCGCGAGCGGATGGGCGATTTAATGCGGATGAACGCGCCCATGGTGCCAATCAGCGTGGGCGCCGGGATGAAAAACGGCAGGGTGGCGTAGACGTTGTATTTCTCGCACAGGACGAAGTGTCCCATCTCGTGCGCCATGAGGATGCACATCAGCGTAACTGAGAACGGCAAGCCGGTCAGCAGCAGCGAGGGATTGTGCCAGACCCAGATGGGGTGAAACAGCGGCATGCCGCCCGGCCCAAACTCGAAAGAAGGCAGCCGATGATGGTAGTTGAAAGCCAGTTGCGCACCGACCACTAGCGTGGTTCCGAACGTCAGCAGAAGCAGCAGTGCGTGCAACCAGTAGGGCCGCCGAGGCGTTTTAGCAACGGTGAAGACCTGCGGGTAAGTCGAGCTTTCGAAGGTGTAGGAGATCGGCGGCGTTGAATCCGACATTGATACTTAAAGTTCCAGGCAGGCGAAATTAACCACCGAACGCTCGCCACGAGCGAAAATTGCAGCCGTTGGCGTCGGGGTTTCGCCGCGGGTCCGCCGAAACTACTCGATTGATTGTAGTTCTTTTCCGGGTTTGAAGCGAACCGCCTTGCCCGGCGGGATATTCACTTCGGCCCCGGTGCGGGGATTGCGGCCAATACCGGTCTTGCGTGGCCGCACGGTGAAGACGCCGAAACCGCGCAGCTCGATGCGGTCTCCATGCGCCAATGCCTTCTTCATGCTCTCGAAGACGGTTTCCACGGCCATTTCGGCCTTGGTCTTGGTAACGCCGGTCTTGGTGACAACTTCATTGATCAGGTCGAGTTTGATCACAAAGGCTCCGATGTTCTCACGCCCGTGTCGAATTTCGCAGGCGGTTGTCGCCGGACGACCGCGGCTCCGGCATGAATGAGGATTGTACCCGACCTGGCTTGTCGGCGTAAGTCTTCATTTTTCGTTAAGTTGGGGGCGCCTGCGCGAATCGTAGTGCTAGCGGTGGTCATTGTCAATCCACAAGCGCATTCCGTAAGATGGCGCTACCGACTTGTATTACTTGGAATGGGCGGGTGCCCCATCGTTTGCGTCCACGTTTGACGCAAAAGGTTTTGAACGCGACAGGAGCTTCCTTGGCAATCAAGAGCGATCGTTGGATTCGCAAAATGGCAGTGGAACAAGACATGATCAACCCTTTCTCGGAGAAGCAGGTGCGGGAAGGTGTGATCTCTTATGGGCTGTCTTCGTATGGCTACGACCTGCGGGTCGCCGACGAATTCAAGATCTTCACCAATGTCAACAGCACGGTGGTCGATCCAAAGAAGTTTGACGAGCGCTCGTTCGTCAGCGTGGAAACCGAAGTGTGCGTGGTGCCCCCCAACTCGTTTGCATTGGCCCGTTCAGTGGAGTACTTCAAGATCCCGCGCGATGTGCTGACCATCTGCGTCGGCAAGTCAACGTATGCACGATGCGGCATCATCGTAAACGTGACGCCATTCGAGCCGGAGTGGGAAGGCTTCGTCACGCTCGAGATTTCGAACACGACCCCGCTACCCGCGCGAATCTATGCCAATGAAGGCCTGTGCCAGATTCTGTTCTTCCAATCGGACGAGCAGTGCGAGACCAGCTACAAAGACAAGAGCGGCAAGTACCAAGGGCAGAAGGGGATCGTCTTGCCAAAGCTATAACGGGTCGACCTGCACTCCGCCACAGGCCACGCTGGATCAAATGGTCAACTTGCGCAACTGAGCGATAGTGTCGGATGGCTCCGTACGAATCGTGTAGTCTGCATTGATGTCGGAAGCACGAATGATTCCATCACGGTCAATCACGTAGCGCGCCGGTACTGGCAGCCGATATTCCGGCTCATCGTTGAACCTGTCCAGCGTGCTGCCAAATGACTTGTACAGCTCGCGCAAGTAATCCGGCAGAGTGAACACAAGCCGAAACTGTTCCGCGACCTTCAGGTGCAGGTCCGTTAGCATGTCGAACGTCAGGTTGAGTTTCTTGTGCAGCGCGCGGGTGTAGCGCTCGAGTTCAGGAGTGAGAGTTACAATGTGCCCGCCAAGTGCCCTGACTTCGGAATCGATTTCCCGTAGAGCCTCCAGCTCCATGTTGCAATAAGGTCACCAGTGCCCTCGAAAGAAACTGACCACCAAGGGCCCTTCGCGAAGAAGGTCCGCGGAGGCGACCTGCACGTGATCTTGATTGAACAGGGTGAAGCCTGGAGCACGATCTCCGACCTTCAGCGCGCGATCTTCGATTCCTGATGCCTTGAGTTCGGCGGTCGCTCGATGCATCTTTTCGATTGCCTCGTGCGACACATTGTAGGGCGGGGCTCCTGCCTCAAATGCCTTCTTGAAATCATCGAGGCGCTGTTGAAGTCCTGGCATCGCGGTTGAACCTTCTTGGCTGTTCGGAATGCTTCTAGTCGTCGGCTTCGCCGCCGATGACGCGGTCCAGCACCTCGCTGGCAGCCTCCATTGGGGTCTTCTCGGGCTGCGGAATCGTCCACTTCACCATGCCGGCCTGGATTTCTTCCTCAGCGATGCGGCAAGGCTTGCGCGAATGGGTTTGCACCACAGGCTGAGCGCCATTCTGAATCTGGCGCGCGCGGCGAGCGGCAACTAACACGTAGCGGTAATTGCTATCAAAACCTTCGACCAGCTTCATAACTCGCTCCTGGAAAATCGAATCGTGATACTCCGGCGAAACTCGGTGGTCACTTCGTGAAAGTCGTGTGCTGAGACAGAGCAAACGTGGCCAGGATGGATTGCACCTGGTCCATCATGCGGGGGCGCCTCGCCGCCTCGGCCTGAGCTAGAGCGGACTCATCTTCCGGCCCGGGTAAAGCGCCGGAACGACGAAGCCTCTCCGCCCGGACAATCGATTTCAAAGTATCGATAGCCTGGTCGACTCGGTCGTTCACCAAAATATAGTCGTACTCGCAGAAATTCTCAATTTCGCGCGACGCCGTCTGCAGGCGGCGCTGGATGGTTTCCTCGGTATTGAACCGGCGCGCCTTATCTCCCAGCAACTTGCGCTGGATTTCGTCGTCGGCCTCGCTACGGCTGCGCAGGCGGCGTTCCAGTTCTTCACGCGAAGGTGGCAGAATAAAAATGCTCACTGCATCCGGCACCTTGGATTTAACCTGTGCTGCGCCCTGCACGTCGATATCGAGCAAAAGGTCCCTGCCACGCGCGAAGGCCTCTTGCATGTAACTCCTTGCCGTACCGTAGCAGTGGCCGAATACTTCGGCGTATTCAAGGAAAGCGCCGTCGCGAATCATGTTCTCAAATTCGCCCCGGCTGATGTAGAAGTATTCGCGGCCAGAGGTCTCGCTCCCGCGAGGCGGCCGTGTTGTATAGCTGACGGAGAACTCCAGGTCGGGAACAATACTGAGCAGGCGATTGGTCAGCGTCGACTTGCCCGACCCCGATGGCGCCGAGATGATGAAGACGATGCCGCTCATTCGAGGTTTTGCACCTGTTCGCGAGCCTTTTCAATATCGGACTTCATCGCGAGACCCAGTTCGGTGATACGGAGCGCATCGCCCGCCACACCAGACGTCTTCGACAGCAATGTGTTGGCTTCGCGATTCATTTCCTGCAGCAGGAAATCGAGTTTCTTGCCCACCTCTCCGCCCGTATCGAGCACCGCCAGGAAATGCTGGATGTGGTTTTTCATCCGCACCAGTTCCTCCTGAATGTCGCTGCGCTCGGCCAGCATGGCAGCTTCCTGCAGGATACGGTCGGGATCGACATGCGTGTTCAGCAACTCCTGCATGCGCCCGTGAACTTTGTCGTAATAAGCGCGAGAGACTTTGCCCCGCAACTGATCGACTTCCTGGGTGGCATTGGAAAGATGTCGCATGCGTTCGCGCAACTCGGCGACTGCACCGCGACCTTCGTCCTCACGCATGTGGCTGAGCCGCTCGATGGCCTGCTCCAACGCGGCGGCGACGTGGTGCTCCAGTTTCTCAGCTGCATCACCATTAGCGGTAGCGTTCAGGGCCCCCGGCAATTTGAGGACAACGTTCAGATCAGGTTCGGCGCTTACGCCGAATTCTTCTGCAACAGCGCGGAAGGTCTGCAGGTATCCACCAACGATCTCACGGTTCACGTCGAAACCCGAGCCGCCCGAGCGCTCCAGGGAGAGAGTCAGTTCGATATGCCCGCGATGCAGCCGCTCCTTCAAAATGCGCCGGATTCGCACCTCAACCGCGTCAAGCTCTGACGGGATTCGCAGGTGCAGATCGAGAAAACGGTGATTAACCGACTTAAGGCTCAACGTAAGCGCCAACTCGTCGCCAGCCTGCGCCTTCACTTGTGCGTAGCCTGTCATGGAGCGCACCGTCATGTTCGGTATCACTCTCCTCTGGAAGCTGCTTCCAGGTCCTCGAACTGCAATTCGTACAGCCGGCGATAGATGCCAGTGCGCGCCATCAGGCGCTCGTGGTTGCCCTCGTCAACGATCATTCCATTCTCAAGCACGAGAATACGATCGGCACGGCGCACCGTCGAAAGCCGATGCGCGACTACAAAGACTGTCCTGCCAGCCATCAGGTTCTGCAACGCCGACTGGACCAGCGACTCGCTCTCGGTATCAAGTGCCGAGGTTGCTTCGTCGAGCACGAGTACAGGCGCGTCTTTCAGAATGGCCCGGGCGATCGAAATCCTCTGGCGCTCGCCGCCGCTCAACATCAAGCCCCGTTCACCGATGACCGTATCGTATCCCTCTGGCATCCCAAGGATAAATTCATGAGCCAGCGCTGCGCGAGCAGCTTCTTCCACTCGCTCCCGCGAGGTTTCGGGATGGCCATAGGCAATATTGTTGAGGACGGTGTCGTTAAACAGGATCGTATCCTGTGTAACCATGGCAATCTGCGAACGCAGGGAGGAGATTTTCAGGTCGCGGACATCCTGTCCATCGATGAGCAGCCGGCCGCCGGTGACATCGAAGAAGCGCGGCAGCAAGTGCACCAGGGTTGTCTTGCCGGAGCCGCTGGAGCCGACGATGGCCACCACCTCTCCCGGCGAGATACGCAAATCAATGTCGTGCAGTACCTCGCGTCCGTCATCAGCATTGCCATAGCTGAAATGCACGTGGTCGAAGCAGATACCCTGGTGAAACGGCGGCAGCACGATGGCGTTCGGCTTCTCGACGATATCGTCGTGCGCATCGAGGAAGTTAAAGATCGCGGAGGATGCCCCAATTGCCTGCTGGAAGTTGTTATTGAACTGGCTGAACTTCCGGACTGGGTCGTACAGCTTGAAAAGCGCGACCAGAAAGGTAACGAAGATGCCCTCGGTCATGTGTCCGCGCTTGATGTACTCGCGCCCAACCAGGATGACCAGCGCCATCGCCAGCGCGCCGAAAACATCCATCAAAGGAGAACTGATCGCCCACGCCGCGACCGACCGCAGATTCGCCTTGAACAAGCGCTTGGCGGCTTCACGGAAGCGCCGCGTCTCCCACGCTTCCATGCAGAACGCTTTCACAATGCGCACGCCAGTAATGGTTTCGTGCAGGATGTTCTGGATCTCAGCCAGTTTGTCCTGCCCTCGGCGGGTGGTCTGGCGCACACGCTGACCGATTCGTTTTGCCGAGAATACGACGAACGGAAGAAACAGTAACAACACCCACGCCAGACTTCCGCCCAAGCGAATGACAACCAGCGCAGTGAAGAGAAACGTAAAGAACTGCTGAAGGAACTCCGCCAGGACGGTAGAGAGCGCATATTGCACCCGCTCAATGTCGTTGACCAGGGCCGACAGTAGCGACCCGGTAGAATGCCGGTGAAAAAAACCGACCGACCGCCGGAGTATGGCAGAGTACAAAGCGTTACGCAGGTCGGTAATCGAACCGTAGCCGGCGTAATTGACCAGATACGTACCGACGTAGTCGAAAATTCCCTTCGAGATGGTCGCCATGACTAGCGCAAAGGCGACCATCGACCAGATGTTGTGAAAATGTTCCGGAACAAACCAGTCGAGTTGAAGCGTGAATCGATTTCCGGGGAGCAACGCCGCATTGTGTGACTGCGAGGCGGGATTTAGTACACGATCAACGATCGGGCCGATGAGCAACAGCCGGAAAGCTTCAAGCAGACCGACCAGCGCCATGCACAGCACAGAAACCAGGAGCTGAAACCAGTACGGCCGTACATAACGCAAAAGTCGGTTTAACTGGTGCATAGACCTCGCTGGAGGTGAAAGTGCCCGGCGAGCTGGGATATCAAAAATTTGGCCAGATTGTAATGCAACCTAGATTCTACTGGAACTCCGGCGGGCGGAGAAACCAGACAAGAGCTTACTCAATAGGCTCCACCGCGATGATGGGCTCGCGAGTCGTTCGTTTATCCGGGCGCTGCACCAGAATGGTGGCGGCAAGAACGAGTACGATGCCGACCACTTGCATCGGCGAGACCAATTCTCCTAGGATCAACGCAGTCAATGCGATTGCCCAAACCGGCTCGAGACATGCGGTAACAACCGCGCGCGTTGGGTCGAGATGCTGCAGGCCGGCAAAATAAAACGAGAACGGCACGAGCATGGAGGTGATTGCGAAAGCCGCCAGGAACAACCATTGCCCTCCGCTGTAATGCTGCGCGGCGATTTTCCACGGCGGATTGACGAACTGCCAGAAGACCGACGCTCCCAGCAGCGCATAGAGCAGCACCGTCCAGCGATCGTATTTCTGGATCAGGTGTTGGGCGTACACGTTGTAGAAGGCGAAGGAAATGGCGGCCGCCTCCGCCGCCAGCACCCCGATTGCACTGAAGCGCGCACCCGACAGTCCCAGCCATGGAAAGTCGCCGCGGGACGAGATCAGCCCCACCGCGACGCCGCAGCCGATGACCGCGAGCGCCACTCCGAGCACGCGCTGCACGGTGGCATGTTGTAGCTTTCGCGCCAGCATATAGAGCAACACCCACACCGGCGCGACGTACTGAAGCACGATCGCGGTTGCCACCGTCGTCTTCTGAATGGCGAAGTAGTAGAAGAAGTTCGAAGCTGCGAGACCGAGAATTCCCAACAGGAAAAACTGCGCCAGGTCCTTAGAACGAATTCGCAGCGCCTTCGGCTGTTTCAACCATAGAATTGGCAACAGGAGTAGCAAAGAAAACGTGGCCCGGCTCTGCGCCAGAGTCAACGGATCGATATAGGCGATGTACTGGCCGTTGAAATGTACCCGGTGGGTGAAGACGGCTCGCCCCATGACGGCGGCCAGTCCCCAGAAGAACGTTGCAATGGCAATGAACAGATAGCCGCGGGCGGGGTGGTGTTCGGTGGTCAGTGGCCGGTGGCCAGTGGCTAGATTTGGCAAGTCAGTGAGTAGTGGAGAGTGGGTAGTGGTTAGATTAGGGTGTCGAGGATCTCACTTCTATTCACTACCCACTAATCACTGTCCACTGCTTTTCAATCTGCCAGCGCCGACTCGCTCGGCGAAGTACGCAACACGCGGTCGACGACGTAGGGACCACGCTTATCCGGCTCGTGGAAGTGCCGTACCTGCAACTCGCCCAGCAATCCGAGCGCGACCAGTTGCACGCCGGCAACAATCATGACGCCGGCCATTACCATCAGTGGGCCGTGCTCGTCCATGACGTTCACATTGCGGATGAACTTCTCGTACATCATGTAAATCGCAATTCCTATACCGCCAAGTGAGCTGAACGCTCCAAAGCTGCCGAAGAAATGCAATGGCCGGGACATGTACTTGAGAAGAAAACGGATCGTAATCAGATCGAAGAATACGCGGAAGGTTCGCGAGATACCATAGTGCGACTCGCCCCGCTCGCGGTTCACGTTGCGAATCGGGATCTCGCAAATCGTGGCGCCATACGCCGACGCCAGCGCCGGGATGAATCGGTGCAACTCGCCGTAAAGCGGAATATCCTGCAACACCTCGCGCCGATACGCCTTGAATGTGGTGCCGAAATCGTGGATATCGACGCCGCTGAGCTTGGCCATCAGCCAATTGGCCACGCGCGATGGGAAGCGCCGCAAGACAAAGTTGTCGATGCGCTGCTTGCGCCAGCCACTTACGACGTCGTAGCCCTCCCGCAGCTTGTGCAGGAACATCGGGATGTCATGAGGATCATGCTGCAGGTCGCCATCCATGGCTATCACGTAGTCGCCCTGGGCATAGTCAAACCCGGCTGCCAGAGCCGAAGTCTGTCCGAAATTGCGGCGCAGCTTGACTACGACCACCCGGCGGTCCACCGAGGCGATCTGTTGCAACAGAGAGAACGTATGATCGCGGCTGCCATCGTCCACGAAGACCAGCTCGAAGGGCTCTCCGGCGGCTTCCATGACCACCCGCAGGCGGTCGTACAGCTCAGTTACGTTCTCTTCTTCGTTGTGAAAAGGTACGACGATCGAATACTTGGGCACGGCCACTCCATTATAAACGCCCCTCCGCTCTGCGGGTTTTGCGAGTTGCAGGAAGAACTTACGATTTTACAAGTTCAGAGTGGCACTTCCGGGCTACTGCACCTCGGCCACGCATCGAAGAACCCGCCCCATACCGGTGCGGAACACGTCTTCCGGGGTGATCAGGCTGACGATCAAATATCCGTCCCTCGCGAAATCGTAGAAATGTCCCGGCTGCACCAGGAACCCCGTCCGGCGAAGCAGCGCGATCGCAAGGTCCTCGTCGGAACCAGTCACCGGAACCCGCAAGATGACGTACCAGCCACCCTCGACGTCAAGCCTATTGCAGAGCTTCTGGCCAGCTAACTGGCGGTCCAGTTCTGCGAGATTGGTCTGAATTCTCGCCATTAGCTGACGCTGGATGCCCGCTCGCTCCTCAAGCATGGCCGGAATCGCCCACTGGACCGGCGCGTTCATCGATAAGTAGGTGTCGGCGATGACCTCCAACCGGCTGAGCGCCTCACGCTTTCCGTCAGTCGGACCACTGACGGCAATCCACGCCACCTTCATCTGAGGCAAGCCGGCGATTTTCGAGAGGCCGCTGAGGGTGAAGGTGAGGACTTGGCTCTCATCCTTTGCACCGAAGCCAGACGCAAAGGAGGGGGCACATAATCCATTCAGCGAGTAGTCGAGGAAGACCTCGTCGGCAATGATGGCCAACTCGTTCTCAGCGCATAGCAGGCCAAGCTCGGAGGCCTCGGCTGACTTCACAAACGACCCGGTGGGATTGTTGGGATGCACAGCCAGGACGGCCTTGCAGTTCGGCGATTTTTGCGCTGCCTGCTGCAAGGAGTGAAAATCCGTCTGCCAACCGTGGTCGTAAACAAGTTCGTACGGAACCAGCCTGACGTCCTGCAAATCGGCCAGAAAGTCGAAGAGAGGATAGCTTGGCGTCGGGACGAGTATGGTATCGCCAGGATCGCACAGCAGGCGGAACAAGAAGCTGTACCCCTCGCTGGTGCTGGTGGTCAGGACCAGGTCGTCCGGAGAAATCTGAAGGCCACGCTCGGCGTAGTACCTGGCGATTGCCTGCCGCGCCGAAAGAAGTCCTTTCGGAGACGGTTCATAGGTCAACGCCTGAGGGTTGGCCAGCGCCTGTAGAAGTTTCTCGTGGTTGTAACGCAGTCCCACCGTTGTCGGATTCGAAGCGGTGAGGTCAAGTAGTTCCCTGCCCTCGCGGCGATATTCTTCGATCGCCCGCGTGTATGCGTTGGTGGTGAGATTCCAGTTTGTGCGTCGCGCAAACAATTTCGCTGATTCCAAAATTCAGTTAATCACACAGAAGGCTTTCAAAAACGACAACACCCTGTTTCAAAACGAAAATAGTTGTATACTCTCGGGCCGAATAGCGAAAGGCCCATTCTTGTCAGCTCTAAAGGAGATGTTCGATGAAAAAGATGTTGCTTCTGCTGTTTTTCGTCCCGATGCTGGCGATGGCGCAATCCAGTCCCTTTGACGGCACGTGGAAGGTTGATATGAAGAAGGCGCAATTGCCAAAGAAGCCGGAGGTGTTCCTGCTGCAAAACGGCATGTACTCCTGCAAAACCTGCGTCCCTGCTTACGAAGTGAAGGCTGACGGCAGCGACCAGAAAGTTGCAGGCAATCCTTATTTCGATACGTTGGCGGTGAAAGTCATCGACGACCACAACGTCGAAATCACGACCAAAAAGGACGGCAAGGCCGCGGGCGAATCGAAGAATGCTGTGTCTTCCGATGGCGATACGCTGACCGTGAGCTGGAAGTACAGCGGCAATCCGGAGGGTGGCCCGATCAGCGGCAAAGACGTTTACAAGCGCGTGGGGGCGAAGGCGCCGGCAGGAGCCAACCTGATATCTGGTTCCTGGCGCGATGAGAAGACAGAAGACATGCCTGACTCAGCCATCACCTTCACGTTCAAATCCGCCGGCGATGAATACACATACAGCACTCCAACCGGCCAAAGCTATACCGCGAAGTTGGGCGGCGGCGAGGCCCCCTACAAGGGCGACCCCGGAACCACCAGCGTTTCTTTGAAGAAGATCAACGACCGCACAATCCAGGAAACGGACATGCGCGACGGCAAGGTCATCTCTGTCGCGCTAATCACGGTTTCCGCGGACGGCAAAAAGATGACGATCGACGTTACAGACAAACTGCATGGTACGACTTCGCGCTTCGTAGCGGACAAGCAGTCCTAATCCCGCTGGGTCAGATTGTTTGCTGAAAAGGCCTCTGCGCCACTATTTATCGCCTGCGCAGAGGCTTTACTTGCTACCAGCGGATCAGGTCCAATTTGTCGACCCAGAGCTTGAACGGAGTCTGCTTATGGTCCCCATCCAGTTGCACGGCGACGCTGATCCCGTTTCCCCCGTACTTCTGGGGATCGGAGTACTTGTCAACCACGGTGTACGTGTCATCCAGGGTGACGCCGATGTAGTGCTCCTGGCTGCCGACTCGCTCAAAGTGCCATACCAGGTGATGCCACTGCTTGGCCGCGACCTGAGGGCATGCGACATCGGTTTCGACCCACTTCCCGCCCGCGGAATCCCAGATGTCCCAATGTCCGGTGTTGCGATAGCTGCACTCGGTCCCGAATACGTACCTGATGCCGCTAATGGTCTGGTTCACGTCGAACTCCAAAGCCTCCGGCGCGCTTGGATCGTCCAGATAGAAGTACAGGTTGTAATCGAAGTGCGTCGGCGCCGAGTCCGGTCCGAGTTCCTTCCACCACAGCGCATTCGAATAACGGGTCTTTCCCCCGATCCAAAACATTGAGGAATCTCCGCTCAGCGACGGCGTCTGCTGCTTGGGCGTCATGCTGGATTCGGCGTTACCCAGGCCGCTGGCGCACGGCTTGCCATGCAGTTTCGCCGTACACCACGTCCAGCCATCCAACGTCTGGATCTCCGAGGTGGTTGTCGCGTTTGATGGCGGTTGTGGACCTGGAGGCGGAGGCGGAGGTGGAGGTGGTGGAGGGGGAGGCGGGGGAGGAGGAACTGGCGGGTTTGTTGGCTGTTGTACAGGATTGGACGGCTGCTGAGTCGGAGCATTCTGCGTGGACGAATTGTTCGAATTGTTCTGTCCACCCGAGTTTGAAGTGCCAGCGCCGGGAAGATTGTTGGCATTTGCCGCGGAGGCTCCTCCGCAGCCGGTGAGAGAGAATACGATGGCAGCAATTAGGGGTAGCGCCAATAACTTCAAATAGTGCGAGCGAGATATAGATTGCAGGCAAGCAGAACTACTAGCTTTCATTCAACCTAACTCCAATTTCGTGGGGGATCGTACGGAAAGGGCGTACGTCTTGTTAACTGGTTGGCTAACAGAGCTTGATTATAGGTATCGTACGTAGCTGGTTCGAGCACTTTGGCCCGAATTTCAAGGCAAAATGCGCCTAGTCCCATCAAGCCATCGCCAGAGTTCTAAAAGAACTAAGGAGCGCATGGATATGGTCGAATCGAAACCAGCTCTCTTTGATAACTCTTTTTTAACGAGACGCTGAGCGCGCCTGCGCAACTGCGCTGGCCTCTGATAGACTCACTCCCGGGGATGGCTATACTTGTTGAGCTCTCGTGAGAGCTCCTCCATCCTGCACTTCTGGCTCTGCCGTCTGCCTCTGTGTGCCTCCTGACAGAATGGGAGACCGCTTCGCTTGGGCTACCGCCCGGGCAGTCATTCTGAGCATTCAACGACCGGAACGAACAGTCCCGTGAGGAGGTAATTACGTGTCAACCGCAACCAGCCCCGCACAAATTCACAATAGCGTCGCCGAATTTCTTAGCAAGCCCCGCAAGATGTTCATCAACAACCAGTGGGTCGATTCAGCCTCAGGCAAGACCTTCCCTGTCTACAATCCCGCGACCGGTGAAGTATTAGCGAAGGTCGCCGAAGGCGATCGTGAAGACATTAACCGCGCGGTGAAAGCGGCGCGGAAGGCATTCGATAGCGGTCCGTGGAACGACATGACGGCCTCGGAGCGCGGGCGCCTTATCTGGAAATTAGGCGACTTGCTCGAGCAGCATGCGGAAGAGTTCTCGCAACTGGAGAGTCTCGATAACGGTAAGCCGTTGTCGGTCGCACGCGCCGCCGACATTCCGCTCGCCATTGATCTGTTTCGCTACATGGCAGGCTGGGCGACAAAGATTGAGGGCAACACGATTTCTGTTTCGACCAAGACCAAACGTAATGAGTTCTTTGCGTATACACGTCGCGAGCCCGTGGGTGTCGTGGGACAGATCATTCCGTGGAACTTCCCGCTGCTGATGGCCGCCTGGAAGCTGGGTCCGGCGCTGGCCACCGGCTGCACCGTTGTTCTTAAACCCGCGGAACAGACGCCTCTCACTGCGCTGTTGCTCGCGGAACTGATTGCAGAAGCCGGGTTCCCCGAGGGCGTGGTCAATGTCGTTCCCGGATACGGCGAAACCGCAGGCGCCGCGCTGGCTTCGCATCCTGATGTCGACAAGATCGCGTTCACCGGGTCGACCGAAGTCGGCAAGCTCATCCTGCAAGCCGCCGCCGGAAACCTGAAGAAGGTTTCGCTGGAACTGGGCGGCAAGTCACCGAACATCGTCTTCGACGACGCCGAAGTGAAGCCTACGATTGCCGGCGCAGCCAACGCCATCTTCTTCAACCAGGGTCAGGTCTGCTCCGCAGGCTCGCGCCTCTATGTTGAGAAGGACATGTTCGACAAAGTGGTGGAAGGCGTTGCCGAGCAGGCAAAGAAGATCAAACTTGGTCCGGGAATGGAGGCTGACACCACCATGGGACCGTTGGTCTCAGAAGAGCAGTTGCACCGCGTCACCAGCTATCTCGAGGCCGGCTTCAACGAGGGAGCCGAAGCCGTTGTGGGCGGCAAGAAGCGCGATGGCAAGGGCTATTTCGTCGAACCGACAGTCATGGTAAAGACCAACCCTCAGATGAAGGTGGTTCGCGAGGAGATCTTTGGACCAGTAGTCGTAGCTTCGCCGTTCAGCGACATCGAACAGATCGTCGCCGAAGCCAACAATTCGGAATACGGATTGGCGGCGGGCGTCTGGACCAAGGACATAAGCAAGGCACACCGCGTGGCGCACAGGCTTCGTGCCGGAACGGTTTGGATCAACTGCTACAGCGTCTTCGACGCTGCATTGCCCTTCGGCGGATACAAGCAGTCAGGCTGGGGTCGCGAGATGGGCCACGAAGTTCTGGAGCTGTACACCGAAGTAAAGTCGGTGTGCGTAGCGATTTAGGTAGAGTCGGCCGTTAGGCT
>Ga0335083_10006762_pt1 | contig 14233 bp, 14 predicted proteins | sample Lox_Sample_42_FD_206716 | JGI IMG/M metagenome (GOLD analysis project Ga0335083, IMG submission 206716) | Soil microbial communities from Loxahatchee National Wildlife Refuge, Florida, United States - Lox_Sample_4.2 | ecosystem: Environmental > Terrestrial > Soil > Wetlands | place: USA...
GCGATCTCGAGCGGACGCGGCGCGCCGCCGAGGCCGTCCTCGCCGTGGACGTGGCGGGCGTGGATGATCTCCGCCACCAGGGGCTCGACCGCGCCCTTGTGCACGGGGATGTCGGCGCCCGCGACGGCGAGGACCGCCAGCACGTTGGTGGTCGCCGTCTCGAGATCGACGTTGCCGAAGACCGTCGTGATCGCATCCGGCGGGCGGCCGTTGCCGATCAGCAGCAGCAGCGCCTGCGCATCGTCCACGCCGCCATCGGTGTCGAGGATCAGCCGGCGCGTCATTCGGCGACGGCGGGCAGGACGGCGGCACGGCGCAGGCCGCCCAGTCGCAGCACCAGGACGCCCACGATCATCAGGTTGATGACGTTGAAGATCACGCCGGTCCCGAAGGCGGGCGCGTAGTAGCCGTAGTGGTCGTAGAGGACGCCAGCGAACCAGCTGCCGACGGCCATGCCGCTCATGGCGGTGAAGAGCGTGAGCGGGATGCGCCACGAGGCCTGCGAGGCCGGGAAGAGCTCGCGGATGGCGACGGCGTAGGAGGGGATGATGCCGCTGAAGCCGAGGCCGAAGGCGGCCGCTATGGCGAACAAGCCGACCTCGTCCTGGGTCAGCAGGAAGCAGGCGATGGCGACGGCCTGGCAGGCCGAGCCGGTCATCACGGTGCGCAGGCCGCCGATGCGATCGGCCAGCGCCCCCCAGGCCTGTCGCGCGACGAAGGCCGCGCCCAGCATGACCGAGAGCATGGCGGCACCGTGCGTCGGCTTGATGCCGATGTCGCCGCAGAAGGCCACGATATGCGCCGACGGGATCGCCATCGGGATACAGCAACAGAAGCCCGCGACGCAGATCATCGCCTGCACGAAGTTGGGATGGAGCCCGGCGATGCGGTTGCTCGACGCGGTGGCGGCGCGCGCGCCATGCGACGGCACGGGCGCCAGCGGCGCGGGCTTCAGGAACGTCGTTATCGGCAGGATGAAGGCGAGCACGATGGCGGAATAGCCCAGCATCAGCGTCTGCCAGCCGAAGGCATCGAGCCCGCGTTCGAACAGCGACGGCCAGAGCACGCCGGCGACGTACTGGCCCGAGGAGATCAGCGCGACGGCCGCGCCGCGCCGCTTCTCGAACCAGCGGCTGACATAGACCAGCAGGGGCGGATAGACGCCGCCATTGCCGATCAGGCCGATCATCAGCCCGTGCCCGATATAGAGCGCCCAGATCGAGCCGACCGAGGAAAGCGCGAGGCCGCCCGCGATCATGCAGGCGCCGATGAGGACGGTCGCGCGCACGCCGATGCGATCGGACAGCCAGCCCATGAAGATGCCGCCCGCGCCCGTGCCGACCCAGACGAGCGAGCCCGCAAGCGCCAGCACCGAGCGGTCGGTGTGGAGCGCCGACTGCATGGTCTTCATCGAGACGACGATCAAAAGCGGCGAGCCATAGGAAACCGAAAGGATCGCCAGCACGATCCAGGCCATCCGCCATGACACGCGGCTGTCGAGTTCGCCGCTTGCGCTGCCCATTCCTTGGTTTCCTCCGGCGGCTTCTTTAATACGCGCGTCCGCCGGCAAGCAGTTAGGCATTCCACATAGTGGGCATGCAAATAAAATTGTGGCTTACGGCTGGGACGGCACGCCCCACTTCTCGAAGTCCTTCGGAAGCGAGGGGTTGAGCTTGAGCGCGGCCTCGACGTCGCTGTCGCCGCCCGGCTTGTCGCCGTTCAGCCGCTTGGCCAGGCCGCGGCCATAGAGCGAGGCCGCAAGCTTGGCGTTCAGGTGCAGGGCGGCATCATAGTCGGCGATCGCGGCCTCGTAGTGCTTGAGGCGGAGCTCGACGAAGCCCCGGCTGTCGAGCGTGTTGGAGTCGGAGGCGTTGGCGCGCAGGCCGCGGTTGCAGTCGGCGAGCGCCCGCTCGAGCTTGCCGGCGATGGCGCGATACCAGCAGGCGCCGTTCCAGGCCTGGTAGTCGCGCGGATCCAGCCGCACGGTCTCGTCGTAGTCGTGCAGCGCGCCCTCGACATCGTCCTTGGCGCCGCGCGCCAGCGCGCGATTGTGCAGCGCGGTCGTGTATTCCGGATCGATCTTCAGGGCCTTGTCGAAATCGGCGATCGCCATGTCCCATTGCTCCATGGAGCGATAGACGATGCCGCGCTCGGCGTAGAAGAGCGGCCGCTCGGGTTCGAGGATGATCGCCTGGTCGTAGTCGGCGATGGCGAGCTCGTAGTGGCGCAGGTTGCGATGGGCGGCGGCGCGGCTCGCGAAGGCATCGACGGAATCCGGCTTGATCTTGAGCGCCTCGTCATAGTCCTGGATCGCCTTCGCCCAGTCGTTCCGGGCGGCAAAGGTCCGGCCGCGCCATTCGCGCACGGAAGCGCTGCGCGGGTTGAGCTGCGCGGCCCGGTTCAGGTCCTCGAGCGCGTGGGCGTAGTCCCGGCGGTCGAAATAGAGGCGCCCGCGATTCTCCCAGGCCTCGCCATAGTTGGGATTGATCTTGATCGCGGCGGCATAGTCCTCGAACGCGTGGGCGGAATCGCCGATCTTGGCGCGGACCATGCCGCGATTGTTGAGTGCGTAGGCAAAGTTCGGCCTGAGCTTGATCGCCTGGTCGAAGTCCTGCAGCGCGTGCGTGTAGTTGCCCTTGCCGTAGTGGACGTTGCCGCGATTGTTCCAGTTGTTGGCGTCGTTCGGCCCGAGCTTGATCGCCTGCTCGCAGTCGGGCAGCGCGTTCGCGAAGTCCTTCTTGTGCGTATAGGCGAAGCAACGGTTGGAATAGGCGCTGGCAAGCTCGCTGGCCGCGGTGGTGCCGCCCGTGATGACGGCCGAGCAGCCGGCGATGGTCTGTTCGTCGGTGGCGTCGTTGCCGAAGCAGGCGTTGCGTTCGGCCGCCGTCTGGCCGCCGGCGGGTGATGCCGCCAGCCCGGCCAGCAGGCCGATCAGGACTGCGCGGGACCGGCTGGCCGACAGCAAGCCGTCCTCAGGAGGCCGGCGTGATCGCGGTGACCAGCAGCGGAGTGGTGAGGCCGATCACCACGTCGCCGACCTTGATCTTCTTCAGCATGTCCTGCTTGGCGATCGAGGTCGCCGCATAGGTGCGCACCGCGCCGCCACGGCCGTCGATCAGGGACACCTTGTTGTTGGCGAGGTCGACGCCGACCACCGTCATGGTGAAGCGGCCGGCCTCGATGTCCGGCGCGTCGGCGGTCTTGCGTTCTTCCTTCGAGCCCGGGCCCTTCTGGCGCAGGTTCAGGAGCGTGACGACCTCGTTGTAGGTGATGTTCGCGGTCGAGCCGTCGGCGATCGCATCGAGATTGTGCACGCCCTCGCCCACGGCGACGTCGAGCAGTCGGCCGTCGGAGGTGGTGAAGGCCACGGTGCGCGTCTCCGCGTCGATCGATTCGATCTTGGCCCGCACCGTGACGGTGTTGGCGAAGGACACGCCGACGCGCGGCACGGCCTGCACGGGGCCCTGGGCGCCGGCCGGCAGGGCTGCTGCGAATACCAGCGCCGTCATCGACACGCCAACGGCCCATTTCAGCGAACGCAGCGCCATGGCAGGAACTCCCCTAGGAATGCAACGCGGCGGACAATAGCGATCCGGCCCGCGCTTGCAACCCTTCAGGCAAGATGCGCGAGGACGGCATTCGCCACCGCATCCGGCCGGTCGAGATAGGCGAGGTGACCTGCGTCGGCGACGGTCTCGACACGCGTTCTGCCCTTGATGCCCGCCGCGAACTTCCTTGCATAGGACGGCGGCAGGACCGCGTCCTTCTCGCCCCACAGCAGCAGCGTCGGCGCCTCGATCAGGCGGAGGCGCTTGGCGAGGCCTGTGTCGCCGAGCGGCCAGAAGGCACGAGCGGCGGCTTCGGCCGCGCGCACCATCTCGATCGGCCATTCGATCGAGTTCGCGCCTTCGGGCTGCGCCACCAGCGCCTGCCATCGGGCGGGATCGGCGCACATCAGGCCCGCGACATTGTCGCGTCGCTGCGCCCATGGATCGGCGGCGGGATCGGTGTCGTCGTAGAGGCCGAAGGGCGCGATCAGCGCCAGCCGCTTCACCTGGCCGGGAAAGATCGCTGCCATCTCGGCCGCGAACGAGCCGCCGACGGACGCTCCCACGAGATCGGCGCCGGTGAGGCCCGACTTTTCGAGAAGCTCGCGCACGGCCAGCACCCAATCGAGATGGGTGTCGAGCGCGGTGTGGCCGAGCGCGCCGGGATAGCCCGGCAGCGACGGCGCGATCACCGTGCGTGACTTCGCAAGCTCGTCGAGGAACGGTATCCAGCGCGGCAGGCCGCCGAGGCCCGCGAGGAAGCCGAGCTTGGGGCCATTGCCCTTGCTCCAGACGCGGCAGGGGAAGCCGTTCAGCTCGACGGTCTCCGTCTTCGGATCGGACAAGGGTTACTCCGCGGCGACGGAATTGTTTGCGTCGACGGGGGGACGATAGGCGGGAACCGCCGCACGCTGGCCCTTGGCCATCGGCTTGGGCCACCACTTGTCCTCCCAGTCGGAGAACAGGTCCTTCACCTTGGGCATCACCTTCTCGGCGAAGAGGCGCGTGTTGTACTTGGTCGTGTCCTTGCTCATGTTGCCGTACTGCAGCAGCAGCATGAGATGGCCGACGTTCAGGCTGCTCGCCACGTGCCGGATCTGCTCCACCACCTCGTCGGGCGAGCCGATGATCACGTAGCCGCCGTCGACGATGTCCTTCATGTTCGTGGCCTTGAGCGCCGCCTTGGTCGCGGGGTTCGCGAGATTGGCGGCCTTGGTCATCATGCCTTCGATGCCCGCGCGCTGCGTCGCTTCCGTCGTGTAGCCCGGCGGCAGCGCGAAGCGCGCATCGACGTGCAGGCAGCGGCCGTAGAAATACTCCGCCGGCTCCGTATAGAGATCGAGCGCCTGCTGGCGGCTCTCGGCGACGCCGACGAACTGCAGGAAGCCCGCGCGGTAGGGATTGCGGTCCTTGCCGAGCTTGGCCATCTCGTTCCAGAAGCCTTGCATCGTCGTGAGACCGGCCTTGTAGCCGTAGTAAGAGAGGTAGCAGTAGACGTAGTCCATCTCCGCGCACCACCGCCATGTCTCGACCGAGCCGCCGCCGGGAATCCAGATCGGCGGATGCGGATCGTTCTGGATCGGCCTGGGCCAGATGTTGACGTAGCGCTGCTGGTTGAAGCGTCCGGAGAAGGCGAAGGTATCCTTCTCGGTCCACGCCTTCTTCACGAGATCATGCGCCTCGTAGTAGCGCTCGCGCAGCAGGCTCGGGTTCTGGCCGTAGGCGTAGCAGGTGTCCATCGGCGAGCCGACGGGGAATCCGGCAATGAGTCGGCCGCCCGAGATGCAGTCGATCATCGCGAACTCTTCGGCGACGCGCGTCGGCGGATTGTAGAGGGCGAGGCTGTTGCCCATGACGCAGAGCGCGGTGTCCGTCGTGCGGCGCGCGAGCGATGAGGCGATCAGGTTGGGCGAGGGCATGAGCCCGTAGCCGTTGGAATGGTGCTCGTTCACGCAGACCGCGTCGAAGCCGACCTCGGCGGCGTATTCGAGCTCGTCCATGAAGTCGTTGTACATGTGATGCGCCCGGCGTGGGTCGAACAGCGACGAATGGATGTCGACCCACACCGAGGGATGCTTCTTGTTGAAGTCATCCGGAAGCTCTGTGTACGGCATCAAGTGGAACCACATGAGCTTCATCGCGCGTCCTCCCTGAGACTCGGACCGTAGCAGGTAAACGCTCGTTTACCGGCCAAGCCCTGTCAATGCGCGACTTGCGGGCGCGCAATAATATTGTGGGCGTGCATCCTTATTGTGCACGATTCGTATTTTGTGCATTGCAACCTCGCGTCCGCAGCAATAGCCTGTTGCACCGCAGAAGGAGGCTCGCTCATGTCCGTTGTCGCTCTCGCGGCGCGCAATCATCCCACCGCGAATCAGCCGGTGAAGGATCTCTACGAGATCGGCGAGATCCCGCCGCTCGGCCATGTGCCGAAGGACATGTACGCGTGGGTCATTCGCCGCGACCGCCACGGTCCGCCCGAGCAGTCCATGCAGCTCGAAGTCGTGCCGACCCACACGATCGGCGAGGACGAGGTGCTGGTCCTCGTGATGGCGGCGGGCGTGAACTACAACGGCGTCTGGGCGGGCCTCGGTCTCCCGATCAGCCCGTTCGACGTGCACAAGCAGCCGTTCCATATCGCGGGCTCGGATGCCTCCGGCATCGTCTGGGCGATCGGCGCCAAGGTGAAGCGCTGGAAGGTCGGCGACGAGGTCGTCATCCACTGTAACCAGGATGATGGCGACGACGAGGAGTGCAACGGCGGCGACCCGATGTTCTCCACCAGCCAGCGCATCTGGGGCTACGAGACTCCCGACGGCTCCTTCGCGCAGTTCTGCAAGGTGCAGGCGCGCCAGCTCATGAAGCGCGCACAGCATCTCACCTGGGAGGAGAGCGCCTCCTACACGCTGACGCTCGCCACCGCCTACCGCATGCTGTTCGGCCATCGCCCGCACATTCTCCGGCCCGGCCACAACGTGCTGGTATGGGGCGCCGCGGGCGGCATCGGCTCGATGGCGGTGCAGCTGATCGCCACGGCGGGCGCCAATGCCATCGGCGTGATCTCCGATCCGTCTAAGAAGGACTTCGTGATGAGCCTCGGCGCCCGCGGCGTCGTCAACCGCAACGACTTCGACTGTTGGGGCCAGCTGCCCGACGTCGACGACCAGAAAGGCTATGCCGAGTACATGAAGAAGTGCCGCAAGTTCGGCGCCGCCATCTGGGAGATCACCGGCAAGGGCAACGACGTCGACTTCGTGTTCGAACACCCCGGCGAGCAGACCTTCCCGGTGTCGTGCTTCGTCGTGAAGCGCGGCGGCATGGTGGTCTTCTGCGCGGGCACCACCGGCTACAACCTCACCATGGACGCGCGATTCGTATGGATGCGCCAGAAGCGCATCCAGGGCAGCCACTTCGCCAACCTCCTGCAGGCGGCCCAGGCCAACCAGCTCGTGATCGAGCGCCGCATCGACCCGTGCATGAGCGAGGTCTTCGACTGGGCCGAGATTCCCGCGGCCCACACCAAGATGTGGAAGAACCAGCACAAGCCCGGCAACATGGCCGTGCTGGTCTCGGCCAAGCGCCCCGGCCTGCGCACGCTCGAGGATGCGCTGGACGAGTAAACGGCTAGCTCAGCGCCCGATCTCCTTCAGGACCAGGACCTGGCGCTGGTTGTCGATCGACCAGCTCTTGAAGCGGCTGAGGAAGGTCTGGCCGAGCAGGGCCGGACTGCCCGGCGGGAAGATGCTGCCCTTCACGTTCTGCAGCACGCGATCGCCGACCATGAGCGAATGGATGACGAAGACCTTCGTGGTCCCCGTCGAGCCGTCGGCCAGCCGATAGTTCTGTTCGCCCAGGAGATCCTGGCGCGACAGCGTGCCCGCACGCATCATGTCGACCGCCACCTGCTCGGGAATGACGACGTCCGCCGCGCCGCTGTCGAGCACGAAGTTGACCAGCACGGAGCGGTTGATCAGCACGGGAACGACCAGCACGCCGCCCTGCTTGTGCAGCGGCACGTCGAACGACTCGTTCATGCCTTCCGCGGGCTTCTGCTGCACGGAGGACAATTCCTGGGGCGTGGGCGTCGGCACCGGAACGCGGGCGGCCGGCGGCGCCGGGCCCCGGCTTGCCACCGCCGTCGAGAGCCGCGAGAGATTGGTCTGCGCCGCCGGATTGCCCTGCTCGGCGGCGGCGCGGTAGAGGCGCAGCGCCTCGGAGGGGTTGCGCGGCACGCCGCGGCCATCCTCGTACATGCGCCCGAGGTCGTTCTGGGCGGCGGCATTGCCGCGGTTGGCGGCCAGCGTGAGATAATGCGCCGCCTCGGTGTCGTTGCGCGGCACGCCCTGGCCCTCGGCATAGCAATGGCCCAGCAGGAAGAGCGCCGTCGCATCGCTCCTGTCGGCGCCGAGCCGGAACAGGCGCACGGCCTCGTTGTAGTCGCGCGCCACGCCCTGGCCGGTGAGATAGAGCACGCCGAGGTTGGCGTAGGCCGCCGTGTAGCCCTGGGCGGCCGACAGCTTGTAGAGGCGCACCGCCTCGACATCGTCGCGCGGCACGCCGAGGCCGCGGTGATGAAGCACGCCCAGCGAATTCTGTGCGGCGGCGTCGCCTGCATCGGCGCGCTGGCGCAAAGCGGCGGCACTACGGGCATATTCCGCCGCCGTCGGGCCGCTGCCTTCCGGCGGCGCTGCGCCCGCCAACTGAGCGGTGCCCAGAAACGCCAACGCAGCAAGTAATCCCGCAAGTCTGGACTTGAGGTGCATCATTCTCCCCGGACCGCAGTATGGGCCGGCCGTCGTGCCGAGACCACTGCCCAAAAGGATACTCTTGCCGCAGGCCATCGCAGGTTACCGTTCGGCGTCGGCCGCAATCGCCGCCGCGAGCGCATTGAGCGGCGCCCCATAACGGGCGCCCGCCTCCTGCTCGCTCATGGCCGAGCGGATGAAGCGCATCGACAGGCAGCCCATCACCCGCTCGCCTTGGCGGACCGCCACGCCGATCCCCTGCAACCGGCCGTTGCGCGGCAGGACGGTGAAGGAATGGCCGTCCTGCCGGATCTTCGCGAAGCCGGCCGCGAGATGCGGCGTCAGGCGGACGCCGAGATGCTTCAGGACGGCGCGCCGCTCCTCGGCCGAGCAGAAGGCGAGCCAGGCGCGGCCGAGAGCGCTCGACAGGATCGGGCTCTTCTTCTGCAGTGCCGAGCGTTCGAAGGACATCGGGCTTTCGGCCGCCGTCGAATGGCGGATGGTGATGGCGCGGTCGCTGATCGTGCCGAGATAGAGCGGCCAGCCGTATTTGCGCGTGAAGCGACTCATGTGGGGCGTCGCGACGTCGACCAGGTGATCGACGAAGCGGATGCCCTGGGCCAGGCCCAACACCTTGTCGGTGAGCCGATAGCCCGTCTCGCGCGAGACCTGCGTCGCATAGCCGAGCTCGGTCAGGGTCTGCAGCAGGCGGACGACGGTGGGTCGAGGAAGGTCCGTTTCGTCGGCCAGGGTCGAGATGGTCCCGTGAGGACGCCGGCTCAGCGCTTCGAGGACCGCGAAGCTGCGCGCGACAGGTTCGATCATGACGGCAGGCTATTCCGTAATACGGACTTTGTCGACGGAGCGCGCGCAATCCGCGGCACGCCGCACTATCTTCGACGTCAACAAGCAAGACATTCGAGGAAGCATGCTCGGCAGACGACACTTCGTGGCCTCCGGCGCGGCCCTTCTGGCGGCGCCGGCGATCGTGCGCGCCGAAGCCTGGCCGCCGAGCCGGGTCACGGTGGTCGTGCCGTTCCCCGCCGGTGCGGCGACCGATCTCGGCGCGCGCGTCTATTCCGAGCAGCTCTCGGCGATGTGGGGCCAGCCGGTGGTGGTCGACAACCGCGGCGGCGGCAACGGCATTCCGGCGGCGGAGGGCGTGGCGCGCTCCAAGCCCGATGGGCTCACCATCTTCGCCACTTCGGCGATGACCCAGGTGGTCAATCCCGCGATCTACGACAAGCTGCCCTACGATCCGATCGAGAGCTTCGAGGCGGTCTCGCGGCTCGGCACCTCGCCCTTCGTGCTGCTGGTCGACGCCAAGAGTCCCATCACGTCGGCGGCCGAGCTGACGGCAAAGCTGAAGGCCGAGCCCGGCAAGAACAACTACGGCGCCGGCGCGCTGCCCGCGCGCGTGGCGTCCGAGCTCTACAAGATGGCGGCCGGCGTCGAAGCGGTCTACGTCGGCTACAAGAGCAATCCGCAGGCCATCCCCGACGTGCAGAGCGGCCTGCTCACCTTCATGATGATCGACACGATCAACGCCAAGATCGCCATCGACCGCGGCGCCCTGAAGGGACTGTTCGTCACCGACGGCGAGCGCTATGCGCCGCTGCCCGGTCTGCCGACGGCGGCGGAGGCCGGCCTGCCCGATGTGCAGCTGACGACCTGGACCGGCCTCTACGTGCCCAAGGGCACGCCGGAAGCCATCGTGCGCAAGATCAACACGGATCTCCATACCGTCGCCGGCCGCACGGACGTGCTGGCGCGGCTCGAGGCCCTGGGCGCCGGCCCCAAGCTCATGAGCCCGGAGCAATTCACCGCCTTCACGCGTTCAGAGAAGGAACGCTGGGGCAAGATCATCCATCGTGCCAATATCAAGGTCGAGTAGGAGGCATCCCATGCAAGGATCGCTCAGTGGCAAGCAAGGCCCCCGCATCCGTCACGTGGCGGAGGAGGGCGCGCCTTTCGAGACCATCAGTGTCGACAAGCTGACGCCGGTGATCGGCGCGGAAGTGAGCGGCATCGATCTCAGCAAGCCGCTCAGCAACCGCCAGCAGGACGAGGTGCATCGCGCGCTCGCGGAGAACTGCGTGATCTTCTTCCGCGACCAGCACATCACCCCCGACCAGCAGGTGGCGTTCGGCCGCCTGTTCGGCGACCTGCACGTCCATCCCGCCGCGCCGCACGAGGAAGGCCGGCCGGAGCTGATGATCATCCACGCCGACAAGGACAGCCCACGCGCCAACGGCGAGGGCTGGCACACCGACGTGAGCTGCGATGAGGAGCCGCCGATGGGCTCCATCCTCTACATCAAGACGTGCCCGCCCAAGGGCGGCGACACGCTGTTCGCCAACATGTACGCGGCCTACGAGGCGCTGTCGGACCGCATGAAGACCTATCTCGACGGTCTGACCGCATTCCATGACGGCGAGTCGGTCTATCGCGGCCTCTACAAGAATTTCGGTGTCGAGGAGAAGGCGAAGTATCCCCGCGCCGTCCATGCGGTGGTGCGCACCCATCCCGTGACACGCAAGAAGGCGCTCTACGTCAATCGCGGCTTCACGCGCTATCTCGTCGGCGTGCCGCGCGACGAGAGCGACGGCATCCTGAACTACCTCTACCAGCACATGGAGAATCCGCTCTTCCAGTGCCGCTTCCGCTGGCAGGAGAACTCGATCGCCTTCTGGGACAATCGCTGCGTCCAGCACCGGGCGATGTGGGACTACTGGCCCCATACCCGCAGCGGCAACCGCGTGACGGTTGCCGGCGACAAGCCGTTCTGAGGCTTTCCCCCTCCCTGCCTCCCCCGGATGACGGGGGGAGGTGGTATGAAGGGGCGATGTTGGTCATTTTCGATTGCGACGGTGTGCTCGTGGACAGCGAGCCGCTGTCGAACACCGTGTTCTCGCGCGCGTTGCGGCGCGAAGGTCTCGACTGGTCGGTCGAGGAGACGATGCGCCGCCTGATGGGGCGCTCGCTGAAATCGTGCATCGAGATCGTCGAGGGATTGCTGGCACGCCAGTTGCCGGAAGACTTCGTGCACCGGCTGCAGGCCGACACGCTGCAGGCCTTTCGCGACGCGCCGCTGCAGCCCATCCCCGGCATCAACGAGGCGGTCGATGCGCTGGAGGCCGCCGGCGTGAACACCTGCGTCGCGAGCTCGGGCGGCTTCGACAAGATGGAAGTCTCGCTCGGCGTCACCGGACTGTGGGCGCGCTTCGAGGGCCGCATCTTCAGCGCCTCGCAGGTCAAGCGCGGCAAGCCCTTCCCCGATCTGTTCCTGCATGCCGCGCTCGCGATGGACGAGCAGCCGTTCGACTGCATCGTCGTCGAGGACTCCGTGCCGGGGGCGGAGGCCGCGAAGGCGGCGGGGATGCGCGTGCTGGGCTATGCCGCCGCGCCTCACACCGATCGCGACGCCCTGGGCGCGACCGGTGCGTTCCTGTTCACGGACATGAAGCAACTGCCCGAGCTGGTGCTGCAATGACGACCGGCTCCTGGTCGATGGGTACCGGCAGGCCCGAGCGCGTGATCGTGATCGGCGCAGGCATGGCGGGGCTGGTGGCGGCACGCCTGCTGCACGATTCGGGCTTCAAGGTCACGGTGCTCGAGGCGCGCCAGCGCCTGGGCGGCCGCGTGTGGACCGACGATCGCGTCGGCGCCTCCGTGGATCTCGGCGGCTCGTGGGTGCATGGCGTCGAGGGCAATCCGCTGGCGCTGTGGAGCGACAAGCTCGGCGTGCGGCTGATCAGCTCGGAAGCCGATCGCCTGATCATCGACGAGCGCGCCTCCGCGCACACGCGCACCGCGCAGCGCCGCAAGGCCTTCATGGGCGTCGCCGCGTTCAACACGGCAATCGCCTTCGCCGGCTGGAAGAGCAAGTTCCTCACCAACGTGCGTGGCCCGCGCTCCATATCGGTCAAGGATGCGATCGAACCCCTGCTGCGGGCGCCCTGGCTGCCCGAGGTCGACAGGCTGGTGGTCGCGACCTTCGTCGAAGGCAGCGAGGGCGTGAACGGCTCGGTGTGGGATCAGCTGTCCGCCGAGGAATGGTTCCCGACCGAAGGACTCGACGGCAACGCGCAACCGCAGGGCGGCTTCCATCCGCTGATCGAGGATGCCGCGCGCGGCCTCGACGTCAGGCTGCGTTCGCCGGTGACGGCGCTGGCGTGGAATGGCAGCGGCGTTGTCGCGACGCTCGACAGCGGCGAGCGTCTGGAGGCTGAACGCGCGGTCGTGACCTTGCCCGTGGGTTTGTTGCGCGATGGCCGCTTCCGGCTCGACCCGCTGCCGCCCGCCGAGCAGCAGAAGGCGATCGGCCGGCTGGGCTACGGCGCGGGCGTGCTGGCCAAGGTCTATATTCGCTTCCCGCACGTCTTCTGGCCGGACAAGTCGAAGTGGTTCGGCCGGCTGCCCGATGCACCCGACCGGCGCGGCACGTTCAACACCTTCGTCAGCCACGTCGAGGAGACCGGCTTGCCGATCCTGCTGAGCTTCGCCAACGGCCACGCCGCCGTGCGCTTCGACCGCGAGCTCAGCGACGAGGAGGTGAAGGACTCGGCCCTCGCCTCGCTGCGCAAGATGTTCGGCGGCAACAAGGTGCCCGAGCCCGAGGCTTTCGTCTTTCCGCGCTGGCTGAGCGATCCCTGGAGCCTGGGCGGCTACTCCTATCCCGCGATCGGCAGCCCGCCCGAGGATCACTTCGATCATGCCCGGCCGCTGGGCGACCGCGTCTTTTTCGCCGGTGAGGCCACCGAGCCCACGGAATACGGCACCGTTCATGCCGCCTTATGGTCGGCCGAGCAGACGGCGGAAGCGATCTTCCGGCGGGTCGCGGGCGTCGATCCTTCACGGACCCTGCGCCCCTGGTCCGGTGCCCGCACGGGTGCCGGCCGTCACAATGGATGATAGAAGGAGCGAGACATGCATCTCGCCAACACGATCTTCCTGATCCTGGTCATCGTCTCCGGCCTTTCCACCCTGGGCGTGCTGTTCGCAGGGCTCTTCAGCATGGCGCGCGGACCGACCAACAGCCTCGAGCGCGCCCGGGCCAGCAACAAGCTGATGTGGTGGCGCGTGCGCCTGCAGATCCTGACTCTCGTCTTCATCCTGCTCTGGTGGGCAACCAAGACCTGATCCCATGGTCAAGCTGACGCGCATTTACACGCGAGGCGGCGACAAGGGACTGACCTCGCTCGGCCGCGGCGAGCGCGTGGCCAAGCACGATCCGCGCGTGGAGGCCTACGGCACGGTCGACGAGGCGAACTCGGTGATCGGCATCGCGCGCAGCGTGATCGAGCGCACGGTGAAGAACGACGCCATGCGCGCCGACGTCGATGCCATGCTGAAGCGCATCCAGAACGACTTGTTCGATCTCGGCGCCGACCTGTGCACCGTGCGGGCCAGGCGCGGCCAGCCCGCGCTGCGCATCGTGCCCGCTCAGGTGAAGCGATTGGAGGACGAGATCGACGCCATGAACGCAGCGTTGTCGCCGCTCACCTCGTTCGTGCTGCCGGGGGGCGGCGAGGCGGCGGCATGGCTGCATCTTGCGCGCACCGTGACGCGTCGCGCCGAGCGCTGCATGACGGCGCTGGCCGCCAGGAAGAAGTCCGTGAATCCAGAGGCGATCAAGTATGCGAACCGTTTATCGGACCATCTTTTCGTGCTGGCGCGGAAGATGAACGGCAACGGCGCCGCAGATGTACTGTGGGTCCCGGGTCTAAACCGTTGAAATAGTAAACAAAAATCTTCCGTTGTGCGATTTTGTGCAGTGCGCCATAGCCTTGACATGATCGGCTGATCGCCCCTACACGAAATGCCCTTCGCCGGGCGGGCTTTTTGCCGGGCGGCCACTCACCAATAGGCAACAACGCGATGAAAGTGCTGGTCGCGGTCAAGCGGGTCATCGACTACAACGTCAAAATCCGCGTCAAG
>Ga0335083_10006763_pt1 | contig 14231 bp, 11 predicted proteins | sample Lox_Sample_42_FD_206716 | JGI IMG/M metagenome (GOLD analysis project Ga0335083, IMG submission 206716) | Soil microbial communities from Loxahatchee National Wildlife Refuge, Florida, United States - Lox_Sample_4.2 | ecosystem: Environmental > Terrestrial > Soil > Wetlands | place: USA...
TGCACGCGCGGGCGGGCTCAAGTTCATGGCATGAGAGCGCGCATACGAGCCTTGATCGATTCCGCTGCCCGGAGCGCCTCCGTGAGTTCTCGCTGACGAGCCGCAACGTGCGTCTCGGTGCGTTCGCGCGCAGTCAGCCCATTTTCGATGGCGGTCTCGATCCGTTCCACGATCGACTGAACCGTCATCAGGATCTGTCGGCGCGCACCCCGAACACTGTTCTTCAAACGCTCTTCGAGATCGTGTCGGATCCGGCCCGCATGCGACTCGACCAACTCCAACGCCCGCTCACGGGCACGCTTGACGATCCATCGTCCAGCGAGCGCCTTTGGCAGCGCGAGCATCGCAGACGTCGCGAGGATCTTCAGGCTCGTGGGCTCGTACCAGAACTTGTAGTAAAAGTCGGACTCTAGCGACCAGTTACCTTCCGCGCGAACCGGGTCGAACCGTACTGAAAACAACTCACTCGAGTAGCGCATCAGCTCGTCAACAGCGGCCTGCAGTTGTTGCGCGTGCCGAGCGCAAAGTGCCTGAAAGGAAAAGCACAGCTGCGCATCCTCGCGCGTCAGCCACCGGTCGTAGGCCGCGCGAACCTCGGTCACGAGCCGCTGTTCGAGAGCCTCCTGCGAGGCGCGGGAAGAGAGCGATCCGAAGTCCGCATACCAATGCTCGATGTCAGCGCGAACCCGTTGCTTCAGTTCCTCTTTAAAGCGCAGCAGGCCGGGCTCGATTTCATTCTTGAGCAGGTCGAGCGCATCCGCTTCGAGCAGAACCTGTTGATCGTTGCCAGAGCGTGTGACTTCCAGACGCTTGCGACGAAACGCCGCGAGGTTCTCATCGAGCTGCGCTTGCGGTGCGGTCAGGAGTTTGGATTCCAGCTCGAGTGTAAAGCCCAGCTGCGAGAGAATGCGTAGCAGATTGCGTCCCACCGAGCGCAGCCAGGTCGTGCCTTTGTCCTGGACCATGAAGCGGCGCAGCGCAGCCTCGAATGCCGGAAACCCGCTGCGGGTCAAGAGTGACTCGTCCTGCGCTTGCTTGCCTTCCAGGGCGAGTTTCGCGGAAACCGCAAAGACGGGCACGGTGGGGCCGATCGCCGCGCGCATCTGCTCGGTCACGAAACCGATCGACTCCCGCAGCTCAACCGCTGCCAGATAGTCGCTTTTGTTGAGCAAGCAGAAGATCTTGTCGGCGTATTCGCGCACGCCTGCGAGGAACTCCATCTCCGCGCTTCCCAGCGGTTGGTCCACTGAGACAATGAAGAGGACGGCGTCGGCCTGGGGCATAAATTGCTGCGCGACGTCTGTGTTGTGTTGGTAGACGGAACCGATGCCGGGAGTGTCGATTAGCCGTACACCGTGTTCCAGCCACCGAGAGGAGTGATCGATGAGCACCTGCCTCACCCGCAGCTCGTTGTGCGGATTGCCCCGTTCGGTGACGTAGGTGGCAAGGTCCGCCATCGGGATGGACTTCTCCTCACCACCTTGTCCCTGGACACAGGCCATGTGAGCGTGCCCGTAGCGGAGCACCGTGACGATGGAGGTCAGGGGAACGACGCCTGTCGGCAACAGCGGTTCTCCCAACAGCGCATTGATGACGCTGCTCTTGCCGCGCTTGAACTGACCGGCGACCACCAGATTGAAGGTCATGTCGGCGAACTTCTGGTGCAGTCTTTCGCAGGCGTCCATGTCGACGCCAGAGAATTGCGCTGTGTCGCTCAAACAGCGGGCCAGCTCGATGCGCGTCCACTCCGCCGCCTCCGGGGTTCCAGGGGCCGGGTTGGCACTGTGAGTGTCGGTTTGGGGCATGACTACTGAAGCTCGCGAACCACGATGTGCCGACCGGAAGTCACGAGAAGCTCCCAGACGCGACGGCGGCACATTTGCTCCCAGGCGTCGGCGACGCTGCCCGATGCTGCAACGGTGGGAGGGCGCTGCTCGGCGAAGTCGCTCATGACCGTACAGGCGCGATCGGTAAGCTTGAGTGCGGGAGTGTGTTGGGGGTGGGATCGCGACGCTCTGGAACGCACGATCGGGAAGACGACAGGTGGAAACGCGCGATACAGCCCGTCGTGAGACAGCTTCACGGGGCTGTGTCCGGGCAGTGGCGAGGAGTCGCCACCAATCCGACCCAACAAGGCCAACTGCCGGTGTCAGGAAACCGTGTTGAATAGTCGATGCGGGTTGGCTGTGGCAATGACGCACCCACCACGCGGTAGGCGCATCCTACCGCGTGCGCAATGTCGCAACGTGGTAGGAGTCATCAGCTCATTAGGCGGTTCGCGGGGGACTCCATCCCCGATCGAGGCTCAGGCTATCGACTCTGGGTGCCATTCGTCAACGTTGCACGCGCACGGACATGGCGCGTAGAGGTTGCCTCGGGATAAGAAATGCTCCCTGCTGGTGCACCGACGCTCGCAACGGAAGGGCTTGACTTATTGACGCGACCTGAGTTCCTACCGTAGCCTATCCATACGGGGATGGAGTCCCCCCTATAACCGCGACAAGCTAATGACTCCTACCGTGCGTCCATTTGACGCGCGGTGGGGTGCCCGCCGCGCGAGGGTGAGTCATGGTGTCATCAGCTTCAGCGGCTCCGTTCGGAACCCTTCTGCGAGATAGATCGCTTCCCGCGCCGACGCTCGTTTCGCCGGCCACCGACGGATGCTGTCATCCGTTTAAGTCTTCACTCAGATCCAACAGATCAACTCACGGTGACCTTTCGGCCCTGAGATGAAGCACGTCGCCGTGACGGGCATGGGCGTCGTGTCACCGATCGCCTCGGGCCCCGTCCACTTTGGATCGCTGGCAGGCGACTTCAATTCAGTCTTGCCGCATGATCACGAGCCCCTCGGCACGGTCAATGAACGCACGAAAATCATTTCCAGCGCGATGGTGGATACGCTCTGGACGGCGGTATCGCCTGCTTTTGGGCTCGGCGTGGCGGGACTATTGATGGGGTTGGGGACCCTCTTGTTGGGGAGTTGCCGGAACGGCGAGGTTCGCGCCGGATAGCAGATAAGCCATGGACCTAACCACTTATGAGGCCGCCAAGTTCGAATTAGCGGAAGTTCTCAGAGCCATTCTGGCGCAAGCGCCCAAGGGCCACGAAGTAGTTGAGCGTGGCGGCCCGGAACTCTTTGCGCGTCTCGCGGAGGATCGCTTCAATCTCCTGGTCGTCGGACGGTTCAGTCGCGGCAAGACCTCGCTGATGAACGCCATCCTGGGCACAGACCGCCTCCCGACGGGACTTTTGCCGCTCACCTCGGTCATCACCAGTGTCAGCTACGGCAGTCCAGAGGAAGTCCGGATCCTCTTTGAGCGCGGCAGCTTTGCCTACCCCATTCCGTTTGATCAACTCGCGGATCACGTGACCGAAAAGGGTAATCCCGGCAACCGGCGGAAAGTCCGGATGGCGAACGTGTCATTGCCAGTGGAGATCTTGAGACGCGGATTCTATTTCGTGGATAGCCCGGGACTGGGCTCCGCGATCCTGGAGAATACGCGGACGACCGAAAGCTTCTTGCCGGAGGCCGATGCCGTCATGTTGGTATCCGGGTTCGAAGCGCCGCTGACTGACGAAGAGCAGCAGGTCATGCGATCAGTGAGTGCTACTCAGCGCCCGTTGTTCTTCGTCCTGAACAAGCAAGACACCGTCTCGGCCGAGGGGCGTGCCGAGGTGCAGGCGTACGTACAGCACAGACTCTGCCAGCTCATGCAAGGTGAGACGCCCCGAATTTTCTCGATTTCGGCTCGCGATGCGTTGGCGGCGAAGCTTGAGGGCCGTCACACAGATCTCGAGGCGACTGGCGTACCGGCACTCGAGCGAGAACTGGTGAGGTTTCTGATCGAGGACAAAGGCCGAGCGTTTCTCACCGGGATGTGTGACCGCTCGATGCAACTACTACAGGCCGCCTCGCTGCCCAATGAGCACGCGGCCGGTTTGCTCGGCCGTCTTACCCGACTGCGCGGTCGTTTTGCGTCGACCTCGCTGCAACGAGTTCCTTCGGATCGGATTCCGCAGGGCGCTGTGTCAACGCCTCAACCTGCTCGGATGGGAGACTGCGCACTGTGCGCCGCCATCGGTCACGGTTTGTTTGATCATCTCTCTCAGTACCAATACCAACTGGCCACCTACGCAGAAGCGGGGGAACGTCTGGCACAGGAACGCGGATTGTGCAGTCCGCACCTGCGCCTGTACGTTTCGATGACCACGGATCGGAGTGTCTGTCTCGCGTTGACGCCCCTGGTGAAGCAAATCGCAACTCAATTGCAGGAGGCAACGCCCGAAGCCCTGCAGGCGACGCGCCCAAAGTGTTCACTGTGCGAGCTACAGGAACGAATTGAAGAAGCCGCGATCCCGGCTTGGTTGGGTGAAACGAGCGAGTCGAAGAAGTGGGACGGGGTTTGCCTGCCACACCTGCGAAGATTGATGCAGCTTGAGCCCGTGCGACAGAGGACTCAGGAACTGAGCCGGATTCAGGCCCAAGCTGCCGTGCGCCTGGCGGAGGATATGCAGCGCTACGTTCTGAAGCGGGACGGGATTCGGCGCGACTTGACGACGGAGGAGGAAGCGGAGGCCGCTCAGCGGGTCATTACCTTTCTCGCAGGTCACCGCACAGTGGTCTTCCATTGCAAGCGGGCGAGGCGCCGCTCAGCGCGGACTTGACGGGCGAGCGAGGATGTTCCTACCGTGCGCAACAATGGCGCGCGGTGGGATGTGGTTAGCCCGCACCCACTTCGCGATAGGGTGCAATATGCGAAAGTGCAAAGCATGGGCGCGGTTTGTTCTAACGTCTCTCGGCGCCCTTTGTAACTCCTTAGGCCCATACGGTCGAACGCGCGTTCCTGTGCGTGCCGCCGTCATTCCCCTCCGGGGCCCGCCACCCAGACGTTTGCCTCGCTCCTGAGGATTGCGCACAGGTCTTTCATTTCATTACGCGCTCATCAACCAGATCAGGGTAACCCTCATGAGTAACAAATCGGCGATTACCTCTACAGTCGGATACATGTGCTTGGCGCTGACAGGTTGGATGGTGTCCATGCCGAACGCAGGATGGTTCGAGCAGCTGCATGGGCATGGCACGGCGATGCTGCTGCCGCTTTCGGTGGTGCTGGTTGTGATGGGAATTTTGGCCTTTCTTGACGAACGCACGCTGGACGCGGTGATTTTCTTTGGCGGAGCAGGTCTGTTTTGGTCGGGACACGAATACTTGATGGATTCCGCGACCGCGGGTGCCGCCGAGCCGCCTCACTATACCGGGTGGTATTGGTTTATCTGGGCGGTGTTTTTCTGTTACGTATGGTTGGGATCGTTCAAGGCGGGTACGGAACGGATGCTGTTTCTTCTGGGACTGTGGCTGACGTTGTTGGCGTTGGCAATCGGTGCCTGGACCGGACTGCATGGATTCCAGATCCTGGGCGGCTACCTCGGATTGGCAACAGCGATTCTGGCTGCCATCACTTCCGCAATGGCTGTCATTACCTACGGCACAGGACCCCTTGGGGCGAGGACGAGCAGTCAACCTGCCTGAGGTGCGCGCACGCACGCTTCAGCAACGCTTTCTGGAGGGGTATCGAGCCCCGCACCTGGCGATCGTGAAGTACTGCAGGAGTGCGTGTGGTGGCGAAAATCGTCGACCTCAGAGCCCGGGAGATTCTCGATTCGCGCGGCGTTCCGACGATCGAGGTCGATGTGATGGTAGAGGGGGGCGGGCGCGGCCGGGCCGCCGCCCCGGCGGGCGGCTCGCGAGGCAAGCGTGAAGCCGTCGAGCTGCGCGATGGCGATGCGAGACGCTATAACGGCTGCGGAGTCCGTATCGCCGTCGAAATGGTCCATAAGGCGATTCGACCTGCCGTGCTCGGAATGGAGTGCAAGGGACCGTGGACGCTCGATCGGTGCCTGATTGAACTGGACGGCACACCCAATCGGAGCCGGTTGGGTGCCAATACGATGTTGGCCGTGTCAATGGCGACGACACAGGCGCTCGCCGACGGACAGCACCTATACGAGTATCTGGCGATGGACCGCAAGGTCCGCCTACCGGTTCCGATGTTCAACGTGTTGAACGGCGGAGCGCATGCCGGCAACAACGTTGATATCCAGGAGTTCATGATCGCCCCGGTGGGCGCGGCGAGCTTCTCCGAGGCCCTGCGTATGGGGGCCGAGGTGTACTGTGCGCTGAGAGCGGTCCTCAAGCGTGCAGAACTCGCCACGTCCATCGGCGACGAGGGCGGATTCGCGCCGGACATGCATGGAGCGCACACCCAACCCCTGGACCTCCTGCAGGCGGCCGTCGAGCAGTCCGGCTTGAAGCCGGGGCGCGACGTCGTCTTCTGCGTCGATGTCGCCGCCGGAGAGCTCTCCGATGGAGGAACGTACTTCTTTCACAAATCGATGCGCCGCCGCCGTACGACTGATCAGATGATACAGGTCTATACGAGTTGGCTGAGGCACTACCCGATCTGGTCCATCGAAGATGGGCTCGGTGAGGCGGATACCGAGGGCTGGCGAGCCCTGACCCAGGCGATCGGACACCTCGTGCAACTGGTCGGGGATGACCTGTTTGTCACGAACGTGGGCTTCCTACGAGAGGGTATCGCAGGCGGACTGGCGAATGCGGTACTCATCAAGCTGAATCAGGTCGGGACGGTCTCGGAGACGCTGGAAGCCATCGCAGAGGCCGAGCGCAGCCACTATGGTGTGGTCATCAGCCATCGCGCCGGCGAAACGGAGTGTGACCTCATTGCTGACCTGGCCGTGGCTACCGGTGCGGGTCAGATCAAGGCAGGGGCTCCGGTGCGTGGCGAGCGGGTCGCCAAGTACAACCAGCTGCTTCGCATCGAGGAGTCGTTAGGTGATCGGGCGGCATACGCCGGGCGGGACTTCGCTCGACAGGGAAGCTTTCTCGTCGCGGGTAAGCAGCCCATGGAAGCGAGTCCACAGGAGTTGCCTCGTTCTCGACCTGAGCCCAGAGCCGGTGATACGTCCGCGGGGCCTGCGTATCTCGCATGAAGGTCCGGCGCATGGTTCTGGATGTGGACAAGGCACGCGCCCGTCCCTCGATGTTCGAGTTGGTCAGTTGCGTCGACTCCGTCCCGGGCGTGCAAGCCGTCAATCTCACGGTCAATGAGATCGACATGGAGACTGTCGGAATGAGTCTCACCGTGGAGGGCGACGAGATCGACCCGGATGCGCTTCTGAAAGCGATTGAACGATCCGGTGCGGTGGTCAACAGCGTCGACGAGGTCGCCACGGGTGAGCGCCTCATCGAGAACGTCCCGAGAACGCGATGAGGCTGAGTGCCTTTTTCAATCGGGAGCGTTTGTTCGCGTGGGTAATCGGCCCCGTGGATGGCATCCTCACCGCCCTGACGTTGGCGGCGGGACACATCATGAAGCCGCACCAGCCCATTGAGCAGGTGTTGGCCGCGCGGATCGCAGGAGCGGCGGCCCTTTCCGGAGGGTTCGTCTTCTTCGTCGCCGAATATGCTCGCCTGCGGGGTGAACTCTCGCAAGCCGAACGGCATCTTTCGTTGGCAACGCATGGACAGCTGGCCTTATCGGCGCTCGGGCGGAAAGTGCTGTTCGAGAGCCTGCAAGGAACAGGGATCGCCGCGCTGAGCGGGTTTCTGGGGGCGCTGGTGCCGCTGTCTCTCGGGGCGGCATTCCCGGATATCGCGTGGATGGGGATCGCGGCGGCGATTGGAGTGTTGGGTCTGCTGGGAGCGACCGTCGCGCGTGTCGTGCATGGGGCATCAGGCGCATGGGCCGTCGCATTGATGGCAGGCGGAGTCGCGCTGAGTGTCGCCGGCGTGTGGTTGGACATCACATGAACACACCCGTGCAATGGACTCTGACGACGCCGAGCATCCTGTTTGACTCCGACGCCTCAACACGCGTCAAGGACGAAGCGGTGATGCCCGGATTCTTCTCCGATCTGAACCTCGACCAAGTCGTTGACGCGATGACGGCAGGACGGGAGGACTATGACCTCAAGCCGTTCTTCTATGCCCGTCTCAATTCCGTCGCGTCGGTGCAGTATCGGCAGGCCGTCTTTCAGGATCTGAAGGTCTTTGCCGTCGTCGCTCACTTGAAGGCATTCGCTCAGCATATGCTCGACATGCGCGAGCAGTTGGCGATTCGCAGCAAGGTCTACCACGAACTGCAGAAGCAGCGATGGTTCCTCGAAGCGGTCGATACCTACTGCGTGGCAGTGCGTTGTCTTGTCAGGGACCTGGGGCTCGTTGAGCTGCATTCGCAGGGGCTTTTGTCCTTTCGCGCGTATCTGACTGACTATGCACAGTCTCCTGCGTTTACGAGCATGGTGGACCAGATCAGCGCACTCAAGTCAGGTCTCACGGACGTCCGCTATCGAATGCACATAGAGGGTCCCCGCGTTGAGGTCAGCCGGTATGACTCCGAGCCTGATTACGGCGAACAAGTGACCCAGACCTTTGAGAAGTTCCGGCAAGGCCCGGACAAGAGTTACGTGTTTGATACTCGCGATGAACCCCAAATGAACCATGTGGAGGCGGCCGTGCTCGAGCGCGTCGCGCAGCTGAATCCGCAGGTGTTCGATCCGCTGGAGAAGTTCTGCCAAGAGCATGCGGAGTACTTAAACGGGGTCGTGCGGGCCTTTGATCGAGAGGTGCAGTTCTACTTGGCTGTGCTGGATCTGACAGGTCGTCTGGATCGGGCCGGTCTTGAGTTTTGCCTTCCCAAGGTGGATGACCAAACCAAGGCGATCGACTGCCGGGACATTTTCGATCTGTCACTGGCCATCAAGATGGAAGCGGAAGCCTCACGGCTCGTGCGAAACAGTGTCCGGCTCGAGGGAGCGGAGCGCATCGTGGTGGTCTCCGGCGCAAATCAGGGCGGGAAGACTAGCTTTGCGCGTACTTTCGGGCAGCTGCACTACCTGGCGAGCCTCGGTTGTCCGGTCCCGGGCAGCAAAGCACACCTGTATCTCTACGATCACCTGTTCACCCACTTTGAACGGGAAGAGGACTTGGCGACCCTCCGCAGCAAGCTGGAAGATGATCTGGTGCGGATTCACGAAATATTGGAGCGGGCGACGCCTCGCAGCGTACTCGTGATGAACGAGAGTTTCAGCTCGGCGACGTTGCAGGACGCGCTGTTCCTGGGAAAACAGATCCTACAGCGGGTGATCGCGCTCGACCTGCTGTGTGTGTTTGTAAGCTTTCTGGATGAGCTCTCCACGCTGAGTGAGAAGACAGTCAGTATGGTGAGTACCGTGCGCGCGGACGATCCGACCAAACGGTCATTCAAAATCGTCCGTATGCCGGCGAACGGACGGGCCTACGCGGCGGCCATCGCCGAGAAGTATCGCCTTTCCTACGAGAGCGTCAAAAGGCGATTGGCCTCATGAGAGCGCATCTGATGTATCCCGACCAGGATTTCGATCCCAAGGCAGCACTCCCGGCGAATGCGACGGCGCTGACTCAGGACCTGGAGCTGGATACGGTCTTCGATGCCATGGCTGCCGGCGATCCGGTGCTGTTGGAGGCGGCTAAACGTGCCGTGCCGTTCAGTCTCGACGATCCAGCGCTCATCCGGTACCGGCAACAGATATTGACTGATTGCTGTGATCAGCCAAATACCGTCCGTCATGTCTACAACATCGCAGTCGCTGCAGTAGAAGGCGAACGCAAGATCTGGGGGTGGTTGCGCAAGACGCCGGATTCGGCCCTGCATCGTGGGCTCGAGATGATGCGGCTGTTTGTGCCGTTGTTGCGGCAGCTGAGGAAGATCTCAGAGACGCAGGGGCCGCGCTTTCGGTCGCCGGGCTTTGCGACTCTGTGGGCCATGCTCTCCAAGGAACTGAGCGGAGAGTATTTGCAGCATGTGGAGGATCACTTACAGCGGTTGACCTTCCCCGAAGGGGTGGTCATCAGCGCGAGTTTGGGCCCCGGCAATCGGGGCTTGCACTACGTATTGCGCGAGCCTCCCCCCGTGCGTACGTGGTGGGAGCGAGTGCGCGACTGGAAGGACAGTTGGGGGCAGAGAGCACCTGAGACCTATATCTATGAGGTGGCTGAACGCGACGAGGCGGGACACCAGGCCTTGCGTGACTTGTGGAATCAAGGGATCTCTCGAGTGGCGGGAGCGCTGGGGCGCTCCGCCGATCACGTTCTGAGTTTCTTCGTTATGTTGCGTTGGGAGCTCGCCTTCTACGTCGGGTGCATGAATCTCAGGGAGCGCCTGGGCTCTCTGGGTCATCGGACATGCATTCCCGAGCCGCTTGAGCTGGAGCGGTCCAATTTCGATGCGCGCGGGTTGTGTGATATCGCCCTGGCCTTGAAGCTCGGCACAGAGACGGTCGCGAACGATGTCGCGGCGGACGGGAAGTCCCTCATCATGATTACCGGGGCCAACCGGGGCGGCAAGTCGACCTTGCTTCGGGCTTTCGGCCAGGCGCAGTTAATGATGCAGTGTGGCCTGTTCGTGACGGCGACCTCCTTTCGAGCGAATGTATGCCGCGGAGTCTTTACCCACTACAAGCGCGAAGAAGATCCGACCATGCGCAGCGGCAAGTTGGACGAGGAGCTCAAACGGATGAGCTCAATCGTCGACCTGCTGGAACGGCGGAGCCTCGTCCTGTGTAACGAATCGTTTGGATCAACGAACGAGCGAGAGGGGTCCGAAATCGCCCGGCAGATCGTGCGGGCGCTGTTGGAGCAAGGGGTGAAGGTGTTCTTCGTCACCCACCTGTTTGACTTGGCGCACGGCTTCTACTCTCGAGAGCTGAGCGAAGCGCTGTTCTTGCGGGCGGAGAGATTGTCCGACGGCCGGAGAACATTCCGAGTTATGCCTGGGGAGCCGTTGCCCACCAGTTATGGGCCGGATCTATATCGCAAACTGTTTGACGTAACGGGATCTGAGGAAAAGGGTCCAGAAGAGCAGCAGCGTCAAGATCCGACATCCGGAACTCCCGGGCCGATCCGAGAGGTGCGCAAGGAATCTGAAAGAGCCGTCTAGCGGTTTTGGCCCTTGAAGCCGAGCGCAGTCACCGAAATGCAGCGGAATCAACACGGTGGAACTCGGCACCGCATCCCGATACCAAAGCATCTTCAAGGCGTGGCGCGGACCGACTAAGCCCGCATCAGTGCGCGGCGAGCGATCCCTCGGGTTACTCCAACTATATGGTTATAGTCGTTCCTTGAGGGCTGCCAGACGAGTCCCCAGAAAAACACGCGTCCGTCTCCAACAACGACAGCGGGCGGCCAGCGTCCCGCTCCCAACTCCACACGCTGGTCTGGAGGTTACAAACCAAGCCGCAGAGCAACAGCTCGCGAACAACCCAAAGTCAGCGGTTTACTCTGGTCAATGTTGGACGCCGGAACATGGTCGGCTTTGCAAGCCGTTTGACAGCCAAGAGACATCCACCGGATTCTTTCAGGTAGCGCCCGGCAACCCCGGCAACGTCGGTGTTCGCGAGCCACGCTCGGCAGCTTGCCGAGCACGGCGGTGCCGAAAGCCTGCGCGACGAGTCGCTACTGCGATCGGTTCTCGCCCGACCCCTGAAGCAGCTGCTCTACACGGATGCGGACTTGGTTGATCCCGCAGCGAATTACACCGCGGGCATGGTCAAACCATCCCTGCGTCGGTGGAAACAAACGCATCGGCTTCATTGTTGGTGTGTCGTCCCTCGAGCTGAATGGCTATCGATTCGCGGCCGGTGAGCCAGACGCGGCACAAGACGTGCTCGAACTGGCTGCGGGTTCCATGAACGAGGATGGCTATCGCGATTTTCTGCGTTCGGATGTCGAGAGAGTTTAGACCCAGTCGTGGCAACGCGGCCCACGACCGGCGTCTAGCCAGAGCGCCACTCTAGTCTGCGGGGACGGTGACGCCGCCTGAACCAAGCACCCCAAGCAGCGGCGCAAGCTGCTTCTTGTAGTTGCGCCACATACCAACAGACGACTGGTAAATCGGCTGGCGCACCTGGGAAGCACTTCCGGTCATCGACGCCGAAGGGTTTCTGTCAAAGTTCAGACACGCCGCGGTCATCTCCAGGCCAAGGTGATTCAGCATTCGCGGTATCTGCGTGCCCGGATCGGACACGAGCCGCTCATACTGCACGCGCAAGAACGCCTGCTCAGGGAGTACGGCGGACCAGTAATCCATCAGATCCCGGTGAGCGAGGTAGTAGTGCGCCACCTCTTCCAGATCGTACGAGAATGGGTATGCATTATTGAAAAGGAACTTGTACATGGCGTAGCAGGTATCGACCGGGTCGCGCTCGACAAGCACGATCTTGGCGTTCGGAAGCGCAAGGTGAATGAGCCCGGCGTACAGCGCGTTCATCGGCATCTTGTCGATGAAGTGACGAGGGCTCCTGCCTGACTGATTGACGGTCTCGACATACCGTGAACCGAGTTCGCTCATATTGAGCATCAACGCAAAGTGAGGCAGCTGTAGTCTCCCGGAGAGAGCGCTGCCGTGTCGGGCACTCAATGCCCGGTCGAGTTCGAGTGCGAAGGTGTTGAGCTCACCGCGGCTTTCCACCTCGGGGTGGCTCGAAAGGATACGCTCAACCAGTGTCGAGCCCGTCCGGGGCAGTCCGACGACAAAAACGGGCTCTGTCGACGGCGAGCCGGCTTCTTTTCTTGACGTCAGTGCCGCATAGGTGAAGGCGGACTGGATCTCGCGCAGCATGGCGATGTCCTGACGGACGTCATACTTCATCTTGCTTCGCCTCAGTGAGGCGGCTTCCCTGAGCCGGGCAAATGATCTGTCGTGCTCCCCCAGGTCTTCGAGTTCCTTGGCCAGGGCGTACCCGAGCTGGACCCGGCCGCGCCAGTTATCGAGGTTTCGTCCGAGCAATCTCTCGAGCTCTGGTACATGGTTGGACGCGGTTGACTGCCGGCGCAGTGATGAGCGCAGGTGGTACATCTCGAAGTCGTCGGGGTCCTTCTTCAGTGACTGGTTCGCCGCGATCTCGGCCTCCGCGATGCGACCCAGCGCTCTGTGCCCCAGGGCGAGTCCGCGAAGACTTTCCAGGTTATCGGGATCGAGGACAGCCACTCTGGCGTACAGGTCGTTCGCCGCGCCGGGTCGGCCGCAATGAAACAGCACGGAGGCCAGGGCGGTGAGCTGCTCAGGCGTACCCGCCCCGGCCGCCAATGCTTCTTCGACGATCTGCAGCGCCGCCAGAGGATTTCCAGCCATCACAAGGCGCTGCGATTTCCTGATCAGCAGCGCTGCATCGCCCGGTTGGGGACGGGTCATGGCCGGTCTCTACGTGGGTGAGTGCGTGCCCACCAACAGACCTATCGATGCTCCCAGGTCAGGCGCAGACCCACCGTCCGCGGTCGGATGACGCCGTAACCCTGGTACCGGGACCCGAAGAACCCGGCCGAAGCGGCAAACGTGCTTCCAGGACTGTTCGTGAGGTTCTCGCCGTACAGCGTCACCGAGTAGGGGCCTTTATCGAAAGTCGCCGAGGCGCCCACGATCGTGATGGACGGCAATTCCACGAAACTGGCGGCGGCGACCGTGGGAAGATCGACGAAATTGGTCTGCGTGGGACCCCGGTATGAGGCGTTTGCGCGCAGCGTCAGGCTCGCGTCGCCCAGCGGGTGAGCGTACTGCAGCGACAGGGCGGCGTTATTTTTTGCCGAACCGGGCAGGGTCGATCGGGCCGGAACTTCGCTCGATGGCAAGCCGGCCTGGTAGAGAAACGGCTGTCTGACGAAAGCATCGATGTAGGAGTAGGTCAGGTTGTAGGTGAATCCGCGCACCAGTTGGCCGGAGAACTCCAACTCCATGCCCTGGGATCGCGCGGGCGCGACATTGGCGACGTAGTTGACTCCGAAGGGCGTGTAGAGCGTTGCCTGGAAGTTCTTCCAGTCCACCAGGAAGAGTGTCGTGGTATAGGAGAAGCGCTTGTCAGGCGTGCTCCCCTTGATGCCGACCTCGTAGTTAGTGTCCGTATCCGGGCTGAACAGCAGGTACGGCCGGTTGTCATTGCCCAGCACGTCCGTGGCGGGGAGAGCGTTTGCCCCACCGGGTCGAAAACCTTGCGAAACAGTGAGGTAGGCGAGCGTATCGTCGTTTATCTTGAACGACGGATTGAACTTGTAGATGCTCTTGGTCGTGCTCGTCTTGATCGGGTAATAGCCTCCCAGCAGGTACGGATTGTTCGCTACACCTTCCTCGAAGTACTGCGTCGTCAGCGACGCATAAGGCAGCGGTACGCCGGACACGCCG
>Ga0335083_10006764_pt1 | contig 14230 bp, 12 predicted proteins | sample Lox_Sample_42_FD_206716 | JGI IMG/M metagenome (GOLD analysis project Ga0335083, IMG submission 206716) | Soil microbial communities from Loxahatchee National Wildlife Refuge, Florida, United States - Lox_Sample_4.2 | ecosystem: Environmental > Terrestrial > Soil > Wetlands | place: USA...
TTGAGCATCATGGCGGCACGCTTTCGGTTCCAACCGGTCTTCTCGAGCGCGTTTGAGATGGCTTCCATTTCGGCACCGGTCTTCACCGTGCGCACCATCTCCTTGAAGTCAGGTTCGAGTGCCACCGCTTTGGCAAAGTCGGGAACGTCGCCTTCGTCCTCGAGCTCCCGGATGGCGGAGTCCTCATCGCCCAGAACCAGATATCGTTTTACAAAATTCTCCAGTTGGCGAATATTGCCCGGCCAGGAGTAGTTCTCGCACGCGCTGAGCAGGCGCGGCGACAGCGGCAAAATGGGACAGGCATAACGCTCCGCTACCCGCAGCATGAAGTGGCGCAGCATCATGGGAATCTCTTCTTTGCGCTCGCGCAGAGATGGCATGCGTAGAACGAAGCTGCTCAGCCGGTAATACAGATCTTCGCGGAAGCTCCTCTCGGCAATCGCCTCGGACATATTGATGTTGGTCGCGGCCAGGACCCGGACATCGACCTGCACCGAGCTGCGAGCTCCCAGCCGGCAGAACTGGCCGTCCTGCAACACCTGGAGCAACTTCGCCTGCAACGCAGGAGACATTTCGCCAATCTCGTCCAGCAGCAAGGTCCCTTTGTTGCACAACTCGAACTTGCCGGGCTTCGCTTTATTAGCGCCGGTGAAGGCACCCGGTTCATAGCCGAATAACTCGCTCTCCAGCAGCTCGCTGGGCACAGCGGCGCAATTTACCTTCATGAAGACGCGATTGGCACGGGCCGAGTATTTGTGAATCAAGTGCGCCAGTACTTCTTTTCCCGTGCCGCTTTCGCCCAGCAGGAGCACGGGGAAGTCGAACCGCGCCACCTGCGTGGCTTGCGCGCGCAGGTTTTGCATCTGCGGTGTGGCGCAGAAGAACAACACTCCACCGCCCAAGTCAACTGCTTTGCCGGCCTCCGGAGAAGACGCAGCCGAATGTTGCAGGCAGAAACGCAACACCTCGTCCATTTCTTCTTTCTGTATGGGTTTGGAAAGATAGTCCTGCGCTCCCAGGCGCATCGCTTGTGCGACTTTGCGGGTGTCGCGAACGCAGGAAATCATCACTACTTTGCTGAGCGGACTTGCTTTCCGTATTCGCTTGAGCGTCTCCAGTCCATCCCATCCAGGTAAGACGAGATCGAGGAGCACGACATCGGGAACGTTTCGCTGGAGTTGCTCCAGGGCCTCTTCGCCGCTGGCGGCGGCAGTTACACGGTAGGAGTCGAGCTCCAGGGAAGTTTGCAGATACTTCCGCATACTGGGCTCGTCATCAACAACCAGGATGTGGCCTGCGCTCATTGGGTGTCGCACTTGTGCTGCGCAGGATTGAGCAGCAGTAGAAAGGAAAACTTGCTGCCATGCGGGGGATCACTCTCCACCCAAATCTTCCCGCCCGCGGCCTGTACCAGTTTGCGCGCGATGGCCAGGCCCATCCCGTAGCCCTCGGCCCGGGAGCCCTTCCGCGTCAGCCGAAAGTAATCTTCGAAGATCTCGTGCTGGAACTCCGGTTCGATACCGGGTCCGGTGTCGGCAACTGAGATGCGGCAGCAGTTGGGAATTCTGTTAATCGATCGGCGGCGGTCCATCGTTGGCTTGCTCTTGGCCGCTCTACGCTCCCAGAAGTAAGGTTCGACGTGCAGCCACACCGTGCCGCACTCCGGCGTGTATTTGATGGCGTTGTCCAGCAGATTCGAAATGACGTGCTGCACCTTGAACCAATCAAACCGGAATGGCTGCAGCTTCTCGTCAGGAAGGAAATAAAAGGCGATGATCTTGTCGTGGAAGCGCTGCGACCATAGCTCAACAATCTCCTGGATGCATGGGTTGATGTCGGCCTTCTCATAGTGCATCTCAAGACGCTCAACCTTCATGGAGGCATAAGCCAGCAGGTTGTGCACGAAATTGGAGAGGCGCAGGCCGTTCTCCCGTATTTCAGTCAGCACCTCGACCTGCTTATTGGTCAGCGGCCCGAGCTTTTCCGCCAGGAGCAGGTGAAGGTAGCCGTCCATCACCCCGAGCGGGGTCTTCAGTTCATGGGCCGCGGTGGCCAGCGCCTCATGAAGATCGGCAGCCGGCTGGTCTTCATCCAGCAGCTGAAACGTTCGGTTATTGCTGGCGATACAGGAGGAATTGGCATAGACTGTGGCCACTGCTCTCCCCCTTAGTTGTTACTGGCCCGACAGAGGCTCATAGCTTCTATCTCGACACTACAGGTGAAAAGGTTTAAGTGTGCCCTCGAGCGAGGTGCTGGAGGACAGCCCATAAAGTGCATGCGATTGCGGTTGGGGCAATGAGCTATGATCGCGCTGCCGCCTTCCGGTGGAAACGCTTTATGCAGAGTGGTTGTAGAGCAGTCGCGGCCATGCGGCGTGGCACCTGAGTTGCTGAATACCAGAGTCTACAGAGGTCAACTTGCAGCCTATGGAAGAACGACTACGCCGCAAATGGGATCGTCTGCCGATCTCCATACCGATGTTTGTGCGTGCGGACAAAGAGAGCGGCGAAGAACTTGTGGAGTTTGCCACGGCCTTGAATGTCTCGGCTGGCGGCGCGCTGTTGGCGTCCCGCAAATATCTCGATCCCGGCACCAATGTGAGGCTGGAGATCCCGGTGGCGCTGGCCAATAAGGCACAGCTGCCGCGGTCTATCTCCCTGTTGCACGCCGAGGTTTTGCGCTGCATGCCAGAACGCCGCTATTTCCTCGTTGCCCTGCAGTTCAAAACTCCTCTGCTCGGCGGAGCAGAAACGGAGCAAATGCAGTAACGCCAGCCATTTTCCGATGGCTCCGCAAAGATGAAACATTTTTCATTTTTGGGAACGGCTGCGGTTTTGAATTGTTGATTTCGTCGCTGAAAATAACCGACTCTGTGGTAGAGTAATGTACTCAGCTTCAGCGGCTTACAATCTGCATTGCAACTTGAGACGACTCTGACCCGGGTTGGCGCAAGAAATGCAATTTCTTGGTACGAGTTCCAAAATCCTAGGTAAAGGGGCCCTGGGTGACTTTGCTGGCGAGCACCAACAACGAGAGTGCGACTGCAGCACCGTCATTTCCGCCCGAGTCCGTCATCTTCGGGCAAACTCCCCTCATGCAGGCGGTTCGCCATCGGCTCGAAAGGGTCGCCGGGGCAGATATCCCGGTTTTGATCTCGGGTGAGAGTGGTACGGGCAAGGACATTATTGCCCGCTTGCTGCATACTTACTCGCCTTGGTCCGGGGGGCCGTTTGTAAAAATAAACTGCCCGGCGATTCCGGGCACGCTGCTGGAGAGCGAGCTATTCGGATATGAGAAAGGCGCCTTTACCGGCGCCTTCGGTACCAAACCTGGCCGGGTGGAGATGGCGCACCGGGGGACGCTGTTCCTGGACGAGATTTCGGAGCTTGCTGCCACTTTGCAGGCCAAGCTACTGCAATTGCTGCAGGATGGCCAGTTCAGCCGCATCGGAGCGCAGGAAGATAAACGAGTTGAGGTAAGGGTGGTTTGCGCCACCAACCGGCACTTGCAAGGCGAAATCGAGCACGGCAGATTTCGCCAGGACTTGTTTTATCGAATCGCGGCGATGACCATTCATTTGCCGCCTTTGCGTGAGCGCGCTATTGATTTACCGGTTATTTGTGAATATCTTCTTCAGTACTACAATGACAAGTTGAACGGGCGTGCGCCGCAGTTGCGTCCGGCGCTGCTGACCAAGATGCAACGGTATGCGTGGCCGGGTAATGTGCGCCAACTGGAGAACCTGATCAAGCGTTACGTAGTGATGGGTTCGGAAGACGTCATTCTGAGCGAACTGCTTCAGCCAGTTGAAAATGACACGTTGGAGGATTTTGTTTTCAACGGGCCGATTTCTTTGAAGAAGCTGACCCGTCAAACAGTGCGGAAGATCGAAGCCAAGATCATCCTCAACGCCTTACACGCAAACAATTGGAATCGAAAGAAAGCGGCACGCTCGCTGGATATCAGTTATCGTGCGCTGCTGTACAAACTTAAGGACGTGGGCATTCCGACGCGACGCTCGCTTTCTGCGCCGAAACACAGTGACGACAAGGCGCAGAGCTGAAAAAACAAAAGGGTGAATCATGCAACGTAGTCCCAAAACGATCTGGTTAGCGGTTCTCGCAATCCTATTCTTAGTCAGCCCGTTGGTGCGGCAGGCAGATGCTCAGCAGGCGAATGCCGCACCGGAAAGCTCTACTCCCGCACAAAACAATCCGCCGGTGGATGTCGCCAAGGCCCAGCCGTCCAGTCCCGATACTCCTCCCCAGCGCGTTTCGCCAAGCAAGCCGGACTCCTACGTCATTGGCGCTGAGGACGTGCTTTCCATCAACGTTTGGAAGGAGCAGGAGTTGTCGAGGCAGGTTCCGGTGCGTCCCGACGGCATGATCTCACTGCCCCTGCTGGGCGATGTCAAGGCCTCGGGACTTACTCCGCTGCAATTGCAGGATCTGCTGACGACCGATCTCAAGAAGTACATATCCGATCCTCAGGTCACCGTCATCGTGAGCCAGGTCAACAGCCTCTCGTTCAACGTGGTCGGCGAGGTCTTAAAGCCGGGTTACTATCCGCTCACCCGCCGCATGACGGTGCTGGATGCCATTGCTCTATCAGGCGGCTTTCGGGATTTCGCCAAGGTAAAGAAGATCTACGTTCTACGGACCGAGGCGAACGGGAAACAGGTAAGACTACCGTTCAACTACAAGAATGTAGTTAAGGGCAAGAACGCGAGCCAGAATATCGAGTTGCAGCCGCGTGACACCTTGGTTGTGCCGTAGAGGTTGTGCCGTAGAGGAGGACGTCATGAAACGTCGATTCGGGCTGTGTCTTCTGCTTCTGGTGGTAGGAGTTGCCCTTGGCGCTTGGGGACAAGACGAAGCGCCCCCGTCGGCCCAGGCTCCTGCCCCCGCTCCTGATTCTTCCCAGGGGCCGACGCAGAGCACTGGTCCGAAGCAGGAATATACCGACGTCGATCCTGGCAAGTCGTTGAACTTCTTGGGTGAGGCGGTCAGTCACTCCAACCTTAATCTTGGAATGACGGTCCTGGCGGCCTACGACTCAAATATCGCGTCCTTCGGAACGCAACGATTGTCGCAGAACTCATACCAGATTGCACCGCATATTGCGATTTCACAGTATCGGCCGAAGCTGGCGATGACTCTGGCCTATGATGGCGGTCTGGGAATTTACCAGCAACTGTCCAATGCCAATACCTATTCCCAGACCGGTACGGCTGACATCCTCTATCAGTTTTCGTCCCGCTGGCAGGGGCACATCAACGACGCCTACAGCTACTCGGCCGACCCCTTCTCGTCGTACTTCACGGTGGTCGGGCAGCCTACACCGAACCAGCCCAACCCGAACGTTTTCATCCCGTTTGCGACCACGCAGCAGAACTTCGCTCAAGCCGACGCCTCCTACCAGTTGAGCCGATACGACACCATCACGTTCACCGGCACGGAATCGTTTCGGCGGTATGCGAACTACACGAATGTCTACTCTTTTCAGGGTAGCCTGTTCAACCTGATCAGTTATTCAGGGGGAGCAAATTACTCCCATCGTGTGTCTGCCCAACTGTCATTTGGAGGGGGGTATAACTTCACCTCCCTCGACTTCAGCCATGGTCAACAGCGCTCGGGTATCGAGGCCCTGCAGGGCTTCATCAACTATCAATATTCCAAGAGCCTCAGCATCTCAGGCTGGGCCGGTCCGGAATACATTACCGCGAAGACAGGCCTTGCCTACCTCGGCCAGTATTTCATCCTGTACCAGAACGACTGGGTCCCGGCATTTGGCCTGAACATCGGCTGGCAAGGACTGCGCCAGGCGTTCTTCGCGGGCGCTTCGCGACAGGTAAGTGACGGCGGTGGCTTGCTGGCAACCACCACCGTTTATAACGCAAACGCAGCCTACCGCCGCAAGCTGAGTGCGCGGTGGGATGGTGTCCTCAGCTTCCAGTACAGCAACAATGCGTCATTCGCCGCCAGCCAACTGAACCGGCAACTGTTTCCCAACCGCACCTACACGATCATGCAAGGCACGCTGCAACTGGGGCGGCAGCTAACGCCGCAACTGTCGGCTGATTTGTGGTACGCCTACATTCGTGAGACGCAGAAGAACATTTACGTGGGAGCTAATCCCAATTACTTCGAGAATCGAGTTTGGATTTCACTCCAGTACAGCTGGAATCACCCACTTGGACGGTAGAACATATGCAGGAATTCGAAGAGCAGAAATCAGCACGTGGTGTTGATGAGTATTGGGCCGTAGTACGCCGCCGCAAGTGGTGGATTATCGGGCCGTTGTTTATCGGTTGGCTGTTGGTGTTTGTGTCGGCTTGGATCATCCCGGCACAGTACACCTCCGAATCCGTCATCCTCATTGACAAGTCAAAAGTGCCCGACACCTTCGTCCGGCCCAACGTCAAGGTCGAGATGGGCGAGCGCCTGGAGTCCATCACCCAGCAGGTGCTGAGCCGTCAGCGGCTGCTGGGCCTGATCAACAAATACCATCTGTATCAGAGCGTCTTGACGTCCACTACCGATGACCAATTGAAGAAGATGCGGCATGACATCAAGATTGACCTGGTGCAGACCACCACGCCTGACGAATCGGGCAAGAAGGAACTGACGGCCTTCAAGCTGCAGTACACCGGCGACAATGCGAACGTCGCGCAGCAGGTCAACAGCGCCATGGTTTCTTACTTCATTGACGAAAACGTCAAGGCCAGCCAGGCAATGTCAGAGAGTACGACGGCGTTCCTGGATAACCAGCTGAAGAATGCAGCGGAATCGCTGGCCACCCAGGAGAAGCGCCTGCAGGACTTCGAGAAAGAGCATGCCGGCGAGTTGCCGGAGCAGGCCCAGGCGAACATTCAGATGCTGAACGGGGCGCAACAGCAACTGTCCGGCGCCATCGAGGCTCGCAATCGCGCCATACAGCAGCAGACGTATTTGACTTCGCTGCTGGCCCAGTACCAGGCGGCCGGCGTCGACAACATGGGCAGCGGCAGTCCGCAGTCGATCGACCAGCAGATCGAGGGGGCCAAAACAGCGTTGGCCGATCTCGAAGCCCGCTATACGTCTGACTATCCTGACGTCAAGAAGATGAAGGACACCATCGCCAAGCTCGAGTCGTTGAAGCAGCAGCAGGCGGGCAACGTTGGTAATTCGGACCAGCCCGATTCAGGCGACAAATCGGACAAAGCCGATTCCGGCAACAACTCGGATAGCAAGGTCGCGGCCACGACGGCCGCCAACGGAACGAATCCCCCCGCAGGAAAGGATGCCGATTCTGGCAAAACCAGCGGTGGGGATAATTCTGCGGACCTGAGCAACATTCCGACCGGAACAACACCGGGACAGTTGGCCGCCATGCAACCGGTCATGCAGATTCAAAGCCAGTTGAAGTCCAACAAGATGGAGATTCAGACCCGCGAGCAGCAAATCCGCAGCGCCGAGGCCAGAATTCAAGAGCTGCAGGCGAACTTGGGAGGCACCCCGCAGGTCCAGGCTGAAATGCTGAACCTCACGCGCGACTACCAGACCACGCAACGGTCGTACGTGGAACTGCTGGACAAGAAAAATGCGTCGGCACTGGCCACGAACCTGCAGCGGCAACAGCAGGGAGAAAACTTCCGCATCATCGATCCTCCCAGCTTGCCAGAGAAGGCGTCGTTCCCTGATCGCTTCCTGTTTTCGTTGGCCGGATTAGGTGTAGGACTTGGTCTGGCGGTGCTGTTCGGCGCCGGAAGCGAGTTTGTGGACGACCGAATCCGCAACGAGATGGACTTGGCGGAGGCTACGCCTTTGCCGATTCTGGTGGAGATTCCTCCGATTCGGACCGACGAGGAGATTGCTTCGGCACGATGGAAGCCGCTGGTTGCACTTGCCGCAGCGATTCTGGTGGCCATCATCATCCCCACCGGAATCTTCTTTGCGTACTACTGGGGATAGGACATGTACAAGCAATTCTTTGGGCTGAACCGAAATCCCTTCGAGATCAGCCCAGATCCTTTTTTCTACCACCCCACGCCCCGGCACAACGAGGCGCTGGCCAACCTGCACTACGGAGTGGGAAGAAGGAAAGGCTTCATTGTTATTACCGGCGAGGTGGGCACGGGCAAGACGCTGCTGGTGCGCTGCCTCCTCGCCGAATTACGGAAGGGAAACATCGCCTTCGGCTATGTATTCAATCCGCTGCTGTCGACGGTAGAGTTTTTTCAGTACATCATGGCCGATCTTGGGCTGCCTTACGCCGGGCGCAGCAAGACGGAAATCCTGCTGGACTTGAATCGATTCCTCATCCAGCGGCACGCTCGCGGCTTGATTACCGCGCTGGTAATTGACGAGGCGCAGGACCTGCGGCCGGAGTTGCTGGAAGAGATTCGCCTGCTCACGAATCTGGAGACCTCGCAACAGAAGTTGTTGCAGATCGTGCTGCTCGGTCAGCCGGAGTTGGAGAGGATCCTGGACTCTCCCGAGTTGCGCCAGTTGAAGCAGCGAATTGCGCTGCGCTGTCAACTGTTGCCGCTCGATGAACAGCAAACCAGGTCCTATGTACTGTCTCGTTTGGAGCGGGCGGGGGCGAAGCCGGAAGCCCCGGTCTTTACCGATGATGGCCTCTCGACCTTGCACGAATATTCGCGGGGTATTCCGCGCATCATCAACAATCTCTGTGAAAATGCCATGGTCAGCGCCTACGCGCGACAGCAACGGCCGGTGACGTCGGAAATAATTGCGGAGGTAGCCGCGGATTTCCGGCTGACTCCAGCGGCGGCGCTACCCGAAGAATCGGCTAGTACCGGACGTGATGGCCAGGACAACGGAGAAAGCCTCTTGCGCTCGCTGTTCCGGGCGCTACGTAGCGTAGAAAACGAAAGTCTGGAAAAGTCGATACCGTCTAATGCCATGAGGAGAGCCTAACTATGAGCCGAATCTTCGATGCGTTGCAACGCTCCCAGGGGGAGAATCCGTCGGCAGCAACGCCTAACCACTCTGTACCACCCGAGGCTCTCGCATCGGCCATGGATGCCGCCGGCGAAATGCCAGCGCCGGAAGCACGAAGTGCAGCACAGGCTCCCGACTGGCTCTCAGTTCCGGCTGCGCGGGTCCTCCGCCCCCATCCCACGCCCGAGCAGCGCATCGTCAGCCTGACCGAACCCAATGGCCCTGGTGCGGAAATGTTCCGCGTGCTGAGCACTCGTCTGGCGCATATGAAAGACAAGCGCCCGCTCTCCAAGTTGCTGGTGAGCAGCGCCGTGGTTGACGAAGGCAAGTCGGTGGTGGCGGTGAACCTTGCGGTCGCGCTTGCAGAGCGTCCCAGCGAGCGAGTACTCCTGATGGAAGCGGATTTGCGCAGGCCCACGGCCAGCACCCTGCTCTCGCCCAACCCAACGGCCGGTATTACGGAGTGGCACGCCGGAAAGCTCTCCATTCAGAACGCCCTGTATAAGGTGGGCGATTTGCCGTTGTGGTTCCTCTCCGCGGGAGCAGGCCTACAGGAGCCGCTGCCCGTACTTGAATCCCTTGAATTTGCCAACATGGTTGAGGCCGTCTCGGCGCATTTCGACTGGGTCATCCTGGATTCAACGCCGATGTTGCCCATGGCCGACGCCGCTTCGCTGTCGCGCCTGTGCGATGGCGTGCTGGTCGTGGTGCGCGAGGGATACACGCGCCGCAAGCTGTTGAACAAGGCCCTGGAATCGATCGACCCCAAGAAGCTGCTGGGAATGGTATTCAACGAAGCAGCCTCGCAGCAGGCGACGTACGACCAGTTCGGCGGATACGGATATTACGACAATAAGAAAGCGGGCGGCCGTTCGGCGGCCGGGGACCAGGGGAAAGCGGCCACTGCATGATTCGGTTGTTCAATGCCTATTTCCCCACCCGGACATTGCTGCTGACCGTAACGGAAACCGTTCTGGTCATTTTTGGCTTTGTCCTGGCTGTGGTGTTATGGGCAGGAACGACGCTCGACGCCAATATCTACCTGCTGTATGAAAACGGAATCGGGAGGATCGGCCTGGTCGCGGCCGTCTTCCTGATACTGATGTACTATTTCGACCTCTACAATTCGTTCATCCTGACCAACCGTCGCGAGGTGCTTACCCGGCTGGTGGGCGTTCTGGGCTGTACCTTCGTCGCGCTCGCGGTTCTCTACTACACCTTTCCCGAAATCAGGCTGGGAGGCGGCGTCCTTTGGCTTGGAGTGCTGTTCATGGCGGTTGCCTTGCCGCTATGGCGCAGTTTTTTTTTGTTCCTGAACCGCTCTGCCCGCTTTGCTGAACGCGCCATTATCTATGGGGACGGCCCGCTGGCGGAGCCGCTGATCGAAGAGATCTGCCGCCGCACAGAATTGGGGCTACGCATCGCTGGATTTGTTGGCGGTGCCTGTCCCGTGACCGGCATTCCTTCCTATGACAATCCCGACCTGACGGAGTTGGTCAAGCGAGAAGGGGTCCATAAAATTGTGGTCACCATGGGCGACCGGCGCGGCCGCCTGAAAGTCGAGGAACTGCTCAAGCTCAAGGCAAGCGGAGTCCAGATCCAGGACGGTCCCGAGTATTACGAGTCTGTCACCGGCAAGATTCCGTTGGAATCGCTGCGCTTGAGCTGGTTGCTTTTTTCGCCCGGATTCCATGTTCCCGCAGGTCTTCGAGTTTACAAACGCCTGTTTTCGCTTTTGCTTGGCGGTTTGGCCATCATCCTGACCTCGCCGTTGATGCTGATAGCCGGGATTGCCGTCCGGCTCGGCTCCAAAGGCCCGGTCATCTTCAGGCAAAGACGTGTCGGCGAACATGGGGAGTTGTTCACCGTCTATAAGTTCCGATCGATGTATGAAGGCTCCGACAAGATGGACCTGAAGCCGGCGGAGTGGGAAGATCCGCGAATCACTCCTGTTGGCCGCTGGTTACGCCGAAGCCGTATTGACGAGCTGCCGCAGTTATTCAACATCATCAAGGGCGATATGGCGTTTGTTGGCCCGCGACCGTTTGTGCCGGAGCAGGAGCGCGAGTGCGCCGAAAAGATCCCCTTTTACAAGGAACGCTGGCTGGTTAAGCCGGGAGCGACGGGATGGGCGCAGATCAATCGCGGATACAACGCTACGTTGGAAGAGAACCGGGAAAAGCTGGCGTACGACCTGTTTTACATCAAGAACATGTCGATCGGCCTGGACCTCTACATTCTCTTCTCCACCCTCAAAATCCTGCTGCTGGGCAGGGGCGGACGGTAGCAGTTTTTCCAACCCTTTGGTTTTCGGGCGTTTGCCGGGTATCAACTTCTCAATTCATTAGCATTGATGGTCAGATGTCGCGCGGGGTAGCACCCAGCCTGTGCAGGAGGAAATATGCGATTATCAGTGTCCGTAAACCAGGTTCCCCAGTTCATTGCTTCTCTGTCCGGTTCGGGCTACTTGAATGCGCACTTGAATATGCATGACCGTCCTAAAGAGGGTGACCGCTCCCGAAAGCTGCGCGTCGTAGCAACCGACACCTCGCAAGACACAGAGAATATTGGTTTGGAATGGCCGACCGTGGAGTTAGGTGTTGGTGATGTCGTGGAGCTCCGGATTTTGCCCGAGGGAGAAGGTGATACGCCTGCAAAAGCCAGCAGGTCGAGTGAATCTCCATCTAATCTCTTCTCGAACACCGATTTGGCAAAGGATCTGCTCCAGCTTATCTCTGACTACGAGACCCGTCTGATGGCTCTGGTGGAGCGGTCTGAGAAGACCGAGCCTGCTGAGGAGCATAAGAGGCTCACTAGGGCCGTGGGGGCGGTACTTTACGAGCATGGAGCGCAGCTGTTGTATCCGGTATATCGGAGGCACAAGGAATTGGTCCCGGACGCTCTCAAGGGGGAGCTTCTGTAGCGCTCTTTTGACTCTTATTTCACATCTTTCATTGCCAGAAGCGAGCCGTACTCGTGGCCACTGCTGTCGACAGCCCGCGCGATTACGGCGTTGAAGGCCTCGCGCAGTTCGGGGTATTTCGCCACCATGCCCTTGATTACCGCCATATTGTCCTGGTAGGCAAGCGCGCTGTTCGATGCATCCGCAGTTTCGTATCGCACCCGCAGATTCAAGTCGTCGCCCACCGGTACCGGCGCCAGCTCCGTAATTTTGAAAACCTTGCCGTTGGCCGAAAGGTTCATCGGCGACTGCGCTGATGGCAAATCCGCGGGCCGCGCCGTCTCCATTTCCTGCGCAATCTTGTCCAGTTGGGGATTGCTCATGAAATTTACCGGAGCGAGCAGGTCCCACGCTGTCAGATAGTAGAACCACGCGTCGTGCAGTTGGTTCTTGCTCTTGTATTGCCGGGCCTGGGTCAAGTACCAGTCGCCATCATGCCCGCCAATTGCGCTCAGCCGGGGATAATAGCCGGCGAGCTTCCACGTTCCTGCCATCTCCTGCAGAATCATGGTCAGTGTAACCGGATCTTTATCGCCGGAAATCCTTTGAATGACGACCGCATAGCGTCCGGCGGGAAGATTGGGAATGGAGAACCCCACCCGCTGCGGCGAATTGTAGATGCCGCAGTAAAAATCAGCCCGCTGCGTGTCTTTAAGTTGCGAAGCGTCGAGCAGGTAGGTGCCGGCGACCGTCGGCTGTCCTTCAGCTAAGTACTTCTTGTTGTCGACTACCGCCTGTTCAATTCCCGCGAAATTGCCGGCCACCGCAGGAATGGCGCTGCTCTTTAGTCCTGCTACATCGCCCTGTGCCGACATGGCGAAGTAGCGCTGGGCCGCGGCCTCGATCGCAGACTTGGTCGCCGGATTCAGATCCGCGCCCGAATCGCAGGTCTGGGCGTAAGCCTGGGAACTCCACGAAGCCATCAGCAGAAATATCAATATCGGGTACGAAGCGCGACGGGATACGGCCAGAATAGCGTTCATAGTGCTGCTCTTCCTAAAGCATCTCCTGCGTTGGTGCAAGTCGTCTTGAAAGGGCACGCCTTCAGGCGTGTCGTAGCGGGGGCAAAAAACCCGGCTTTAGCCGCTGAGGAAAGACCGTCCCCCCGCGCCTGAAGGCGGGATCTTCTCGCTCCTGAACGGCACGGCTGAAGCCGTGCCCTTTCAAACCCGGCACACAGCAACTCTGAAAACGCTCTAAATAAGGAATTGTGCTTTCAAAGTTCCTGTTCGTAAGATGCAATCGCCGCCCGAGCCGATGTTTTTGCGACAGTCTCCAATAGTCGCGCGGACCTTCAGGCAGTCGGGTTAAAATGGAGACGGCAAACGACGACTCGGCTGTCACGTCCAATTCAGTATGTTACGCCTCAAGCGGAAAAGCGCATTGGTGCCCTGTTTGGCAATCCTACTGTTCGCAGGTAACGCCCTGGCACAGACTGGCGCCGCGGCGACGCCGTCCTCCGACAGCTTTGCACCCTCTGCCGCCGTCAAACAGCCGCAGCATCACTCCGCCAGGCGAAGCAAAACGAAAGCCGCTGAACCGCAGGTCGAGCCACCACCGCCACCTCCCACGCCCGAGCAGATGGCTCCGGTCGCGCCAACCGTTACCTATCAAGGCGGACAATTGACCATCCAGTCGAACAATGCAACCCTGGCGCAGGTGCTGCGATCGGTTCAGGCGAAGACCGGCGCGTCGTTCGATATACCCGCCAGTGCGGGTAGTGATCGTGTGGTTGCGCAACTCGGACCGGGACAGCCAAAGGATATTTTGGCTACGCTTCTTAACGGATCAAAATTCAACTACATCATACTGGGAAGTCCCGGTCAGCCGGGCTCGGTACAGAAGCTGATCCTGACGCCGCGACAGAATGCTCCCATCACCACCAATACGGCGCAGAATCACCCGACTCCCCAGCCTCAGCCCGAGCCGCAGCAGGAAGACGAATACACTCCGCCGGAGCCTTCCGCGGTGGAAGACAATACAGCCAACGAAGCTCAGCCACCGGGAGGCTTCCGCCCTGGCTACACTCCAAATCTGCCGAACCAGAACGGCGAAAATCAAGCAGAGCCGGGAACTAACGGCCAACCGGCGCAGGGCGTCAAAACACCAGAGCAGCTACTGCAGGAACTGCAGAGGATGCAGCAGCAACAGCAGCAGTATCAGCAGCAACTGAATCCCGCGAACCGCGGGCCGGAGCCACAATAGAACTCGCGGCGAGTCGACGGAGTCGTTTATCTTCCGTCAGTCCAGATTTACAGTTGAAGTGTGTGCACGATCGAGCACACGACCCGCGGGTCAGCAGATTGGATCGGGAAGCCTGGAC
>Ga0335083_10006765_pt1 | contig 14228 bp, 14 predicted proteins | sample Lox_Sample_42_FD_206716 | JGI IMG/M metagenome (GOLD analysis project Ga0335083, IMG submission 206716) | Soil microbial communities from Loxahatchee National Wildlife Refuge, Florida, United States - Lox_Sample_4.2 | ecosystem: Environmental > Terrestrial > Soil > Wetlands | place: USA...
GAAGGCGTCTCCAATGGATGGGCTGTATGCGAGACACAATTCTGATGGTGCCGCCGCGCCGTTTATTGTCAACTAGTAACCAGGCGAATGGGGCACAGGAGAATGGTGATGGTACGGATCATGTACCGCTGGACGGTCAAATCCGGCGACGAAGAACAGTTCATCCGCCACTGGAAAGAAGGCACGCACAAAATCCAGACCAACTGCGCCGGTGCACACGGCAGCTACCTTACCCGGAGCATGAAAAATCCTGAGCACTTTTTTGGAACAGCTCAATGGGCCAGCACCGATGCCTGGACAGCCGCCCAGTCAGTAATGAAGAAGCTAGACCTGCCCGGCCCGCTGCCCGAGACCGCTGACTTCTATGACGACATCGCCGAGATCGCTGCGCCCTGACCTCCGCTTCCCCGTACCATTCGTTTAATCCAATGCTTGCGCCGTCCGCGCCGCAGGCGCTACTCAAATCACAGCGGGTTCGATAGCATCGGACTTCGCGGCGCGAAATCGCCAAACCACACAGGAGCATTCTGTCCCGATGGATTTCAACTGGTCGCCCGAACAGGAAAAGTACCGCATGGAGGTCCGCTCGTGGCTCGAAGCGAATCGCCCTCGCTCTCTCGGCCGTGGTGGAGAAGACCCCGAAATGGGCGGCGACGATGCGAATTGGCGGCGCCTCAAGGAATGGCACAGGCGCCTCTACGAGGCCGGATGGGCCGGGCTCACCTGGCCCAAGGAATACGGCGGCCGAGGCGCCACCTTCATCGAGCAGCTCATCTTCCAGCAGGAGCTCGGCAGACTCGGATTGCCGATGGGCTGCAACACGCTGGGCGTCATCATGACCGGGCCCGCGCTGATGCAGTGGGGCACCGACGAGCAGAAAGCTCGCTACCTGCAGCCCATCCTTGCCGGCGACGAAATCTGGTGCGAGGGAATGTCTGAGCCCGGCGCCGGCTCCGACCTCGCATCGTTGCAGACGCGCGCCGAGTTACGGGGCGACGATTTCGTCGTGAACGGCCAGAAGGTCTGGACGACGATCGCCCATCGATCCGATTTCTGCCAGCTCTTCGTGCGCACCGATCCCGATGCTCCCAAGCACAAGGGTCTCAGCGCGTTGTTGGTCGATATGAAGTCTCCCGGGGTGACGGTCCGGCCGCTCAAGCAGATCACCGGCGACTCCGAGTTCAACGAAATCTTTCTCGAAGACGTGAAAGTGCCGAAGCAGAACCTGCTCGGCCCGATCAACCAGGGATGGCAGGTGCTGGTCTCTACCCTGATGCATGAGCGCTTCGGAATTGGCGAGACGCTCGGTGGTACCGAAACGATCCTCACGCAACTCGTCGAGATGGCGAAGGGTGTCCAACTCAATGGCCGCCCGGCGATCGAAGAGGATGACATCCGCCAGCAGCTCGCGCAGTTCGCGATCGAAGTCACCGCCAAGAAGTACAACGGTCTGCGGACGCTCTCGCGCCGCCTGAAGGGCTTGCTACCCGGCCCGGAGGCATCGGTCTCCAAGCTGGTATCGACCGACCTCGGCCAGCGAATGACCAAGTTCTCGACGCGGCTGCTCGGTGAGTACGCGATGCTCGAGCCGCACACTCCGTATGCGCCGCATGGAGACTGGATGAAGCGGATTCTCCAGTCCGAGTCGATGACGATCGCGGGCGGCACGTCACCAGTTCAGAAGAATATGATCGGCGAGCGTGTGCTCGGACTGCCCAAGGGCTAGTTCTCAGCTCGTTCTTTCACGGATCGCAGAAGACGCCTCGGATCTCCCGGGGCGTCTTCTTTTTTTCGTAGTCGAACCGCGCCACCTCTTCTGGACATTACGTTCCGTAATGGTCACCATGACTGGCTTCTATGACTCGGAGGCTTGTGACGATGGTCTATCACGCACGATCGCGCACCCGCGCATCCTCGATATTGGCAATCCCGTTGATTCTCGCCCTGGCTTCGTCGGCCTATGCCGAAACCGCCGCGCCGCCGAAGTTCGATGGCGCCGACACCGCGTGGTTGCTGCTCTCTTCCGTCCTGGTGCTGATGATGACGATTCCGGGATTGGCGCTGTTCTATGGCGGGATGGTGCGGCGCAAGAACGTGCTTTCGACCTTGATGCAGAGTTTCATCCTGGTCGCGATCGTCTCCATCCAATGGATCGCCTGGGGCTACAGCATTGCCTTCGCACCCGGTAGCTGGTTCGCGGGATCGCTCGCCTGGATGGGCCTGAATGGAGTCAGCGCGAGCGTGCCCTACGCCACGTACTCCGCGACCGTGCCGCACCAGGCGTACATGATTTACCAGTGCATGTTCGCGATCATCACGCCCGCGCTCATCACCGGCGCGATCGCGGAGCGCATGAGCTTCAAGGGCTTTCTGCTGTTCAGCATTCTGTGGACCACGCTCATCTACGATCCACTCGCTCATTGGGTCTGGGGCGATGGCGGATGGATTCATCAGCTCGGCGCGCTTGATTTTGCCGGCGGCACCGTGGTGCACATTTCCTCGGGTGCGGCCGCGCTCGCTGGCGCCCTGCTGCTGGGTCAGCGCCGCGGATATCTGCGCGAGCCGATGCCGCCGCACAATCTCACGCTCACGATCACCGGCGCCGGCCTGCTATGGGTCGGATGGTTCGGCTTCAACGCGGGCAGCGCGCTCGCGGCCAATGGCCTTGCGGTCTCGACGTTCGTCGCCACGCATCTCGGTGCGGCCGCCGCGACGCTCTCGTGGGTGATCGCCGAATGGTACGTCGCCGGCAAACCGACCACGCTGGGAGCAGCCTCGGGAGCGGTCGCTGGCCTCGTCGCGATCACTCCGGCATCCGGCTACGTGGGTCCGCTGTCTGCGATCGTTATCGGCGCCGCCGCGGGAGTGGTGTGCTTCCTTGCCGTGCGGATGAAATCGCGGTTCGGCTACGACGACGCGCTCGATGTCGTCGGGGTGCATATGGTCGGCGGAATTCTCGGGGCCCTATTGACCGGCGTTTTCGCGAGCATCGTGATCAATCCCGGCGGAGCCGACGGTCTGCTCTTCGGCAATCCGCGGCAGTTGATGGTGCAGGCGATCGCGGTGGTTGCGAGCGTGGTTTTCTCGTTCGTGGGCAGCTCGATTTTGCTGAAACTCACCGATGCACTGGTCGGAATCCGCGTGAGCAACGAGGCCGAGCAGATCGGACTCGACCTCAGCGAGCACGAAGAACGCGCGTACGCGTTCGAGGCTTAGGCCGCCGCTATTTGAATTCGAGGCCGCGCGTGCAGCGGCTCAGTTCGATGCCGCTGCCGACCGGCAGCAAGACCGACTGCATGTCCGGCTTCCCGCGGACGTGTGCGCGGTAGTCAGCCGCATCTTTGCGCGAGAATTCGGGGAAGACCATGTTGTCCGCCACCACCATCGCGCCCGACCCGAGCTTCGGATAGACGAGATCGAAACACGGGATATAGAGGTCCTTCCACAGATCGACAAGCGCGAAGTCGATCGGTCCCGGCAGCGCGGCGATCGATTCGCGCGCATCGCCGAGTTTGAATTCAACGAAGTCCGCGAGGCCCGCTTTGCGCAGCGCATTGCGCGCGTATTCCTGCTTGCCCGCGTGGACGTCGAGCGTCATGACCTTGCCGCCGGTCGCGCGCGCGGCCTCCGCCAGCCACACCGTGGAGTAACCATGCGAGGTGCCGATCTCGAGGATGGTCCGAGATTTCGCTTCCTTGATCAGGATGTTCATCAGGTGGCCGGTCGCGGGTCCGACCGGCAGCAGGAACTCGTCGATATGCTGCGCCATCCCGGCGGGGCCCAGTTCCTGCATCCGCTTCATTTCCGCAGCCGCACGTTGATCGTACTCGCGCAGAACCGCTTCGATCGCGCTATCCATCGAGAACTCCTTGATGCGAAGAATCGATCAGCGCTGCATCGCCTGGAAGATCAACGGGCCGGCTTCCGTCATTATCTCGCCGACGATTTCTGACAGCGGCTTGCTCGGCATCGCGAGCTTGTCGGTCAACGCCGTGATCACCGCTAGGTAGCGTTGCTTGGTTTCGGGACTGATGGTCTCGAGCCGAACCGTTTCCATCACCTCGACGTAGCGGCGATGCACTTCGACGATGGCGATATCGGTTGGATCGGTGAACTTTTTCGAGCGTGCCATGATTGCAACTCCGGGTTCCGCGAAAGTGAGCGGCTTGGAACTGTGTCAAGGTAACGCGAAAGCAAACTCAGAAGAAATAGCGCCGGATGTTGATGCTGATGAGCAGGCCCATCGCCATCATCATCGCGATCAGCGACGATCCGCCATAGCTGACCAGCGGCAGCGTAATACCCACCACCGGCAGCATCCCGGTCGCCATCCCGATGTTGATCGCGACCTGCCAGAACACGATCGCAATCACCCCGATCGCCAGCAGCGCCCCGAATCGATCGCGGGTGTGGCGGGCGATCCACGCGCCCCGCGCGATCAGGATCGCATAGAGCGAAAGCAGCAACACCGAGCCCGCCATGCCGAACTCCTCGGCGAACACCGCGAAGATAAAATCCGTGCTCTGCTCCGGCAGGAAATTGAGCCGCGCCTGCGTGCCGTTCAGAAATCCCTTGCCCCACGCGCCGCCGGAGCCGATCGCGATCTCGGACTGGATTATGTGATAGCCGGAACCCAGCGGGTCGGCTTGCGGATTCACGAAGCTCACCAGGCGCTGGCGCTGGTACGGTTTCAGGAAATGCCACCCCAGCGGCATCACGCACAGCGCCGCCAGCGCGAGCGCGATCATGGTGCGCGCATTGAGGCCGCTCACGAACACCAGCGTGACCGTGATCAGGATCAGCACCAATCCGGTCCCGAGATCCGGCTGCTTGAGGACGAGAGCCACCGGGATGCCGAGCAGGACGGCAGGGATGATCATCTGCCGCAGGCTCCATCCACCCTTGGGCGGCTCCTCGCGAAAGTATCGGACCATCACCAGCACCACCGCAAGCTTGGCCAGTTCGGAGGGCTCCAGATGAAAGAATCCCAGGTTGATCCATCGGCGCGATCCGCCGGTCGAATGGCCCATCACTTCGACTGCGATCAGCAGCGCGATCGCAACCCCGTAGAACACGTACGAGTACGTCGCGAGTGCGCGGTAGTCGAACATGATCACGGCGAGCATCGCCACCACCCCGGTCGCGATCCAGATGAGCTGCCGGATGACGAGTGGATCGATCGGTTTGTGCGGTCCGCGATACGAGGCGCTGACTACACTGAGCAACCCGATTCCGGCCAGCGTCATGACGACCCAGAAGATCGTCCAGTCGAAGCGGACTACAAATCTGCGGTCGAACGCCACTAGCGTTCCTCAACCGCGTCGGTGGGATCGTCTTCGAGCACGTGCGCGATAGCCGGGCGCGGGGTCGAATCCTCGGTCAGCTCCGGCGCCGGCTGCTGAACGGGATAGAGCTGGAAAAACCGCTGCATCACATCGTGCACCGCGGGCGCCGCGGCAGAGCCGCCGTGTCCGCCGTGTTCGACCAGGCAGGCGATCGCGATCTGCGGATGTTCCTTGGGAGCAAATGCGATCAGCCAGGCGTGGTCGCGAAACTTTTCCGGCATCTTGTCTTCGTCTTCGCCCGCGACCAGGCTGCCCTTGTTGCCGACCACCTGCGCGGTGCCGGTTTTGGCGCATACGGTTATGCCGGGCAGCGCTGCCTTGTGCGCCGTTCCGCCGGCGCCGTTCACCACATCCGCCATCGCATCGCGTACGATTTGCAGCGTCTCCGGTGAAATGTCGACCCGCTCTTCGACGATCGGCGGATATGCCTTCGCCACCCCGCCGTCGAGTCCCTCGACTTCCTTGACGAACTGCGGCTGGTAGCGCACGCCTCCATTCGCAACCATCGCGGCAAACTGCGCGAGTTGCAGCGGGGTCACCGATACGTAGCCCTGGCCGATCGCGACCGAGAGCGTCTCCGCCGGGTACCATCGCTCGCGGAAGCGTTTCTGCTTCCACGCCGAGGACGGCATCACGCCGGCCTTCTCGTTGTCGAGATCGATTCCGGTCTTGATGCCGAAGCCGAACAGGTTCCCCCAATGCGCGAGCTTGTCGATTCCCAGCTTCTGGCCCACATCGTAGAAGTACACGTCGCAGGATCGAACGATCGCGTTGTGCAGCTCGATGGTGCCGTGACCCTGCTTGCGCCAGCAGTGGTACTCGCGTCCGCCGTACCAGATTCCGCCGGCGCAAGTGTAGGCGGTGTCCTCGTTCAGGGTGCCCTCCTGCAAGCCGGCGATCGAATCGAGAATCTTGAACGTCGATCCGGCCGGGTAGGTTCCCTGGATTACGCGATTTTGCAGCGGATGGTCGGGATCGTTCATCAGAGTGCGCCAATTCGCTGATCTGACGCCCGCTCCGAAAACGTCGGGATCGAATGCCGGATGCGACACCATCGCGAGTACCTGCCCGTTGTTGGGATCGAGCGCGACCAACGCGCCGTTCTTGCCCTGCATCGCCTGCTCTGCCGCCTGCTGCAGATCCAGGTCGACGGTGAGCACCACGCTCTCGCCGGGCGTGTCGGGAATTTCCTTGAGCACGCGCAGCCGCCGGCCAACCGCATCGACTTCGACTTCCTGCCCGCCCGCCTGCCCGCGCAGGTACGGTTCCCATCCGCGTTCCAGACCGAATTTTCCGATCTCGTCGCCCATGTGGTACGCGGTCAACTTGATGAGATCGTCGCGGCTGACTTCGCCCACGTAGCCGAGCAGATGCGCCGCGAGATTGCCGTACAAGTAGTGGCGGCCGGGTGTGATCTCGAGACTGACGCCGGGCAGATCGAGCTGATGCGCTTCCAGCGCGACCACCTTGGGCCAGTCGAGTCTTTCCTCGACCAGAACAGGATCGTAGGGAGGACGTCCCTCGTCGTCGGCCGCGGCGATTTTGTCGGCGACGTGATCCTCGCCGAGATAGCCTTCCAGGCGCTCGATGGTCTCGGAGAGATTGGTCGAATCTTCCGGAACGATCTCGGCGTCGAAGGTCGGCTGCGTATCGACCAGCGGACGATGCTTGCGATCGAATACCAGGCCGCGCGGCGCCGGCACCCGTCTCAGGCGAATACGGTTGCGGTCGGCGAGCTCGCTCATCTCCTGATGTTGCGTCACCTGCAGGTAGTACAGGCGGACCGACACCAGCGCGATCACCGTGATCATGATCGCGGTCAGGATCGCGATTCTGGGCTCGAGTTTGGGTACTGGCCTGTTTTGTGGGGCGCGAAACTTCGCCACGGGGGATTCCCGCCTACTATCTATTCACGCGCCGCACCGACAGGCAATCCTGCTACTCGCTTGAGCCCGCCGACAATGGCAAAAACGACGGGCGCGAAAATGGCGGAGACCGCCGCCTGCGCGGCAAATTGCGGGTACAGCGACTCCGTCATCTCCAGCCCTGACCATCCCGAACCCAGCGTCACAGCGCCGAAGGTCATCAAGAGCGCACTGATGAACACCAGCACCGCCCCGATGAATGCAGTAGTCACCATCAGGCGCGTCGAAACCGCATACGCGATGAGATAGACAATCGTGGTGAGCATCGCGTTGAGTCCCAGCGTCGTTCCCGCGAATGCATCGGTCGCATATCCCATCGCAAACGCGAGCGCGACCGGAATGGCGCCGTGATGACGCAGGCCGAGATCGACGGCGAGGATGACGATCAGGTTGGGGACCAGCACGCGCAGCGAAAACCAGTACGGAACCGCGGTCTCAATCGCCAGCGCAACAAAGGCCAGGAAGCCGAACAGGATAACCAGGCGCACCCGCGGTCAGCCCCCCTGGGCTGCATTCATCTGCGGCGCCTGCTGCCTGACGACCAGCACCTGCTCGAGCTCGTGAAAGTGGACCGCGGGCGTGAGCTGCACGATCAGGAACAGCCCCGGACCTTCGCGATGCACCCCGGCGACCGAGCCCACCAGCAGACCGCGCGGAAAAATTCCGTCGAGTCCGGAGGTCACGACCGTATCGTCCGCTTTGATATCCTCGCCGCGGTCGACATACTTCATGATTACGCCGTCATCGACCATGCCGGCCACTATGCCGCGCGCGCGCGAGCGCTGATCGATTCCGTCGAGCGCGGAGTTGTGATCGTCGATTAGCAGCACGCGCGATGCGTGCGCACTGGTTTCGATTATCCTGCCCACCACCCCTTCGTTCGATAACACCGCCATCCCGGGCTTGAGGCCGCTCGACGATCCCTGGCCGAGAACCAGCGTATGCGAAATTCCGGTCGCATCGCTGCCAATCACGTTCGCCGCGATCGCATCGACTCCAAGCGCATCGCGCAATTCCAGCAATTCCGCCAGGTGGCGATTCTCTTCCTCGAGTTCCACCATGCGTGCCTGGTCCGCCTTGACGCGCGCGAGCTCGGTGGTCAGCCGTTCATTCTCTTGCCGGACGTGCACCAGGTTCAGGTAGTCGTGACAAATCGATCGAATGCCCGCGCCGAAGTTCGCGGTTCCCGCTTGCACGGGACGCAGCACCTCCAGCATCCCGCGCGCCGGCGCTGCGGCGCGGTCGCTGCGCAAAACGCCTCCGGTCATCAGGTAGAGCGACAGGATGATCAGCGCACCGCCGGTCAGGACTACGCGGTTGCGCCAGAGAAAAGACCCCTTCACTTAAGTCCGCCCTGGAAAGCGGGCAATGAGCGACGCCGGCTACCGCGCCGATCAATCAACCGTGACGCCTCGCAACAGCGACAGCTCATCCAACGCCTTCCCCGCACCCATCACCACTGCCGTCAATGGATCTTCCGCCAGGGTAACCGGCAGGCCCGTCTCCTCGCGCAGCAACACATCGAGGTTGCGGAGCAGCGCGCCGCCGCCGGCGAGCATGATGCCCTTGTCCATGATATCCGACGCGAGTTCGGGAGGGGTGCGCTCGAGCGCGATACGCACCGATTCGATAATCTGGCGCACCGGCTCCTGCAGCGCCTCGCGAATCTCCTCGTCGGTAATTTCGATTTCCTTGGGCACGCCCGCGACCAGGTCGCGGCCGCGAATCTCCATGGTCTGGATTTCGTTGCCCGGGTACGCGGAACCGATCGTGATCTTGATCAGCTCGGCGGTGCGTTCGCCAATCAGCAGATTGTACTTGCGCTTGATGTGCTGGATGATCGCCTCGTCCATCTTGTCGCCGGCTACGCGCACCGAGCGCGGAAACACGATGCTGCCCAGCGAGATGACCGCGACTTCGGTGGTGCCGCCGCCGATATCCACGATCATGTTGCCGGCCGGCTCCGTGATTGGCAGGCCCGCGCCGATCGCCGCCGCCATCGGCTCCTCGATCAGGTAGACCTCGCGCGCGCCGGCCGATTCAGCCGATTCGCGCACCGCGCGCTTTTCAACCGCGGTGATTCCGAACGGCACTCCGATCACGACCCGCGGCCGCGGCCGCACCAGCGTCTTGCCCGAGTGTGCCTTCTGGATGAAGTAGCGGAGCATGTTCTCGGTGATTTCGAAGTCCGCGATCACGCCGTCGCGCAGCGGACGAATCGCCGTGATCGATCCGGGCGTGCGCCCCACCATCCGCTTCGCTTCCGCGCCGATCGCCAGGATGCGCCGGGAGCCGCGCGTGTCGCGTTGCACCGCGACCACCGACGGCTCGTTGCAGATGATGCCCTCGCTCTTTACGTAGACGAGGGTGTTCGCGGTGCCCAGATCAATCGCGAGATCGTTGGAAAACCAGCCGAATACTGAGTTGAGAACCACCGAAGTTTTAACCTTTGCCGGCCTTTGGGCGCGGCTCGTTTTGCGGATGAGCCCAGCCCGAATTTCCCCGGAGGAGGTCTGCCAAGCCCTGAAAATGGCGGGAAAATCGGGGGATCTGGCCCTTTACCGCCTGCGCAGCAAGCTAACAGATAGGTTGCGGCACAGGCAAGTCAGCTCCTCTAATTGCGCCACAAAAAGCCCGTTCGATATGATTGGCGGACCATGCTCGATATGATGCGCCGCCACGCCTACTCATGGGGCACGCGGCTATTGCTCGGCTTTATCACTCTGGTCTTCGTATTCTGGGGACTCGGCACGGGCCTCTTCAAACAGGTCCACCCGCTCGCGACCGTCGATGGCCAGCGCATTCTCACCGACCAGGTCGATAACGAGGCCAACCGTCTCCGACAGACCCTGCAGAACATGTATGGCGCCAACGCGCAGGCGGTTCTCAAGAACGTGAACCTGCGCGAAGAAGCACTGGACCAGATCATCGAGAAGCAGCTCGTGGAGCGCGAGGCGCAGCACCTCGGCCTCGCGATCAGCAACCAGGCGCTGGAGGACAAGATTGCGGCCGAGCGCGTCTTCCAGGTCGATGGACAGTTCGATTTCCAGACCTACCAGGAAGTCCTGCGCCAGAACGGCCTGTCTCCCGACGACTATGAAAACGGGCTGCGCACGGCGATGGTCGCCGACACCCTTCAGCACATGGTCGAGCAGGGCGTCAGCGTCAGCGACGATGAAGCCCGGCACGCCTACAACCTCGCCCACATGCGCATCGGGCTGGCCTACGTCGAAATTCCCTGGCAGCAGTACGCCTCGAAGATCAATCCGACCGAGCCGCAGATCGCGGACTACTACAAGCAACACGCGGAAGATTTCCGCGAACCCGAGCGCGCAAAAATCGCTTTCATCCACTACCAGCCGCAGGCGCTGGCCGCCCTCGCCGCTCCCAGCGAAAGAGACATCGAGGATTACTACAAGGCCAATCTCAAGACCCGTTTCACCCATCCCGACCTGGTTCACGCGCGGCACATCCTGATTTCGGTGCCGGCCGGCGCGACCGCCGCCGAGAAGGCTGCGGCCAGGGCCAAGGCGGAAGATATTTTGAAGCAGCTCAAGGCGGGCGCCGACTTCAAGACGCTGGCCGCCAAATACTCCGACGATACTTCCAACAAGAACTCCGGCGGCGATCTCGGTTTCTTCGGACACGGCCAGATGATCAAGCCGTTCGAAGACGCAGCCTTCAAAATGAAGCCGGGCGATATCGAAATCGTCGAGACCAATTTCGGTTACCACGTCGTGAAGGTCGACGAGGTCAAGCCCGCCCACGTTGATACGCTCGAGGAAGCGAAGCCCAAGATCACCGAGGAGATGCGCTCGCAGGCCGGCGCCAGGCTCGCGCGCCAGGCCGTCGATGAAGATCTCAGCGCGGCGCTCAGCGGCGCCAAGCTCGACGACATCGCCAAGAAGCGCGGCCTCGATGTGGTCACGCCGCCGAGCTTCGCCAAGGGTCAATCAATCCAGGGCGTGAGCGCCGATTCCGGTCTCGCGCAGAAGGCCTTCTCGATGGAAGTCGGGCAGGTCGGGGCAGTGGCAGGTCCGGCGCCCTACCTCGTACAGTTGGTCGAGAAAACGCCCTCGCAGATTCCGCCGCTCAAGGATATCGAGACCCGAGTGCGCGATGCGTACGTTCGCAGCATGGCCGAAGCCGACGCGCACACCGACGCGCGCAAGCTGGTGACGCAGATGAAAACCGCGGCCGACTTCAAGCGCGTCGCGGAGACCGGCAATCTCGCGATCCACAACGTCGATCCGTTCGATCGATCTTCATCCAGTATCGCCGGCATCGGCGCGTTTCCCGAGGTCACCGACGAAGCCGGAACCATCACGCCGATTCCGGGCGTGATCGCGCGCGTGATGGAACACGGCGGCAACTCCTACATCTTTGAGGTGACATCGCGATCCGACCCATCCGACGAGGAATGGGCGAGCGCGAAAGATTCTTTCATGCAGGAATATCTCTCGGGGCGGCGCGCACAGGCATGGACCCGCTACCTGGGCGAGCTCAGGGCGAAGGCGAAGATCACGATCAACGCCGACCAGCTGGGAAGCGCCGACTCATCGATGTAATCGGCGCGGACGCGTGACTGAAATGGCATCAGCCGACGAAGAACCACCATCGATAGCTCCGGTCGTCGACAAGAGCGACTTCTTCTTTCCCGGCGAGGGCGTGAGTGCCCTGCTCATTCACGGCCTCTCGGGCACACCGTACGAGATGCGATGGCTGGGTGAGCAGCTCGCCGCGCGGGGCGTCCGGGTGCGCGGCGTCAAGCTGACCGGCCATGCGGGCATCCCCGAAGAACTCGGCCTCTCGACCTACGACAACTGGTACGAAAGCGTCGTGCAGGCGTTTGAGGAGCTGCGGCAATATGGCGACCCCAACGTGATCGTTGGCCTCTCGGCCGGCGCGGTATTGGGCGCGCGGCTTGCGATCGATCAGCGCGAATCGATCGCGGGAATCGCGATGCTGGCGCCCGCGTTTTTCCTGCCGTGGCGCGCCACCTTGGGAATTCGCATCGTGCAGCGACTGGGATCACTCATCCATCACCTGTACCTGTACAACGACGTCGGGTCGGACATTCACGATGCGGCGGCGCGCCGCGTCCATCCGACCATGCGCCTGTTCCCGCTCTCGGGGCCGCTTAACCTGCTCGAGCTATCGAAGATCGTAAGGCGCCGGCTCGATCGCATCACCCAACCCGCGCTCGCTATCTATTCACGCCAGGACCATACCTGCCCGATCGGCCGCAATATGTCCTTCGTGACCAGGCACCTGGGCAGTGCGGAGCGGCGCGACGTGATTCTCGATGACAGCTATCACGTGATCACGGTAGATAGCGAAAAGCAGGTCGTCGCTGCCGAGGTCTCGGCCTTCGTCGAAAAGTTTCGCGTACCGAGCAAGCATCGCGTCGCAAGTTAGATTTCCTGCGCTTGGTTTGCGCGATCGGCCGGACTAGCCTGTTGGAAGTTCCCCGAGGAGTAACGTTCCATGCATCGCGTCGCACGCGCCGTAAGAGGCCTGTTGGTTGTCAGCCTTGTGATTGCGTTGGGACTGGCGAGATGCGGATGGGCGCGCGCACAGGACGACCCCCAGACGCCCCAATCAGATCAAAGCGATAGCAGCGCGCAGCAGGACCAGAGCGATCAGTCAGCGAGCCAGGACTCCAACAACTCCGACAACGACAGCGATCAGAACAACGACCCTAATCAGAACGATTCGTCCGACTCTTCAGACCAGGGCAACCAGTAAAGCCTTCTCCCTTCTGAGCGCAGCGAAGAATCTCAACCCGAGCGACGAAGATCATTCGCGCACCGGATGACCCGCAGACGGTCGTTGAGATTCTTCGCTTCGCTCAGAATGACGGAAAGAGGAAGGACGCGTTACGAATTACCGGCGTCGTAGTACTCTTCGAGCAGGTACTTCACGTCCGGCCGGCCGAGAACTTCGATAAAGCAGATTTCGTTCTCCGCATTCAAATCGATGATCAGCTGACCCTCCATCGATTGCAGCTCCACGAAGTTCGCGACCTTGACGACCGGCGCGGTCGCGAAGCTCGCGCAATTCTCATCGCCGCAATCGCACACCGATTCAATCCTGAGCGCCCTGAGCTGCGCTTCGAGCGGATCGGCCCCCGACTGCTTCGCGAGATGAACCATCTCTTCGAGGAGGTCGGGCAGAATATCACCGAAAAGTGGCGCCGCCATCGTCGCTCAACTTATCACAGCTCAATTCGAATCTGTGCAATCTGCGTAATCTGCGGATTTCTGCCTAGACCCCACGCGTGTTGGGAGGCCAGATCTGCTTGTGCATCTGGATCTGCAGGCGCGCCGGGATGCGATCTTCCAGGATCCACTTCGCCAGGTCTGCCGGGTCCAGCTCGCCAAACACCGGGCTCATCAGGATCGCGTTAACGCGCCCGCCGATATCGCGCGCCTTGATCGCGTCGCGCGCCCATTCGTAGTCCTTGCGATCCGCCAGCACGAACTTGACCTCGTCATGCCGGCCCAGACGATCGAGGTTGCTCCACAGGTTGCGATCGCATTCGCCGCTGCCCGGGCACTTGAGATCCATGATCTTGATCACGCGCGGGTCGAGCTCGCTCACATCGACCGCGCCCGAAGTCTCGACCATCACCGTATGCCCCGACTCGAGCAGCGCGTCCATCAGCGGATAAACGCCCTCCTGCAGCAGCGGCTCTCCCCCGGTTATCTCGACCAGGTTGCACTTGTGGCCGGCTACGATGTCCGCGACTTCCGCGGTGGTCATTTTGCGCCCTTCGTAGAACGCATACTCGGTGTCGCACCATCGACAGCGCAGGTTGCATCCGGTAAGGCGCACGAACACGCACGGACGGCCCGCATGAGTCGACTCGCCCTGGATGCTGTAGAAAATCTCGTTGATGTGCAGCCGTTCGGAGGCCATCTCAGCCAAGTTGCTGGCGAGCGGCTTCGCGCGCCTC
>Ga0335083_10006766_pt1 | contig 14225 bp, 15 predicted proteins | sample Lox_Sample_42_FD_206716 | JGI IMG/M metagenome (GOLD analysis project Ga0335083, IMG submission 206716) | Soil microbial communities from Loxahatchee National Wildlife Refuge, Florida, United States - Lox_Sample_4.2 | ecosystem: Environmental > Terrestrial > Soil > Wetlands | place: USA...
AGGTCCTGCATGCCCCAGAAACAGCCGCCAGCCAGGATCGCCTTCTCGCTCGTCATGATGCACTCCCGTCGTTGTCGACTGCCGGTTCGCTTGGCGCGCCGTGCACCAAGTGAAACTCTGTGCGGTCCGCCGCTATTTCACGGGGTCCGTCTGCCGGGCGATCACCGCGATATCAGCGGGGCGGACCCGGCAGCAGCCGCCCACGATTCTCGCGCCCGCCGTTATCCACGGTTTCAGCTGCCAGCCGGCAGCCTGGGACTGGCCCGTCCAGGTTCGCCGCTGGGCGTCCCACTCTTCGCCGCTGTTGGGGTACACGATCACCGGCTTCCCCGTCACCTCCCGGGCGGCGGCGACGGCGGGGAGCACGTCAGCTGGCGTGCAGCAGTTGACTCCAACCGCCACGATCTCTGACGTACCGGCCGCGACCGCGAACGCCTCGGACAGCGACTGCCCGGCGCAGGTCCGCTCGCCGGAGATGCTGTAACTCAGCCATGCCGGGATACCCAGCCCGGCGATCGCGGTTATCAGTGCCTCAGCCTCGTCGACATCGGGCACGGTCTCCAGCGCTAGCACGTCTGGGTTCTCCTCGGCCAGCACCTCCAGCCGCGGCCGGTGCCACGCCGCAAGTTCCCGCACGCTCAGCCCGTAGCGTCCCCGGTACTCCGACCCGTCAGCCAGCACGGCGCCATATGGCCCCACCGAAGCGGCCACCCACCGCACCTGACCGTCCCCGGCCAGTTCAGCCCGCGCGGCTTGGGCCAAACGTACGCTGCGTCGCATCAGGCCGGCCGCGTCGCGGCTAGCGAGACCCTGGCGCGCGAACCCCTCGAACGAGGCCTGGTAGCTTGCCGACGTCGCGATCGTGGCCCCCGCCCGGAAGAACGCCAGGTGCGTATCCCTCACCTCGTCAGGCGCGTCCATCAGCATTCGCGCCGACCAGAGCGAGTCGGACAGGTCATTCCCCCGTGCCTCGAGCTCGGTCGCCAGGCCGCCATCGGCCACCAGCACAGTGTCATCGGGCACGGCGAAGCTCATGCATCACTGTAAGGCGATCCGGGGTGCCCGGCTGGCTACTGCGGATGCTGCTGGCCGTCCGGGCGCGAAAAGACGTTGATCAGGTTTCCCCTGGATCGCGGAAGATCATGCTCCGGTTTCCCCACGGCTGTGTTGTCGGCGGCAGGACCCACACGACACCAAGCGCCCTGATCCGCTCGTACTCGGCATCGACGTCGTCGGCGAGGAAGTCGAGAATGACCGGCGTCGGCATAGGTTCGGATGCCTGGCGCGACACAATGTGCATAGACCACGGGCTATGGAGTCGGCGGCTCCTGCTCGCGGGTGGTGCCGTGTCCGATCAGGCCCTTGCCCTGAACGGTCTGCCCGACCAGGACGTCGGCCCAGATGGTGAAGCGGAGGCCAGGGGGAAAGAGCATGACGGCTTCCCCTGCGGCGAGGTAGAGGATCAGCAAGTACGCCGGTGCAGGCCCCGGTGACGACGCGTCGGGGGTGAGCACGGCTGGCAGGTACGGTCCGTTCGCGGGCTGGACGATGCAGTGGGTCTGGCGCCCGTTCTGACAGCACAGCGCGGCACGCTCAGCCGAGGCTGGGTCGAAGGTCACCAGGACCCGGAGCGTTTGCTCCCGTACCGCCGTGACTGTGTCCTTCAGGCTGCTGGCTGTGTGCTGCGCTGGTACTGGCATGGCTTGTGATTCCTTCGAGTAGGTAGCGCAGGGCCTCCTGGAACTGTTCGGCGGTGGTGTAGGCGGCGAGTTGCCGGGCGAGTGTGCTCTCGCCGCCGAGTGCCTGCCGTGCCCGGGAGGTCCATTTCCCGAAGCGCCGGCTCCGCGGGCTGGGCCGGCTCAGCCATGCCGTCACCTTACTCTCACTCGCGTACGTGTACGCGATACGTGCCTGGCCAAACGGGATGCACGTGGGACGAGACCGCCGCGGCAGTCGGATCTCCCTGGGGACTGGAGCTGGGCCCCCGGTCCGTCCGGCGCGCGGAGCAGCCGCCCGCGTCATAGCGTACGCGTACGCAAGATCGAGCATAGCCTGACGTGATCGCGCGTCGCAAGGCCGCCCGTATGCTCTGTCACATGGCTGGACAGGCTCGGGACCCGGCGGCCCGGGTGCCCTGGGGGACGATCTCCCGCGAGGACATCGTCCAGGCGGCGGTGCGCATGGTCACCGCTGACGGGGACGAGGACCTGTCCATCCGTAAGCTGGCGGCCTCGCTTGGTGTGGCCCCGATGTCGCTTTACCGGCATGTCCGAGATAAGGACGACCTACTCGACGAGGTCGTCGACCGGCTCCTGGCCGACGCGTGGCGTCCCGCGGCCGCCGAGGACGACTGGCAGGCGTGGGTGGCCGAGGCCGCGTCCAGGCTGCGGGAATTCCTGGTAAGCCAGCCCGCGGCGCTTCATGTTTACCTGAGCCACCCCGTTGTCTCCCCGGCCGCCGTTGACCGGATGACCGCGATGATGCGCATCCTGCGGCGGGCCGGGATCGACGAGGAAACCGCCCGGAGCGCCTATGGCGCCGTGCACACCTACACCATCGGCTTCGCCGCGCTCGAAGCCTCCCGGGCGCGCCAGGCACCCGCCGGCGAGCACGGCAACGGCCTCGCCCGGCAGCTCGCCGCCTACACCACAACCAGGCAGTTCATCGACGGCCTGCGCTACCTGCTCGAAGGAGTCAGCGCCCATACCGGCCTGTCACAGTGAGCGGGCAGCGGCGGCTCCGCCTGCCTAGTTGAGGTCGGCTCTGCGGAAGGTGGTGACCGCGATGCCTACGACGCACAGGCCGGCGGCGATCAGGACGGCGTAGTCGGCGGCGGTGACTCCCTGGCTGATCTGGTCGTTGCCGACTGACCAGTAGAAGAGCGACAGGTACCGGGCCGGCCCGATGGCGGGGATGGTGGCGGCCAGCGCGCTGAGCAGGTAGGAGGCGGCGGCCAGGCCGGAGGCGATACCGAGTGCCGTTCCCCGCCGGCCTGTGGCGGCCCCCGCGGTGATGGCGACCAGCCCGAAGTCCAGTCCCATAAAGACGACCGCCAGCGAGGTCGCCACCGCGTTGGCGGGGCTGGCGGTCAGCTGGAACCCGCGCCCGATGAGGATGCAGGCGGTCACTGCGGCGGCGAGGAGGAGCGCCTGCAGGGCCATGGCGGCGAGCTTCTGCAGCAAGATGGCCCGCCTGGAGGCCGGCAGCGTGGTGATGAGGGCGAGGGTGCCGTCCTCGTCCTGGCCGGCCAGGCAGGCGGCCCCGTAGCCGATCGTCAGCAGCAGCATGACGAGCGGGAGGAAGTTGCCGTAGATGTTCCCGTTGAGCCAGCCACCGGGGGAGGTCAGCTGCCCGGTGACGCCGAGCAGGGCAGCGGCCGTGGAGCCGCTGAGGCTGTCCAGTGACGCGGAGTTCTTGAACGAGGGGTACAGGGCCACCACGACGAGGGTGTAGAGCGCCATCCCGGCCGCGTACCCGATCATGCTGCGGCGCCGCAGCCGCAGCTCGAGCCAGGTGACGTCAGCCGGCATGGAGCGCCTCCGTTGCCCGGGGGTGCTCCCGGTAGAAGCCAAGGAACAGCTCGTCCAGGCCTGCCGGGCGCGCGGTCAGGCCGGCCGGGTCGTGGCTGGCGATGACCCGCAGCACCGGCCCGATCTCGCCGGTGACGTCGAGCGTCACCCGGGCGCCGTCGGCGGCGGTGACCGTGACTCCGGGCACCGCGCTCAGGCCAGCGGGGTCGACGGGGTGCCGGAAGCGGATTTCTATCTTCTGCGGCGCGGCGCGCCGCAGGCCGTCCACGGTGTCCTCGGCTACGAGCCGGCCGCCGGAGATGATCGCGATCCGGTCGGCGGTGCGCTGCACCTCGTCCAGGTCGTGGGAGGACAGGAAGACGGTCCGCCCCTCGGCGGCCGTCTCGCGGAGCAGGGCCTCGAACTCGCGCTGCATGAGCGGGTCCAGCCCGGAGGTGGGCTCGTCAAGTATGAGGAGCTCCGGGCGGTGCATGAAGGCCAGGACCAGGCCGATCTTCTGCCGGTTGCCCTTGGACAGCTCGCGGACCGGGCGGTCGGCAACGACCTGGAACCGCTCGGCCAGCCGCCGGGCCAGCAGGTCATCGACAGCGCGGGCGCGGGCGAACCACGCGATGTGCTGGCGGCCGGTCAGCCGGGGGAACAGCGCAAGGTCGCCGGGCAGATAGCCGGTACGACGGTGAACCTCAGCACTCCCGGTGACGGCGTCGAGGCCGAGGACCCTCGCCTCGCCCTGGGTCGGGCGCTGCAAGGCCAGGAGCATCCGGATCGTGGTCGACTTTCCCGCCCCGTTCGGGCCGAGGAACCCGAAGACCTGTCCCGGCTCGACCCGAAGGCTGAGGCCGTCAACGGCGGTGACGGCGCCGTACCGCTTCGTCAGCCCGGTCGCCTCGATCGCACTGGTCACCTGCCCGCGCCTCCCTGCCCGGTAGATGCGTAATCGCATGCAAGATGAAGCATAACCCTCAATGCGTACGCGTACGCAAGAGCCTGATATGATGAGGCTCATGGGTGACCCGGCACGGACTGACGCGACGTCCCGGCAGGACGGCGAGGCGGCGGGCCGGGCGCCGTGGGGGAGCATCTCCCGCGAGGACATCGTCGCCGCGGCGACCGGGATAGTCACGGCGGGCGGACATGAGGAGATGTCCATCCGCAGCCTGGCAGCCTCCCTTGGCGTCGCCCCGATGTCGCTGTACCGGCACATCCGGGACAAGGACGACCTTCTCGGCGAGGTCGCCGACCGGCTCCTGGCCGGCGCCTGGCGCCCGGCTGCCGCCGAGGACGACTGGCAGGCATGGATCATCGAGGCCGCCTCCAGGCTCCGGGACTTCCTGGTCAGCCAGCCCGCGGCGCTGCACGTCTACCTGGGCCACCCTGTCGTCTCCCCGGCCGCGATCGACCGGATGAACGCGATGATGAGCGTGCTGCACCGGGCGGGGCTCAGCGAGGAAGAGGCCCGCAGTGCCTACGGGGCGCTGCACACCTACACGATCGGGTTCGCTGCGCTGGAGGCCTCCCGAGCTGGCTCCGCCCCCGGCCGCGAGGACACCGGCAGCGAGGATGCCGGCCGCCTCAGCCGGCAGCTTGCCGCCTACACCACCACCGGGCAGTTCATCCAGGGCCTGCGCTACCTGCTTCAGGGAATCAGCAGCCACGCCGGGACCATCCGGCAAGGCGGCACTTGACCAGGAACGCCACCCTGCAAGGCGAGACGAGAGGCTGGCCGGCGGCGCGCCGCCGTCGGCGGGAAAGGACAACAGCAGTGGCCAGCGAGATGCCGGCGAGAGGACTTCCGCGGACTTACCGGGTCCGGGTGGTGGCGTGGCTGCGGGCCGGGCGGGGCGGGATGTTCCTGCTCGCCCTGCTCGTGGGAGCCGGGGCCGGGCTGGGCGCGGTGGCGTTCCGGTACCTGATCTACTTCTTCACCTGGCTGGCGACCGGGCACAGCGAGTTCGGGCAGGCCGGGTACGTGGGCAGCGCGCACCTGCCGTGGCTGGGCCTCGGTTTCTTCGTGGTCATTCCGGTGATCGGCGGCCTGGTGTACGGTCCGCTGATCTACCGGTGGGCGCGGGAGGCACGCGGGCACGGCGTGCCCGAGGTGATGATCGCGGTCGCCGACAACGGCGGCCGGATCCGCTGGCAGGTCAGCGTGGTCAAGGCGCTGGCCTCGGCGCTCACCATCGGGTCGGGCGGCTCGGTGGGGCGCGAGGGCCCGATTGTGCAGATCGGATCGGCGCTGGCCTCCAGTATCGGGCAGTGGGTGCGGATGCCGGAGAACCGGTTGCGGATCCTGGTCGCCTGCGGCGCCGCCGGGGGTATCTCCGCCACGTTCAACGCGCCGATCACCGGGGTGTTCTTCGGGGTGGAGATCATCTTGCGCGAGTTCGCGGTCGACGCGCTGTTCACTGTCATGCTGTCGGCGATGGTCGCCGACGTGGTCGCCCTGCAGTTCCTGCCGGACAAGCCGTTCCTGTCCGGCTTCCCTTCCGGCCTCGTGCTGCACGACACGCAGAACTACCTGCTGGTGGCGGGGCTCGCGGTGGTCGCCGCGCTGATGGGCCTGGCGTTCGCGAAGGTGCTGTACAGGGTCGAGGACCTGTGCGACGCGCTGTGGAAGGGCCGGCCGGAGTGGGCGCGGCCCGCCGTCGGCGGGGTGGCGCTCGGGCTGCTGCTGCTCGCGCTGCCGCAGATGTACGGCGTCGGCTACCCGGTCATGTACAAGACCGCGGCTGGCGGGTACGCGCTGTGGTTCCTGGTCATCCTCGCGTTCGGCAAGATCGCCGCGACCAGCCTGTCGATCGGGATCGGCGGTTCGGGCGGCATCTTCGCCCCGTCGCTGTTCATCGGCGTCACCTCCGGCTACGCCTACGGCGACGTCATGCACCACCTGTTCGGCGCCAGCGCGGGACCCCCGGCGCTGTACGCGGTGGTCGCGATGGGCGCCGTGTTCACCGCCGCCGCCCGCGCCCCGCTCACCTCGCTGGCCAGCGTGGTGGAGATGAGCGGCGACTTCGCGCTGACGCTGCCGGTGATGCTCGCCGTCGCGATCGCCACCGTCGTCTCCAGGGCGCTGTCCTACGGCACTATCTACACCACCAAGCTGCTGCGCCGCGGCACTGACATCGACCAGGCCGCCCCGTGGCGGGCACTGGCCGACCTGAAGATCACCGACATCATGCGCCCGTTCCGGCCCGCGCTCCCGGTCCCGCCCGGCGGCACCGCACCCGCCGCGCACGGCGGGAGCCCGGCCGGCAACGGCAGCACGCCGGAACCAGGGGCCGTCCCCGGACTGGTCACCCGCCGGCACGACCCGCAGGCCCTGTTCGCCTCGGAATCGCTCAGCCAGGCGCTGCGCCAGCTGGAAGTCTACGGGCGGGACGGGCTGCCGGTGATCTCTGCTGACGGACAGCGGGTGGAAGGCTGGGTAACCGGCGCCAGCGTCATGCGTGCCCTAGCCCGGCACGTCACGGGCAGCCAGGCCACGGCCGTGCAGGCTCAGGCCGCCGCCGACCCAGAGCACGGCGACGCGGAGTCTATCATCGAGCACCCGTCGGCCCCACTGCGCGGTTACCAGGTCATCGAGGTCACCGTGACCGGGGACTCCGCGGCGGCCGGGCGGAAAGTGGGCGAGCTCCCCTGGCCGCCCGCCGCCACCCTCGTCTCGGTGCTGCACGGTCACCGCCTGCGCTCCCCAGTAAGCGAGATCACCCTGTCGCCCGGCGACCGGGTCAGCATGCTCATCCCGGCACCGCAGAACGGGCACCCCGTGGACCCCGCGGACAGCAGCAGCCATGCCGCTAGCCGCGAAGCCAGCAGTGAAAGCGGCAGCCCGTGAGCGGTTCCATGCCGCGAAGCCGCCAGGCAAGCGACTTCATGGACGTCATCAAAGACTTCGCGGCGTTCCTCGCGACACTGCCGCCGCCGCAGTGGCGGGCGCCGAAGCTGCGAGAGCCCGCAGAGGCGGTAGGCTGGCCGCGATGCGATCGACACAGGGTAAGGACGTTCCCCCGCTCGCGTCCGGGGCCGTGGAGGTACTGCAGGCCGCAACGCGAGTGCTGGCCGGCGTGGCGCTGCGCAGCCTGGACGTCCTGGACTCGGCGGTCACCCTGCCGCAGTTCCGGCTGTTGGCCGTGCTCGCCGGCCCTGAGCCGTTGCCGTCAGGGCAGGCCGCGAAGACGCTTGGCCTGGATCCTTCGACCGTCACCCGGCTAGCCGACCGAATGGTTTCCGCCGGGTACGTGACCCGGGGCACCAGCCCGCAGCACCGCGGCGTGGTCACGCTTGAGCTGACTGCCAGCGGCCGGGACCTCGTCGCCATCGCGGACGCGTGGCGGCGGCACGAGCTGGCGCGGATCATGGCGCGGCTAGCGGCTCCGGAGCAGGCGGCGGTGAGCGCGGCGCTTGAGCTGCTGGTCGCCGCGGCCGGCGACGATTACGGGGTCACTGCGAGCCGTCCGGTGCCGCTGTAGGCGGGCTGTGGTCGGACTGCCGGGATCGGCCGGAGGCGGGGTCCACGCACCACCGCCAACGCGATGTTCACCCGTAGGTCCCGGCTCTGCCGCGACGTAGGGGGTTTGAGCTTGCATAATGCAATGATTGCTTTTTACAATGCTTCGTCATGGGAACATCCTCAGTGGCTGCCCAGGGCGGGGCGGAACTGGCGCCTGACCCGCTTGGGGCACTGCAAGCGGCTGCCGCCGGCCACGTGCCCAGGGGGAACGAGCCGGGTCAGCGCGGCGCGGCAACGCTGGAGCTCACTATGTCTGGTAGGGACCTGGCCGGACGGGTGGCGGGCTGGCGGGACCTGGCGACGATTTTCTGCCAGCTCCCGCCCGCCGGGGGCGCGCAGGCCACCAGCGGATTGCGGCAGCTCGTCATGGCCCTGGGCGAGGGCTACGGGATGATCTCCTGCGGCCTGGTGCCCGTGTGACAGATCAGGCGGCCTGCCCGCCGCGCCGCGCAAGCAGATGGCGGGACCTGTCCTGTTCATGGGGGTGTCTTTGAGATGCCGGTGGACAGTTCGAGGCTGCCGCAGGTACCACGCGGCCCGCGCCGGGGCCGGCGATCCCGTGCCAATGACGCCGCCCGCTCACCCAGGTATAACCAGGCGGACGAGGTCGGGCCCGGGCCAGGACCGGCTCCGGGCACGATGTCGGCCGGCGGCGTCCCTGATGACCGGCCCGAACAGGACGTCGGCCGTGCTGTTGCCGCTCTCTACCACGCGCACTACCTGTCCCTGACCAGTATCGCCGCACTCCTGGCCGGCATCGCTGTTGCGGAGCAAATAGTCCAGGACGCCTTCGCCTCCGCGCAGCGCGAGTTGCGGCGCGGTCGCGGCGATGAGGAAGTCCTGAGCTGCCTGCGCCGGGCCGTAGTCGCGGGGGCACGTGCCCGCCGTACGGCCCCAGCTGACCCGTGCCGCCGGGCCAGGACCGGGCCGTCGGCGCTTGGCATCCGGAGCTCGGCCCTCATGGCCGAGCTTTCCGCTCTTCCCGCCCGGCAGCGCGAGGCCCTGGTGCTCAGGTACTACGCGAACTGGCCAGATCCCCAGATCGCCGCGGCGATGGGGATCCGCCGGTCTGCGCTGGACCGCCATGTCCGGCGTGGCATGTCCGCCCTCCGGGCCTACCTCACTGCCGGGACGGGCAGTGGCGCCTGAACGGCGGTTTAGGGGGCGGGCAGCGAGTTGACGGCAAGGTTCGCGCGGGCGCGGCGCAGGCTGGCCGGGAGCGTCCAGGTCACCGCGCCGGACGCGCACGGGGTTTTCCTCGCGGCGCTGCCTTTCGCCGTGATCGGCGGCGTGGCCCTCGTCGACGTGCTGGCCGGCCCGGGGGTGGGCTTCCTGCCTGTCCTCTCGCTGGGTCCCGCGCTCGCCGCGATTTCCCGCCGGCCCTTGCCCACGGCCCTGATCGGGGCGCTGGCCCTGGCCTGCGGCGCGATCCTGGCCGTCTACGACGACCTCGATGCCTCCCGCCGGGGCGTGATCGCCCTGGGCGCCATCGCCGGGGTAACCGCCGCCGGCGTGATCGCCAGCGCGGGCCGCCGCCGGCGGGAACGCGAACTCGCGGATCTCAAGGCGATCGCGGACGCCGCGCAGCAGATCCTGCTGCGCCCGGTGCCGCGCACGATCCCGCCGGCGGACATCGCCGTCCGGTACGTCTCGGCCGCCGCCTCGGCCCGCATCGGGGGCGACCTGTACGAGGCGGTTCCCGCCGGCGGCGGCGTCCGGCTCATCGTCGGCGACGTCCTCGGCAAGGGGCTTCCCGCGGCGCGGACGGCCGCGGTGGTCCTAGGGGCCTTCCGCGAGTCAGCGTACGACGCGGCGAGCCTGGCGGAGATCGCTGCCCGGATCGAGGCGAGCCTGCAGCACCAGGAGGCCGTGGAAGAGTTCGTGACCGTCGTGTTGGCGCAGGTCAGCGCAGACGGGGGCCGGGCCGAGATCCTCAACTGCGGCCACCCGCCGCCGCTGCTAGTCCGCGACGGCGAGGTCACTGCGGCCGAGCCGGCCGCGGCGGGCCTGCCGCTCGGCCTCGGGGCCCTCCTCCCGGAAGCACGCGAGGTCAGCACCATCCCGCTCAAGCCGGGGGACCGGCTGCTGTTCTACACCGACGGGATCACCGAGGCGCGTGACAGGGACGGGACCTTCTACCCGCTCGAACTGTCAGGCGCCCTGCTCGGCCTGCCGGACCTGAACTCCGCGCTGGACCGGCTCATCGAAGACGTCCTGCACCACGTCGGCCACACGCTGCAGGACGACGCCGCGATCCTGCTGATCGGCCTGGAATAGCCGGTATCCCATGGCTGACTCGGCTCGCCCGCCGGCGGGCCGGGTGCCGTAGGGACGATCTCCCGCGCGAAGATGCGCGTGCTGCGGAAGGCCAGGATCGGCGAGGCAGCGGCCCGCGGCGCCTACGGCACCGTGCACAGCCGGGCACCACGGCGGCAGGGCGACCCCGGGGCCCCGGCTGAGAGCTGTGCGAACGGCGGGGCGACTGGGACCCGGCACGCGGCTCCGGCACGGCCGGAACGGAGTAAGACCGGCACGCCGGCCGCCGCAGGCCGGCATCCTAGCCCTGGCGAGTAGCCGTGCGCTGCGGCAGTTGCCACAATCCGTTCGGAAAATCAAGGACATCAGCCCGAACGGATGCGTGGTTCCCCCGTCGCTCCAACCTTGCCACCGGGCGGCGGTCATCCACCGGGATCGATGCGGGTGGCGAGCTTACGCTGCCTCGGTCAGTGACTGGATGCGGTCGAGCATGACGTCGAGGGCCACTTCGAGCGGCTTGGTCTCGCGCTGGAGCTGGGTCATCAGCAGGCCGCCTTGCAGGGCGGCGAGCGTCGCGAGCGCGAGGTCGTCCGGGCTAGCCCGCGCGGGGAGCTCGCCGCGAGCGTGCATGGCCCGCAGCCCCTCGCGGATCCGGCCTTCCCAGCGGCGCAGCCCCCTGGACGCGGCCAGGCGGGCGGCGGCGTCGGTCTCGGCTACCTCGGCCCCCAGGGCGCCGATGGGGCAGCCGCCCCGGCATCCGAGCCGGCGCTGGTGGTCGACGAGGAAATCGCGCCAGGCTCGCAGGCCCGCCATGGTGTCCAGGCGGTCGAGGTGTGTCCCCTGGACGTCGAGCACGGCGTCGGTCTGGTAGTCGATGACCGCGCGCACCAGCGCCTGCTTGTCCTCGAAGTAGTGGTATACCTGCGAGCCGCTCACCCCGGCCGCCGCCCTGATCTCGGCCGCACCCGAAGAGATCGCCTCCGCGATCAGCTACCTCGCCGGCGACGACGCCAGCTTCGTCCACGGCGCCGTGCTCGACGTCGACGGCGGCCGCAACGCGGCGTAGGGCCAGCAAAGAGCGGCGGGCCGGACTGGGCGGCCAGCCTGGCCCGTCGCCGTCGTGAAGGCACCGCCGGGCAGCACGCGCAGCCGGGCTGGAGTTCTGTGCTGCCGCGCCGCGCGTCCGTCCCGGGTCCAGCGTTTGGACTTCATCGATTCGATCAGCCATGTGGTCGTCCGCGAAACAGGCGTATGGATCGTCGGCGAGCAGGCGCTGGACGAGCCGGGCCGCTGAGGCGGCCTGAGCTGGGCAACCACGCTAGCCGCCGACGAGCCCGCCATCGCTCCGAGATGGACTTGGACCCCCACGCAGGTGTGGTTTGCGGCTGGGTCGGTGGAGGGAGGCGCGCCAGACGGACTTGGCGGGCGAAGTAACCAATCGTTGGGGATGATCAGGGGGTTTTCCTGCGGCTGCCCCGGCGCAGCCGGAGGGCGAGAGCGGCGGCGGACAGCAGGAACAGGGCACCGGTCACCGCAAGCCAGTGCCAGAGGTAGGGGTTTAGCGACAGGGTCGTCGACGCCTGGAAGCCGGTGGGCAGCCGGAGGATCAGCGGGAACCAGATGAGGAGGAGCAGGCCGGACAGCACCACCGGGACACGAAGGTAGTTGATCCACTGAACGGCGGGCAGTTTCGGCGGCAGGTGCCGGAAGACCGCCGCGGCGGACCTGTCGGCGAGCGTGTACAGCGGCACCAGGAGCAGGTCGTGTGCGATGACCGCGCCAGCGAACCAGACGGCGACGCCGAAGACGTCAAGTGACAGCAGTTGGGCGGCTGCGTACCCGGCCAGCGCAAAGCTGCCGAGCATGGTGAGCAGGTGGAGCGGGTGGGCGCCGTACCAGCGCAGTAGCCGGCGCATGTCAGGCCTGGAAGGTCAGGCTGGCGGCCCACTTGGTGTTGTGCACGCCGGGGAGGGCTGGCCCGATGACCCGGGCGGGGTACCCGTGGTCGGGAGTGAGATCCGCGCCGTTGACGCGCAGGGCAAGCAGCGAATCAGGATCCATGATCTGCCCGGCCGACAGGACGGCCTGGCCGAACGCGCCGCCGTTCTGCAGAGACTGCACCAGGGCGCTCGCCGGGCGAGTGACCCCGGCCATCCGGGCAAGGTCGCGCAGCCGGACCCCGGTCCACACCTGGTCATCGGTGGACCAGCCTTCGACGCACGCGATCGGCAGGCTGGCGGTGTGCTGTTCCATGCGGAGCAGGTCGGCGCGGCTCAGCATGACTGGAGCCCGGGCGGCCTGGCCGGCGATGCTTACCGTGAGCCGCCAGGCGGCACCGGTCTGCTCCGCGGTGATTCCGACCTCGGCCGCGGTCTTGTTGACCTGAAATTCGCGAGGTCCGCCGCTGACGTCCTGGCCGTGCGGCGCGAGCAGCGCGGCGCGCCGCAGCGGCCCGCCAGTGGCCTGGCCGACGGTTAGCAGCCCGATGAGCAATGAGCCTGCGCCCGCGAACGCCAGCACACCGCGCCGGGAGATCGTCGGGGCGGCGGGCTCTGGGCTGACCAGATGCCCGGCGTCGGGCGGCTCCTGGCGTGTGCGGGCGAGGCTGGTCCGCAGTTCTCCGATCAGGCTGCGGCTGCGCAGCGCCCTGATCATGGTTGGCAGCTTGAGGCCTGTGTGGACGACGAAACCCGCCATGAACACCCAGGCACCGTAAAAGTGCAGCGGGTAGAACGACCCAGGGAACTTGTACCACGTCTGGATGTTCAAGATCCCGGTCACGAACTCGAACCCGGCCCCGCCGACGAGCAGGAACAGCGACCCCCGTTCCAGCATGTGGGCGGGTGAGCGCAGCGGCGGCCATTCGAACAGCTTCGGCAGCACCGACCAGAGCTTGAACAGCAGGATCGGCACCAGTATCAGCCCCAGGGTGACGTGGGTGCCCTGATTCAGCCGGTAGAGCCAGACTGGATGGGTGGGCCAGGAGAAGAGGTAGAACCCGAGCAGCCCCTTGCCTGGCGTCGTGTCGTTGACCGGGCTGAGGTCCGGATTGTAGGCGGCGTAGGACAGCAGGCCGGTCACGAACATTACCGGCATGGTTGCCAGCAGCATCACGCCGAACACCGATGTCAGCCACGGGCCCCGGATCGGGCTGCGCCAGAACGACTGGCGGAACGGCCCTGGCGGAGGACCGGCCATCCGCGACTTCGCTACCAGGCCGGATACCGCGCTCAGGCCGGACTTTGCGGCCAGCCGGGTGCGGCGGATCAGGCCATGAAAGAACCGGCGCGGCCGGCCGGGAATGCGGAATCTCACCGCCTAGCCTCCTTGCCTGAATCCGTCGAGGGTGCTGACGGCGGCCGTGCAGGAGCCCCGGCCCTGGGGAAGCCATATGGAGTAGGGGCGGGACATGATGCCGCCCGCGACCGGCCGGAACTCGGCCGCGGGGACCCCGGCGAGCAGCGGCTGCGGGCACTCGCGGTAATACAGCGAAAGCCAGGGTTCGTACCCCTGCGGCGGGGTCTGGCTATCGAAGATGATGGCGCTGTACTGGTGGGCGGAGATCGCGTGCTCGACGCTGCTCGTGAAGCTCGTGATAGCAGCCAGGTCAGAGCCCCGCAGCACGTCGTAGGCCGCGGCCTCGTGCGCGGCGACCGGGGTCATGCCCGCCAGGATGCTCAGTCCCGGGTCACCCGGGATGGCGACCGTACCGCCGAGCGAGCGCAGGCCTGCCGTAAACCGCGCCCCGACGTCACGGTCGGCACTCGTGGGGATCGCCTGGGCGGGATGGAATCCGCTGAGTAGCCGCACCGACTGGGCGAGTACGAGCATGACGGACAGGCCGGCGACCCACCCGGCCCGCTGGCCGGCCATCGCCAGGCCCGCGAGCAACGCCACGGCGAGGTAGGCGGGCAGCAGGTCGTTGACGT
>Ga0335083_10006767_pt1 | contig 14225 bp, 15 predicted proteins | sample Lox_Sample_42_FD_206716 | JGI IMG/M metagenome (GOLD analysis project Ga0335083, IMG submission 206716) | Soil microbial communities from Loxahatchee National Wildlife Refuge, Florida, United States - Lox_Sample_4.2 | ecosystem: Environmental > Terrestrial > Soil > Wetlands | place: USA...
GACCGCGACGCCGAGCGTGCCTATCAGGTATGGAAGGACGACGCCGAGCTGGACGAAGCCTATACCGGCTATTTCCGCCAGCTGCTCACCTACATGATGGAAGACCCGCGCAACATCACGCCGTGCACGCACCTGCTGTTCATGGCCAAGAACATCGAACGCATCGGCGACCACGCGACCAACATCGCGGAAAGCATCTGGTACCAGGTCAACGGCGAACCGCTCACGGCGCAGCGCGCCAAGCGCGACTTCACGTCGAGTCCCGAGCTGACCAAGCTGGGCAACAAGGACTGAGCCTTGAGCCCCTCTCCCTCCCGGGAGAGGGTTCGGCGCTTGCCCCACCTTTTACTCTTCGCGCCGCCCGCCCCCCCTTCCGCTGCGACCGAAGCGAGTCCCTGAGGGACCGGCAGCCTGCGTAACCTCCATCACTGCTCTTCTGTAGGAGCGCACCTGTGCGCGAAACGCCCTCGCAGCGGCAATGGCAGGCCCTGCACAGCGTGCGTTCCTGCAACAGCAGGGATCAGCTCGCTCCGCTGGTGAGCTTCAACCCCACCATGCCCAGCACCACCAGCCCGACGCAGGCCAACCGCAACGGCGACGCCGAATCACCAAACAGCACGATGCCGAGGAACACTGCGCCTACCGCGCCGATGCCGGTCCAGATCGCATAGGCGGTACCGATCGGCAAGGTTTTCACGGCCATCGCCAGCAGGATGATGCTGGCCGTCATCGCCGCAAGCGTGATCACGCTCGGCCACAGGCGGCTGAAGCCTTCGGTGTATTTGAGCCCTACGGCCCAGACCACCTCGAACAGTCCAGCAAGGGCAAGATAGAACCAGGGCATGAGACCGCGCCTCTGGAAAGAGCAGGGTCGTCCCCGCAATGAAGCATGCGTGCGGGGCCGTCCCCGCAGACTGGCCCCGTTGCAGGGCCAGCGGCGTCATTTTACATCAGCGGCCTGAACGCCCAGTCAGGACGTGATCTTGCTGCCCAATTCACGGGCCTCGCGCCGCGCACGCGCCGAATGCACGATGCCGAAGACACCGATGACGATCCATGCGACCTGCATGAGGAACGCCGGCCAGTTCATCGCGACGCCGAACACCAGCGACAGGATCACACCCAGTGCGCCCAGCACGTTCATCAGCTGGTACATCAGCCCGTTGCCGTGCAGCTTGTGGGCCTGAAGCAATAGGAACGCGAGCAGCACCAATATCACGCCGATATAGCCGCACCAGTCATGCCAGAGGAAAGTCATCGCCTGTCACTCCTTTGCCGTAGCGCTTCGAACAGTACGACACCCGCCGCCACGGAAACGTTGAGGCTCTCCATGACACCCGGCATCGGAATCTTCGCCACGAAGTCGCACGTTTCCCGTGTGAGCCGGCGCATGCCCTCGCCTTCGCTGCCCAGCACGAGTGCCACCGGCCCCTTCATGTCGATCGAGTAAACGCTGGTGTCGGTGTCGCCGGCCAGGCCGGTTATCCACACGCCCGCATCCTTCAGCGTGCGCAGCGCGCGCGCCAGGTTGGTGGCCGCGATCAGCGGTACGCGGTCGGCGCCACCGGCCGACGCACGTCGCACCACCGGCGTGAGGCCCACTGCGCGATCCTTCGGCACGATCACCATGGTGGCCTTTGCCGCGGCGGCACTGCGCAGGCATGCACCCAGGTTGTGAGGGTCGGTAACGCCGTCCAGCACCAGCACCAATGCTTCCTGCCCCGCTGCTTCCAGCAGGCCGGAAATATCGTTCTCGCCGCCCATCGGTGGCGCTTCATAAAGCGCCACGATGCCTTGATGTCGGGCCTCGCCAGCGATCTTCTCCAGTTGCTCGCGCGGGCGGTGGTGCACCGGGATGTTCAACGTTTTGGCGCGCGTGGCCAACTCCTGTACGCGCGCGTTGCGCTGCCCCTGCTCCACCAGCACTTCGCGCACGCGCGAGGCGTCGTTGCTCAACGCGCCCTCGACCGGGTTGATCCCGACGATCCAGCTATCACTCATGGTTTGCCTTTCTTCTTGCCGGCCTTGCGGGCCTTGGATGTGACCTTGGACGCTGCTGCCTTGGCAGCCTTGAGCTTGCCCTTGGCCGCCGACTTCACCTTGGCGAACATGCTCTTGCCTTCGGCCGGCTTGCCTGTCGCCTTCGGTGTCGCCTTGTGGCCAGCCGGAGGCAAGGGGGGCAGCGTCACGGCGGGGCCGGCATTATCGCGCGCAGCCGGACGTTCCGTCGCCTTGCGCCCCTGTTTGGGCAACGAATAGCGCTCGCCCGCAGCGGCATAGTCGTAACGACGCTCGGTGCGGGGCGCTGCAACGGCTTTTTCCTTGCGCGGCGATACCAGGCGAAAGTCGATCTTGCGATCCTCCAGCGAGGCGCGCAGTACCTGGATGCGCACGTGATCGCCCAGCCGGAATTGCGCACCGCTGCGTTCCCCTTTCAGCAAGTGGCGCACCGGATCGAAATGGTAGTAATCGTTGGAAAGCTGGCTGATATGCACCAGGCCCGACACTTTTGAATCATCCAGCTCCACAAACAGGCCGAACGAGGTGACGCCGGTGACGGTGCCATCGAACTCGCTGCCCACGTGCTTGGACATCCAGGCGCACTTGAAGCGCTCGTCCACATCGCGCTCGGCCTCTTCGGCACGGCGTTCGCGCTGCGAGCAGTGCACGGCCATGGCCGCCATTTCAGCAGGCGTGTAGCTGTAGCCGGCGGGCTTGCCACCCGAAATGGCATAGCGGATCGCGCGATGTACCAGCAAATCCGGATAGCGGCGGATCGGCGAGGTGAAGTGGGCATAGGCCTCCAGCGCCAGGCCGAAATGGCCGCGGTTGTCGGGCTGATAAGCCGCCATGCTCTGCGCACGCAACAGCACCGACTGGATCAGCTCCCGCTCGGGGCGATCCTTCACCAGTCGCAGCACATCGGAAAAATCCGCCGGCGTCACGTCCTCCACCGATGGCATGCGCAGTTTGAACTCGCGCAGGAACTGCTGCAGATCCTCGTACTTCTCCGCCGGCGGCGGTTCATGGGCGCGGAACAGCGCGGGGATCTTCTTCTTCTCGAGGAACAGTGCCGCCTGCACGTTGGCGGCGATCATGCATTCCTCGATCAACTTGTGTGCGTCGTTACGCTCGGTGGCGCCCATGGCTTCCACTTCGCCGCGCTGATCGAGGCGGAATTTCACCTCGGGCGTTTCGAAGTCGATGGCGCCACGGCGCTTTCGCTGTGCTGCCATCAATTGATACAGGCCGTGCAGGTGCTCCAGCTGGGGCATCACGTCGGCCAGCTCGTGGCGCGCATCCGCATCCTGCAGGCCAATGGCCTGCCACACGCGGTCGTAGGTGCAGCGCGCGTGCGAGCGCATCACCGCGTCATAGAACTTCGACTTGGTCACCTCGCCTTCCGCGTCGACGACCATGTCGCACACCATGCACAGGCGCTCGACCTTGGGATTGAGCGAGCAGATGCCGTTGGAGAGCGTCTCCGGCAACATCGGCACCACGAAACCCGGGAAATACGTGGACGTGCTGCGTTCGTACGCTTCCTTGTCGAGCGCCGAACCCACCTTCACGTAATGCGACACGTCGGCGATGGCCACCACCAGGCGGTAGCCCCCACCACGTCGCGGCTCGGCGTAGACAGCGTCGTCGAAATCCCTGGCATCCGCGCCGTCGATGGTCACCAGTGGCAGCGAGCGCAGGTCCGTGCGCCCTTGGCGCTCGGCGGCGGTGACCTGCGGTTCCACCTGTGCCGCTTCGCGCGTGACGGCATCCGGCCAGTCGTGCGGCAGGTTATGGCTGGCAATCGCCATCTCGACCAGCAGCGAGGGCTGCAGACGCTCGCCGAGCACGGCGTGGATGGCGCCGAGCGGACCACGGTGCGGCGTCGGCGGATCGGTGATCTCGGCGACGACGATCTGGCCCGGACGCGCGCCCATGTCCTTGCCGGGCAGGATCATCACGTCCTGGTGCAGTCGGCGGTCGTCGGGCGCCACCAGGGTGACGCCGTTCTCCACCACCACGCGCCCCACCAGACGCGGGGAGCGCCGTTGCAGCACTTCCACGACGGCACCTTGCTTGCGGCCGCGCCGATCGATGCCGACTATGCTGGCCAGCACACGATCGCCATGCAGCACCGTGCGCATCTGCTGCGGCGACAGATACAGGTCCTCGCCACCGCCGTCCGGCCGGAGGAACCCGTAGCCTTCAGCATTGGCCAGAATCACGCCAGGAATAAGGTCCAGCTTTTGCGCCGGCGCATAGCCGCCGCGACGCCCGAGCAGCAGCTGGCCGTCGCGCACCATGGCGCCAAGGCGCTTGCGCAACGCATTGAGTTCGTATTCGTCATGAAGGGAAAGCGCCTCGGCGATGCGCGCCTCAGTCAGCAATTCACCGCGCGCCTCCAGCAACGCGAGGATGGCCTCGCGGCTGGGGATGGGGCGTTCATAACGCTGCGCCTCGCGTTCGGCGTTTGGATCGCCCACCTTTCCGGCTTTCGCCCTGGGCGGCTCCGCCGTCGAGCGCTTGCCACGCGTCGTGCCCTTTTTGGTCGCAGCCGGCGGAAATGGGGCGTCCTGCTTGCCGTTGCGTGGTTCTTTTTTTCTGGTCACATCCGTGCCTTTATGGGTTTCGGGCCGCGAACACCGCGGCCCGATAAAAAATCAGTGAAAGAATAGTTGACAACCCACCTTCACATGCCTAATCTACGCGGCTCACGCAGCTGATAAAGCACAGCGTGACACCTGCCCAGGTGGCGGAATTGGTAGACGCACTAGTTTCAGGTACTAGCGGGTAAAACCGTGGAGGTTCGAGTCCTCTCCTGGGCACCAATTATAGAAGAAGCCCGCAGCGATGCGGGCTTTTTCGTTTCCGGGACATCGGTTCCGCGCGCGCCGTCCGGCGATCGGGTTCAACCGGCAACGCGCAACGCCCTCAGGTCACCAGCCAGCGAATGCACGTCGCGCAGGCCTTTCTCGAACAAGAGTTGCGCTGTGTCTCCGCTGGCGCAAACCGGCAAGGTGCGTCCAGCTTTCAGCTCGGCAGCGCGCGCGTGGATCTGGGTGGACCGAATATGCGGTGAAGACCGCAACCAGCGGCTCGACGGCCATCTCCTCGATCTCGCACCGGCACGCGCACCGCCGCCAGCTTCGCCTGCCCGCCTACCCCACGTAGCCACGTCTTCAGGGAGCAATCCAGCGCGACCGCAACCTACGATCATCCGCCCTGATGCTCGTGCTCGCGATGCACATGCGTGCACGCCACCCAGTTGGACTCGCCGCTGAGATAGTGCTCCTTTTTCCAGATCGGCAGGCGATGCTTGATCTCGTCGATGATGTAGCGACACGCGCGAAAAGCCTCGTCGCGATGCGGCGATGAAACGCCGACCCACACGGCGACATCACCTACTTTGAGGCTGCCGGTTCGATGCACACACCGCGCGGCGGTCACGCCATAGCGCGCTATCGCCTCGGCGATGATGCGCTCGCCCTCTAGCTCGGCCAGATCGGCATACGCCTCGTAGTCGAGGCCGCCGACCTCGCGCCCTTCGTTGCTGTTGCGGACCCAACCTTCGAAGGAACAGAAGCCGCCGCTGCCACCGTGCCTGAGTTCATCATGCAATGGCGCGATGTCGATGGCCACGCTGGAAAGCCCGAAACGCATCAGCCGCCCGCCACTGGAGGAATGAAAACGATCGTGTCGCCGTCGCTCACCGCGTGATCCCACGCGCTGAACTGGGCATTCACCGCCACCTTGAGTGCATCGGCGCCCAGCGTGAAGCCGTGGCGTTCGCGCAATTCTTCGTACAGCTCGCGCAAAGAGGCCGCGCCGGTGCTGAATTGCTCGGTCGAACGCCCCGCCTGCTCACGCAACTGTGCGAAGTACTGGAGATTCACCGTCGTCATGTCGTCGACTCCAGGCGAAGCTGCATATCGCTCCTCTCTTCGGGCGTGTTGACGTTGTCCAGCGCATCACCGGGCGCTGGCAACAGGATCGTGTTCGACTGGATCAGCGCCTTGCGCGGGCAATAGCTGCCCGCATCGTGGCGCTGCTTCAGCAAGGCGTGAATGGATGGTTCCCAGATCGCGCACAGCGGTTCGGGCAGGCCATCGTGGCGGCTTATGAAGGCGGTGGCATCGACAGACGGATCGCGTGCACCAATCAAGCGGCGCAGCGTTGTTTCGTCCAGCAGCGGAAGATCGCACGCCAACACCAGCCATGCCGCCTCGGGATGCACCTCCTGCGCGGAGAGGATGCCTGCAGCCGGGCCGATGGCGTCGTAGCTGTCCACGATTTGCGGTAACGATGCACGCAAGGCATCGTTGCGCTGGCTGTCACGCACGGAAACGAAGGCTCGTTCCGTCACTCTTTCCAGCAAGTGCCAGGCGCGCAGCAACTGCGGCTCGCCCAGGTACGCAAGTGCGGCCTTATCCTGGCGCATGCGCTGGCTCGCGCCCCCACTGAGCAGCAGGCCATAGAGCGGTGCTCGCGCTGCGCTCATGCCGGCTCCCCCGCTTCGAAATCGTGCTTGCCGCCGTGTTTGCTTACCAGCCGTATGTCGCCGATAACGATGTGATGCGAGAGCGCCTTGCACATGTCGTAGATGGTCAGTGCCGCCACGCTGGCGCCGGTCAGTGCTTCCATTTCCACGCCCGTGCTGCCATGGCAGGAGACGGTGCAGTCGATGAGGGCTTCATCGCCTTCCATGCGGATGGCCACGTCGCAGCGGTCGATGGCCAGCGGGTGGCACAGCGGAATCAGTTGCGGCGTCGCCTTCGCGCCCATGACGCCCGCGATCTGCGCCACGGTGATCACGGCACCCTTGCGCGTGACATGTCCAGCCTCGCGCAACGCCTGCGCGACTTCGGGTGGAAAGGTCACGCGTGCCCGCGCCTGCGCAACGCGATGGGTCTGTGGCTTGCCGCCCACATCCACCATGCGCGGTTGCTGCGCATCGTCGACGTGGGAAAGTTTGGCGGGGGGAGTGGTCACGTGGAATTCGGGCTCAGGCATGGGTGATTATCCATACGGCCAACGGCGGCGGCATGAAGAAACCGTCGTCGTTAGCCTCCGATGTAATGCATTTCGATCTTGCGCTTGCGTCGACCGTGCCGTTCGGCACGCTCCTCGCTGTAGCGGTCACTGCGGTGCAGCCAGACCTCGCGCAGGCGTTGGGTGATGGCGTCGTCGCCGGCCCCTTCGCGCATCAGGCTGCGCAGATCAGTGCCGTGGGCGGCAAACAGGCAGGTGTACAACTTGCCCTCCGACGACAGCCGCGCCCGCGTACATCCGCCGCAGAAGGGCTGGCTGATGGATGCAATGGTGCCGATCTCGCCGGCGCCATCGGCAAAGCGATAACGCGTGGCTACTTCACCGGCGTACTTGGGCGGCACCGGCTGCAACGGCCAGCGCGCGCCGATGCGCTCGATCAGTGCCTGCGAAGGCACCACGTCGTCCGCGCTCCATGCGTTGTGGTTGCCCACGTCCATGTATTCGATGAAGCGAACCACCGTGCCGGTGCCGCGGAAGCGCTCGACCAGTTCGAGCACGGTGTGCTCGTTGACGCCGCGCTGCACGACGGTATTGATCTTGACGCCATGCGCAAAGCCCACGGCCTGCGCTGCCTCGATGCCGGCCAGCACGTCTTCCAGCGCACCGCGTCCGCCGCTCATGCGGTGGAACAACGCGGGATCGAGCGTGTCCAGGCTCACCGTGATGCGATCGAGTCCGGCGTCACGCAACTCGCTTGCGTGGCGCGCCAGCAGCACGCCGTTGGTGGTCATCGCCAAGTCCGTGATGCCTTCCACGCGACGCAGCCGCGCCACCAGTTCGGCCAGATGCGGACGCAGCAATGGTTCCCCACCCGTCAGCCGCAGCTTGCTGACGCCCAGCGGTGCAGCCAGTCGGCACAGGCGTGCGATTTCATCGAAGTCCAGGCGTTCGTCGTTGCGCAGGAAAGTGAAGTGTTCGCCATAGGTGGATTCGGGCATGCAATACGGACAGCGAAAATTGCAGCGATCCATCACCGAGATGCGCAGGTCGTGCAACGGCCGGCCGTGCCGGTCGAGCGGCAGCATGGTCGAAGCCTGGTGGCTGGCGCGCATGATGTTCATCTCACCACCGGTAGAACTCGACGGCCGTGCCTGCCGGCACAGGCCCTAGTCCGGGCGGCAACTGCACCACGCCGTGCGTGCGCGGCAGCGAGGAAAAATCGCCCGACGTGCGTGACGGTACGGGATGCGCCATGGCGAGGCCTTGCAGGTCGGTGTGCACGTGCGCGGGCACGAAGCTGCACAGCATGGCGTGCGTATCCATCGCGGCGGCCAGGCAAACCGTCTCGGGACGTGCGTGCGACAAGCCCATGGCAGACAACAGCGCAGGGCAAACGTAGCGGATGGCGCAGACCAGCGCAGACACGGGGTTACCCGGCAAGCCGAAGATGACCTGCGCATCCGGGCCGACGCCGAACCACATCGGTTTGCCCGGCTTCTGGGCGATGCGATGAAACACGCGGCGCGCGCCGAGCGCCTCCAACGCCGTGGGCACGTAATCGCGCTGCCCCATCGACACGCCACCGGAAAGGATCACCACGTCGTGAGCAGCGAGCACGCGGGTCAGGGTGGCACGCGTCGCCGCTTCGTCGTCGGTTACGTGCTCAAACGTCAGACGGGCCAGCCCGCGCAGTTGCAGTGCGGTGCCCACCGCGATGTCGTTCGAGCGACGGATCTGTCCTTCGCCGAGCGGCGAATCCACGTCGACCAGTTCGTCGCCGGTGGACACGATGGCAATCGATGGTATCCGCGCCACGTCGACGTGGGCGAAACCGTTGGCCGCCAGCAACGCGATCTCGGGTGCGCCGATGATTGCACCCGGTTCGAGCAGCAGCTCGCCCGCTACGCAGTCGGAACCACGCGAATGGATGAATTGGCCACGCGCAGGCTGATAACCCTCGACGGTCCGGTAGCGATCGCCTTCACGCTGCAGGTGTTCGATCGGAATCACGCAATCGCATCCGGCAGGCAATATGGCGCCCGTGGTGACCTCCAGGCAGGCACCGCCGGAGGCCAGCGTCTGCATCGCCATGCCGGCCAGCTGCACGCCTGCCAGCGCGAAGTCCAGCGGCAGGACTTCCTGCCAGCGGATGGCGATGCCATCCATCATGACCCGGTCGAACGGCGGCTGATCGCGCTCGGCATGCACCGCCTGTCGCAGAATGCGGCCGGCCGCCTGCGCCAGCGGCACGCTCTCGCTGCCGAACGAGGGCATGTGCTCGGCCACCAGGGCCTCGGCCTGCGCGACGCTGATCAGCTCGGTCATGGGCACGCCACGGTGGCGCCAAGTCGGCGGAGTCGTGAATGATTATGGTGTCGGCATCGGGGATGCACAATCGACGCGTTCTTCGTGTTCATGCGCCCAGCGCCACGGCCTTGACCTGCGCCCAGACCTCGTCCCCGGGCGACAGCGACAGGTGGTGCCATGAACGGCGCGTGATGCGCGCCAGCAACGCGCTGCCGCCGGCATCCAGCCGTACGAGGCATTGCGAGGCGTGGTCCGCGTCCGCCATGGCCACGATGCGGCAGCGGATCTGGTTCAGCGCGCTGGTGGCCGCTTCGGGCTGGCGCAACAGCACCACGTCGCGGGCTGCCACGCGACAACGCACCTTTTGCCCCAGCGTCTCCTGCCGATGGGGCAACCACAGCCGCCCGCCGGGAAAGGCAAGTTCGACCAGCTGATCGTGTGCATCGAGGCCAACCGCTTCGCCTTCGATCACCGCCCCCAGCGCCTCGCCCAGCGCGGGGGGGAGGTCCACGCGGGTCAGGGTGGATTGCAGATCGCCCTGCGCAACCACATGGCCCGCTTCGAGCAGCACGATGTGATCGGCCAGCCGTGCCACCTCGTCGATGTTGTGGCTTACGTAGATCATTGGCGTTTCGAGCGTGCCGTGCAGGCTTTCTAGGCAGCCCAGCAGGTCGGTGCGCGCGGCGGCATCCAGCGCGGACAGTGGTTCGTCGAACAGCAGCAGCGCAGGATCGGAAAGCAACGCGCGCACCATCGAGACGCGCTGACGCTCTCCCCCGGACAACGCGCCCACGCGGCGCTCCAGCAGTGGACGCAGTCCGAAGCGCTCGATCAGGCCTTCTCGATCCAGATGCTCCGGGCGCCCGGCACGGCGATATCCATAATCGAGGTTGCCCGCTACGGAAAGATGCGCGAACAGGCTGGCTTCCTGGAACACGTGGCCCAGGCGTCGCCGATGCGTCGGCACGAATATGCGCCGCGCCGTGTCCTGCCAGATCGCGTGCCCGAACGTCACCGACCCCACGCTGTCGCGTTCGAAACCGGCGATGGTACGCAGGCAGGCGGTCTTGCCGGCACCCGAGGGACCGAAAAGTGCCGTGATGCCGCGCGCTGGCAATGCCATGTCGACATCGAGCGCCAGCGCCCCACGGCGCAACGACAACTTGACGGCCAGCCCAGGCGTCGCTTCAGTCACGCGCGTACCTGCGCGGTCGCAGCAGCGTCATCGCCAGCAGTGCCGCGAACGACACCACCAACAGGCACAACGAAAGCACGTTGGCCTGGTGATACTCGCCGGCCTGCACGTGATCGTAGATGCGCATGGACAACACGCGCGTCTGCCCGGGAATGTTGCCGCCGATCATCAGCACCACGCCAAATTCGCCCACCGTATGCGCAAAACCGAGCACGGCCGCCGTAATGACGCCAGGCCACGCTAGCGGCAATGCCACGGTGAAGAAACGATCCCATGGACCCGCTCCGAGGCTCGATGCCAGTTCCAGCGGACGCTCGCCCACCGCTTCGAAAGCGTTGTGCAGCGGCTGCACCACGAAGGGAAGCGAATACAGCATCGATGCCACCACCAGTCCGCGAAAGGTGAACGGCAGCGCCGAGAGTCCCGCTGCCGCAATGAGCCGACCGACCGCGCCCTCAGGCCCCCAGAGCATGAGCAGATAAAAACCCAACACAGTGGGCGGAAGTACCAGCGGCAACGCGACGAGGGCCGCCACCGGACGACGCCAGCGCGATGAGGTATGCGTCAGCCACCAGGCCAGCGGGCAACCGAGCAGCAGCAACAGCAGCGTGACCACCGAGGCCAGCCTCAAGGTGAGCCAGAGCGCCTGCAGGTCCTGTGCGGAAAACAACGTGGTCGCCTCCGCGCTCAGTGACCGGCACCCGGCAGGCTGAAACCATAGCCCGCCAGGATGGCCCGCGCCGGAGGACTCTGCACGTAACTTGCGAAATCCTTCGCCAGCGCATTGCCAGCGCCACGCTGGGTAAGCACGAAGCTCTGCTTCAGAGGTTCGTGCATGGTGGCGGGCACCAGCGCGTAGCTGCCCTTCACCGGCGAGGCTTTCGCCAGTGATTCGGCGATGAGCCCCACGGTGGCATTGCCGCTTTGCGCAAACTGGGCGGTCTGCGCGATGTTTTCGCCGTACACCAGCCGCGCCTGCACGGCGTCCCACACACCCGCCGCGTGCAATGCCTGTTCCGCTCGCTTGCCGTAGGGCGCATGTTGCGGATTGGCGATCGCGATGCGGCCGAAGCGTTGCTGGCTGAGGTCGGCCACCTTTACCTGGCTCATGTCGATGCTCGCACTCCACATCACCAAATGCCCCATGGCATAGGGCACGGGCGTGCCACCGGCCTTGCCATGTGCCACCAGCTGCTGGGGATAGCTGCTGTCAGCGGAAAAGAACAGCTCGAACGGAGCGCCCTGCTCGATCTGGTTCAACAGCATGCCCGAGGCGCCATAGACGACCTCCAACGTGGCGCCGGGATGGTTGCGGCGATAGGACGCGATGAGCTTGTCCATCGCATCGTGCAGGTCCGCGGCCGCGGCAATGGTGATGTGCTGGTCCTCGGCGGAGGCTTTCGACCACGGTTGCAATAGCGCCGCGCACGCCAGCAGGCAGGAAATCAGGAAGCGTTTCATCCCGTCATGTCTCCGCGTCGAGGATTGCGCATGATCGTGGTGGAAGTGGCACGCAAGCACATGGCATGACTCAGGACGAACGGCGTTGCCGCACGCTGTCGCGAACGTCCACATCAAACAGAAGTTGCAGCGGTTCGTCGTCCTGCATCGTCGGCAGCGCGAAGGTCAGACCTTCGCGCGTGGGCAATCGCGATGCGTGCTCGCGCACCGCGCCATCGGGCAGTTCGATCAACCATGCGTCCGGAGTTCCGCTGAATCTGGCATCTCCATGCGGTCCGAGTCGCAAGCTGCAGCTGATGGCGAAAGCCTGCGCGAAGAGCGTACGCAGATCGACGGACTGTCCCGCCAGCAATTGCGCAAGTTCGCGCTCGCCAATGCGCACGCGCAAGCTTTGCCCTTCGATCTGCAGCTTCATGCCGACGCTCCATGGTGCGGTGTAATGGCCAGGGCCGAATCGGGGTGCACGCTGGCGATCTCGACCTGTGTGCCTGCAGGGCAGTCACCCGCGTCTTCGGCAAGGACCACCCAGGCGCCGGCATCGGCGAACGGTTGAATACGGAAAGGTTGCTGCAGGCCGGCGACCGCGGCGCACAGGCGGCCGCCTGCATCCTGCGCCAAGGTCGCGCGCAGGAAATGCCGCAGGCCCGCCTTGGGCTGCTGCGGCGTGTCCAGGTACGCACGCAGCGTCGGTTCGCTGCCCAGGCCAAGCATGGCCCGCAGCACGGGAACCACGAAAAAGCGAAAGCCCACTGCGACGGCCATCGGCGTACCCGGCAGCGCCAGCACTAGCGGCCCGCCACCCAGTCTCGCGGCAAGCAACGGCTTGCCCGGGCGCATCGCCACCTTGTGGAACAGCACTTCTGCGCCCAGCCGTCGCAGCGTGTCGGGCACGAAGTCATAGCGGCCCATGGATACCGCGCCGGTGCTGACGATAAGGTCGGCACCGGCGTCGCGTGCCCGCTGCACGGCCTGCGCGTAAGTGTCGGCAGTGTCATCGACGGTATCGCATGACACCAGTTGAGCCCCCATCGCGGCGATCGCCGCACGCAGGTAGGGTCCATTGGAGTTGTAGATCTGCCCGGCTGCGAGTGGCCGATCCAGATCGGGCTGTAGTTCCTTGCCGGTGCACACGATGGCGACGCGCGGCATCCGCACGACGTCGGCACGCGCCATGCCGAGCGCTGACAGCAACATGATGCGAGAGGGATCGAGGCGAGTTCCTGCGGCCAGCACGCGCGCACCTTCCTCGACATCGCTGCCCGCACGGCGCACATTCGCACCTCGAGTGATGGTTTCCTGCAGACGGATGCGCGCCGGCATGCCATCGCTGGCCTGACTCAGCAGTTGCGTGCACTCCACCGGCACCACCGTGTCCAGCCCGTCGGGCAGCTGCGCACCGGTCATGATCTCCCAGGCGACGCGTTTTGCGCCCAGCGCCACGTCGCCGGCCGCCTGCGAACCGCCGACCTCGTGTTCGGAACCGGCAGCGAGCGAATCGTCCGCGCCCAACGCATAACCATCCATGGCCGCGTGATCGAACGAAGGCAGGTTCATCGGGCTGGTGAGCTCACGGGCAAGCACCCGGCCGCAGGCCACGTCCAATGTGCATGTCTCGCCCGGCAATGGCCGTGCGTGCGCGCTGAGCCGTTCCAGTGCCTGGGCGTAAGTGATCATGTTCCGTGAACGCTAGGTGGGCAGCGGTGAAGGGGCGGTGGATGCAACCCACCATGGTGGAACTGCAGCCAAGCATAAGGCGGCCAGCGCGCAAGCGGCCATTATTCGGTCGAAATATCAAATGATTCGCAACGCCGCGCTTGCCGCCTGCATGTCCGTGTACGGACAAACACATATGGCTGCATCCACTTCCTGGCCTTACGCCCAGCCATTGGGAGTTCGCTTTCGTCATCGGCTTTCCCTTGTGGATGATGCTCGCCACCCGTGCGCGCCTTTGAACAGCAAGGTCGGTTTCAGCGATGCCCCTTTCGGCCTCGTTGCCGCGACGCCGGCGCTCACCGGTTCGCTGATTCGCGTTCCGCTGAGCATGTGGACTCATCGCCATGCATGGTGGCGCCATCATCTTCTTCTGCTGACGCTGGCCGTGGTCGCGCCCACTGTCTGCTTCATGCACTTACAACCACGCTGCAACGCAGCATGACAACCTGTTCCCGGGTCAACCGCACCCACCTTGGCTGATCTTCGACTTAAGTAGGGTGGCGTCGCCCGCGCTGTCGCCCTAAAGATCGCGCCTGATGCCAGGCCTCCCGGCCAGGCG
>Ga0335083_10006769_pt1 | contig 14223 bp, 15 predicted proteins | sample Lox_Sample_42_FD_206716 | JGI IMG/M metagenome (GOLD analysis project Ga0335083, IMG submission 206716) | Soil microbial communities from Loxahatchee National Wildlife Refuge, Florida, United States - Lox_Sample_4.2 | ecosystem: Environmental > Terrestrial > Soil > Wetlands | place: USA...
AGGGCCGGCGTCCGTAAGCGGCCGCGTCCCCCGTCGCCAGGGCCGGCGTCCGTAAGCGGCCGCGTCCCCCGTCGCCAGGGCCGGCGTCCGTAAGCGGCCGCGTCCCCCGTCGCCAGGGCCGGCGTCCGTGGGCGGTCGCGCCCCCGCCGCCAGGACCGGTGTCAGCAGGCGGTCGCGCCCCCGCCGCCAGGGCCGGCGTCCGTGGGCCACCTGCGAGGATGTGCTGCGGCCTTGGGGAGTAGGGTAATTGGCAGCCCGGGAGACTTTGGCTCTTCAAGTCCTGGTTCGAGTCCAGGCTCCCCAGTGACGCGCCGCCCGGGTGACGCGCGCGCCGGCGTCCAGGCCCCGACCAACTTCGGCGGGGTGCTCGAATAGCATCGTCTGAAGCTGTGGCTGCCTCCACCGTCCTGATCCTCGCCGCCGGCCAGGGCACGCGCATGCACTCGCGCACGCCGAAGGTCCTGCACGAGCTGTGCGGGATACCGATGCTGCTGTGGCCTGTGCGAGCCGCCCGCGAGGCCGGGGCGGAGAGGGTGATCGTTGTGGACTCGCCGGCCCGGGAGCTGGAGCCGCTGCTCCCCGACGGGGTCGAGCTGGCGGTGCAGCCCACGCCGAACGGGACCGGCGGGGCGGTCAGGGCAGCGATGGGAGCCGTCGACGCTGCATCCAACGGCGGCCGGGAGGGCGCCGTCGTGGTGCTGTCCGGCGACGTGCCGCTCGTGAGCCCGACCGCGATCGCAGAGCTGGTCGACGCCCACGCCGCCTCCTCCGCCGCGGCGACGATGGCCAGCACGGTGCTCGAGGACCCGAGCGGCTACGGCCGCGTGGTGCGGAGCGCCGACGGGAGCGTGGAGAGGGTCGTGGAGACCAAGCGCCCGGGCGACGCCAGCGAGGTCGAGCTCCAGATCCACGAGGTCAACACCGGCATCTTCGCCTTCTCCGCACAGGCCCTGCGCGAGACGCTTCCGCGCCTGACGGCCGACAACGCGCAGGGTGAGCTGTACCTGCCGCAGGTGCTGACGCTCCTGAGGGAGGCCGGCGAGCGGGTCGAGGCGAGCGTCGTGCAGGACGAGCGGCTGGTGCTCGGGGTCAACGACCGCGTGGCCCTGGCGCGGGTGCGCAAGCTGGCCCAGGCGGCCATCCACGAGCGCCACATGCTCGCCGGGGTGACCGTGGTGGACCCCGACAACACCGTCATCGACGTCGACGTCCAGATCGGCCAGGACACCGTGATCGAGCCCTTCACCACGATCAGGGGGGCGACCCGCATCGGGCGTGAATGCACGATCCGCCACTCCTACGTGGTCGACTGCGTGCTCGAGGACGGGGTCAACGTGGGGCCGTTCGGCTACCTGCGACCCGGGGCCGTGCTGCGCCGGGGGTCGAAGGCAGGGACCTTCGTGGAGATCAAGAACTCCGACATCGGGGAGGGCGCCAAAATCCCGCACCTGTCCTACATCGGGGACGCCACCGTGGGCGAGCGCTCGAACCTCGGAGCGGCGACGATCACCGCCAACTACGACGGCCACGCCAAGCACCGCACGAGCATCGGCGCCGAGGTTCGCACCGGGGTCGACACGACCCTCGTCGCTCCCGTCGACGTCGCCGACGGCGCCTACACCGGGGCCGGCTCGGTGATCACCGAGGACGTGCCCCCAGGGGCCCTCGGGATAGCCCGCGAGCGCCAGCGCAACGTCGAGGGTTACGCCGAGCGCAGGCGGGAGGGGTCCTGAGCGCAAACCCGGTGGTCGGGCCCTCGCCGAGGGCGTCGCTGAGCGACGGGGGAGGGGGCTTTACACTCCGTCCTGAGATGAGCGCGATGGACACGCGGGCCCAGTCCTCGCGAGCGAGCCTCCCGATCGATTACAACAAGCGCCTGATGCTGTTCAGCGGGCGCGCGAACCCGCAGCTCGCGGTCGCGATCGCCGACAGGCTGGGGGTGGAGCTGGGGCCGGTCACGCTGAAGACGTTCTCCAACGGGGAGGCCTACTGCCGCTATGAGGACTCGATCCGCGGGGCGGACGTGTTCATCGTCCAGTCCACGTGTGGCAACCGGGAGACGGGGGTCACCGCCAACGACTCCCTGATGGAGTTGATGCTGATGATCGACGCCGCCGTGGGCGCCTCCGCGCACCGCGTGATCGCCGTGACGCCCTGGTTCGGGTACTCCCGTCAGGACAAGAAGTCCTCGCCCCGGGAGCCGATCTCGGCCCGCCTGGTGGCGCGCATGCTCGAGGCGGCGGGCGTGGATCGCGTGCTCACGATGGACCTTCACGCCGGCCAGATCCAGGGCTTCTTCCAGAAGCCGGTCGACCACATGACGGCCCTGTTCATGCTGACCCAGTACTTCCTCGACCTCGGCCTGCCCGACCTCGTGGTGGTGGCACCCGACGCCGGCCGCGTGAAGCTGAACAAGAACTTCGCCTCCAAGGTGGGCGCCGAGCTGGCGATCCTCGACAAGGAGCGCCCGGCCCAGCAGGTCGCCGAGATCGGCTACGTGATCGGCGACGTGCACGGTAAGACGGCCGTGATCGTGGACGACATGATCGACACCGGTGGCACGCTCGCGGCGGCCGCCAAAACGGTCAAGGAGGAGGGCGCCACACGCGTGTACGCGGCAGCTACCCACGGCGTGTTCTCCGGCGACGCGTTCTCGATCCTGCGCGCGTCGGAGTTCGAGGAGATCGTCGTCACGGACACGATCCCGGTGGGACCCGACCGTCCCGACAACGTCCGCGTGCTCCCGTGCGCCGAGCTGCTCACCGACTCGATCCGCCGCATCTTCGTGGACGATTCCGTCAGCGAAGTGTTCGGCGGCGAGAACCAGCTGTTCTAGTCACGAGGTCCCGCGACCGGCGGCCGCGCGCTTCCGTGTTCCTAGCCGGGCGCTTCGTCGAAGCGCCCCACGACGCCGTCGACCAGCTCCTGCACCTGCCGCTTGACCCCGTCCAGGTCGGCGTCGCGGGTGATCTCCAGGCGGATGTGGTCGTGGCTGAGCTTCGCGTCTTCGATTGGGCCGCCGATCACCTCGAGGTTCACCAGTGCGGCCGCCAGCGCCTGGCGGGTGGCCTCGGCGAGCTGCTCCGGTTGGAAGGGGACCTCTACCCGCTCGGTGCCTTCGTCCATGGAATGGAACTTCGCCCTGTCCCATTCGAGCGCCAGGGTCATGGTTGTGAGGTCGTCGACGTGTGCACGCGCGCAGAGGCTAACGGTTGGGGGCCGGGGGCAGCTGACGCCTCAGCGCGACGAGGCCCAGCAGCGCGTGGGCCGGCATCCGCTCGGGCGTGGTCCCGCCCTCGATCAGCGCGGCCACACGCGACAGCGTGGCGGCCCGCTCGGGTTCGTCGAGGGCCGCGATCCAACTCATCGAGGCGACGTGGGCGATCATCCGCTCGGGCGTGGCCTCGCGCGACCACGTGACGCGCACCTCCCGCGGCTCCTCGAAGCGGCTGCTCTCACGGACCAGCTGCTCCCACGGCGTGCCGTCGAAATGGGGGTGGGCTGGGCGCAGGTCGGCGAGCAGCCTGCCGACCTCATCGCCCCACGAGGCCCCCCGCCAGTCCGGAACGGTCGTCAGCACGGCGAACCCTCCGCCGTCGCCGAGCACGCGCGCGATCTCGGGCAGGGCGGTTGCGTGGTCGAACCAGTGGATCGCGTCGGCCACAGTGACGGCCGCCACCGATCCGTCGGCGAGCGGGATCGCCTCCGCGAGCCCGTCGCGCGTCCGCTCGGCGCCCACGGTCTGCGCGAGACGCTCGCGCAGCTCCGGCTGGGGCTCCACCGCCACCACCTCGAGGCCGGCCGCGAGCAGGGCGCGGGTCAGCTTCCCGGTGCCCGCAGCCAAATCGAGCACGGCGTCGCCGGGCCGCAGGCCGAGCTCGGCCATCAGCGCCCCGGCCACCGCGGGCGGGTACTCGGGGCGCCCGAGCTCGTACTCCTCGGCCACCGAGGCGAATCGGCCGGCGAGCGGGTGAAGTGCCACCTAGCGGCAGTCTAGGTCCGCCCTGCGCCTATCGTCTGGGCGGTGTCCGAGGCCCTCCCGCCACAACATGCGAGTCAGGCGCCGGCGGGGGATGAGCCGGCGGCGCCGGGGTCGAACGGCGCCGGCCCGTCCGCCGGGCCACGTCGCAGGTTCCGCTGGACGCGCAAACGCCTGCTGTTGATCGTCGGCGGCGTGATCCTGTTCCTGGCGATCAGCACCGTGCTCGCCCGCTGGCTGTCGGTCGAGAACCTCGAACGCGACGAAGACCTGCGCGTGATCCAGGCGGAGGCGCGCGGCGACCCGGAGGGCATGGCGGCCCTGCTGAGCGGCTGCCGCGAGCGGAGGGGGTGCGTGGATCGCATGCGCCAGATCGACGCCAACCCGCGCGTGCGACGTCCCGGCAGCGTGAAGATCCTCGACCTCGAATCGCCGACCGCCTACTCGCTCGGCACGTCGACGGGCTCGAGCCGGGTGGCGTGGACGGTGATCGGCACGCTGCCGGTGGTCCAGTGCGTGCGCGTGAAGCGAACGGGCAACTTCCTCACCGGGATCCACCTCCATCTGCTCTCGATCAGCCCGCCGATCCAGAACGAGGCCGGTTGCTAGAGTCGATCCCTTCGCCGATGGCCTCCTCCACCACCAAACTGAACGTCATCAGCCGCACCGCCGAGGGCTCGCGGGCAGCCCGCCGGCTGCGCCGCGCCGGGCGGGTCCCCGGGATCGTGTACGGGGGCGGAGCCGAGCCGATCGGGATCGAGGTGGACGCGCGCGACCTGCGCTTGGCCCTCGCCGGCGCCGGGGCCGTGCTCGACCTCAGCGTGGACGGCGGCAAAAGCACGCCCGTGGTGCTGAAGGACGCCCAGCGCGATCCGCTACGCGGGGACACCAGCCACGTGGACCTGCTGAGGGTGCGCCTCGACGAGAAGATCCGTTCGGTCGTCCCGATCGAGCTGTCCGGGGCCGACGACTCCCCAGGCGTCAAGCAGGGCGGGGTGCTCGAGCAGATCACGCGCGAGCTCGAGGTGGAAGCGCTTCCCACGGCGATCCCCGAGTCGATCGTGCACGAGGTGGGCGAGATGGACATCGGTGACACGATCGCGCTCTCCGCCCTCACGGCGCCGGAGGGCGTGACCCTGCTCGGCGACCTCGAGGAGACGGTGCTGGCGACGCTCTCGCCGCCCAAACTGCAGACCGAAGTCGAGGAGGAAATCGAGGCCGAGACCGAGGTCGTGGGCGAGGGCGAGGAGGGCGAGGCGGCCGAGGCCGAAGCAGCGGAGGCCTCGTCCGCAGAGGAGTAGCGGCCGCTGCGGCGCCCCTTCGGTGGTGGCGGCGGGAGCGTCGATTGGCTGATCGTCGGGCTCGGCAACCCCGGTCGCGAGCACGCCGGCACCCGTCACAACGTCGGCTTCCTGGTTGCCGATGAGCTCGCCGATCGCTGGCAGCTGCCGTCCGGCAAGGAACGCTTTCGGGGGCGCCTGCGCCAGGGACGCCCGCCGGGCCCGCTGAGCGACGGGAGCCGCCCGCCCGCGGTTGCGATCCTGTCGCCGCAGACGTACATGAACGACGCGGGCCGCTCGGTCGGGCCGGCGCGCGGCTCCTTCAAGGTCCCCCTCGACCGCGTGCTCGTGATCCACGACGAGATCGACCTGCCGTTCGGCCAGCTTCAGCTGCGCACGGGCGGGGGCCTCGCGGGTCACAACGGCCTGAAGTCGATCAAGCGTGAGCTCGGCAGCGCCGAGTTCCGCCGCCTGAGGGTGGGGGTGGGACGCCCCGAGTCCACCGATCCGGACATCGTGTCCTCGTGGGTGCTGTCGCGCTTCGGCGAGAGCGACGAGCAGGTGTCCGCGCTCGTGCGGGCCGCGGCCGACGAGGTGGAGCGGGCCGTGCTGGAGGGGAGCCGCTCCGAGCAGGTGAACCCCTGATGGCCGGCTCGCAGGGGCCGCTGCGGGCGCTCCTCGGGCTCGCCTCCGAGGACGAGCAGGCACTGGCCCTCGCCCGCGACGGCGGCCACGCCTACGTGTCCTCGGCGCTGCGCCCCTACGCGGTCGCGGCGCTGGCGGACCTCGACGAGCAGGCACGCGAGCGCCCGACCCTGGTCGTGGTGGGCGACGATCGCGCCGCGCGTGACCTGGCGGCCGACCTGCGTGCCTGGCTGGCCCCCCGCCGTGTGCGCCTGTACCCGTCCCGCGGGGTCGCCTACGAGTCCCACCTCGCGCCCCCGCCGCACCTCGTGGGCCTGCGCATTGCGGCCCTCGACGCGCTGCTGGGCGAGACGCCCCCGCCCGACGCCGCGCAGGCCGGCCAGCCGGTGGTGGTGGTCAGCGCCGTGGCGCTGTCCGAGAAGGTCCCCGACCCCGAGCTCAGGCCCCGCTCGTTCACGCTGCGCGTCGGCGATCTGATCGACCTCGACGAGTCCGCCGCCGCGCTCGTGGACGCCGGCTACGAGCGCGTGGAGCAGGTGGAGGAGCGCGGACAGTTCGCGCTGCGCGGTGGGATCCTCGACATCTTCCCGGCGACCGAGGAGCGCGCCGTGCGGGTCGACACATTCGACGTCGAGATCGAGTCGCTGCGCTGGTTCTCGACGTTCACCCAGCGGTCGCTGGGGGAGGTGGCAGAGGTCGAGGTGGCGCCCGCCGCCGAGCTCGCCGTGGAGCATCGCGAGCTGGCCGAGATCGCGGCCGCCGCCGGTGCCTTCCCGGGCGGCCGGGCGGGGGAGTCCGAACGCCTCGACATCGCCGAGCTGCTGCCGGTGGAGCGCTTCGGGGCTCTGCTGGACCTGCTCGGCGAGCGAACCCGGGTCGTGGTCGCCGCCGAGGAGGAGCTCGAGCCGGCGCTCACCGACCATTGGAGCGACGTGTGCGCGGCCTTCGGCGAGGAGGACGCGGCACACCTGTACGTGCCGCCAGAGCAGATCCGCGAGGCGCTCGGCGGGCGCACGCGCGTGTGGCTGTCCGCCCTTTCCAGCGGCCAGCAGATCGAGCTGCGCGCCCAGGCCGCCGACTCCGCAGCCCGCTCGCTGGCAGAAGCCGAGCCCGAGCTCGAGCGGCTCGTGCGCTCTGGCTACCGCACGGTCGTGGCGTTCCCGCGCCGCGGCGAGGGCGAGCGTGCCGCCTACAACCTCGCGCGGCTGAAAGCGGGTTGGCTCGAGGCTCTGCCGGGTCGCGAGGACGCCCCCGCCCCGGTCGCCCCCGAGGGCGAGCTCAGCTTCGCCGTGGCGTCGCTGCGCGAGGGCTTCATCGCGCCCCAGTTGAAGCTGGCGGTGTACCCCGAGGAGCGGCTGCTGCGCCGCCGCCGCGCCGAGCGTCCCGACACCGGGGGTCGCGCGCGCCGGGGCGCCCTGCGCTCGTTCACGGAGCTGCGTACGGGGGACATAGTCGTCCACGAGGACCATGGGGTGGCACGCTTCGCGGGCTTCGAGACACGCACCGTCGCGGGTGTCACACGCGACTACCTGTACCTCGAATACCAGGGCGACGACCGCGTGTTCGTCCCCACCGACCAGCTCGCCAAGATCTCCCGCTACGTCGGCGCGGGCGGCGCCCATCCCCCGCTCAGCAAGCTCGGCGGCAACCGCTGGGACGCGATCAAGGCGCGCGCCCGCCGGGCCGCCCAGGAGCTCGCCGGAGAGCTGCTCGAGCTGTACGCCGAGCGTCGCCGCCGCAGCGGCCACGCCTTCGGTCCCGACAGCGACTGGCAGCGGGACTTCGAGGAGCGTTTCCCGTTCACCGAGACGCCCGACCAGCGCGAGGCGATCGAGCTCGTCAAGGGCGACATGGAGTCGCCCCGCCCGATGGACCGGCTGGTGTGCGGGGACGTCGGGTACGGCAAGACCGAGGTGGCCCTGCGGGCCGCCTTCAAGGCCGCCGCCGACGGAAAGCAGGTGCTGATGCTCGTCCCCACCACGATCCTCGCCCAGCAGCACTACGGGACCTTCCGCGAGCGCCTCGCCGACTACCCGTTCACGCTCGAGCACGTGTCCCGCTTCCGCACGGCGGCCGAGCAGAAAGAAGCCGTCCGCGGTTTCGCCGAGGGGCGCGTGGACATCCTCATCGGCACCCACCGGGTGCTCTCGCGGGACGTGCGTGCGAAGGACCTCGGCCTGCTGGTGATCGACGAGGAGCAGCGCTTCGGCGTCAAGCAGAAGGAGCTCCTGCGCCAGCTGAAGCTGAAGGTCGACGTGATCTCGATGTCCGCCACGCCGATCCCGCGGACGCTGCAGATGTCGCTCGCCGGGCTGCGCGACATCTCCGTGATCGAGACCCCTCCGGAGGGTCGGCGCCCGGTGAGGACGTTCGTGGGGGAGTACGAGGAGGAGCTCGTCAAGCTCGCGATCGATCGCGAGCACCGGCGTGGCGGCCAGGCCTTCTTCCTGCACAATCGCGTGGAGTCGATCGAGCAGACGGCCGAGCGGCTGCGGGCCCTGTGCCCCGGGGTCCGCTTCGCGGTGGCCCACGGCCAGATGGCCGAGGGCGAGCTCGAGGACGTGATGATGGACTACCTGCGGGGGGGCGCGGACGTGCTCGTGTGCACGTCGATTATCGAGTCGGGCATCGACATCCCCCAGGCCAACACGCTGATCGTCGAGCACGCCGACGCGTTCGGGCTGGCGCAGCTGTACCAGATCCGCGGACGCGTGGGGCGCAGCCGGGAGCGCGCCTACGCGTACCTGCTGTACGACTCGGCAGCCGCCCTGCTGCCCGAGGCGGCCCAGCGGCTGGCGGCGCTGTCGGACTACACCGAGCTCGGGGCCGGCTTCAAGATCGCGATGCGCGACCTCGAGATCCGCGGCGCCGGGAACCTGCTCGGCGACGAGCAGTCCGGGCACCTCGCGGCGCTCGGCTTCGAGCTGTACATGCAGATGATCGACGAGGCCGTGCGCGCCGCCGAGCCCGAGCTCGAGGGCGAGGAGCCGCCCGAGCCCGTGCGCCTGGACGTCAACGTCGACGCCTACATCCCCGCCGACTACGTCCCCTACGAGCAGGCCAAGATCGAGATCCACCGACGGATCGCCGGCGCCGTGGAGATCGCGGAGCTGGAGGAACTGCAGGCCGAGCTCACCGACCGCTTCGGCGAGCTCCCCGAGCCGGTCGAGAACCTGCTCGCGCTGCAGCGGGCGCGTATCAAGTTCGGCCAGGCCGGGGCGCAGACCGTGAGCTTCCGGGGCGAGCGTCTGGCGGTGGTGCCGATCGAGCTCGACTCGCGCCGGGCCCGGCGCCTGCGCGAGGAGCTGCCGGGCGCGTCCTATGAATCGGGGCGCTCGCAGGTGTCGATGCGGGTGCCGAAGGACGCCGTCGAGCGCTTTCCAACGGTCGTCAAGGCGGCCGATACGCTGCTGGCGATCATGCGCGAGGCCGCCTAGTCGCGGGGGCCGGGAATGACCTCCTGTGCAAGTAAGTGCCCACCCCGAGGGCCGTCCGCACCACGCCGAGGGCCGTCCGCGAGGTCTTATGAAGCCTTAAGCGGTTCTTTGCCCACGCCGTAACCTCCATACGCTACAGTCCCCGCGTCGTGCACAAACTTGTTCGTCCTTTCGCGGCGCTCGGCGCCGTTTTGTTTGTAGTCGTAGGCGTGTCCGCCTGCGGCGGCATCCCGAGCAACGCGGTGGTCCAGGTGGGCGGCACGCCCATCACCAACGAAACCTTCAAGCACTGGCTGGCGGTCGCCGCGGCCTCCTCGAGGGTGGGCGCCACCGGCTCTCCGGTGCTTCCCGAACCGCCGCATTACACGGCGTGCATCAAACACCTCGAAGAAGAAGAAAAAACCACGGCCGCCAAAGGGAGCAAAAAACGCACCCAGGCGGAACTGAAGACCCAGTGCGAACAGCAGTTCAAGACCTACAAGACAGAGGTCCTGGGCTTTCTCATCTCCTCCAACTGGGTGATCAAGGAAGCCGAATCACTCGGCGTCAAAGCTTCCGACAAGGAAGTCAAGAAGCAGTTCGAAAAAATCAGGAACGAGCAGTTCCCGAAGGCAGCCGAATTCGAAAAATTCCTGGCCAGCTCCGGCCAGACGATCTCCGATCTGCTTCTGCGCGTGAAGCTCAACATGCTGTCACAGAAAATCCAGCAGAAGATCTCCAAGGAGAACCCGAAGGTCACCCACGCGGACATCGAAAAGTACTACAAAGAAAACAGCTCACGGTTCGGCACTCCTGAAAAGCGCGACGCGCGGATCGTCCTCACCAAGGACCAGGCCGCCGCCGAACAGGCGAAGAAGGAAATCGAATCCGGGAAGAGCTTCGCGAGCGTCGCCAAGGCGCGCTCGACCGACCCCGCGAGCAAGGCCAACGGCGGCCTGCTGAAGGGCATCATCAAGGGCGAGGAGGAGAAGGCGCTCGACGAAGCCATCTTCTCCGCCCAGCTCCACCAGCTGGGAGGCCCTGTGAAGACCCCGTTCGGCTACTACGTCTACCAGGTCGAAGACAAGACCGCCGGCAACCAGACGCCGCTGAAGCAGGTCGAATCGTCGGTCAAGCAGCAGCTCGTCGCCACCAAGCGCCAGAAAGCGCTGACCGAATTCATCAAAAAGTTCAAAACCAAGTGGCAGGGCAAGACCGAATGCCGTGGTGAATACGTGGTGCCGGATTGCAAGGAGTACAAAGCTCCTAAGACCACCACCGGGGCGACCGGGACGACCGGGACGACCGGTACGACCTAGCGGGCGCGCGGCTACGGGCGACGCGTGAGCGCAATCGAGCGCGTCCGGGCGCGCCAGATCCTGGACAGTCGCGGCAACCCCACCGTCGAGGTGGACATATCGCTGCGCTCAGGCGCGAGCGGCAGGGCGGCGGTACCGTCGGGTGCCTCCACCGGCGAGTTCGAGGCGACCGAGCTGCGCGACGGCGGCCCGGCCTGGGGAGGCAAGGGCGTGACCCGTGCCGTCGCCAACGTCAACGGCGAGATCGCCGGCGAGCTACAGGGACGCGAGGCGGCCGACCAGGAGGGGCTGGATCGTGCCCTGATCGAGCTTGACGGGACGCCCAACAAGTCCCGCCTCGGCGCCAACGCGATCCTCGGCGCATCGCTCGCGGCGGCCCACGCCCAGGCGGCGGAGGAAGGGCTGCCGCTGTGGCGGCGCCTCGGTGGCGCCGGCGCGCGCACGCTGCCCCTGCCGATGATGAACGTGCTCAACGGCGGCGTCCACGCCGACAACCGGGTCGACTTCCAGGAGTTCATGGTCGTCCCCCTCGGCGCCCAGAGCTTCTCCCGCTGCCTGCAGATGGGCGCCGAGGTGTTCCACGCCCTCAAAGGCACCCTGCAGGCCCGCGGGCTCGCCACGGCGGTGGGCGACGAGGGCGGCTTCGCCCCCGATCTGGACTCCAACGAGGCGGCGCTCGAGATGCTGATGGAGGGCATCGCCGCGGCCGGCTATGAGCCCGGTGAGGACCTCGCGATCGCGCTCGACCCGGCCACCAGCGAGCTCTACTCCGGCGGCTCCTACCAGCTCGAGCACGAGGGCCGCACGCTCAGCGCGGGTGAGCTCGCGGACTACTGGATGGAACTCGCCGCGCGCTACCCGATCGTGTCGATCGAGGACGGCATGGACGAGGAGGACTGGGGCGGCTGGAAGCAGCTCACGGACAAGCTCGGAGGACGCCTGCAGCTGGTCGGCGACGACCTGTTCGTGACCAACACCGAGCGACTGCGCCGCGGCATCGACGCCGGCGTCGCCAACTCGATCCTCATCAAGGTCAACCAGATCGGCACCCTCACCGAGACCCTGCAGGCGATCGATCTCGCCCACGGCAACGGGTACACGACGGTGATGAGCCACCGCTCCGGCGAGACCGAGGACGTCACGATCGCCGACCTGGCGGTGGCCACCGGCTGCGGCCAGATCAAGACCGGGGCCCCGTCCCGGACCGACCGCGTGGCGAAGTACAACCAGCTTCTGCGCATCGAGGAACAGCTCGGCGACGAGGCCGAGTTCCCCGGCCGGCGCGCCTTCCGCGCCCTCTGACACGGCGCTCGGCGTCTGCAGGAACTTCCCGGGCGGGCGCGAATGCCGGGCGTATGCCATCGGTGGCATCCCCCCGCATCGGCCGGCCCGCCCCCCGGCGCGTGTCGGGCGTACGGCGCGCCGGGCCCCGTGGCCCGTCCGCGGGCACGCTTCCGGCCGCGGTCGCACGGGTGCGCTGGGAGCAGCTCGGTCGCCTGGCGATGCTGGCGGTGATGGTGGCGCTCGCCTACCTGTACCTGAGCGCTGGGGTGCGGATGTTCTCCACCTGGCGCCAGGCCCGCCACGACCAGGCCACGGTGCGCATGATGCAGGACGAACACCGTCGCCTCGTGAGCCAGCACGAGTTGCTGTCGAATCCGGAAACCGTCGAAGGCGAGGCGCGGCGGCTGGGCCTGGCCCGCAGCGGCGAGCGCCAGTATGTGCTCAACGGCCTCCCGCACAAGTGACTCCGGGGCGCTGCTAGCCTCGGCGCGTGAGCTTCGAGACCGCCCTGTACCAGTGGCAGCAGGGCGAGCGGCGGCTGACGGCCGCGCCGGCCGACCGCACGGCGACGCTCGAGCGGGTCGTGGATGCGCTCGTGTCGGAGCTGCGGCGTCGCCTCGGGGGGCGTTTCACCACCCTGGAACTGGTCGAGCTCTACGAAGGCGGCACCAGTTGGTGCCTGCAGGTCGCGATGCGGGCCGCGCCCGAGCAGCCGTGGGCGTGGGATGCGGGCGTGGTCGTCGACGCGGCCTTTGCCCGCTACAGCCACCAGGCGGCCGACTGGGCGGGCGGCAGGCGCGAGGCCGGCGAGGTCGCCCAGCGGCCCTAGTCGTCCTCGCCCACGCGGCGGATCACGATCCGGTCCTCCTCCACGGCGACCTCCACGGGCCGGTGACCGGCCCAGTGCTCGGCGTAGATCGGGTTGTCCTGGATCGCGGGGTCCAGCCACAGGCCGTACCCCTCCTCGCCATGGTCGAAGGTGCCCTCGAGCGGGGGGGCGCTGCGCGAGGAGCGCCTGCGGCCGCCGCGACGGCTGCGCCGCGCGCGCGCCGGAGCCTCGTCCCCGCCGGCATCCTCGTCGGCGTCCTGCGTCTCTTCACGGATGCGCTGGGCTTCCGCTTCGGCGGCTTCGAGCTCGGCCGCGATCAGCGCGTCGTCCTCGGCCCTGAGGTCGATCTCCTCGGGGTAGTCGGACCCGTTGACGCCGTCGCTCTGCTCATCCTCGCCGACGAGATCGTTCTGGCGCTTGAACTGTTCGATTTCCTTGACGCTCACCTCGAGCTGGTGGGCGACCCACGCATCGGTCCGGCCCTGGCGCACCCAGGTGCGGATCTGATTGAGGTGCGGACGCAGGGATTTCCGGGCCATCGACGGGTCGTGAGACTACCGCAAAGACCGTCCACCGCCGACGGGGGGCAGGCCGCTGACGCCCAATCCCCAACGTGGGAGCCAAATCGCTCAGCGGGATGGCTTTCCTCCGCGCCTCAGTCTATGCTTGCTCGATCCGGCGCATGGGGCTCGCGCCGGGCGGCAGGTGGCCAGAGAGGAAGGTATACCCAATGCTGGTTCTGACGCGTAAGTCCAACCAGAGCATCATGATCGGGGACGACATCGAGGTCTCGGTGCTCTCTGTGATGGGCGAGAAGGTCCGCATCGGCATCCAGGCGCCCCAGTCGATTCCCGTGTTCCGCAAGGAGATCTACCTCGAGATCCACCGCGAAGCAGCCGCGGCCGCAGCCGACGGGTCCGCACCCGCCGCGAGCGTCGAGACGGCGCTCAGCGAACGTCGCACGCGCCGCAAATAGCTCGCGTCAGCCGAGCAGCAGGTACAGCGTGCGGAACATGATCACGGTCACGATCACGGCGGTGAGGATGACGGTGAACACCAGCGCCAGGAAGCGCAGGGACCCCTGTTTCTGGCGCTTGTAGGCCTGCCTCTTGGCTTCGCGCCGTTCGGCGGCCCGCCGCAGCGAGTCCCGCCGGTAGCGGTCCAGAGAGATCTCTTTGACGAACGCCCGCTCCCACTCGGCGAGGCTCTGGCGCATCCGCATCGCTCGCGACGCTCCCGAGCGGGTCAGACCGGCGCCTTCGCGCGCTCGTACACCTGCACGAAGCGAAGATAGTTCTCCGCGATCCGCCGGGCACCCGCGGCGCGCTCGATCTTGCCGTCGACGTAGGCCTTCAGCGGGTCCCACCAGATCGAGCGTCCGATAGCGAACCCGACGAAGCCGTCCACGGGCGCCGCCTGCGTGAGCCAGTGGTCGACCTTGGCGTCGTCGGCACCCCGGCCGAGCACCACG
>Ga0335083_10006771_pt1 | contig 14221 bp, 13 predicted proteins | sample Lox_Sample_42_FD_206716 | JGI IMG/M metagenome (GOLD analysis project Ga0335083, IMG submission 206716) | Soil microbial communities from Loxahatchee National Wildlife Refuge, Florida, United States - Lox_Sample_4.2 | ecosystem: Environmental > Terrestrial > Soil > Wetlands | place: USA...
TGGGAGTGTGTCGCGGGTCGAGCTGGCGCTGGGCGGTGACACGACCTTCACGCTTGAGCAGGCCGGGTCGACGGACTGGCCGCTGCATACGTGCGGAACCGTGTCGTCGAGTTCGGGGGCCGCTGGGCGGAGGATCGTCAAGAGCTGGAACTACACCGAGTTCTTCCCGCTCAACTGGGCCGCGGTGGCCGACTACCAGGCGGCGCACAAGGGGCTCTACGGCCGGTACCCGTCCTTCGCGCGGCTGATGAAAAACGCCCGCATCAAGGATCAGCTCCTCGTCTTCGACGAACTCTAGCTGCCCGGCCCGCGCACGCAGTGCTGGTGATGACAGCGACTTCGGCGCCACCGCCGCACTAGGTCCTGTCCCGGGGGCCTCGCCGGCGGTAGTGCCCGGACCGCGGCTTCCCGGCAGCGCCCCGGGGCGGGCGGGACCGGTGATGCCACCGGTGCCCCGGGGGCTGCCCTGGCCGCGGGCCGCGCTGCCCGGAACGACATGAGATTCACTTTCATGCTGCTCCAGCGACATGGGTGTGAATCTCATGTCGTAGTAACCGCGGGCCGGGCCGCGGTGGCCGGCTGGTCGTGGTGCCTTACGGCTAACCGGGAACGATGTGATTCTGTACCGGTTACTGCCGGTTACTGCCGGTACAGCTTCACATCGTGCCGGCCGCGGCTCCGTCCTATAGCACACATGATCGGCGCATCGGAGCTAACTCTGCGTCTTCGTGGCCAGTTCGTTGCGCAGCCGCCGCATCGGCGAGATGACACGGAGTGTAGTCATGACGAGACGCTTACGATCATGTAGCGGTCTGGCTCTCGGGGTCACCTGGCGGAAGGATCGTCGCATCCCGTGCGGAGATGAGCACACGGGGCAGCCGGGGCTTGCGTTATTCGGGAGAGCGGAGAGGGCTTTGACCACGCAAGCGCACGACGCTGCCGCGCCGGTGACATCCACGCCCGTGACATCCACGACCGTGGCGCCGCGGCTGCCGCGGCGGGCTGGGGCCGGGACGGTCCGGCTGTCGCAGCGGGATATCGACGGGCTCATGCTGTGCGGGGAGCACTACGGTGCCCCTTTTGACCTGCTCGCCGCGGCGCTGGGGGTGAGTGAGGAACGGGTGCTCGCGATCACCGCGCGGTGGCGGCGGGCTGGGTATGCCGAGACCGGGCGACTGGGACCGGGGCCGGGCTGGTGCTGGCTGACACGGGAGGGGATGACCGCGACCGGGCTTGGGTTCACGGTGGTCCGGCCTGCGCTGGGGCGGCTGGCTCATATCCGCGCCGTGCTGGCCGCGCGGATCTGGATGCAGGACAGCCGGGCCTGGGCCGAGTGGCAGCCGTGGTGGGACTGCGAGCGGCGGCTGCACGCCGGCCAGGCGACGGCGGGCCAAGTGGGCCAAGTGGGCCGGGCCGGCCAGGCGGCGGGGCGAGGAAGCCAGGCGGGGGGACGCGGTAGGCATACGCCGGATGCGGAGGTTCACTGGCCGTCGCTGGATGGCTGCTCCTACGACGGGCAGGTCTGGGCGATCGAGGCGGAGCTGACGCCCAAGGGCGCTGCCCGGACCGCCCGGATCATGGGCGGGCTGCTGGTCCCGGTGCGGTACGCGCAGGTGGTCTACCTGACCGCGCCGGCCGCCCGGCCGGTGGTGCTGCGGGCCGCGGCCACGCTGGCGGCCGCGGACCGGGCCCGGGTCGTGGTCCGTGACCTGCCGTCCTACGCGCTCACGGGGGAGCCGCGGTGACCCTCTGGTCCTGGCTGAAGCTCTTCGTCGCGCTGTGGCTGCTCCGCAAGCTCGCCAAGATCACCGGGTGGCTGCTGGTGGCCGCGATCGCCGTCGCGGCCTGGCCGGTCACGCTGACGGCCGTGTTCGCGTACCTGGCCGCGTGGCTGGGCGGCTGGCCGCCGGTCCGGCTGTACCGGACGGCCGCCTGGACCCTGCTCGTCACCGGCGCCTGGCTGGCCGTCCAGGAAGCGCGCCTGCCCGGCTGGGCGGCCGCCCGGATGCCCGGCCGAACCTGGGCGGACGGCTGGAGGCACCTGGCCGCCGGGCCGGTGGCGGACGCGTTCGCGGGGGTCGCTCCGGTGGCGGTACCGGCCGGGCTGGCCCTGGGCGGGCTGCTGTGGGCGTGGCGGATCTACGCCATCACCACCGGGCTGGCCGGGATCACCGCGTCGGCGCCGATAATGTTCGACGCCAGGCAGTGGCGCCGCCAGGTCCGCACCGCTCAGGACCTGATCAGGGCGCCGGGCGCGGTGCCGCTGCTGGGACGCGGCGGGGTCATCCCGGTCGGCGGCACCATCCGCGCGATCGGGCACCGCTGGCACCGGGTCTTCAGCATTCCGGACACGGCGTGCGCCCGGCACATGGTCGTGGTGGGATCCACGGGCAGCGGGAAGACGAACCTGATGATCCGGCTGTGGGCGGGCTGGTTCACCGCCACCCTCCAGCGAGCCCGGACCGGTCAGGGTTACCGGCCGCTGCTGATCGTGCTGGACTGCAAGGGCGGCCGCGACGCCCGGTCCAAGGCTGAACGTACCCGCCGCCTGCTCTACGGCGCGGGTGCCCGCCGGGTCGCGATCTGGCCCGACGAGAACCGGCTGAACCTGTGGGAGCTGCCGCCCCAGGACCTGGCCGTGCTGCTGTACCAGATGATCGACACCGGGACCGGCAACGCCGCCTACTACGCCGACATCCTCCAAGCGGCCGTCAGCCTGGCGGTCACCGCGCCGTGCGGCCCGCCGCCGAACACGGCGGCGTTCCTGGACCGGCTCAACGCGCGCTGGCTGCAGAACGCGTGGGGCAGCGGGCAGTATCCGGGCCAGTTCGAGCACGTGCAGGCGGCCGCCAGGCACCTGCCGGACATCCAGCTCCGCTACGCCACGCTGCTTGGCCGGCTCGGGCCAGGTCTGGACGGGCCCGGCCGACTGGAGGAGGCCGACGCCTGGTACTGCATCCTGGAGGGGACCCGCGAGCCGTCGGTGGCCGAGGCGCAGGCGATGGCGCTGACCGAACTCGCCGCACACGCCGCCACGGCCCTGGAGGGCGAGCAGCGGGCCATGCTGCTGGCCGCCGACGACTACTCCGCGGTCTCGGCCCGGGTTCCGTTGTCCAACCTGTACGAGCGGGGCCGGTCGCTGGGTATCGGGGTGCAGGTCTCCGCCCAGTCCTGGCAAGGACTCGGGGCCACCGAGGACGAACGGTACCGGATCGCGGCCACGGCCGACGGCGGCGTGTTCGTCCTGCATACTCCGTATCCCGAGCCGCTGGTGGCGCTGGCCGGGATGCGGCGGGTGCTGGAGACCGCCCATCAGGTCACCGGGAACGCGTGGGGCGACGAGGGCACCACCCGTGAGCAGCGGGCCTGGAACGCCGACCCCGAACTGGTGCGCCGCCTCGACGTCGGCCAGGCCTGCTACATCCACCGGGGCGCGGCCACCTTCGTCCAGGTGGCCAGGCCCAGGCCGTCGCCGCTGACCTTGCTCCCGGCACCGGGCCTGGACGTGCCGGACTGGCTGCCCGAACTGGGCCGCGAACCGGCTCCGGTACCCGGCACCGGTCCCGCCACCTGGCCGGAGCCGCCCGGACTGGACGACGTCTTCGGACCTGGAGTGTCCTGATGAACCAGAACCCGTTCGCGGCGCTCGGGCTGCCCGCCCGGCCGGACCTCACCGACGAGCAGGTCCGCGCGGCGTGGCGGGCCATCGCCGCGGCCACCCACCCGGACCGGGCCGACGGCGGTGACCTCGCCGCCTACACCGCCGCGTCGGCGGCCTACGCCGAGCTGCGCACTCCGTGGGCGCGCAGCGAGGCCTACGCCGACCTGGCCGAGCGGGCCGCCCGGGGCGGAGACGAACCGGATACCTCGCCGTTGCCGGTCATCGGCGGACCCGGGCCGGTTCCGGTCCCGCCGTGGCAGCCGCTGCTGGCCGGGTGGCAGCTCCCGGCCCGGATCTGGCGGGGCCGGCCGCTGCGCCTGGCCGTCCGCGGCGTCATCGCCGCGGCCCTGTCCCTGCTCGTGCTGCACATGATTCCCGGCAGCGCGGCGGCTCCGGCCGACGTGTTCGGGCTGGCGCTGTGGTTCGTGCTGAGCGGGCGCCGGGATCTGGCACCGCCACCCGAGCGGTAACGCGCGGGCCGCGACCCAGCGGAACGTGTTGACCATAGTGACGGTGCCGTCTCCGGGGTCCTGGAACCGGGTCAGGGCGGGAACCAGGGCAGCGCGGACGGCGTCCGGGCCGGCCGCTTCGGCGGCGCGGGCGCCGCCCGCCGAGCACAGCAGGGCGCGGACGGCCTCGTCCATGGAGGCGTAGCGCCAGGAGCAGACGACCTCGCCGCTGCCGTCGGGAGTCAGGCGGGCGGATACCAGGGCCGACTCCAGGTTCCCCGGGGCGGACAGGGCGTAGGGGGCGTGATCGCTGACCCGTTCGGCCGGAATGAGGGCGGTCATGGCCTCGTGGGCCACCGTGCCCTCGGACCGTTCCGGCGCGGCGAACAGGCTGGCTACGAGCCTGCCGCCGGGACGCAGGACCCTGGCCGCCTCGGACAGGGCCCGGCGCGGGTCCCCGGCGAACTGGAAGGCGTTCACGCCGGTCACCGCGTCGAAGGTGGCGTCGCCGAACGGCAGCGACTCCATGTCCCCCGCACGCAAATCGGCCTGCGGGAGGCGTTCGCGGGCGATGCCGAGCAGGCCGGGGCTGACGTCGAGGCCGGACGGGATGGCACCGCGTCCGGCGGCCAGGGCGAGGGTGAGGCCGGAGCCGCAGCCGACGTCGAGCAGGCGGGTGCCGCGGGTCACCTGGGCAGCCTCGAGGACCGCCTCGAACAGCGGCTGGTTGTGGGCTTCGGCCAGGTCGGCCCAAGCCCGGGGGTCGGTGCCCCACAGGCGGCGCTGGACCTGGGCGGCGGCGCTGAGGCCGCTCACGCCGCGGTCATCCGCGGCTGTCCTCGCGCAGCGCGGTCAGGCGGCCGTGCATGCCGGCGATGATCTCGTTGTGCTGGTGCAGCTCGATGGGGTGCGGGAACAGCGGGCCGCCGTCGTGCCAGGCGACCGAGATCGGCCCGGTCCTGGCGGTGTTGATCAGCCGGCACCCGAGACGCGCCAGCCGCGCGCTCTCCCGCTCCAGGTCGGGCACCACCCAGGAGACGTGGCTGATCGCGCCGGGCGCCACCCGGTACGCCGCCAGCAGGCGCTCGTCGGCCGCGTGCACCTGACCGAGCTCGAGCACGACCGGGCCCCAGGCGGCGAAGGCGGCGGAATGGTCGAAAACCAGGCCCGTGCATGGCTGGCCGCCGTCGAACAGCGTGAACTCCTCGAACGGCACATGCCCGATGACATCGAACGGGCCGACATCAAGCTCCCGCTGCCACTGCTTGCACGCGCTGTCCAGGTCGTCGACCCAGTACCCGATGTGGTGCAGTGCGTGCATCAGCGCGGCCCGCGTCCTTCGAGGGCGCCGCCCCCGAACTGCTTGTCGTGCTCCATGGTCATCCGCATGAACGGGTACACGTAGTCACGCATCCCCTGCTCGCAGGCGCCGGCCGGCAGGGCCCGCCGCCGGCGATGAGGACGTGCATGGCGCTCAGCTGGCCGAGGAGTAGAGGTCGGTGGAGTAAGGAGGTGTGTCGTGGGCGGCGGCCCAGGGGACGACGTGGTTGCGGAGGATGCCGACGCCGCCGATCTCGGCCTCGATGCGGTCGCCAGGCTGGAGGTAGAACTCGAACGGGTTCGGCTGGACCGCGGCCACGCCCGAGATCGTCCCGGTGGTGAGGATGTCCCCGGCCGAATAGCCCTGGGCCGAGTGGTACGCGACCAGGTGCGGGATGGAGATCAGCATCTTGGCGGTGTTGCCGCTCTGCCGGACCTGGCCGTTGACCCGCAGTTCCATCGGCAGCGCGTGGGCGTCGGGCACCTCGTCCTCGGTCACGATCCAGGGGCCGATCGGGCAGAACGTGTCGATCGCCTTGGAGAACGAGAACACGCCCGACTGCATCTCCCGGCGCTGGATGTCGCGGGCGGTGATGTCGTTGAAGACCGTGTACCCGGCGATGTAGCCGGCGGCCTCGTCGGGGCCGAAGAACTTGCCTGACTTGCCGATGATGATGGCGAGCTCGAGCTCGTAGTCCAGTTCCTTGGTCAGGCCCTCGGGGTAGACGATGGCATCGTCCGGGCCGATGATCGCGTCGACGTTCTGGAAGAACACGATCCCCTTGTGCACCGGGTGCGACCAGTCCACGGCCTGGAGTTCTTCGTGGTGGTCGGCGAAGTTGCCCGCGGTGTGGAAGAACTTCTTCGGCACGATCGGGGCGCGCAGCCTGACGTCCGCGAGCGGGAGGCGCTCCCCGGTCTCGCGCGTCCCGCCGGCCGCGCCGCCGCGCTCGAACCACTCGTGGGTCGACGCGCAGTCAAGCTCGACGACGACCGCGTCCTCGCCCTCGCCTTCCAGACGGCCGACCCGGCCGGCGTCGAAGGTGACCAGCTTCATGACCGCGACTCGCTTTCGTTCTACGAAAGTAACTTTCGCCCATAATCGGCGGTGGGCGGGTGCGGTGTCAACCCGGGAAGGGCGTCTTCTCCGGGGCCGGAACGCGGAAGACGCGGAGTTGGAGGGCCAGGGTTGCGTAGTAGCCGACCAAGGTGAGCAGCTCGAACAGGCCGTCCGGGCCGAGGGCGGCTGCCGCTTCGCGGTACTCGGCGTCATCGAGGTCGCCGCGGGCGGCTAGAGCGGCGGCGGTGCGCGCGACCACGGCCTCGCGCCCGGCCAGCGGGCCGGGCTGGTTATCCAGGATGGCGGTTAGGTCGGCGTCGGTCAGGCCGGCGGCGCGGGCTACGGCCTCGTGGGCGTACCACTCGAAGGCGGAGCGCCAGTGGGCGGCGACGGCCAGGATCGCGATCTCGCGGCACCGGTCGTCGAGGCCGGTCTCGTAGCGGACGGCGGCGCCGAGGGCCTGGAGGGCGGAGCCGAGGCGCGGCTGGAAGAGGAAGGCGTTGAACGGGCCTTCCAGGCACCCGTCGGCGTCGGTCAGGCGGAACCGCTGGGGGCCCTGGGCCCGGCGGCCGCCGGCGATCGCGTCGTAGAGGGCGCGCTGACCGGCGTCGAGGGAGGAGGGCTCGAGTTTCGGGATGCGCGGGGTACTCACAGCGCTTGCATCACAGGGAGCTGGCGCTGGTGTCGGAGACCAGGGCGGAGATCTCCGCGCAGGTGGTCAGTACCGCGGGGCGCAGCTCGCGGATGATCCGCTGGGTCGACCAGTCCTGGGCCTGGACGGCCAGGTTGACTCCGGCCAGCACGCGGCCGTCGGGACCGGTGATCGGCGCGGCCACCGAGCGCAGCCCGTAGGCCAGCTCCTCGTCCTGCATGGACCAGCCCTGATCGCGGATCGTGCGCAGCTCCTCGCGCAGCTCGGCCAGGGAGACCTTGGCGTTCGGCCCGGAGTTGGCGGAGAACGAGGCGTCGGTGATGCGCGCGGCCAGGTCGGCCTCGTCCAGGTAGGCGAGCAGCAGCTTGCCGATCGAGGTATGCACGGCCGGGAGGGTGGAGCCCACCTGGATGTTCGCCGTCACCAGGTCGGAGTTGCGCAGCCTGATCAGGTAGAGGACGCGGTCGCCGCTGAGCACGGCCAGGTTGACCGTCTCCCCCGTCCGCTCGCCGAGCTCGGTGAGTTTCGGCGTCGCGATGGCCACCAGGTCCAGGCTACGCAGCGCGGCCGTGCCGAGGGTCAGCGTGCGCACCCCCGGGCGGTAGTCGCCGTTGGGCAGGTGGTCCAGGTAGCCCTCGGACGCCAGCGTCATCACCACCCGGTACACGGTCGGCATCGGCAGGCCCGCGGCGGCGGCGAGGTCGCTGACCCGCCACGACGGGCGCTGCTCGTCGAACAGCGACAGGATGCGCAGGCCCTTGGCCAGGGCCTCCACGCGGTACTCCGGCCGCTCCGGTACGGCTGGGCCCGGTACCGGCGGGGCGCCGGCCGGAGACCGGGCTGGGGCCGGGCTGAGCGCCGCGGATGAGGAGCTGGCGGGGCGGCGAGGCATGGGGGGCCTTTCCTCCTCGGTGATGAGGTATCCGGCCTCAGCCTATTGTGGCCTCGGCGGAGGCTCGCGGTGGCCCTGGCGGACCCTGGACAGCCGCGCGACGGGTCGGCTACGGTATGCAGAAAGTGACTTTCATAATACGAGAACTCAACGGCGAAAGATAGGGCCCATATGCAGGACTGGCTCACGCTCGACGGACGGTCGAGCCTGGTCTGCGGCGCCGGCGGGCTCGGCGGGGCCAGCGCGCTGAGCCTGGCCGCCCAGGGCGCGCGGGTCGCGCTCGCCGACGTGAGCCAGGAGAACCTGGACACCGTGGTGCGCGCGGCCAAGGAGGCCGGCCTCGAGATCAAGCCGCTGATCGCCGACCTGCGCACGGCGCAGGCCTGCCGCGCCGCGGTCCGCGAGGCGACCAGCCTGGTCGGGACGCCCCAGGTCTTCCTGCACGCGGTCGGGCGCAACGTGCGCAGGCCGGTGCTCGACCTGGCGGACGACGACTGGGAGGAGACGCTCACCCTGAACCTGTCCTCGGCGTACTGGCTCGGCCAGGCCGTCGGGCGGCTCATGGTCGAGCAGGGGTACGGCCGCATGGTCTTCGTGTCGTCGGTCTCCGGGCTGCTGGCCCACGCCCACCACGGTCCTTACGCGGCGACCAAGGGCGGCATGAACCAGATGCTCCGGGTTATGGCGCGCGAGTGGGCCAGGTACGGGGTCACGGTCAACGCCGTCGCGCCCGGTTACATCGAGACCGACCTGACCAAGGACTACCTCGACAAGGACAACAACCGGGAGAGCCTGGCCTCGCTCGTCCCGGCCGAGCGCCTCGGCCGCCCCGAGGAGGTGGCCGACGCGGTAACGTTCCTCGCCTCGGACCGGGCCCGCTTCATCACCGGCCAGGTCCTGTACGTGGACGGCGGCCGGGTCCTGGTCTGACGGTTTTTGTTAGAAGCCACCCACACCGGAAGGACATTCAGTGCCTCTCGCACCTGTTCCCGTACCGCGCCGCTTCGAGGGGCGGTCGGTGGTCGTCACCGGCGCCGGCACCGGCTTCGGCGCCGAGATCGCGGTCCGCGCCGCCCGGGAGGGCGCCCGCACCGTGGGGGTCCACTACCGCAGCTCGGTCGAGGGCGCCAAGCGCACGGCCGACCGGGTAACGGCCGCGGGCAGCACCCCGGTGCTGCTCCAGGCCGACATCGTCGACTGGGAGCAGATCAAGGCCATGGCCGACGCCGCCTTCGAGCGCCTCGGCGGCGTGGACGTCCTGGTGAACAACGTCGGCGACGTCGCCCGCGAGCAGATGTCCTGGCGCGACATCACCGAGGAGTCGATCGACCACGTCCTCGGCGTGGACATCAAGGGCACGATGCTCTGCGTGCACGAGTTCGGCGCCCGGATGCTGGATCAGGGACACGGCGCCATCGTGAACATCGGGTCCACCGTCATCGTCCGCGGCAGCGCCCGGGCGCCGCAGTACGCCGCGGCCAAGTACGGGCTGCTCGGCCTGACCAAGTCCTACGCGCACGCGTTCGCGCCGGTGGTCAGGGTCAACGTCTTCGCCCCCGGGTTCATCGAGACCGAGGCCACCCTGGGGCGCAAGGACTGGCAGTCCGGGCGGCGCGAGCAGCTGACGTCGATGACGCCGATGGGTCGCATCCCCGGCCCGGCCGAGCTGGCCGGCACCGCGCTGTTCCTGGCCACCGACGACGCCGCGCACATGACCGGCGGCTACATGGTGGCCGACGGCGGCTACAACATGGTCGGGGCCTAGCCATGGGCGCGCCGGGGGGACCTCATCCGCGGGATCTCGGGCTGGCCGAGGCCCGCGGTCTGGTGCGGCGGGCCGTGGACAAGGCCGAGCAGCTGGGGCTGCGCGGCGGGATCGCCGTCGTCGGAGCCTCGGGGACGCTGGTCACGGCGTCCCGGATGGACGGCGGCGGTCCCGGCGGGATGGCGCGGGCCCGGTCCAAGGCCTGGATCTCGGCCACCCAGCAGATCACGAGCGCCGAGCACCTGCACCGGATGACGACTATCGCCCCGCCGGTCGCCGCCGGGTTCGCCCAGGCCTCCCCCGAGGCGCTGTTCCCCGGTGCGGGCGGGATGCCCGTGTGGGCCGACGCCAGCGGCGGGCGGAGCGTGGTGGCCGGGATCGCGGCCTCGGGCGCGACCGTGAGCCCGTTCTTTCCCGACGGCGCGGACCCGCGCACGCTCAGCGCGGACGGCAGGCCGGCCAACCCGGAGGACCTGCTGATCGCGTATGCCCTGCGGATCCCGTACGCGGGGCAGCACGGGGACGACGAGAAGCGGTGGAAGCTGCGCTTCGGCGAGCTGACCGTCGACCCGGCCGACAGCCTCGGCATGACCGACGCGCCGCCGGCCAGCCGCCAGGCTCAGCTCGACTGGGCCCGGTCGCTCGGCGACGCCGTCCTGGCCGAGGCGGAGCGCCGCGGGCTCCGGGTCGCGGTGGCCGTGGTGGACCGCGGCGGTGATCCGGTCCAGCAGGACCTGATGGACGGCGCCCCGGCCGGCGGGGTGGCCGTCGCGCAGGCGGTGGCGGGCGCGGCGGCGCTGTTCGGCTGCGAGAGCGGTGAGCTCACCGCCATGTTCGTCCGGGCGGAGGCGGTCGCGGCACTGGTCGTCCCGCCGGTGCTCGGCGTACCCGGCGGCCTGCCGGTCCGCGACGGCGGGCAGTTGGTGGCGGGGCTCGGCGTCGGCGGGGCGAGCCCGGTCATCTGCGGCGACATCGCCCGCACGGCGCTGGCCGCGTTGTGACTGGGGTACCGCGGTGACCGGCCAGGTCCGGGTCGCTGTCATCGGGTGCGGGGCGATCGGGAGCCTGTACGCGGCGCACCTGGCGCGGGTGCCTGGCGTCGAGGTGTGGGCGGTCGACCCGTGGGCCGAGCACGTGGCCGCGATCGAGGCGGGCGGGCTGCGGGTAACCGGGCTGGCAGGTCCGGGCACGGGCGGCGACTCGGACGCGGGCTTCACGGCCCCGGTCCGGGCCCGGACCGACGCGCGTGACCTGCCCGCCTGCGACTTCGGGCTGGTGGCGACCAAGGCGCCGCACACCAGGGAAGCGGTCGCGGGCGCGCGGGCGGCCCTGGCGGACGCGGCCGTTGTCAGCGTGCAGAACGGGCTCGGGAACGAGGAGGTCATCGCCGGGCTGGTGCCGCGCGTCATGCGCGGCAGCATCGTCACGGCCGGGACGGTGGTGGCGCCCGGCGTGGTCAGGTACGACGCGCCCGGGGACTCCTGGTTCGGCCCGTTCGAGCCCAAGCCCGCGGCGATGGGCGAGGTGGAGCGACTGGCCGGGCTGCTCACCGCGGGCGGATTGCAAACCCACGCGCTCAGCGACGCGCGGGGCCCGCAGTGGACGAAAGTCATTTTCAACGCCGCCACGAGCCCGGTGGCCGCGCTCACCGGGCTCTGCGTGGGCCGCGTGTGCACCGACGCCGGGCTCCGTCAGCAGGTAGACGGCCTGATCAGCGAGGCGCTGACGGTCTGCGAGCGGGCCGGCATCGCGCTGCTGCGCCCGCCGCAGGAGGCGGTGGAGGAAGCCATCGCCGAGGCGTACGAGCACAAGCCGAGCATGCTGCAGGACGTGCTGGCCCGGCGGGCGACCGAGATCGACGTCCTGAACGGCGGCATCGCCGCCGAAGGGCGGCGCGCAGGGCTGCCCACTCCGCGCCACGACTGCATGGTTGCCCTGGTCAGGGGCCTCGAGCAATCCTGGTCGGCCGGGCCGCGCTAGGCGCGGTCCCGCTCGCCGGGGTCATCCATTTGTGACCTCGCAGGTGTGGACAACCGGCCCTCGCATCCCGTAACGTGATCGAAATGAAAATAACTTTCATTGTATGAAAGTAAGGAAACCATGACCGCTCCGACCGCACGACAGCCGCTGCTTGACGTAGCCGGCCTGCGCGTGACCTACGGCGGGGTCGTGGCCGTGTCCGATGTCGACCTGCGCGTCGACGAGGGCACCATCTACGGCCTGATCGGCCCCAACGGCGCCGGCAAGACCTCGATGGTGGACGCCCTGACCGGATACACCCGGCCCGCCGCCGGGCGGATCACCTTCGGCGGCCGCGACATCGGCGCCCTGCGCCCCTACCGGCGGGCGCGCCTGGGCCTGGCCCGGACGTTCCAGTCGGTCGAGCTGTTCGACGACCTGACCGTCGAGGAGAACCTGCTCGTGGCGAGCGAGCACGTGACCGTGGCCTCCGCGCTCAGGGACCTGTTCGGCCCGCAGCGGCCGCCGGACCGCACCGGCGTCGACTGGGCCATCTCGGTCTGCGGCCTGGAGGAGGTCGCCAGCCGCTACCCCGCCGAGATCTCGCTGGGCCAGCGCAAGCTGGTCGGGATCGGCCGGGCGCTGGCCCGCCAGCCGCGGCTGGTCCTGCTGGACGAGCCCGCGGCGGGCCTTGACACCGACGAGAGCCTCGAGCTCGGGCGCCGGCTGCGGACCCTGCCGGAAGAGCACGGCGTGACGGTCTTCCTCATCGACCACGACATGGGCCTCGTCCTGTCCGTCTGCGATCACCTGATGGTCCTGGACTTCGGCCGCGAGATCGCCCAGGGGACCCCAGCCGAGATCAGGGACAACCCGAGGGTGATCGAGGCCTACCTGGGAGGGCACCATGCCGGAAGCCGCTAGCGCCGGCGGCGGCGGTCACGCGCTTGTCGTGCGGGACCTGTTCGCCGGCTACCGGGGCGTCCCGGTGGTCCGCGAGCTCAACCTGGAGATCCGCCCAGGCGAGGTGGTGGCCCTGCTCGGCCCGAACGGCGCCGGGAAGACCACCACGCTGGAGACGATCGCCGGGCTGCACCGCCCGATCACGGGCACGGTCGAGCTGTCCGGCGAGACGGTCAGCGGCCGGCCGGCCCACCTGCTCGCCCGCCAGGGGCTCGCCCTGGTACCCGAGGGCCGGGCCCTGTTCCCCGGCCTCACCGTCCGCGAGCACCTGCGGCTCGCGGGCGGATCAGGGTTCCGGGCCAGCAAGGGCGGGCGCGAGGAAGAGCTGCTCGAGATGCTCCCCGAGCTGCGCAAGTGCCTGGGACGCAAGGCCGGCCTGCTGTCCGGTGGCGAGCAGCAGATGCTGGCCCTGGGCCGCGCGCTGGTGACCAGGCCGCGGCTGCTGCTCGTCGACGAGATGAGTCTGGGGCTGGCCCCGGTGATCGTCGAGCGGCTGGTCCCGATCCTGCGCCGGGCGGCTGAGGAGCTCGGCGCGAGCGTGCTGTTCGTCGAGCAGCACGTGGCGCTGGCGCTGGAAGTCGCCGACCGCGCCTACGTCCTGACGCACGGCCGGATCGGGCTCGAGGGCCCGGCCGCCGAGCTCCGCGAGCGGCGCGAGCTGCTCGCGGCCAGTTACCTCGGGGAGACGGCCGCCTGAGGCGGTCCCGTCCTCCCGCCAGTCCTGACAGAGAGATCCCCAACGAAAGAAGCGCAGATGAGACGTCCCATATGGCTTAGTGCGGTCGCGCTCGCCGTAACCGGTCTTGTCGCGGCGGGCTGCAGTTCGAGCGGTTCGAGCAGCAGCGCGAGCGGGTCCAGCACCGCGGCGGCCGGGAGCACCTCGGCGGCTGCGGCCGGCTCGGTGTTCGGCAGCCCCAAGAAGGCCACCGGTTCCCCGTACGTCTTCGGCATGATCAACGACGAGACCGGCGCGGTCACCTTCCCCGAAGGCCGCCAGGGGGCGATCGCCGCCGTCAACTACGTCAACAACTACCTCAACGGCATCAACGGACACCCAATCGTCATCGACAGCTGCACCGGCGACGGCACCCCGGCCACCGCCGCGCGCTGCGCCAACCAGCTGGTGGCCAAGAAGCCGATGGCGATCCTGGGCGCGGCCGACGTCGGCGCGCCCGCCTCGCTCCCCATCTACCAGCACGCCAACCTGGCCTACCTGGGCGGCATCCCGTTCACCCCGGTGCCCGCGACCGCGCCGAACTCCATCCAGTTCTGGTCGGTCAGCGTCGGCGACAACGCCGCGGCCGCCGTGTACGCGGGCAAGACGCTCAAGGTCAAGAGCGTCGCGATCATCTACTTCAGCAACCCCCAGGGCGAGTCGCTGCTCCCCCAGATCACGCCGGTGTTCAAGGCGGCCGGGGTAGAGACGATCAAGCCCATCCCGCTGTCGCCGACCTCGCCCGACCCGAGCCCGCAGGCGGCCCTGGTCGAGAGCAGCGGCGC
>Ga0335083_10006772_pt1 | contig 14219 bp, 12 predicted proteins | sample Lox_Sample_42_FD_206716 | JGI IMG/M metagenome (GOLD analysis project Ga0335083, IMG submission 206716) | Soil microbial communities from Loxahatchee National Wildlife Refuge, Florida, United States - Lox_Sample_4.2 | ecosystem: Environmental > Terrestrial > Soil > Wetlands | place: USA...
TGTTCCGGCGGCGTAGCTGTCGACGTAGCGCTGGACGTCCGCTATCCAGTCGGCCTCGCCTTCCTCGATGATCCCGGCTGCGGCGACCAGCACCGGGGGATAGCCGAATAGCGCCGCGCCGGCCGCGAAGCCGACGATCATCCACCTCTTCACGATGCCTCCCTCAGGCCGAGCAGGCCCGCCGTGTTGCCGCGGAGCACCTGGCGGGTGATCGCGGCGTCGCAGCCCGCGAGCCGCCCGGCGAAGTCACGGGGCTCGCGCAGCCCCTCCGGGTGCGGGTAGTCCGAGCCGAACAGGACATGATCCGCGCCGATGGCGCCGATGAGCCCGGTCACGTCGTCCTCGGGGAACGGGCAGACCCACAGGTGCCCGGCCAGCGCCTCGCTCGGCCGGGGCGGGAGCTGGCCGCCGAGCATGGGTCCGCGGCGGCCCAGCGCGGCCGCCTTGTCGACGGTCTTGAACAGCGGCTTCAGCCAGCTCGAGCCGTTCTCGATCGACAGGATCCGCACATCAGGGTGGCGGCCGAACAGGTTGTGCAGCGTCAGCGCGATGAACGTGTCGACCACCGGCCGCTCGGTGTTGCACAGCGCCCACTGGAGCGGCGACTGGAGGTGCGACGGGTTGTCCGGGTTCTCCGACCAGCGCGTGCCGTAGAAGTGCTGGTAGCCGCTGTTCGACACGTGGAACACGACCGGGACCCCGGCCTCGGCCACGGTCGCCCAGAACGGGTCGAACACCGGGTCGGCGGGGGAGCGGGCCCCGGCGGGGCCGGGGCACAGGTGCACCAGGCGGGCGCCCGCCGCGATGACCCGGTGCAGTTCGGCCAGGGCGCGGTCGACGTCGAGCAGCGACAGCATAGGCACGCCGAAGATCCGCCCGTCAGCCCCGTAGCCCCAGTCCTCCTCCAGCCAGCGGTTGAACGCCCGCAGGCTCGCGTAGGCCAGCGCGACGTCGCTCCTGAGGTCGTACTCGACGGCCACGCCCAGCGTGGGCAGCATGATCGCGGCCTGCACCCCCTGCTCGTCCATCAGCGCCAGCCGGTCCCGCCGGGCGGTGAAGGCCGGGTAGTCCCGGGCGTTGATCACCTCGCGGTGCGTGAACCCGTCCGCGACCTCGCCCGCGAACAGCCCTTCGAGGGCCCCGGGAGCGGAGGCGTAGTCACCGGGCATCACGCTCATGAACGTGCGCCGCCCGCGCAGGAACACCCGGCCGAGCCCGTCGCCGTCCCGCCGGACCCGGATGGTCTCGTCCCTGAACCGCGCCTCGATGTGCCGGGTGAAGCAGTCGTCGGGCTCGTAGTAGTGCTCGTCGGCATCGATCAACTGGTACTCCACCGCGCCCCGCACCTCCTCCACGACCCCACCCGCGATTCCTCCACGACCCCACCCGCGATTCCGCCACGACCCCACCCGCGATTCCTCCACGAGCCGCCACATTCCGCCATAAGAGAGGGAACGCTCACTTACTCTAGTATGGCAGCGAGATCGCCGACTGCATAAGGGGTTCGCGCATGAGAGTCGCCGTAGCGTACGAGACCGGCCAGCCGCTCGTCCTCGGGGACCTGCCCGTGCCCGCGATCGGGCCGCGGGACGTCCTGGTCCGGGTGACCGCCAGCGGCATCTGCCACACCGACCTCAACGTGATCAACGGCCTGTCCGCGCTGCCGCTCCCGATCGTGCCCGGCCACGAGGGCTGCGGGATCGTCGAGGAGACAGGATCCGAGGTCCGCCGGGTGCGCCCAGGGGACCGCGTCCTCGCCTCGGTCACCCCGGCCTGCGGCGGCTGCTGGTGGTGCGTCAACGGCATGTCCAACCACTGCGAGCTGAACCCGGCGGTGAAGGCCGCCCTCCGGTTCGACCTCGGCGACGGCCGGCGGGCCGCCGCGGTCTGCGGCTGCGGGACGTTCGCCGAGGCCATGGTGGTGCACGAGGCGTCGGTGGTCCCGGTGCGGACCGACCTCGGCGACGCCGAGCTTGCCCTGCTCGGCTGCGGGGTCACCACCGGCCTGGGCGCGGCCCTCAACACCGCCGCCGTCGCCCCCGGTTCCAGCGTGGCCGTGATCGGCTGCGGCGGCGTCGGCCAGTCGGTGATCCAGGGCGCGCGCATCGCCGGCGCGGCGGTGATCGTCGCCGTCGACCCGGTGGCAGGGCGTCGCGAGGCGAGCATCCGCGCCGGAGCCACCCACGCCGTCGACCCGGCCGACGGCGACCCGGTCGCCCAGGTCAGGGCGCTGACCAGCGGCCGCGGCGCCGACTACAGCTTCGAAGCCGTCGGCCGCACCGAACTCATGGTGCAGGCCTTCGACATGGCCCGGGCCGAAGGCACGGTGACGCTCGTCGGCATGCCCCCAGTGGGGGAGGCCCTGACGCTCCCGGCCATCCAGGCCGTGTTCTCCGGCAAGCGGCTGTCCGGCTCGGTGGTCGGCGGCGCCCAGATCCTGCGCGACTTCCCCCGCTTCATCCGCCTCGCCGAGGCCGGCCTGCTCGACCTCGGCTCGATGATCTCCCACCGCATCAAGCTCGACGAGATCAACGACGGCCTAGCCCTCCTCACCCGCTCAGAAGGCACCCGCACCGTCGTCCTCTAACCCCCGTTCCCCGATCTGCGTAACTCCTATCTCCGATCCGCGCGCAACAGTCCCACCTGCCCCAACCGCTCCCTCGCGTCTTCCCTGATTCGACTTGTGGCTACTGATGTCACAGGGACAGACGGGACTGGTACCGCGGCGCCCACTCCTGACCGCCGCGGCCCCGTCCAGGATCGCGTGTACTTAGGCACCACCGGCGGCGCCTAAGTACACGTGATCATGAAATGCCGGCGACGATCGGCGTCTGGGCAACCTCATTCACCACAGTGTCCCCACCTGCCCCGCGCTCGGGAGCCCCGTCCATGATCGCGAAGGATCTTATCCCCACTTATGGGCTAAAACCCTTCGTGATCATGGAAAAGCGCCTCTTTGTTCGAGTCTAGATCCGGGAGCGGTGGGTGGCCTGGATGGCCTGGCGGGCGCGAGCCGAGGTGGCGTTCACCACGTCGTCGTCGAAGCGCTCGAGCAGCAGCGCCTGGGTGGCCACGAGGTGCGCGCGGGCCACCCGTTCGGCCTCGGCGGCGCGGCCGGCGGCGATCTCCTCGGCGATCCGCCGGTGGGTCCTGACCGCGCTCTCCGCCTGGCTCACCGACGGGTACTCGCCGCGCCGGGTGAGCGCCTCGGCCCACGTCTCCTCCTGTGCCGACCACAGCGCGACCAGGCTGCTGACCACGTAGCGCACGGTCGCGTTGGGGGTGAACGCGACGACGAGATCGTGGAACTCCCGCGCGGTCCTGGTGAACGCGACGCCGTCCCCGGTCAGCCCGGCCGACTTCTCGATGCTGGCGGACAGCGCCGGGACGATCGCGTCGGCGCGGTCGTCCCGCCGGGCGCACTCGGCCGCGCACAGCGGCTCGAGCAACTGCAAGCCCGCCGCGAGGTCGCCCAGCGTGACCCGGGCGCCCTGGAGCGCGAGGCCGAGATGGTACGCCGCCGAGGACTCGTCGGGGCGGTGTACCTCGGCCCCGCCGACGTTGCCGCGCCGGACGGTGACCAGGCCCTCGGTCTCGAGGATCCTGATCGCCTCGCGGACCGAGGGATAGCTGACCCCGAACTCCTTGACCAGCTGGTCCTGGGTGGGGAACCGGTAGTCACCGGTGAGGATGCGGGCCCGCAGCTCAGCCGCGACGGTCTCCGCGATCCGGTGCTGCGGGACACGGCTGCGCCCGACCGTCGTCACCGCGCCGCCACGAGCATCGCCGTCACGAAGCCGCCACCAAGAGCATCGCCGTCACCAAGCCGCCACCAAGAGCATCGCCGTCACCAAGCCGCCATGAGCCCAACCATGGCCCCGAGCCTAGCGACCAGGTCGTATCAGCGCCAGGCTAGCAATACTTATAAGGATTGCAATATCGTGAGCACCGTGGACTTCAGCATGGGCGAAGCCGCCACCGCGCTCCGCGGCGACCTGCGCGACCTGGTGCGCGAGCACGTGCCCGCGGGCTTCCTCGGGGCATTCACCGACGACCCAGCCGACCTGGCGGCCGCCCAGCGGTTCTGCCGGATCCTCGCCGAGCGCGGCCTGCTCTGCCTGGCCTGGCCGGAGGAGTTCGGCGGCCGCGGTGCCTCGGTCTGGGAGCAGACCGTGGTCCGCGAGGAGATGTGGGCGCATCACGAGCCGCGCGGCGCCCAGTACATGGGTGTCAACTGGGTGGGCCCGGCCATCATGCGGCACGGCACAGCCGAGCAGCAGCGCACGCACCTGCCGCCCATCGCGCGCGGCGAGGTGATCTGGTGCCAGGGATTCAGCGAGCCCGACGCCGGCTCCGACCTGGCCTCGCTCCGCACCGCCGCCACGAGGGACGGCGACGAATGGAGGGTCTCCGGCCAGAAAATCTGGACCTCCTACGCCGCCATGGCCCAGTGGTGCTTCCTGCTCGCCCGCACCTCCCGGGGCGAGAAGAAGCAGCAGGGCCTGACGGTCTTCCTGGTCCCGATGTCCGCCCCCGGCATCGAGGTCAGGCCGATCCGCTGCCTGATGGGCCCGCACCACCTCAACGAGGTCTTCCTCGGGGACGTCCGGGTGACCGAGGCGGACGTGCTCGGCACGGTGGACGCCGGCTGGCAGGTCGTGCAGGAAGTCCTGGCCTTCGAACGGGTGGGCATCGCCCGCTACGCCCGCTGCGAGCGGCTGCTCCAGGCTGCGCCGGCGGTCCTCGGTGACCAGTGGGACACCCTCCCCGCCGAGCTGCGCGGCCGGTGGGCCCGCATGCTGGTGCACTGCCGGCGGGCCCGGCTGCTGGCCTACCGGGTGCTGGCGCTCCAGCGCGAGGGCCGGGTGCAGCCAGGGGACACCGCGGCTTACCGCATCGCGGTGACCAGGCTCGACCAGGACAGCGCCGAGGTGCTCACCGAGATCGCCGCGCTGGCGGACCTGGACGGCGAGCCGGGCCGCTGGTTCCGCCGGGAGGTGGCGGACCACTGGCGCTACTCGCAGGCCTCCACCGTCGCGTCCGGCAGCGTCGAGATGCAGCGGATCCTGCTCGCCCGCCAGCTACTGCCGAAGGGTACAAGGTGAACCCCGAGCTGAGCGCGGAGGCGGCCGAGTACGGACGGCAAGCCCGCCGCGCGCTCGGGGCAGCCGGCGGTGACCTCCTCGTCCAGCGAGCCGAGACCGAACCCGGCCGCCGGGAGTCCCTGGTGGCCCCGGTCCTCGGCGAGCTCGGCGCGTGGGACCTCGACCCGCGCGGCAGCGGGACCGAGCTCGAGGCGGCCGCCGCGCTGTGCCGCAGCGCCGGCTACTGGGCCGTCCCCTACCCGGTGGCCGAACGCCTGGGCCGGCCCGCGGACCCCGCCGGCGTCGACGGCCTGCTCGTGGTGGCGGACCCGGTTCCGGCCGCCGCGGTGGCCCACCTGGACCTGCGCTGGGCCGCGGTGACGCTGGACGGCCGCCGTAGCCTGGCCGTCGCCCGCCCGCCGGATGAGCCGCCGCGGATGAGCGCCTTCGTCACCCGGCTCGACCTGCACGCCATCGCCGGCAACGGCGAGCGGGACGCCGCGCTCGGGCTGGTCCTGCCGTGCTGGACGCTCCTCGGGATGCTCGACCGGGCCATGGAGCTGACCCAGGAGCACGTGCTCACCAGGGAACAGTTCGGGCAGCGGCTGGCGGCCTTCCAGGGCGTCCAGTTCCAGCTGACCGAGGCCGAGGTCGAACGCGCCGGCGCCGAGATCCTGGCGAAGTACGCGCTGTGGAGCCTCCAAGCCTCGCCAGCCAGCGGGAGCTCGAGTGCCCTCGACGACGCGCTCGCGCTCCGGCTGGCCGCGGTCGAGGCGGCCGAAGTCGTCTTCCGGGTCGCGCACCAGCTGCACGGGGCCATCGGCTTCTGCGACGAGGCCCCGCTGTCCTGGCTGTCGCGCTACAGCCAGCCGCTGCGCCGCCTGCCGTCCGGCCTGTCCGCCACGCGCGCGGCCCTGACCGGCCGGATCGACCGCCGTGGCCTGACGGGCCTGTTCAGCTCCGAGGTGACACTGTGACCTACGACCTGCCCCCGGAACTCGCCGTCGAGGCCGACGGCCCAGTCCGCACCGTCCTCATCAACCGCCCGGAGCAGTTGAACGCGGTCAACCAGCCGCTGCACTGGGCGCTGGCCAACGTCTGGCGGCAGCTGGCCGCGGACGCCGGAGCCCGGGTGGTGATCCTCACCGGTGCCGGGCGGGCGTTCAGCGCCGGCGGCGACCTGGACTGGATCACCACCTTCCTCGGGGACCCGGTCGCCAGGGACGAGAGCCTGCGGGAAGGCGCCCAGATCATCGAGGAACTGCTCCGCTTCCCGCTGCCGGTGATCGCCGCGGTCAACGGCCCGGCCGTCGGCCTGGGCTGCAGCCTGGCCGTGCTATGCGACATCGTGCTCATCTCCGGGCAGGCCCACCTGGCCGACCCGCACGTCAGCGTGGGCCTGGTGGCCGGGGACGGCGGCGCCGCCTTCTGGCCGCTGCTCACCCCGATCCTGCGGTCCCGCGAGTACCTCTACACCGGCGACCGCATCCCGGCGGCCACCGCGGTGGAGCTCGGTCTGGCCACCCGCGTCACCGCCTCCGAGGACCTGATGCCCGAGGCCAGGAGGCTGGCGGTCCGGCTGGCGTCCCAGCCGGCTGAGGCCATCCAAGGCACCAAACGGGTGGTCAACGTGCATCTCTCCCAGGCCCTGAGCGGCGCTATGCAGTCGGGCTTCGCCGCCGAGGCCGTCACCATGCGATCAGCCGAGCACCGGGACCGCCTGCTTGCCCTGCGGCGCAGTGCTACCCGATGAGCCGGGCCAGGGGATGACAGACCTCGACGAGTTCCGCGCCTCGGTCAGGGACTGGTGCCGGGAGCACCTCCCCGCCGGGTGGCGGCAGGCGCAGACGGGGGTATCCGACGACGAGTTCGTCCGCTTCCAGCGGTCCTGGTTCGCCGAACTCCGCCAGGCCGGCTACGCCGTCCCGCACTGGCCGCGGGAGTGGGGCGGCGGGATGTCCACCGCTGAGCAGGCCGTGCTGTACTCCGAGCTCGCCGCGCACGACGCTCCCCGGCTGGTCCTCGCCTTCGTCGCCATCCACCACGCGGCCGCCACCCTGCTCGCGGCCGGGACCGACGAACAGCGCCGGCGGCACCTCCCGGCCATCCTCGACGGCGAGATCTGGGTCCAGGGCTTCTCCGAGCCCGAGGCCGGATCCGACCTCGCCAGCCTCCGCACCACCGCCCGCCGGGACGGGGACACGTACCTGGTCAACGGCCAGAAGGTGTGGGCCAGCGGGGCCCTGTACGCCGACTGGTGCCTGCTCCTGGCCCGCACCGATCCCGGTGCGCCGAAACGGCACGGCATCTCCTACTTCCTGCTCGACATGCGCACCCCCGGGATCGACGTCCGCCCGATCAGGCAGGCGACCGGCGAGAGCCACTTCTGCGAGATCTTCCTCCGCGACGTCGTCGTCCCGGCCAGCCAGCTCGTCGGGCCGGAGAACGAGGGCTGGCGGGTGGCGCAGCAGACGCTGGCCGCCGAGCGCGGCATGACCATGCTCGAGCTGGCCGAGCGGCTCGGCCAGGCCGGCTTCCGCTGGCTGACGGAGACCTGCCGTCGCCCGAGCCCCGGCGGCCGGCGCCCGGTGGACGACGACGCCGTGGCCGGGCGGCTGGCCGAACTAGAGACCGAGATCACCGGCCTGCGCGCGCTGTGCCGAAGACTCGTCGATCGCCACGGCGAAGGCCCGGCCGACGCCTCGATAGTGAAGCTCTATTACAGCGAGCTGCTCCAGCGGATGACGGACTTCGGCGCCGAGGTCGCCGGGCTGGCCGCTCACGCCGAGCTGGCCAAGCCGGCCTCGAGCGGCTGGGAATCGGGCGCCTGGGTGCTGGACTTCATCGGCTCCTGGGAGTGGACGATCCCCGGCGGGACCAGCGAGATCCAGCGCACCATCATCGGCGAGCGCGGGCTCGGCCTGCCCCGAGAGGGGCTCGGGGGGCGCGGGGGGTCGGCCCCCCGGAATCAGCAGAGCCTGCCCCGAGAGGGGCTCGGGGGGCGCGGGGGGTCGGCCCCCCGGAATCAGCAGAGCCTGCCCCGGGGAGACTGATGTCCGAGGAGATCCGCGACGAGCTCCGGGCGGTGGCCCGTGACCTGCTCGGTAAGGCGCCCCCGGGCAGCGAGGCCGACTGGCGGCGGCTGGCCGGAGCCGGGTGGCTGGGGCTCGAGGTGCCGGGCGCGCTCGACGGCGAGGACGCCACCTTCGCCGAGACCGCCGTCATCGCGGCCGAGCTGGGCCGGGCCGCGGCGGCCAGCCCGTACCTGGGCACGGTCGTCCTCGGCGTCGGGACGCTGAACCTGCTGGAACGCGTCCCCGGCCGGGACGAACTCCTTCGCGACGTCGCTAACGGCCACGCCGTCCTCGCAGTCGCTCTGCCCGACGGCGACGCCGACGGTACGCTCGCGCTGCCCGACCACGATGCCGACGGTACCGTACCGTACGGCGATGACGGCGGTACGGTACCGTTCCGTATCGAGCGCCGAGCAGTCCAGCCGGACGGGTTCCAGCTGCACGGCCAGGCGGCTTTCATCCCCGACGCGGCCGAGGCCGGCCACCTCCTGCTGCTGGCTCGCGACCCGGATGGCACCCCGGTGATCGCCGTCATCGGCCCTGGCGAGGCTGGACTCAGCGTGACCCCGCAGCCCGTCCTCGACCAGACTCGCCGCCTCGCCCTGGTCGCGGCGAACGGCGTCGGCATCTCCGCCGACGCGGTGTGGCGATTCGCGGACGAGCCCGAGGCTTGCGTCCGGCGGCTGCTCGACCGGGCCGCCGTGGCCGTCGCCTGCGACAGCCTCGGCGTGGCCGGGGCCATGCTGGACGCCACCGTCGGTTACGCCGGGGTCCGGGAGCAGTTCGGCCGCCCGATCGGCTCCTTCCAGGCCGTCAAGCACGCCTGCGCCGACATGCTGGTCCGGGTCAGCGTGGCCCGCGAACTCGTCGCGGCGGCCGCGCAGCGGCTGGCCGAGGACGCCCCGGACGACCCGGCCACCAGCGTGGCCGCGTCGATGGCCAAGTCGTACGCGTGCGCCGCCGCCGTCGACGTAGCGGGCAAGGCCATGCAACTGCACGGCGGCATGGGCTACACCTGGGAGGCCGGCATCCACGTGTTCCTCAAGCGCGCCGCGCTCAACCGCTCCCTGGCCGGCTCCCCGGCCGCCCACCGCAGGCGCCTGGCCGAGCGTTACCGGGCGGGCTAGCATGGTGCGGTCAGGCCACCGCGCCAGGAAGCCAGGCGGGCACCGCCCCAGCCGGCGCTGAGGTTTCGAGGAGCACTTACCTTCGGACGTTTCGCTGCCGCCGTCCCGGTCAGCGACATCGGCCGGGCCCTTGCCTTCTACCAGGACATCCTGGGGATGACGGTGACCTTCACCAACGGCGACCCGACCGGGTTCGTCATCCTGCGGCGAGACGCGGCGGAACTGCACCTCACTCTGGTCAGAGGCCACCGGGCCTGGCTCCATAACGTCGCGCACCTCATGGTGACCGACGCGACGGCCCTGCACGATCACCTGGTTGTGAGCGGGGTCCGGATCGTCAAGGGCCTGCGCGACGCCGACTACGGGCTGCGCGGTTTCGTCATGGCCGATCCCGACGGCAACCGCATCGACGTCGGCCAGCGACTGTTACGGCAATGCGGGGCTCACCGTGATCGCGCGCTCGGGGCAGTTGGCCGCCGCCCGGCTGGCCTTCGCCTCGAGCCCGGCCGGGACCGCCTCCGCCGTGACCACCGCATGGCCCTCCTCGTCCAGGGAGAACACCTCCGGGCAGAGGTCCCAGCACTGCGCGTGACCCTGGCACCGGTCCGGATCCACCGTGACCTTCATCGCCCGTCCCTTCCTGGTCAGCTCGGTAAGAACGTGGCCGGCAGCGCCCACGGGCCGTCAGGGAAGGGGCGGCCGAGCAGGTCCATGCTGTAGGCGATGCGGCCGGTCACCTCGCCGGGCGGCGCCCCGGGGAAGGCGCCGCAGAGCCATAGGGCGGCGTCCGCCATGGCGTCGTCCGGCTCGACCGGGGCGTTGTCCGGGGTGTGCGGCGAGACCACCGCGACGCCCGGCGTCCGCACCAGGCCCGACGTGCCGAGGGCGTTGACGCTCACGCCCGAGCCGTGCAGTTCCGCCGCCAGCCCGGTGGTGAGCCGGTCGAGCGACGCCTTGCACATCCCGTACGGCACGCAGCCGTCGCTGGCCCAGCCCGGGTACGGCGGCCCCGCCGGGTGGCGGGCCTGCTTGGACGTGATGTTGAGGATCCAGCCCCGGCCGCGCTCCACCATGCCGGGAACCACCAGCTGGCACAACCGGAACGGGGCGTGCACCATCATCTGGAACATCAGCGCGTAGCGGCGCCCGGAGACGTGGAGGGCCGGGCCGTAGAAGTTCACCCCGGCGTTGTTCACCAGCGTGTCCACCGGCCCGAGCGCCGCGGCGGCCCGCTCCGGCACCGTCTCGACCTGCTCGGGCACGGTGAGGTCGGCGGGCACGGCCTCGGCCCGGCCCCCGTTCGCCCTGATCCGCTCCGCGACCTCGGCCAGGGAACCGGGCAGGCGCGAGCCGCCGGGCTCGGCCGTCCGCGCCACCAGGGCGACCGCCGCCCCCTCGGCCGCGAACCGCTCGGCGATGTACTGGCCGATGCCGCGGCTCGCCCCGGTGACGATCGCCACCCGCCCCTCCATCGATCCCACCAGACCTCCCGGTCAACCGAGCGAGCGGCCACGCGAGCCGGCCGATCCCCGCCTCACTCTAGCAAAGTGAACGCCTACTCTCTTATTGTCGTGGGGTAAGGCGTCAGCCGGAAGGAGCCCGCCATGCACGACATCGTGATCCGTCACGGCGACGTGGCCGACGGGACGGGCGCCAGCCCGGTCCGGGCCGATGTCGCCATCGACGGCGACCGGGTCACCGAGGTCGGCGGCGCCGTCGGCCGCGGGCGGCGCGAGATCGACGCCAGCGGCCGGCTGGTCACGCCCGGGTTCGTCGACATCCACACCCACCTGGACGCCCAGCTGTTCTGGGACCCGGCCGCGAGTTCCTCGTGCTGGCACGGCGTCACCACCGTGGTCCTCGGCAACTGCGGGGTCACCTTCGCCCCGGTCCGCCCGGGCCGGGAGGAGTACCTGGCCGGCCTGATGGACTCCGTCGAGGACATCCCGGCCGAGACGATCATGGCGGGCCTGGAGTGGGGCTGGGAGACCTACGGCGAGTACCTGGCGGCCCTGCGCCGCCGCCCGCTCGGCGTGAACGTCGGCGGCATGATCGGCCACGCCGCCCTGCGGTACTACGTCATGGGGGAACGCAGCCTGGACGAGGCGCCCGCCACCGGCGACGACATCTCCGGGATGGCCAAGGTCCTGGGGGAGGCACTGGACGGCGGCGCGCTCGGCTTTTCCACCTCGCGCAGCTTCCTGCACACGGTGCCCGACGGCACGCCGCTGCCCGGGACGTTCGCGCGCCCGGAGGAGCTCACCGCCATGGCCGGCGTCCTGGGCGCCCGCGGCCGTGGCGTCATCGAGGTCGTGCCGCGGATCGGCGAGCGCGACGGCGCGGCCCGGGAGAACTCCGCCGCCGAACTGGCCTGGATGGAGGGCGCGAGCCGCGCCTCAGGCCGGCCGCTGACCTTCGCCATCACCCAGAGCGACCGCCGGCCTGGCCTGTGGTCCTGGGTGATGGAGCGGGTCGCGGCGGCCAGGGACCGGGGCGCCGACCTGCGCCCGCAGACCTCGGCGCGGGGCACGGCCATCCTGTACGGCCTGGCTGGCCGGACCCCGTACGACACGCTGGCCGCCTGGGCCGAGCTCATGGCGCGGCCCTGGCCGGACCGGGTCGCCGCGCTGGCCGGCGCCCTGTCAGACCCCGGCCAGTGCGGCCGGCTCGCGGACGACAGCCAGCAGGCAGACCTCTCAGGACCGCTAGCACCCAAAGACCCGGCCAAGCTGTACCTGCTGCCGCCCGGCGCGGCCCGCTACGACGTGAGTCCGGAGAACAGCCTGGCCGCCGAGGCGATCCGCCGGGGGACTACCCCCGCGGGGGCGTTCGCCGCGTACACGGCGGAAACCGGCGGCCTCGGGCTGCTCTACTACCCGGTGCTCAACTCCGACCTCGGCGCGGTCGCCGCGATGATCACTAACCCCGCCGTCGTCATCGGCCTAGGTGACGCCGGGGCGCACGTCGCCCTGACCATGGACGCGGGCCAGCCCTCCTACGTGCTCAGCCACTGGGTCAGAGACGAGGGCCTGCTCGGCGTCGGGCAGGCGGTCAGGAAGCTGACCAGCGAGGGCGCCGAGCTGTTCGGCCTGGCGGGCCGTGGGCGGCTGGCTCCCGGCGCGTTCGCCGACGTGAACGTCATCGACCTGGACAATCTGGAACTGCTCACGCCCGAGATGGTCGCCGACTTCCCCCTCGGCGCTCGCCGCTACGTGCAGCGCGCCCGCGGCTACGACTACACGCTCGTCAACGGCCAGGTCCTCGTCGACCACGGCGAGCTGACCACCGAACGCCCCGGCCACCTCGTGACCGCCACCTGACCATGCACCACCCAGAACCGCCAGCCCGCCGCCACCCCACCAGCCCAGAACCCCACCAGGCCGCCACCCCCAGAACCCACTAGCCCGCTACCACCTACGAACCCACCAATCCCAGGAGTAACACATGACTCGTGAGGCGGTTATCGTCTCAGGTGCACGGACCGCCATCGGGACGGCCTACCGGGGGTCGCTCGCCGACGTCGACGCGCTCGAGCTCGGTACCAAGGCGGTGGCCGAGGCCGTTCGTCGGTCGGGTATTGATTTTGATCTGGTGGATGACGTCGTCATGGGCGAGTCGCTCTACGGTGGCGGGGACATCGGCCGCTACGCCGCGATCGAGGCCGGGCTGGTGAACGCGCCGGGCATCGCGCACAACCGGCACTGCGCCTCGGGCCTGGCCGCGCTGCAGAGCGCGGCCGCCTCGGTCATCGCGGGCATGGACCGGGTGGTGGTGGCCGGCGGCGTCCAGTCCAGTTCCACCGCCCCGAAGACCAGCCGGCGGGTACCCGGGACCGATACCTGGGAAGAGGACTGGCTCGCGCCCAGCCACCGGGAGACGCCGGACGCCCCGATCAGGGACATGACGATCACCGTCGGCTGGAACGCCGCGGTCCGGGCCGGCCTCACCCGGGAGGAGCTTGACGCCTGGGCCTGGCGCTCCCACCAGCGCGCCGTGGCCGGGATCGACGCGGGCAGCTTCGCGGACGAGATCTTCCCCCTCGAGGTCGCCCGCCGCGACGGGACCCGGTTCACCTTCGCGGTCGACGAGCACCCGCGGCGCAGCTCGACCCTGGACAAGCTCGCGTCGCTCAAGCCGCTCCACCCCGAGATCGAGGGCTTCAGCATCACCGCCGGCAACTCGGCGGGCGTGAACGACGGCGCGGCCGCGATGGTCGTCACCGACCAGGCCTTCGCCGAGGAGCACGGGCTCGAGCCGCTGGCCGTCGTCCGCGCCTGGGCCTCGGCCGGCGTGCCGCCCGCCGACACCGGCCTAGCCCCGCCCATCGCCATCAGGAAGGCGCTCGCCCGGGCCGGCCTGACCGTGCCCGACGTCGGCCTGTGGGAGATCAACGAGGCCTTTGCCTCGGTCAGCGTCGCCGCCACCCGCGCCCTCGGCCTCGACGAGGTCACCGTGAACGTCCTCGGCAGCGGCTGCAGCCTCGGCCACCCGGTCGCGATGACCGGCGCCCGCATGGTCCTCACCCTCACCCACGAACTCCGCCGCCGCGGCGGCGGCACCGGCGTCGCCGCCATGTGCGCCGGCGGCGGCATGGCCACCGCCCTGGTCCTCGACGTCCCCGCTCCGAGCTAGCCCCGGCCCCGGATTCCCTCACCCGCCACTCCGCGCCACCCCGACACCCGTCGCGTCGGCTGCCCTGAAGCCTGGCGAGCCCTAACTCCAAACCTCAACCGCCCTACCGGCACCACAGTTCTCTCTCGTCACCAGCCCGAACCGGAACAAACGACATCAATGCCACATCGTTGTCGTTAGGACGCGCCGGTTAATAACCTGATGGTCCGCAGTCAGTTAGCCTGCTCGTTTCAGGGCCCTGGAATTTCCGATTCCCGCTGAGGGCCGATGGGCTGGCCGCGTTTTCATGGTTTTCCATGATC
>Ga0335083_10006773_pt1 | contig 14218 bp, 16 predicted proteins | sample Lox_Sample_42_FD_206716 | JGI IMG/M metagenome (GOLD analysis project Ga0335083, IMG submission 206716) | Soil microbial communities from Loxahatchee National Wildlife Refuge, Florida, United States - Lox_Sample_4.2 | ecosystem: Environmental > Terrestrial > Soil > Wetlands | place: USA...
ACGCTGGTGGTCTTGCGCCGCCAAGCTGGTTCACGCCGGACTCACCACTCGCTACTACGACCGCCTCGGAGTGCCCAGACTTGCCCAGTAACCTCAACCTTCCGAACCGCCGGATGCGGACCCGCATCTCCGGTGGTGTGGCAGGGGAGTAGCGCTGCGGCGCTACCCCCTATGCCGATCAAATAAGCGGCGCGACTTTTAAAATTTACGTCAGGGCTCCACGTGCCCCTCCGCGATTTAGAAGCTATGCGAAGAAAGATTTCCAAGAGGCCGCTCGTGTTACAGCCACCAGCGGGCTTTCGCACATCTCGCGCTGATGGTGTTGTGGTCTTGTCTGACGGTGCGCTCATGACCCCCGATGCAAGCGGCCTTTACCGTTTGGACAGTGCGCACCTGCACCTGCTGCCGAGCTTTGTGGGTCAAGGCTGGCACGCGCCCCGCCCGGAATTGCCGATATCCGAATTGGAACATACGCGCGGCGCGCCGCCGCTCAACACCAAAGAGATCTTGGACCTGGCCACGCGCGAACGCATCGTTCTCAAGACAGAGGATGGCCGGCTCCTAATGCGTGGTGAGCCATCGGCGCTGCTGCGGGCTCATCTGCGCAGCGCTAGCGCTGCGCTCTCCAAGGAGTTAGCGCGCCGGCACCAGAGCTTGTGGACTGAGGTCTGATCATGCCGTCGATGCAAAAGTGGCTCACTCCATTTCTTGGGCTTTTGTTGTTGTCCGGCCCTGCGGCCGGTGCGGCGGCTAATGATGTCGCGCTGGGACGGCAAATCTATCTCGAACGTTGCGCTTCCTGCCACGGACTCACCGGCGAGGGTGACGGTCCTGTGGCACGCGCATTAACGACGCCGCCGGCCAATCTGCGCCGGCTCTCGGAACGGTTCGGTAATCCGCTGCCCGAGGATCGGGTCGCCCGCTACATCGACGGACGCGCAGAAGTCAAAGCTCATGGCCCGCGCGATATGCCAGTATGGGGCGCACGGTTCTATGCCGAGAGCCACAACGAGCGCGCGGTCCGTGCAATGATCGCTGAGCTCATAGCCTATCTGCAATCGATCCAGACGGGTGAGCGCCACGCGCGCCGATAGCCGCCTGGCGTTGAGGTGATTAAGCACGCCAACAGGCGCGCACGAACCACTTCCACATTTTTTCTGCGACCAGTATCACGGCCGCGAAGGGCTCTATGAAGAGCCATGGCCTGGTGCCGATCGGCGCGGTTCCGAAGATGGAATGGCCGAGCGGCGTGTAGCCGATCAGCGCGACCAATGCGATCTCGACTATCACTCCGCCCCAGATGAATGGATTGTCGAGAATGCCAGTCGACAAAATGGAGCATCGGCCGCTTCACTACCATACGGCCACCCGCGCGTCATCCCGGACAAGGTTTTCGGGAGGCACAGGCGCCCGTTGCCCGATGGCTGTTGTTACTACTCATCGCAGCCTAGGTACTCTTCATCGCTTTCCAGATGCAGCATTAGTTGCCGCCCGCCGTGAGATGAGCGAGCATGAAGGGTCATGCACCGGTGTGCGGCCGGCCGCCTTTGTATGGGTCCCGCGCTCAAGCCGGACTCGGTTAATCGGCGCTGCCAGCGGGCGCGGAGAGCTGCGTTTTGGTGTGCACGTAGCGCGTCACGCCGGTGCGCGTGATGAGGCCAACCAACTTGCCCTGGTCGACGACCAGCAGCCGTCCTATATCCGCAGCCGCCATCTGCCGGATCGCGTCGATGACGCCGGCATCGGGAGCAATCTCGATTGCCCGGTCGGCGGGCCGCATCACGTCGCTGATGCGCCTGCTCGCGCGCTCGGACGAGGGACACTCGCGCACCTGCGCAAGTGTCACCACGCCCAGTACTTTTCCATCCGCCGCAACCGGAAAGCCGCCGAAACCGCAGCGCAGGAAATAGTTCTCGACGGCACCAGCTACCGTTTCTTCGGGGCCGAGCACGATCGGATCGCGCACCATAATCTCGCGCACGCGCGCGCCTGACAGCACCTGCTTGACGATCATGTTCTGGTAGCCCGATGACGCGGCGCTGCGCAGGAACAGCCCGATGAATATCAGCCACAGCCCGCCGATCAGCCCGCCCCCGAAGATTTCCAGCACGCCCAACGCGATCAGTCCCCACGCGATCGTGTTGCTCCAGTCGGCCGCTGCCGCGGTCGCGCGGCCCAGATCGCCCCAGTGTATCCACAACGCCGCACGCAGCAGGCGCCCCCCGTCGAGCGGAAACCCGGGGAGCAGGTTGAACAGTGCAATCGCGAGATTGACGAAGGCGAGATAGGAGAAGACCGCTACCCACAGCGCCATCGCCGGAGCCGTGCCGAACCCGCGCGCGATCAGCCAAAAGATTGCCGCCATCACCAGCGAGCTGAGCGGACCCACCGCGGCGATCTTGAGCTCATCGATTCCGCTACTGGGCTCGTGCTCCAGTTCCGCCATTCCGCCGAAGATGAACAGCGTGATCCGGTGCACCTCCTCGCCGAGTCGGTTCCCCATCGCGGCGTGGCACAGCTCGTGCGCGAGCACCGAGCCAAAGAGCAGGATGGTCGCAACCAGTCCCACCAGCCAGTAACTGCCGGTCGAATAGCCGGGATACTTCGCGGGGAAATATCCCGAGGACAGTGACCACAGGATTAGCGCGAAGATGATCAGCCAGGAATAGTCGATGGCGACCTGGATGCCGGCCACCTTGAAGATCTCGATCGCACCCTTGCGCTCCGCCGCCATTGGAACCTCCACGTGGTGACACCGCGAATCTACGGGTGTCCCTCTAAAAATTCCATCGGAGCCTTAATCGAAGCAGGCTCGCCGTCGAATTGATGCGCTGAGGTGAGTCGGAGTGCAGTCTGAACTTCAAAACGGACGGCGCTGAATCGAGATCGAACAAACTCCGACACAGAGATCGTCAGACGATAGCGTAAACCGGCTGCAGCACAACCGTCGGTCAGTGGAAGCTGGTACGAATCAGGCAGCGAGCCGTTCGTAGCGATGATGCAAGCCACCGACTTTTGGGATGGCGACTCTGTTCCGACGCTGCGATGCTGAATCGGGCGGGAGAGTGCGCAATCCCTGTCGAGCGAGAGATGTGTGCGGGTTTCCTGGTAGTAGTGGACACAGGAGGATAGGACGTGGCGCAGATGGCGCTCGTTCAAGATCACAATGTGATCTAGACACTCGCGGCGAATCGAGCCGATCACGCGCTCGACGTGGTTCGCCGCCCCAAGCCTCGAGCTCAAGCGCTCAACCGCATCGATCTGCCGCTCGAATGCCCGGCAACGCAATGCTCTCGGTATCAGTTGAGGTGCGGTTCTCAGCTGCGTCGATTTGACGCTGTCGTTTTCGAAAACTCAGACCCGATCGATTGAAGTTAAGCCGTCCGTCTCCTGGAATGGCGATGCTGGGGCGAACGCCGCCCAGCGCACATTCAGCTAGACGATGACGCGAGAAAGGGCTTTCATAGAAGTAGTACTCCCGCGCGCATAGGAGAATGCTATGGCTTTTTCACGACCATGGATTCCATTTCGTGAGATGGGGGAATTCCGACGCAACATTGACGATATGCTGAAACATCTCGGAGGCAAGATCGGCTTCCCACTAGAGAGCGGGCCAACCGCCGCGAAGCCGCCGATAGAGTCTTTTGTGGAAGAGGAGAGGCTCATCGTCCGCGCCGAGTTGCCCGGCATAGATCCCAAAGACATCGCGGTGAACGTCGTGGGGAACATGCTGACGCTCCGCGCTTCGCGTCAGGAGGAGCACGAAACCAAGAAGCGCGACTTCCTTCATCGCGAGCTCACATACGGGATCCTAGAACGCTCGATGACCCTTCCCCAAGGTGTCAAGGCCGAAGACATCGAGGCGAGCTTTAGCAACGGCCTGCTCCAACTGACCATCCCAATTCCTGAGGAAAGCGTGCCCAAGGAAGTGAAGGTTCACGTGGAGAATACTGAATCGAAACCGCCCGGCGGCAAGACAAGCTGATAATCAGATTCCATGTTTCGACCATAGGACGCTCGAAAAGCATGCGGGAGCTAGTATAGACTTCTATGGTATTTTTACGGTGCGGGTGGTCAGGAGATTTAGAGTCGGACCGTTCTCCGAAGGGTGTCCGGCCACGAGTTTCTATGCTCGATCCCGATGGAGGCGCTGCGATACGAATGATCGACAGTGGTTAGTTGGCGCAGAGCAATGAGGGGGAATGCCCACTTTGTTGTTGATTTTGAGTGACGGCTCGATAGTCATTTAGGCTGCCTGCTTTCGATTATCAACTCCGCGTGCCCGGTCGAGCGCGACCTCACGAGCGTGAAGGGCGGCGGCCAGTCTTGGCAATGCGCGATCCCCGGCGACTTTGCGGAAGTGGCGCTCGGCTTCGAGCACCCGGCGGGCAGTCCAGCGCAGGATCATGGTTCCGCCCTGCCAGCGTTTGACGCGCCGCGCGATCTCGCGCACCCGGTGCGTTCCGGCTGATTTACGTGGTACAGCTCGCCGAGGAAATCTGGGTGGTCCATACATTCCAACGCAGGGCATCAAGACGCCGCAACGCGAGATCGACCTGATAAAGGACCGTCTGAAGAGATTGAAGGAGATTTTGCGATGAAAGGCGAAAAGCTGGAAGTGGTGCGGGGAAGCGGCAATGTGTTCCGCGATCTGGGGCATGAGAACGCCGACGGCGAACAATTCAAGGCCATCCTCGCCAGCGAAATCATCAAGGCCCTCGACCGGCAACACCTGACCGTGCGCGCGGCGCTCGGTCGAACCGGCATTGCTGCGGCCGACTTCTCGCGCATCCGCAATGCAGACCTCAGGCGTTTCACCATCGACCGCCTTATGTCGATCATTAACCGGCTCGGCTCGCGCGTCGAGGTGAAGGTCCGGGTGCATCGCTCTGAAACAGTCGCGCAAGAGGCGCGGCCGTGATGGACTAGCGCAATATAAAGGACGGTTCAAGCGCGAGTTGGCCGTCATTGGAGACACCGGCGGGGCTGAGTTTCGAGCGCTGGTTGCCGGGCAGCGGAGAGCGGACCGATTCGTTGCCGGCGGATTCGCGAACAGTGTTGCGCTGGGGAGCGGTCCATATATGACCTAGGGTCTGGAGTGAACCCCTAAAGACTGGACAGCGAGGCAGGTAGGAATTGGAACGGGCGGCGGGCCTATCCCGAAGGATAGGCCATGCCTCACAGATGTGCATGAGTGAACAAAAGAAACCCGAGAAGAACGCCGAGAGTAACTGTCGTAGGAAAGCTTTTCCTCACAGGCAATTCTCCGTGCGCCCAGCGAAAACTGGGCAGCACAAATCTTCAGGCATTCGTCAGGGTGGAAGCCTCTGCAGGACGCGCTCAAGCCGTCTCGCGCATCTAGCGTGGAAATCCTGTCCATCGGGAAAGAGGCGGCTGCGCAGCTAGGACATAGTCGGTGACCCGATCGCCGTGCCCACGCTCTTTCGAGAGCGTTCAGGCGTTTGTCAGTTCCCTGTTGACGCCGCTGCCTAGGCCAGCAGTGCCATTTCCAATGCTTTGGTATGCCGCAAATTCCGCCACCGCGGGCGCCACAAAGATGAGCGAGCCACAACTGAGCTTCCGCGCTGAAGCACAGCTAACAATCGCACATGGGTCATGTCCGAACCTCTTCGATCGAAGATCAGTTTGTGGACGCCGTCAGAAGTGCCCTTGATACCGAATCCGAGTGGTCAAGCGGACAGCTCACTGTGCTCAGCCGAAGGCCCGAGGGCGACCTCGAAACGGCAGAATTTACGGATTCCTCGTACATGAGCCGCGCGACCTATAACCTGAAGGCGAGGGACTTGAGAATCACCTTGAGAAACTGCCAGCTTTTGAGGATTGCCCCGGTTCCGGTCGAATATTGGAGAGAGCTGCTGGATGCGCCATCCGCATTCTTTCTCGATTTCATCACGCCGCGCTTGAATGTCGAGCGACTCGGATGGTTTAAAAGAGTCTGCGGTCAGTTCAAGTCGCGACGCCGAATGCTTGAAGCCGAACAGGATTGGTCAAGCGGACAACTCACTGTGCTCACCCGGACGCCGGGGAGTGACGTAGAAAAAGCAGAATTTGTCGATTCTTCGTACATGAGCCGTGCGACTTACAACCTGAAAGCGAGCGACCTGAGAATCACATTGAGAAACGGCCGGCTTTTGAGGATTGCTCCGATTCCGGTCGAATATTGGGACGAGCTCCTAGGTGCTCCATCCAAGGGCGCATTCCTTGATTTCATCAGGCCGCGATTCAATGTTGAGCGACTCGGATGGTTCAAAAGAGTCTGCGGCTAATTCAGATGGTGAGACCGAAGGCCATCGGGCTTGGGGCTCAGGCGCTTCACTTAAGCGAATCAGGGGCGAGAACCCTTCACGAATTGCAGCGCCTTCAGGCGATGAGAATTGGTGCGCGGGTCCCAGCATCGACCGCGGTGGACGTCGACGTTACTGTAACTGGGAACGCGACGCAGCGAAGTCCCGTGCGGCGGGGCCCGCGTGCCGCACTCCCTGCGTCCACCCATGAAGGCTTCCCAGGAAGGACAGATAGAAACGGGCCGCTAGCACTAACGATAGGAGAGGGCGGTCGCCGACAACGCGTGGCCGAACGATGGCGTTTCGCTCGCGTGGATCGGCTGTCCCTCGAGCCGCGCGGCCGCGCACTGCCACGACAGTTCGCGCTTTAGCCGCATCAAACACCACCCCAAGCTCGAGCCGTCCGCGACGCTATAATAGTAAGCGATCGACATGGCCCCCTGCTTGGGTCGGTGTCCCCGCGCACCCTTGTAGACCATTCTGCAGAAGCGCGGTAGGAGAGGTTTATGGTGCAGTTATTCCGGCCGCACGCCATGCCCCGACCCTCTATCGATCCTCGGATTTCGTCCTGTCGACAGGGAACTCAGATGAAACGGAAAACTACCGCCAAAACGTCCCGCGAAGCGGTGCCAAGCAAGGTGATGACCGTGCGCGAGGTATCCGCCTACCTGCACGTGCATCCATCCACGATCTACAAGCTCCTGAAACAGCGTCAGATACCGGCGTTCCAAATGGGCAGCGACTGGCGGTTCCACGTTGAAGCCATCGACCGCTGGTGCTTGCAGAAGCAGAATCGTCGCGAATAGCTCAGCGGGCCCTTGAGTGCGCGTAGGGCTCGGGGCTGTCCTTACTGCGCGAAGATCGTCACCGCTATCGCGGCTACGACCACAATCACCAAAGCGAGGACCGCTTCAATCGGCACTATCCATGCGTAGTAGAAAGCTACGCACAGGGCCGATGACCACGACGAAAATGACCGTCAGGTCTCGTATCGAGAACATGTGCGCGATCTAGCAGAGGCGACCGAAAGATCGAAGACCTAGCGCACAGGTAAGTGCCGACAATCCCGGACAGTTAGTGCTGTCTGCGGTTGGGTCCAATGGGCATGGTCAGCGGCCCGGGAATTTCACCGCGCGTGCCCCCTCGGCTACGCAGCTGTCAGCAACTCGTCCAGACGCCGCAGCATTGACTCGGCGATATCGTTGAGGTGCTCGAGCGACGCCAGCGCCTGGTTAACGACTGGCTCGGTCGAGCCGCCCTGGGCAACGGGGCACAGGGCTACTCTGAGCTGCCGGCTTATCTCCTGCGTGACTTCATCGAGCTCCTGCAGGCGACCTGCCAGCTCGCGCAGAAACGGAGGCGCCAGCCCGGTGATTGCCGCTTGCCAGCGTGCGACCAGCGTCGGGCAGGTCTCGCCGAAGTAGCGCCGTAGCTCAGCTTCCAAAACTTCTAGCTTGCTGTCGAAGCTGTCCGCCACTCTGCGACTATACAGCGCGACCGCGGAGGCCGCACGCACGATCTGCACGCGGCAGAGCGCCGGATTCGTGAATTCACACGCTTGGGCCCCCGACAGCTCTCACTGAGCGACCATGCGACCCGGACTCGACGGCATGAGCAACTTGAAGAAGCGTTGAGTCGAAATGCAACTTCCCGGGCAGTCCGCTTTCCAGAAGTCGGGTGGGCCGTGCCGGCGTCGCGCTTCCGGCAGGCTTCCCGAATTCTCAAGTTTCTTCACTAGGAGCGGTGTTCGACGCGCAGCCTTGAGGTAACCTTGTCGGTAGCCCTATTGATTCGCAAGGCAGACATCAGACGAAGATTGTGGGCTCCATATAGCCATTCCCAATACGCTGCCCAGTCAGCCGGATCACTATCTTTGTTGGTCGTGACCACACTCGGCGCGATGGAAGTGATAGCAGGGGCGCCGAAGTTACGCTCGTAGGCGTAGGCCAGGGGCTGGCACGGCGACCGCCTTGGCAACGGCCGTCTTTGCCACGGGCTTGAGAATCTTCATCTTTGCCACTGAAGCCTCAGCTTCTGCCACGGCGGGTTGCGCCGCTGCCAATGCCGCCTGTTCGGCGCGTGCGATGCGGGTCCTCTCGATCGCGTCGAGCTTGCGCACCTTCCACTCGCGCAGCCCGCGGCGCAGGTAATCCGGATTAACGTCCAGCATCTCGCAGACGTTGTCGAAGGAGAACACCCACTTCCTGTCTTCCAGGTTTATCCATTCTTCGGCGTCGCGGAACAGGCGCTTGCCCTTGTTGGTCGACGAGTCGATGCATTTCATAAAGCATTCGACCGCATCCTCGAGCACGCTCAGCACGAGACGCTTTTCGCCCTCAAGCAAATGCTTGCGGCGCATGGCCTCGAAATATTGGATCGGCAAAAGCGTGTCGGGCTCGAACAACCCCGGCAGCTTTTCGTCCAATGTCTCTTTCTCCATCTTCGCTCCTTGCTCCTGCGTCACCAGATCCTGTGCTCCCATCCCCAAACCTCCTTTAAATGGACGCATCATAGCGCGCTGCTGGTACTCAGTTTGGCCCTGTTGCTGTGGCGAGGTCACCTCTTGGTTCTGTAGCGCGATGCCGATGACGTAGCCCGTCCCCGCGCCTAGCGCGCCACCAATTGCAGCACCAGCGCCCGGATGACCGACTGCCGAGCCCATAATGGCGCCGCTGCCGACGCCGAGCATACCACCGCCCAGCGTCGCCCTCTCACGCGTCGACAGCGGTTGCCCGGTGCACCCGGCTAAAGCAAAGGCAGAGCCGAACACCAGGGGCACGGTCAGACCCACGCCATCTCTGCAACTTGTATGAAGGCTTAAGCATCCCCCTCCCTTCTCGCCACACCACAGTGTCAAGCCAGCCCGCGCGCCAAACGTTCAATCGTGAATCTCTCCACAAATCATTGCCGCCAAGGCGAGTATACTTCCTGAACTTCGCGGTCGACGGAGCGCTTAGGAGTCTCGACTGTAAAGAAGCCTGGGGTAAACCGTTTGAGCGTCGCGACAAGCCACCACATCCCCGAATGCGCCCCGCAGCTCGCAACCACCCGATTCATGTCCATTTCCGGGTCGGAAAACCGGACCATGTTCTCAAGGCCCGCGAAGCAGTCCCCGATTCGTCAGCTACGGGATCTTGCGTCCCTCTGCCCCCGCGCCACGCGCTGGGAAGCGCAATTTTTATACCGCTCGCTTAGACAACCAATTTTACTCAACGCAAATCTAATGCGCGTCAAAGGGTAAATCGGTGTGCGCCGACGCGCGACAGAAACGCAACAGCGATAGTGGCCGAGGGGCTGACGGAGCGGAGGTAAAGATGTCCAGGACGATCGTCCTAAAGATCACAAAGACCGACTGGGCCCATGCTAGCGCACTCAAGGTTCTATCGCCTATGCACGGGAGCGAAGCCAAAGAAGGAAGAAGCCGCGGCGAAGAGTAAATCCGGCAAAGACCATTGACTGCACAACGAGGGGGACGGCAGGCTCATCCGGTTGACGCATGCTACACGCCACGCGCAGGCTGGTGACGCAGATGGGGTGACCCGATTTACTGTGCGGATTTTGCAGACGACCTCAAACCGGTAGTGTCCGCTTCGAAGTCCAGTCTCTGAAATGGCGCCCAAAGCTGACCGATTGTAAAAAATTGAGCAAAGACCAAGCTAGCCGGGTCGGACGTTAGCTCGTCAAGCAATGAATCATGCTATTAGGCACTCGAAGGGCTTCTTGCAGTCTGAGATAGTCAGGTTGCGGCTGACGGGCCGTTTCGAGTCGGTGACCGGAAGATCGGGCCCCTTCCACCATCCAAATTTTCATCGCTCGCGGCCCGTCAGTTCGCGCAAGAATGGCGCCGAACATTTTGGTCGGTAGAAGCCACAAGGGCAGCTGACGTGGAACATTGTCCCTCTCCATGCTCCCAGGGCAGAGCGCTTCGATTGCGATCGGAGATTTAGTGAGGAGTCGATTTCCGACCGGGGTTGGAAATCCACGGTGCACCGTTCGAAATTTCGCGAGCCCCTAAGACCGTCAAACGCATTGACGCTCGCTCCCGCGACGCGTGCTGCCGGGTCAATCATAACCGGGCTCGAATCGAACGGGCGCGCGCCGAATGCGCACCGCTGGCCGATCTCACGCGGACACGGGCGTAATTGAAGGCCAGGTTGCCCGTTAGGGGATGGCTCTGGAAAGCGAGGTCGGTCATACGAGATCGAGATCGTGAGCAATTCCGGGAAACCCGGCTGGGGCGCGCCCTGTCTGGCGCTCCGCGAGCCGACCGAGCAGCTCGGCGCGAATCGATCGCATGATCCTACGCCGCCGTATTTCTACGGGTAGCGCCGTAGAGCGATTCCAAGGACCAGACGGACTGATTGTTATGCGTTCAGATCACAACTCGCGATCAGTTTGCAGACCTGGCTCTCGGGGATTCCAATGTCGCCGAAGTGTTTAAGCTATTCTTGAGACTGACCAAGAGAAGCAGAAGCAGCGAGCGGAAGAGGAGGAACTGGAGGATCGCAACGACTTACCTTTACCTCGGCTGCCCGCTTTCGCGGGACGCGACCCCTTTTCGGCGAACCTATTGGACCTACACTCCTAGCTGTTGCATTCAGTTTGCCCAAATAGCGCAGATTCATCCGTCCGGCTTTCTGCACGCGCCATTCGTCTAGGCTGTCGCGCAAGCGACCAGGCTCGATTTGTAATGTCTCGCAAACAGTTTCAAAGGCGCAGGGTCCTTCGGCGTCGCGGGCAGAAATCCCCGGCTTCCACTTCCGCGAAGATACGCCGTCCCTCACGGTCGATAGCGTCCGCGTAAGTCTGGAAGCAGCGTAGCGCGTCCGATAGGAGTGCGTACATCAGCCGCTTGATGGCGTGCATCTCGGGCTCCTCCCGGTACTGTCGTGGTACTGGCCCGGTGTCACCATATCTGGAGCCGCTAGTCTAGCGAGAATCCTTTCCTCGATTTCAGTCATGGGCGCGTTAGTTCCTAAAAAACGACCAAAATGGCCTTACTGATGTGATGCGGGATGATCCGCGGAGTTATCGCAACCGTGAAATCTCTAAGCTCGTCGCGCACGCCTTTTTTAAAAAACACCTTCTAGAACCTCTTACCGGCAACGATCGTTCCTCGTGGAAGACAGTTCGGCTCCGACCGTATCCCAACTTCAAGCGAATTCGGCTGCAACGCTGGGTCCGCGAAATCTTGGCCGTACTTTTGATAATTGCGCTGGCTCTGTTCCTGATTCCGGAACTCACGCTGTTCGTGGCGGCAGCAGCCTACCTGCTCTCAGGCCCGCTCTGGCTGCTTGCCCGTAAGGTGGGAGACTTAGGGCCCTCGTGATGGAGCGGCACCGATAGAATACGACCCATGAGACCATGGCCGATCGTCGGTCGGGGCGTGATCGCTCGGTTTCTCCCAGCCGCGAACCTTGCGATCGACGACGCGCGAGACCATCAGGCACGCCAGCAACGGCACTGCCAGTCTCACCAAAAGGCACAATGTCCTGGGCGCGCTGAAACCCAGCCGGTAGCAAAGAAAGAGCAGTCCAGCGATTGAGATCGCCGCACCCGGTATCGGCAGGCCAACGAAAGAAATACGGGTGCCCAATTTGAGTCTGGACGTTGAATCGCGCTAGGCGCAGTGCTCCGCAGACCACGAACAAACCGGCCTCGATCAGACCGACGTTACCCAACGGCCGTAGCGCCCACATGTAGGCGAGGCTCGCCGGGGCCACGCCAAAAGCAACGACATCCGAGAGGCTGTCATATTCTACCCCAAACGGGCTTGCAGTATTCGACGCCCGTGCTACCACACCATCCAGTCCGTCACATAAAGCGGCAAGTTCGATCATCAGGGCGGCCCGGTAGAACTGTCCGTTGACAGAAATAGCCACGGAATAGCAACCCAGCAGGAGCCCCAATGACGTGATCAGGTTTGGAATCACATACCGTTCACGTTTGACCAGTACCCAGAGGCGCCTTTTCCGTCGCCCGGAAGCGTCTTTGGTCTTGCGGCGGCCTTTGTGCGCCCTAGGCCAGCTGCTCACTGCCAGGTCTCCCAATCGATCGCGATGATAACGTAGTGAACGATGTGGCTCCTGTCTCATGTGGTGCTTCGACGCATGCGCTTGCGGCAACCCTCGCAATTCGCCCAAGGCCCCCAACACCGCGTCAGACGACCGGTACTGAGTCAAGCCGAGCCACGAAAAGAACGTAGCGGCGTGAAGGCTGCTTACTGAAAAGGTTCCATCGGCGACAATGCACACGCAACAACTGTCCTCGGCCGTAACGTCTACCTTGCGGGACTCAGAGCGCTATGACAAACCGACCGGTAGGCCCTTCAGCCTTTGCCGATCACTCTTGGGCTGATTCCTTCATTAACTAAGCATCTCACACCTCTGACCAGAGCCTTGCGAGTTCGCCTACCGACCGCCGAGAGCACTGAGTGGTGGAGATACAGCCGACCGGCGGGCGCACTACTGAACGCGCCAGCATCCTCACTTTCGTGGTCACGAAGCGAACAAATCGCTCGGGTTAAGAATCTGCTTCTGCGGCAACAGCTCCGCTGCCGGACGCTCGAGCTTAAGATTCCATTCCCCAAAACTCATACGTACTTGTCGAACCACTCGATCGCCGCCTTCATCGCTATCCCGCGGCCAGGCTCGGAATAGGCACCGAGCTGATCGCAGGGCAGCAGAACCAGCTTCTTCGGCTCGCCAGCCTTGCGGTAAGCCTCTTGGATCGTGTCAATGGGATGAACCATGTCGTAGCCGGCGCCGGTGACGATGCAAATCGGCCGCGGCGCGATCAGGTGGATCACGTTCTCAGGAAAGAACTCGATGATTTTTTCCACTGACTCGAGAGTCAGGTCCGGACGCCAGGTTTTGAGGCTGCCGCGTGCTTGCTCGAAGAAACTGCAGATCTGTTCGTCGCTGGGCATCGCACAGAACTCGCCCCGGTCGCCGCGGCCGGTGACCGGAACCCGAGCGCCTTCGCCTGTTCTGAAGCGCCGCAGACGGTCTTCGTCGAGACGGTCCAGCAGTTCCAGCCATTGCGCACTGTTGCGCAGCAACTTCATCCAGCTCCGGCCGTTGACCACCGGAACCTGAGCGACCACCGCCTTCGCGCGGCGATCGAACGCGGCCGTATAGATGACTACCGCGCCGCCAAAGCTGGTGCCCCATATCCCGATGCGTTGCGGATCGACTTCATCGCGGCTTTGCAGGTAGTTGATCGCGTTGCGAAAATCCTCGACCTCGTTCAGTGGGAATAGCTGGCCGCGCGGCTCGCCTTCGCTTTCACCGAAGGTGCGATAGTCGATCGCTAGGGTGACATAGCCCGCCTGGCTGAAGTACCGGCCTTCCTCTACTAGCGCCTCCTTGACGATGCTGAAGCCGTGGCCGACGACGAGCGCCGCACGTCTCGTGCCGCGTTTGTAATCTTCCGGCAGATAGAGATCGCCGGCGCAATGTATGCCGCCGCTTTTGAAGCTGACTTCTTGTGCCGCCATGGCGGACCTCCATTAATGACCTGACCTACAGTTGCTCGACTTGTCGCCCAAAGCAGCGTCTATTTCAAGGGAGGGAAAACGTCCCCGGCGCGGCCGTCGGTCAGTGTGCGATGGCGCCGTATACGCGGACTTTCGGACGCAGTGCAACAGGGCAGCGGAAATCCTGAAACCTATCGTCAGAGGCGAAGCGACTCAGACCTCAGAGCCGCGCGCATGAACATTACTTAACCCTAATCCGAAAATAAATCAGACAGCGAGACGTTTAGTGACCCGGTCATAGAGGGTTTGGGTTGCCGGGTTGGAGGAGAAACGCAGGAGTTTGCGACCCGAGATTCGAGCGAGGCGCGCGGCGCGGTTGATGAGAAGGAAGCGCAGGGTCCTCATGCTGGCGATTCGGTAGCTATAAGTTCGTTTG
>Ga0335083_10006774_pt1 | contig 14218 bp, 12 predicted proteins | sample Lox_Sample_42_FD_206716 | JGI IMG/M metagenome (GOLD analysis project Ga0335083, IMG submission 206716) | Soil microbial communities from Loxahatchee National Wildlife Refuge, Florida, United States - Lox_Sample_4.2 | ecosystem: Environmental > Terrestrial > Soil > Wetlands | place: USA...
CTACGAGACGTCGTCGGCCGAGCAGGTGCGCTGGGTGCTGCAGAACTCCGAAGCCGTGTTGGTGTTCGCCGAGACCGACGCGCACGCCACGATGGTCGCCGAGCTCGCCGGCGAGCTGCCCGCCCTGCGACGGGTGCTGCACATCAACGGTTCGGGTCCCAAGGCACTCGACCAGCTCGCCGAGGAGGGTGCGTCGGTCGACAAGGCCGACCTGACCGCCCGGCTCGAGGGGCTGCGTGCCGAAGACCCGGCGACCCTGATCTACACGTCGGGCACCACCGGGCGCCCCAAAGGCTGCCAGCTCACGCACGCCAACCTGCTCAGCGAGATAAGGGGCACCCAGGAATGCCTCCCGACGCTACTGGCGGCGGGACAACGTCTTCTGGTGTTCCTGCCGCTGGCCCACGTGCTGGCCCGGGCACTCACCCTGTCCGCATTCGCCAGCAAGGTGACCGTCGGATTCACCAGCGACATCAAGAACCTGCTGCCGATGTTGGCGGTGTTCAAACCGACGGTGGTGGTGTCGGTGCCGCGGGTGTTCGAGAAGGTGTACAACACCGCCGAGCAGAACGCCTCCAACGACGGCAAGGGGCCGATCTTCAAGCTGGCCGCACAGACCGCGGTCGACTACAGCCGGGCCCAGGACGACGGCGGACCGGGGCTGCTACTCCGCGCCAAGCATGCGCTGTTCGACCGGCTGGTCTATGGGAAGCTGCGCGCGGCGTTGGGCGGCAACTGCAGCGCGGCCGTCTCGGGCGGCGCGCCGCTGGGCGCACGGTTGGGCCATTTCTTCCGGGGCGTGGGCGTGACCATCTACGAGGGCTACGGCCTGACCGAGACCAGCGCCGCGATCACGGTCAACCAGATCGGCGGGCTGAAGATCGGGACGGTCGGGAAGCTGGTGCCCGGCAACAGCCTGCGCATCGCCGACGACAAGGAGCTGCTGGTGCGCGGCGGCGTGGTCTTCGGCGGCTACTGGCGCAACGAGCAGGCCACCGAGGAGGCGTTCGCCGACGGGTGGTTCAGGACCGGCGATCTGGGCGCGATCGACGAGGACGGCTACCTGAGCATCACCGGACGCAAGAAGGAGCTGATCGTCACCGCCGGCGGTAAGAACGTGGCGCCGGCCGTGCTGGAGGATCAGCTGCGGGCCCACCCGCTGATCAGTCAGGCGATGGTGGTCGGGGACAACAAGCCCTTCATCGGCGCGCTGATCACCATCGACCCGGAGGCGTTCGAGGGCTGGAAGCAGCGCAACAGTAAGGCCGCCGGCGCATCGGTGGGCGATCTGGCCACCGATCCCGACCTGGTCGCCGAGGTGGACGCGGCGGTCAAGCAGGCCAACCAGCAGGTGTCGCACGCCGAGTCGATCCGCAAATTCCGCATTCTGCCGGTCGACTTCACCGAGGACACCGGTGAACTGACGCCGACGATGAAGGTCAAGCGCAACGTGGTGGCAGAGAAGTTCGCCTCCGACATCGAGGCGATTTACACCAAGGACTAACGGCCTCTTTCGCCGAGCGTCACGCCAGCGTTGCGCTCACGGGCCAGACCCGCCGCGCAGCAGGTCCGCCAGCCGCGCGGCCAGGGTGTCCCAGCGCCACTGGGACGTCACCCACTTCCGCCCGGCCGCGCCCATCGCGGCGGCCCGGTCACGGTCGGTGAGCAACTCGGCGACGGCGTCGGCGACTTTGTCCACCGAGCGGCCGTCGATGACCAGCCCAGTCTTGTTCTGCTGCACCGCTTCTGGGGCTCCGCCCGATTCGCCGGCGATCACCGGCACGCCGCTGGCCGAGGCCTCCAGGAAGACGATGCCCAAGCCCTCGACGTCCATGCCCGCACCGCGGGTACGGCACGGCATCGCGAACACGTCGCCCAGCGCGTGGTGTGCGGGCAGTTCGGCGCCCGGCACGCCGCCGGTGAACGTCACATGGTCGGCCACCCCACGTTCCTGCGCCAGCTTGCGCAGCGTGTCCAGATAGGGACCGCCGCCGACGATCACCAGCGCGGCTCCGTCGACGCGGCGGCGGATCGCGGGCAGCGCCTGGATCAGTACGTCCTGGCCTTTACGCGGCACCAGCCGCGACAGGCACACCACGGTGGGTCGATCGCCCAGCCCGTAGCGATCGCGGAGCTCGGCACGGGCGTCGGGATCGGGGCGAAACCGATCGGCGTCCACCCCGGGCGGCAGGTACTCCAGTGACGCCTCGGGGCCGAAGGCCGGCGCGAACCGGGACCGCGTGTAGCGGCTGACGAACGTCACGACGTCGGTCTGCTCACCGATGCGGCGCAGCACCGACCGGGCGACGGGCAGCATGGACCAACCCACTTCGTGGCCGTGGGTGCTGGCCAGCACGCGGGATGCGCCCGCCTGGCGGGCGCGCTGAGCCAGCAGCCCCAACGGCGCGGCCGCACCGAACCAGACGGTGTCGATTTCCTCTTCTTCAATCAGCCGGCGCATCCGGGCATCCACCGCCGGGCTGGGCAGCATCAGCGTGCCGGGATGGCGCACCACCCGATAGCCGGCGTCGCAGGCCAAGTCGTCGAACGCATCGGCGCCCTTCCACTGCGGCGCGTACACGGTTACGGCATGCGACCCGGCGGCCACCAGACGAGCGACGAACTCCCCCAGATACGACTGGATGCCCCCGCGTCGGGGCGGAAAGTCGTTGGTCACCAGCAGGACCCGGCTCATTCGGGTGAGGCTAGCTTCCGCTGCCCCTGCTCGCGCTATCGGGCCAGCCAGCGGCGCCAGCCCGTCAACAGACCGGCCGCGTCGGTGCCCAGCACGTCGCGGGCGGCAGTGGACAGGTCGGCGTGCTCGACACCGCACACAGCGAGATAAAGCGCACGCAACCGCGCCGGTCCGTAGGTATCGGCGACGAACCGGGCGAACCACCACGCGCGGTCGTAGGCCAGCGAGCGCTGCGGCCCGGGCGTGTCCAGGTCGGCGTCCGACGGCAGCGACTGCGTCACCGACGCCGCGTCGGCGGGCACCCTGACATCGGGGGTATTCGGCCGGGCGACGAAATCGGCCACCCCTTCGGTCAGCCAGCGGGGTGCGTCCATGGTGGTGTCGACCCGGGCGGCGTAGTGAAAGAGCTCGTGCGCCAACACTATTCGCAGCGCGGCATCGCTCATGTTGGCCGCGCCCGGAGCGAACACCAGCCGCTGGCCGACAGCCACCCGCTGGGCGGCATCCACGCGGTCCGCGACCGTCACGGCCGCGATATCGGACCACTGCGACGCCGATCCCCCGCCGGCCGCGGCACGAAACTGGTCGTCCGAGCCGGCCGCGACCACCGAGATGTCGCGGGACCAATCGGTTCCCCAGAAGGCTTCCACCTTGGCCACCGCCGCGCCGATTTCCGACGCGATTCGGGACAGCAGGCGTTGGGTGTCCGGCCCGCCGAGGTCGACCAGCCGGACGGTGCGGTCGCCGACGACCAACGGCTCATGCGCCGCCTGCGCCGGGTGAAACGCCACGGCTACGGCCGCGATCAGCTCGACAACGAATACCCAGGCCAGCAGTATCGAAGGCCACCGGCGACGCGCGTCGAGGCGTTTAGTAGCGGCGCGCGTCGTAGATCGGGCCGGAGGAGTTCATCGGAACCACCCGCACCGGCACCCCGTAGGTCGAGGAGTGGATCATCATGCCGTCCCCGACGTAGAGGCCGGCGTGCGATGCGTCCGAGTAGAACGTCAGCACGTCACCGGGCTGCAGGTCGGACAGCGCCACCGGTTGGCCACCGTGGGCCAGCGCCTGGCTGGAGTGCGGCAGCGAGATACCGGCCTGCTGGTAGGCCCACATCACCAATCCCGAGCAGTCGAACGCGCCTGGTGAGGCACCGCCCCACACATACGACGACCCGACCTGGCTCAACGCAGCCTGCACTACGGTGGCGCGGTCCCCGCCCGGCGGCGGGGCGGCGAGTGCGGGCACTACGCCCGGCGGTGGCGCCTCGCCCGGGGGCTGTCCCTCGGCCGGCGGCGCGCCGGGCGGCAGCGCCTCGGGGGGCGGCGCCGGGGCTGCCGGAGGAGCCGCCGCGGGAACCGGGCCGGGGTCGGCCAGCGCGGCGCGCTGGCCGGGTGACAGCGAGATGTACTGCGACTTGACGACGGCGATCTGTACCTGCAGCTGGCTCTGCTTGGACTGCAGACTCGCCCGCACCGCGGCAGCCTGCTCGGCCGCGCTCTTGGCGTCGGCGGCTGACTTGGCGGATGCCTGCTCGGCCTTGGCGGCCTGTTCGCCGGCGGCGCGGAAATTGGCCATCTGGGTGGCCATTTCGCTCCCCAGCAACCGCTGCACCGACAACTTGTCGATCAGCTGTTGCGGAGACCCCGCCGTCAGGATGGCGTGCATGCCGTCGGTCCGACCACCCATGTAGGTGGCTGCGGCAAGCCGGTTGACCGCGCCCTGGAAGCTGCCCAGCCGGTCCTTGGCGGCCTGCGCGGCGGCCACGTCCTCGCTGTGCTTGTTTTCCGCCGCCTGTTGGGCAGCCAGCTTCTTGGTCAAGTCGAGCTGGGCGGTGTGCATGGCTTCGGTGGTCTGCTCGGCCTGGCGTGACAATTCGTTGAGCTTTGCCACGGCGTCGCCAGCCGGGTCGGCCACCGCGTTGGTGGCGATGACACCGGAGAAGACTGTGAAGCCTGCAAGCACCCCGACCATGGAGCGCGTGATGCCACGCGCAAACGGGTGTTTACAGCTGAGCCTCAAAATGTTGCTTCCTCAAACTGCCATCGACGTCGCCGTCGAGCGGGTTTAGGTCTCAAACAGGTTACGAAACGATATCGGCGTTTGTCCAAAGGGGGTCGTTAAGAAAATGGATAGATTTCTGTCATTTCTTTATGAGTGGCGCATGCCGATCGGCGCTGTCCAGCAGTTATGTCCCACAGCGCATTAGGCGACGCCCGACCCGCGAGTACGTCGGATCGGCACCAAACGAAGCCTCGGGGCCAAGCCGACTTCGGCGAGCACTTCCAAAGCGGCACGCTCGTCGTACAACAAAGTCTCCGGGACACCGAGTAGCACGCTGACCACGCAGTCGCGGCATCCCGGACCCCGCGCCGCGCAATCGTCACAGTCGATCACCACCGGCCCGGGCGCCGCGGCACGGTTGCTCTCGGATTCTGGGCTGTGGGTCATCAGGGTCCTCTCGGTCGGCTTCCGTCGAGTTCTCCCGCACGCTAACCGCGGCCACCGACATGTTTTCCGCGCCCGGATGTCGGTGGGTGTGCTTAACGTCACGGCTGTGGCAGCGACCGGCGCGACCCAGCTGAGTTTCGCCGACGTCTGCCCTTCCGCAAGCCCTTCCGCAAGTCCCTCCGCAAGTCCGGACGCAAGTCCGGAAATGCCGTTGCGCGATACCACTTTCGTCGTCGTCGACCTGGAGACCACCGGCGGACGCAGCACCGGGACGGCGGAGACACCTCCCGACGCCATCACCGAGATCGGCGCGGTCAAGGTCCGCGGCGGCGTCGTGCTCGGCGAGTTCGCCACTCTGGTCGACCCGCAGCGCAGCATCCCGCCGCAGATCGTGCAGCTCACCGGCATCACCACGGCGATGATGTGCGACGCCCCGACCATCGACGCTGTACTGCCGATGTTCTTGGAGTTCTCCGGCGGTTCGGTGCTCGTCGCCCACAACGCCGGGTTCGACATCGGGTTCCTCCGGGCCGCCGCGCAGCGGTGCGACATCACCTGGCCACGGCCGCAGGTGCTGTGCACGGTCCGGTTGGCCCGCCGGGTACTGAGCCGCGAGGAAGCCCCCAGCGTGCGGTTGGCCGCGTTGGCGCGGCTGTTCGCCGTCGCCACCCAACCCACCCACCGCGCGCTCGACGACGCCCGCGCCACCGTCGACGTGCTGCACGCACTGATCGAACGAGTGGGCAACCAGGGCGTGCACACCTACGCCGACCTGCGCTCGTACCTGCCCGACGTGACGCCGGCCCAGCGCCGCAAGCGGGTCCTGGCCGAAGGGCTGCCACACAAGCCCGGGGTCTATCTGTTCCGCGGACCGACGGGTGAGGTGCTCTACGTCGGCACCGCCGTCGACCTGCGGCGCCGGGTGAGCCAGTACTTCAACGGCAGCGACCCCCGCGGCCGGATCAAGGAGATGGTCGGGCTGGCCGACACTGTCGACCACGTCGAGTGCGCGCACGCGCTGGAGGCCGGCGTTCGCGAACTGCGGATGCTGGCCGCGCACGCCCCGCCGTACAACCGCCGGTCCAGATTCCCGCAGCGGTGGTGGTGGGTGGTGCTGACCGACGAAGCGTTTCCGCGCCTGTCGGTGGTCCGCTCACCCCGGCACGACCGCGTCGTCGGCCCGTTTCGGTCCCGCGCGGACGCCGCGCAGACGGCGGCCCTGCTGGCCCGGTTCACCGGCGTGCGGACCTGCACCACGCGGTTGGGTCGTTTTGCGCTGCACGGGCCGGCCTGTCCCGAGGTCGAGGTGGTGCCGTGTCCCGGCGCGCGCGGCGTGACGGCGATCCAATACGCGGCGGCCGTGGCACGCGCCGCGGCAGTGATCGACGGCCTGGACAACACCCCGCTGGCCGCGGCCGTCGAAGAAGTCGGCCGGCTGGCCGGGCTGCACCGCTACGAGAGCGCCGCGCGACTGCGCGACCACACCGCCACCGCGATCGAAACCCTGTGGCGCGGCCAGCGACTGCGCGCGTTGGCCGCGCTGCCCGAACTGATCGTCGCGGCGCCGGACGGAGACGGCGGCTACCACCTGGCCGTCATCCGCCACGGCCAGCTCGCGGCCGCGGGCACCGCCAGACGTGGGGTGCCGCCGCTGCCGGTCGTCGACGCCATCCGGGCGGGCGCCCAGACGATGCTGCCGGCGCCCGCCCCGCTCGGCGGCGCGCTGGTCGAGGAGACCGCACTCATCGCGCGCTGGCTGGCCACGCCCGGGGTACGCATAGTCCGAGTAACCGATGACGGATGGGCTTCGCCGCTACGGTCGGCCGGCGCCTGGGCTCAGTGGGCGGCCACGGCGCGCTCCGCCCGGCTGGCCGCCGAACAGGCGGGCTGGGATTCAGACCTGCTGACTGAACCGCACCCATCGCGCCAGCAGCTGTTCGGCCGCACCGGAGTCGATGGCGGCGCCGGCCCGCTGCAACCCGTCCTCCCAGGCCGGCAGCCATTCAGCGCGGCTGGATAACCCGGCGTGCGCGACGAGCGCACCGGCCGCGTTGAGCACCACGGCATCCCGGACCGGGCCGGTGGCGCCGCCCAGTACCGCGCGCGCCTCCGCGGCGTTGGCTTCTGCGTCGCCTCCCAGCAGCTGGTCGAGTTCGGCTCGCGCGAACCCGAAACCCGCCGGATCGAAGGTCAGCTTGTCCACGGTGCCCGCCTGCACGCGCCAGATCGTGCTCGTGGTCGTCGTGGTCAGTTCGTCGAGACCGTCGTCGCCGTGCACGACCAGCACGCTGGACCGGCGCGCGGCGAACACCCCGGCCATCACCTCGGCCAGGTCGCCGAACGCGCAGCCGATCAGCCCCGCCCGCGGCCAAGCCGGATTGGTAAGCGGCCCAAGGAGATTGAACACCGTCGGCACCCCGATCTCGCGGCGCACCGTGGACGCGTGCCGGTAGGACGGATGGAACACCGGCGCGAAGCAGAACCCGATCCCGACTTCGGCGAGGCTGCTCGCGACCTGCTCGGGCCCGAGGTCGATGCGAAGCCCGAGCGCCTCGAGCATGTCGGCGCCACCGGACAGCGAGGACGCCGCCCGGTTGCCGTGTTTGACCACCGGCACGCCCGCCGCGGCGACCACGATCGCCGCCATGGTGGACAGGTTGACCGTGTTGACGCCGTCGCCGCCGGTGCCGACGATGTCGACGGTGTCGTCCCGGATGGCGTCCGAAGGCATCTGACGCGCGTGGCTGAGCATGACGTCGGCCAACTCGCTGACCTCGGCCGCGGTCGGAGTCTTCATCTTCATGGCGACGGCGAAGGCCGCGATCTGGGCCGGCCGCGCGTTGCCCGCCATGATCTGATCCATCGCCCAGGCGGCCTGGCCCCGCACCAGGTTCTGCCCCTCGGTCAAACGACCCAGGACCTGGGGCCATGACGGTGCCGATACCTCCCGATCTGAGTCAGCCACGCGCCGATGGTCCCACGAGGACCGAGCCCACCAATAGCGCGCCGGTACGGACGCGAGCGCGACGCGCCGAATTGATTTGCACGAAATCTTTGACCCGGGTGGTCTCAAACAACTACAAAGCGTCATACTTGCGGATGTGACCAGCGCTGTGGGGACCTCGGGTACCGCGATCACGTCGCGCATTCATTCGCTGAACCGGCCCAATATGGTCAGTGTTGGCACCATAGTCTGGCTTTCCAGCGAGCTCATGTTCTTTGCTGGCCTGTTCGCGATGTACTTCACCGCGCGTGCTCAAGCCGGCGGGAATTGGCCGCCGCCGCCGACCGAGCTCAACCTGTATCAGGCCGTCCCGGTCACGCTGGTCCTGATCGCCTCGTCGTTCACCTGCCAGATGGGCGTGTTCGCGGCCGAGCGTGGCGACGTCTTCGGGCTGCGCCGCTGGTATGTGATCACCTTCCTGATGGGCCTGTTCTTCGTCCTCGGCCAGGCCTACGAGTACTACCACCTGATGACGCACGGCACGACGATCCCCAGCAGCGCCTACGGCAGCGTCTTCTATCTGGCCACCGGCTTCCACGGACTACACGTCACCGGCGGCCTGATCGCCTTCATCTTCCTGCTCGCCCGCACCGCGATGAGCAAGTTCACGCCGGCGCAGGCGACCGCCAGCATCGTCGTTTCCTACTACTGGCATTTCGTGGACATCGTGTGGATTGCGCTGTTCACCGTGATCTATTTCATCCGATAAAACCGGCACCCCGGAATGAACAGGAGTTCTCGGTTGAAGAAACTGGGTTTCACCCGATCCGGAAGCAAGCCCGGAAGCAAGCGGACGGACCGCTCCCGGCGGCGCGTGCAGCGCCGGTTGTCCGGTGGCCTGCTGCTGCTGATAGCCCTGACCGTGGCCGGTGGACTGGCTGCGGTCCTCACCCCCACTCCGCAGGTGGCAGTCGCCGACGAGAACAGCGCGGCGATTAAAAAGGGCCAACAACTGTTCGACACCTCCTGCGTCACGTGCCACGGCGCCAACCTGCAGGGCGTGCCGGACCACGGCCCGAGCCTGATCGGCGTCGGCGACGCGGCGGTGTACTTCCAGGTGTCGACCGGCCGGATGCCCGCCATGCGCGGTGAGGCTCAGGCGCCGCGTAAAGACCCGATCTTCGACGACGACCAGATCGACGCGCTCGGCGCCTACGTGCAGTCCAAGGGCGGCGGCCCGTCGGTCGTCCGCGACCCCGACGGCCACCTCGCGATGCAATCGCTGCGCGGCAAGGACCTGGGCCGCGGCGGCGACTTGTTCCGGCTCAACTGCGCCTCCTGCCACAACTTCACCGGCAAGGGCGGGGCGCTGTCGTCCGGTAAGTTCGCGCCGGACCTGGGGCCCGCCAACGAACAGCAGATCCTGACGGCGATGATGACCGGCCCGCAGAACATGCCGAAGTTCTCCGACCGCCAGCTCAACTTCGAAGCCAAGCGGGACATCATCGGTTACGTCCGGACGGTGGTCGAAGAGCGCCAGCCGGGTGGCTACGGCCTCGGCGGATTCGGACCGGCTCCCGAGGGCATGGCGGCGTGGATCATCGGGATGGTTGCCGCCATCGGGCTGGCACTGTGGATTGGGGCGCGATCGTGAGCGGCGCTGACGACGTGAAAGACGGCTCAACTCCCGACCCGGCCGCGCTGGCGGCGATGTCCAACGAGGAACTGCTCGAGCTGGGCGGCAAGATCGACGGTGTCCAGACCGTCTTCAAGGAGCCTCGCTGGCCGGTCGAGGGCACCAAGGCCGAGAAGCGCGCCGAGCGTGGGGTCGCTCTCTGGCTTTTGCTGGGCGGTGCTTCCGGGCTGGCGCTGCTGGTGATCTTCCTGTTCTGGCCGTGGGAGTACAGGGCCAAGGAGGAGCCCGGCAGCTTCCTGTACACGGTGGCCACCCCGCTGTACGGCCTGACCTTCGGGCTGTCCGTCCTGGCCATCGGCATCGGTGCCGTAATGTTCCAGAAAAGGTTTATCCCGGAAGAGATTTCGATCCAGGAACGGCATGACGGGGCATCCAAGGAGATCGACCGCAAGACGGTGGTCGCGAACCTGACCAACGCGTTGGAGGGCTCGACGATCAAACGCCGCAAGCTGGTCGGACTGTCGTTGGGCATGGGCCTCGGCGCGTTCGGCCTCGGCACCCTGGTGGCGTTTGCCGGCGGCTTGATCAAGAACCCGTGGAAGCCGGTCGTCGACACCGCCGAGGGCAAGAAGGCCGTGCTGTGGACATCTGGCTGGACCCCGCGCAAGAAGGGCGAGACCATCTACCTGGCCCGCGCCACCGGCTCGAACGACTCGGCACCGTTCGTTCCCCTGCGGCCACAAGACATCGACGCAGGCGGGATGGAGACGGTCTTCCCGTGGCGTAAGAGCGACGGCGACGGCACCGACGAAGCGTCCCGGGAAAAGCTGATCGCGATCAAGATGGGCATCCGAAATCCGGTGATGCTCATCCGCATTCGGCCCAGCGACATGCACCGCGTGGTCAAACGCCAGGGCCAGGAGAGCTTCAACTGGGGCGAGTTCTTCGCCTTCACCAAGGTCTGCTCACACCTGGGCTGCCCGTCGTCGCTGTACGAGCAGCAGTCCTACCGCATCCTGTGCCCGTGTCACCAGTCGCAGTTCGACGCCCTGTATTTCGCCAAGCCGATATTCGGTCCCGCTGCCCGCGCGCTGGCGCAACTGCCTATCACCATCGACACCGAGGGGTATCTGGTCGCCAACGGTGACTTTGCCGAGCCCGTCGGACCCGCATTTTGGGAGCGCACAACAACATGAGTCCAAAACTCAGTCCTCCGAACATCGGTGAAGTCATGGCCGGCCAGGGCGAGGCCATCGACACCCGCTATCACCCGTCGGCCGCGGTGCGCCGTCAGCTCAACAAGGTGTTCCCCACACATTGGTCTTTCCTGCTCGGCGAGATCGCGCTGTACAGCTTCATCGTGCTGCTGATCACCGGTGTGTACCTGACGCTGTTCTTCGACCCGTCGATGCTCGACGTCACCTACCACGGTGCCTACACCCCGTTGCGCGGCGTCGAGATGTCCCGCGCCTACGAATCCGCGCTGGACATCTCCTTCGAGGTCCGCGGCGGCCTGTTCGTCCGCCAGATCCACCACTGGGCCGCCCTGATGTTCTCCGCGTCGATCATGGTGCACCTGGCGCGCATCTTCTTCACCGGAGCGTTCCGGCGCCCGCGTGAGGCCAACTGGGTGATCGGTTCGCTGCTGCTGATCCTGTCCATGTTCGAGGGCTACTTCGGCTACTCGCTGCCCGACGACCTGCTCTCGGGTATCGGCCTGCGCGCCGCGCTCTCCTCGATCTCGCTGGGCATGCCGGTGATTGGCACGTGGCTGCACTGGGCGCTGTTCGGCGGCGACTTCCCCGGCAATATCTTGATTCCGCGGCTCTACGCGCTGCACATTCTGCTGCTGCCGGGGATCATTCTGGCGCTGATCGGCGCGCACCTGGCGTTGGTGTGGTTCCAGAAGCACACCCAGTTCCCCGGCCCGGGACGCACCGAGCACAACGTCGTCGGGGTGCGGGTGATGCCGGTGTTCGCGGTCAAGTCCGGCGCCTTCTTCGCGACGATCACCGGTGTCCTTGGCATTATGGGCGGCTTGCTGCAGATCAACCCGATCTGGAACCTGGGTCCCTACAAGCCATCACAGGTGTCGGCCGGGTCGCAGCCGGACTTCTACATGATGTGGACCGAGGGCTTGGCCCGTATTTGGCCGCCGTGGGAGTTCTACTTCTGGCACCACACCATTCCCGCGGCCGTTTGGGTCGCGCTGATCATGGGCCTGATTTTCGTGCTGCTGATCGTTTATCCGTTCCTGGAGAAGCGGTTCACCGGCGACTATGCGCACCACAATCTGCTGCAGCGGCCGCGCGACGCCCCGGTGCGCACCTCCATTGGCGCCATGGCGATCAGCTTCTACATGATCCTCACGCTGGCGGCGATGAACGACATCATCGCGCTGAAGTTCCATATCTCGCTGAACGCGACGACGTGGATCGGACGCATCGGCATGGTGATCCTGCCCCCGCTGATCTACTTCATCACCTATCGGTGGTGCGTCGGGCTACAGCGCAGCGACCGCGACGTGCTCGAGCACGGCGTCGAGACAGGCATCATCAAGCGGCTGCCGCACGGCGCCTACATCGAGCTGCACCAGCCCCTGGGCCCGGTCGACTCTCAGGGCCACCCGATTCCGCTGGAGTACCGGGGCGCTGCCGTTCCCAAGCGAATGAACAAGCTGGGATTGGCTGGGTCGCCGGGCAGCGGCAGCTTCCTGTTCGCCGATCCGGTGTCCGAGGACACGGCACTGCGGGAAGCGGCGCACGCCGCCGAGCATCGTGCCCTGACCGCGCTGCGCGAGAGCCAGGAGAGCACCAACGGCTCATCCAACGGCGAGCACTAGCCCGACCGTCGGCGCGTCGGGCGCCTAGTGCACGGCGATGACGCGACGCAGCTGGCGAACGTGGATCCACTCCAGCGCGGGCATCGCCGCGGTGATGAGCCCGGCCAACGTATAGCCGACCCAGGACGCGCCGTCGTGGCCGACGGCCATCAGGTAGGTCGCCACCCCGACCGAAACCAGCGCGGCCCCCATCGTGCCCGTCAGGGCCAGTGTGCCGCGCAACCAGATGCGGTCCGCCGCCGCGCCCGACCATTCGTCGGTGTCCCCGTATGCCCGGACGGTCTCCCGGCGCGCCCGCTCGGCTGCGCTGCGGGTCGAATGCCCCGAACTTGCCGGCTGCCGGACCACCCTACGTGCCAGCGCGCCCACCGTCCCGGCGTCCGGCTCAGCGTTGGACATGCGGCGCGCCCGCAACAACATCGGGATCGCCCCCGCAATGATCAGCGCGGAGACGACGATGACCACATACAGGACCCACGGCGTGTGCGCCGTCCTGGCCACCTTGTGAAAGCCCCGACCAAGATCGGTCAGCGCGACGGTGGCGGCCACGCTCACCCCCACCAGCAGCAACCAGACCGCTGCGCACGCGCCGATCAGGATGCGATCGACGACGTCTGGGGGAACGGTGTCCGGCCCTTGCCGGTATGCGGAATACCTGCTGACCATCAGCAGCTCGTCTGCCAGGCGTCGTTGGCGTTGGCTGACAGCACCGCTCCATCGCTGGTCGTGATCGAGCAATTGAGTCTGCTGACCCGGAAAAGGCTGGATGCCTCGACCGAGCCGACGTCGGATTGCGAGATCGGAGTGACGGTCATCGACCACGGGATGTACACGTTGTGCTGCGTCCGCCGCCGACCAGAGGCGTCGACGTAGGTCACCGTGATGATGTCGCCGGGGGCTTTACTGCCGGTCACCGTGTAGGTGACCTGCCGCGGCCCGCTCTGCGTCGTGGTGGTGGGAATCGGCGGGGCTATCGCCGCCGTCGTGGTTACCGGCGGCGGCGGAGGCCCGGTGATTGTCGCCGGCGGGGCCGCCGACGCCGTAGGCGTCGGACTCGGTGACACCGGCGGCGGTTCGGTGGTTGTCGGGATCTCGGCTGCCGGTGAAGGCGGCGACGCCGGCGGCGATTTGGTGGGCGTCAGCGCGTCCTGGAAGGCTTCTGTGGACGTCGTCGTCCCCGGGTTGGCGAGTTGGCTGGTGTCATGGCGCGTGACCAGGAGGGTCACCGAAGCCACCAGCGCGACCGCGGCCAGGATCGCGGCGAACCCGACCGCCCACGGCCAGCGCGGGGCAGCGCGCTCGTCGATCAGGTCGGACGAGCCGTCATAGCCGTCGTAGTCGTAGAGCTCCGTCGGTAGGTAGGGGCCACTGGTGAACTGCTCGGACTCCGGTGCCGAGTAGGCCCGCGAGTAAACGTCGGTGTGATCGGCCGCTTCGTCGTCGTCGAGGGGTTCCAGTTCGTGACGGTGCGCGCCGGCGGGATCGGGTTCGTCAAGATCCCGTCCGGGGGAATTCGGCCCGCTCATGTTCGCCTGCCCTGTCCAACTGCATCGCGAGTGCGCGGGGCCCCGCGGCTGCCTCGGTGCGCGCGCGCTCGGGAGATTCTCATCGTGCTTCGGAGAACCCTACCGAACTGACCGCGGCAACCAA
>Ga0335083_10006776_pt1 | contig 14216 bp, 16 predicted proteins | sample Lox_Sample_42_FD_206716 | JGI IMG/M metagenome (GOLD analysis project Ga0335083, IMG submission 206716) | Soil microbial communities from Loxahatchee National Wildlife Refuge, Florida, United States - Lox_Sample_4.2 | ecosystem: Environmental > Terrestrial > Soil > Wetlands | place: USA...
CCCGAACTGACCGAACGTCTCAAAGTCATGGCTGAAGCCTCGGACGTGTTTCGCATCGGAACGGGCGCCGGCTTTGCCGCCGACCGGCTCGGGCCGGCGGTCGATCTGGCGCGGCGCGGCCGTCTCGACGTCATGGTGCTCGAATGCCTGGGCGAGCGCACCGTCGCCTTTGCCCATCGCGACCGCATGGCCGACCCGCGTCGCGGCTACAACATTCACCTCGACCGCCGCATGCGCGCCCTGCTGCCGGCCTGCCGCGCCGCCGGCACGGTCCTGATCACCAATATGGGCGCCGCCAATCCGCGCGCGGCGGCGGAACGCACCCGTGAGATCGCGCGCGAGCTCGGCATCAAGGGTCTCAAGATCGCCTGCATCGAAGGCGACGACGTCGGCGGCCGCGTGCCGCTGACGCAGAACTTCATGGACGAGCCGGGAACCCTCGCCGATGTCGGTCGTCCGATCGTCGGCATGAACGCCTATCTCGGCGCCGATGCCATCCTCCCGGCGCTGCAAGTGGACGCCGACGTGATCATCGGCGGCCGGCTCGCCGATCCGTCGATGTATCTCTCGCCGCTGATGCATCGCTACGGCTGGGATGCCGCCGACATGAATCGCGCCGGGGCCGGCACGCTGGTCGGCCATCTCATGGAATGCGGCATGCAGGTGAGCGGCGGCTATTTCGCCGATCCCGGTATCAAGGAGGTGCCTCGCCTCGCGCAGTGCGGCTATCCCATCGCCGAGGTTGCCGCCGACGGCAGCGCCGTTATCACCAAATTGCCGGACGCCGGCGGCTGCGTAACCGAGGCGACCGTCAAGGAGCAGCTTCTCTACGAAGTGCACGACCCGGCCGCCTATTTGACGCCGGATGTCACCGCCGATTTCAGTCGCGTCAGGATCGCCACGCAGGGCAAGGACCGCGTGCACGTTTCGGGTGCCAGCGGACATGCGCGTCCGGAGAGGCTCAAGGTCACGGTCGGCTTCGACGCCGGCTTTCTCGCCGAAGCGGGCGTGAGCTACGCCGGGCCCGGCGCCACCGCACGCGGACGACTCGCTGGCGATGTCGTCCGCGAAAGGCTGACGCAAACCCTGAGCAATTCATCGGCGCTGCGCATCGACCTCATCGGCTGCAACTCGCTGTTCGCCGCCGCCGGCGCAAGCGGCACGGAGACAGACGATGTCCGCCTGCATGTCGCCTTGCGAACGGTGAACCGCGACGAAGCGGAACTGATGCTGTGGGAAGTGGAATCGCTGCTCTGCTGCGGTCCGGCCGGCGGCGGCGGATTTCGTGGGGTCACTACGCCCGCGGTGATGACGAAGTCGGTCCTGATCGCGCGTGACGCGGTGACGCCGACATGCGAGGTCTTCGTGACATGAGCCCGCGCAGCGGCAACGCACCCCGCCTCGTCCGCGACATCGCGCATGCGCGCGCCGGCGACAAGGGCAATATCTCGAACGTCAATGTCTGGGCATTCGATCCGGCCGACTTCGAGCTGCTCAAGCGCAACCTCACCGCCGAACGCATCAAAAGTGAATTTCCGCAGCTCGTGCGCGGCAAGGTCGAACGCTACGTCATCGAGCATCTGCACGGGCTCAATCTCGTGCTGCATGAGGCGCTCGAAGGCGGCGTCAATGCCTCGCTCAATCTCGACTCGCACGGCAAGTCCTGGAGCTATCTCATCCTCGGCCTGCCGCTCATCTAAGACGCCTCGGCTTCGACCCTTGGCGGCTCATTACCAATAGACATAAAACCAGGCGATGAGCATGGACAGCCCGCTTATTCCCATCGCGAACAGCACGAACATTCCGGCGAGGTCGATCAGTCTTCGCTTGTCAAACTCGGTCTCCGTTTTCATCAGGCGTCTCCTCAGATCTTTTTATGTGGAGACTGGCACTGCGATTTAAGGAATCGAACGGGCCCTCATTTCGAAGCCCCAGCATCCGCAGATTTCCTTGTTTTGTTCACTAGTCGAATTGATGAGAGGCGCATTGCGCCATATCAAAATGCACGCCGATGTTGCAGCGCGGCAAGCGACGCAACCACCGCTTAAATACGCTTTTTCCTGCGGCGGGTTTTCGCCCGGCCCTTGATCGGAATGACATCCGCGGCCGCCTGCGCGCTGCGCCGCAAGGCTTCCCGCAGGCTCGCCGGGCGGCCGTACTTTTTCAGAATGTCGCGGAAGGCCTCGTCGGACAGTTCCTGAAAGGTCTGCATGCGGTCCTTGGCCAGCAGGTCGACGGAGGCCCAGGTCTCGTCGTCAAATTCGACCCGCTTGCCGCGCATCAGTCGACCAGGTCGACGTCCAGGATCGGCAATTCAAAGATGTAGGACTTGCGGCCCTTTTCGTTTTCCAGAAACAGCACGCCGATGAACTCATCGCCGATATAGGCCTCGACCGAATCCAGCTTCTTCGGCCGGGTGACGACGCGGATATTGTCGTTATCGAACTTGCGCCTGAGATAGGCGTTTAGCGTCGGCACCGGCTGGATGCTGGGATCGCTGCCGATCTGAATGACCATGCGGAAATTGTAGGAGCGGTCGCCGTCCTCATCGTCGACGGTAATCTCGCCGAGGTCGTCGTCGCCGACAAAGACCTCGGCAAAATCGCCCGACTTCGGCACCACCCGAATCTCCTGATTGCCGAAGAGCTTCTTCAGATAGGCGTCGAGTTTCCTGACTTCCGCTACATGCATCGGGCCGCTCCCACTATCTCGCCGCGCCTATTGCCCGATTGAACGCCCGCGCGCAAGCGGATGCTCGTCACATTCAGCCGTCGAGCATGATGCCGTAAAGCATCTGGTCCATGGCGCGCGACGGCTCGGGGCAGCCGGCTTCGCCCACCACTTTCGCCGGGACGCCGGCCACGGTGACATTGTTCGGCACCGGCTTGATGACGACCGAGCCCGCGGCAATGCGCGCGCAATGGCCGACCTCGATATTGCCGAGAATCTTGGCGCCGGCGCCGATCATCACGCCGTGGCGGATTTTCGGATGACGGTCCTCGTGCTCCTTGCCGGTGCCGCCCAGCGTCACGTCGTGCAGGATCGAAACGTCGTCCTCGATCACTGCGGTCTCGCCGACCACCAGCCCGGTGGCGTGGTCGAGGAAGATACCGCGGCCGATGCGCGCCGACGGATTGATGTCGCACTGGAACACCGCCGAGGAACGGCTTTGCAGATAGAGCGCGAAATCCCTGCGGCCGTTGTTCCTCAGCCAATGCGCCAGCCGATGCGTCTGGATGGCGTGGAAGCCCTTGTAGTAGAGCACGGGCTCCATGAAGCGCAGCGTCGCCGGGTCGCGGTCGACGGTCGCGACGATGTCGGCGCGGAAGGCTTCACCGATCGCCGGCTGATCATCGAGCGCGTCGGCATAGGCCTGGCGGATCAAGTCGCCGGAGATTTCGGCGCTGCCCAGCCGCTCGCAGACGCGGTGCACGACCGCGGCTTCCAGCGAGTCGTGATGCAGGACGTTTTCGTAGATGAAGGTCGCAAGCTCGGGCTCCGCCCTTGCCGCCTCTTCCGCCTCCGAGCGTACCTTCGCCCAGACCGGATCGACCTTGTCGAGACCCTTGACGGGCCGTGTCTGCTGTTGGGCCATAGAATAAAATTCTCCGGCGTTTGCCAAATCCGCAGCGCTTCTAGCACATATTTCGAAACGCCGAGAGGGCTCCGCAAGTCCCGGCGCACATGGCTCATGCGCGGTTAAGGAAGTCGATAACAGCTTCCTTGAACACACGGTCGCCGACCGCCAGCATGTGGTCGCGCCCGGGAATGTCGAGCCATTTTGCATTGGCAATGAGCGCGGCCAATTCTTGCGCGGAACCGGCAACGTCGTCTTTGGTGCCGACCGCGACCAAAGTCGGAATTCGAATCGCCGCCGCTTCCGCCTTCGTCAGTGTCTGCCGCGAGCCGCGGATGCAGGCGGCCAGCGCCCGCAGATCCGATTTGGTCTGCTCGGCAAAGGCGCGGAATTGCCGCCCGGTCGGATCGGCGACATCGGCAAGCGAGGACGCTTCCAGCGCCGTGGCGATACTTTCCGGCAGTCCCACGCCTTCGACAAGACGAATGCCGAGCCCGCCGAGGATCAGCGTGCGCGCGCGCTGCGGGTGCTGGACGGCGAAAAAGGCGCTGATGCGCGCGCCCATGGAATAACCCATGATGTCGGCGCGCGGCAGACCAAGATGGTCGAGCAGCGCGCGCACATCGTCGGCCATCTTGGGCGTGTCGTAATCGGCAGGATCGTAAAGCTTGGCCGATTGGCCGTGGCCGCGATTGTCGAGCGCGATGACCCGCCGCCCTGCGCGGCTCAGCGTGCCGACCCAGCTCGGACCGACCCAATTGACCTCCTTGGTGGAGGCGAACCCATGCACCAGCACGATCGGCTCGGCGTGTGGCTCGCCCTCGTCGAGATAGGCAATCTCGACCGGGCCATTATGGAAACGCGGCATGGCGGCTATGTAGAGTCTGCCGCCCATATAAACAATCGGAAACGCCGACCTCTAGGCATGCAGCACCCGTCCCGCTATGGTGCGCCGGCAAGCGCATCGCGCCGCTATCCGAGGGACTGCCATGGCGGACCACGTCGTTCCCCATTTCCACAACGATCCAGGCGTGCCGGTCATCGAGATCGGCGCCAAGGAATTCATGTGCGTGGGAGCCTCGCCGCCTTACGATCATCCGCATGTCTTCCTCGACATGGGCGAGGACAACGAGATCATCTGCCCCTATTGCTCGACGCTCTACCGCCACGACCCGGCCCTCGATTCGCACGCGGCGCGCCCGGCGGAATGCGCGCTGCCGCTGACTGAATCGGCCTGATCAACAGGCGCGATCATTGCCCAGGGTGACCCTCGCCCGGTGCACTTCCACAACTTGGGAATAATGCCCGAGACCATTTTGCAGCGCCGGAATCTCTACCTGTCCGGTGCGAGCACCGTGCTCGGGCTTCTCGTTGCGCTCAGCACCCTCGCTTGGGGGCCCTGGAACGACGAGTTCTGGACGCTGGCGTCGACCGCGCGGGGGCTGACGCTTCATGAATTCCTCGGCAACATGTATCGGGACCAGCACCCGATCCTCTATTACGGCCTGATCTATCTCGCACAAGCGAGCGGAATAACCGACCTCGTCGCGCTGCGGTCATTCAACATCCTGGGTTTCATTCTCGTCGCCGTCACCCTTGCTTACGCCCATCGCCAAAAGACGATCAATGGCGGACAGATCTTGTTCGTCGCCGTGATCTACGCCTCGTCTCCGCTGTTCCTTGCGTACTTCGCCGAACTCAGGGCGTATTTCATCCTGTATTCGGCCTCGATATCGATCTCGATCTTGTGGCTGACGATTGCGCAGCGGGTCGACGAAACGCGCGTCGTCTCCCGAGGCCTGATTGCCGCATGGACCGCCTGCCTGGCGGTCTTCGTGAACCTGCATTACTTCGCGACCATCTTCGGCGGACTATTGACGCTGGCATTGCTGGCCGACCTGGCGTGGCGCAAGCGCTGGCGTCTCGCTGCGGCGATTGCCGCAGTCAGCCTGGCGGCGGCCGCGCCCGCGGTATTTCTCGGGGCGATCCAGGCCAGGTTTTCGTTATCCGGGCAGATGAGCTGGATCACGACGACCTTTCCGCAGGCCATCGCCATCGTCGCGATCATCGTGGCAAAAGCCGCCGCCCTCAATGTGCCGGCCATCGGTTGCGCCATCATTGCGGCATTGACGCCGACTGAAGATCGAGCCCTGCGGCAACAGCGGCGCAATATTGTCGTCCTGATCGCACTGACGGCATTGTTCTTCGGCCTGATGATCGGGTTGAACGCGGTCACGCCGCTGATCTGGGATCGCTACCTCATGTCAGCGGCCGGCGCCGTGACGGTCGCCATTGCCCTGCTCGCGGGCAGCGCCGTCGCGCCGAAATGGGGTCCCGCCGCCACCGCCATTGTCGCGGTCGCGTGGCAGATCTATGGGATCACCTGGCTCGACTACGACCACCGGGGATTTTCCCCGATCGCCGCCGCGATCGTGCAAACGACCGCCGAATGCAAGACAACAAAGGTGTACGCATTCATTCCAGCGGAGGGCGCCGCCGAGCGTCGGATGGGCTTCCGCTATTACGCGGAGAAATTCGGCTTCTCGTATGCCGAGATTGCATCGAAGGCGCCGCAGCCGATAACGGGCGGAGCGTGCCCCAGCCTGCTGTGGATTTGGGGAACGCGTTTTGACGCCGGCAAAAGCGCGGCGCAGATCGTTCGCGACTATGACCTGCGCGTGGAAGGCAATGCTGTGCTTGAGCTGTTCGAGCCCCAGCATTACCAGATCCTCCTTGCCATCCGATGATCGCGGACAACCGCCATGGTGTTCGCCGCGCGATCGATGATAAGCAGGCTCACTGCAGCCGAACGAACAAGGCCGATGTCATGCAATTCGCCGCCCCGACCGGGCCGAATCCGAACGAAGGGTAAGACGTCGTGGCGGCGTCACGCCATGTAATCGTCGCCGGCGCGGGCGTCGCGGGACTGACCGCGGCGCTTGCCTTGGTGCGCGCCGGCCTGCGCGTCACCGTGCTCGAGCGGGCAGAAGAACTGGAAGAGACCGGGGCCGGCATCCAGCTCGCCCCCAACGCGATGCATGTGCTGGATGCGCTCGGCCTGCGCGAGCGGCTCCGCGCGGCGGCGACGGCGTCGCAAGCGATCCGCGTCATGGCCGGTCGCTCGGCGCGTGAAATCCTGCGGATTCCACTCGGCGTCCGAGCCGAGTGGCGCTACGGCGCGCCGTTTCTCACCATCCATCGCGCCGATCTGCAAGCGACGCTCGCGGATGCCGCGCACGCCGAACACAATATCTCGCTCAAGCTCGGCGTCGAGGTCACGGATTTCACCGTCCACGACGCCGGCATCGTCACCGTGCTGGGCCGGCGCGGCCGGCAAATGATCGAGGAGCGCGGCCTCGCGCTGATCGGCGCCGACGGGGTGTGGTCCGCCCTGCGCCAGCGCCTCTCCCGGCAACAGCCGCCGCGGCCGGCGCGCCGCACCGCCTGGCGCGCGCTCTTGCCGAGCGGCGGAATACCGGACGAATTCCGCGCACCGCTGGTGCATCTGTGGCTCGGCCAAGACTCGCACCTCGTGCTTTATCCGGTCAAAGGCGGCGCGCTGCTCAATATGGTCGCCATTGTCGAGGAGGACTGGAACGAGCCAGGCTGGTCGGCGCCGGGCGAGCGTAACGCGCTGTTGCGCCACTTCGCGCGCTGGACCTGGGCGGACGAGGTGCGCGACTTGCTGGCGATGCCGCGGCAATGGCTCAAATGGGCGCTCTACGAGAGCTCCGGCGCCTCTCCCCGCGGCGACGGTCCGACCACACTGATTGGGGACGCCGCCCACCCGATCCTTCCGTTTCTGGCCCAGGGCGCCGGCCTGGCCATCGAGGACGCCGCGGTGCTCGCCGCCATGCTGGGGAAAAATAGCGACAATCCGGCCGCCGCGCTGCGCCGTTATGAGGCGGCGCGGCGCGCCCGCGTCGCCCGCGTGCAGAATGCGTCGCGCCGGCAGGGCCGCATTTACGGGATGACGGGGCCGGAGGCGCTGGTTCGCAACTTCGCCATCCAGGCGATGGGTGGAGAAAAACTGCTCAGCCGCTACGACTGGCTCTATAGTTGGCGCGCGCCCCAATTCGCCGAGGCATTGAGCCGGTCATCATGATGTTTCCCGCCACCATTGCCGGCAGCCTGCCGAAGCCGTCCTGGCTTGCCGAACCCAACAAACTCTGGCCGCAATGGCGGCTGCAGGGCGCCGACCTTGCTCAAGGCAAGCTCGACGCCACGCTGCTGTGGCTCAAGCTGCAGGAGGACGCCGGCATCGACGTCGTCGGCGACGGCGAACAGTCGCGTCAGCATTTCGTGCACGGCTTTCTCGAATTCGTCGACGGGATCGACTTTGCGCACAAGGTCGAGATGGGCATTCGCGCCAATCGCTACAAAGCCATGGTGCCGACCGTGCGCGGCGAATTGACGCTGAAGGGCCGCGTGCATCAGGCGGAGGCGCGCCACGCACGTGCGCATACCAGACGCCAACTCAAGATCACGCTGCCGGGGCCAATGACCATCGCCGATACGATTGCGGACGCCCATTACGGCGACAAGATCAGCATGGCCATGGCCTTTGCCGGGCTGCTCAATCGGGAAGCGCGCGCACTGGAAAAGGACGGCGTCGACGTCATCCAGTTCGACGAACCCGCCTTCAATGTCTTCACCAATGAAGTCGCCGGCTGGGGCATCCAGGCGCTGCACCGCGCGATCGATGGGCTTTCCTGCACCACCGCGGTGCACATCTGCTACGGCTACGGCATCAAGGCCAATATCGACTGGAAGAACTCGCTCGGTGGCGAGTGGCGGCAATATGAGGAGATCTTCCCGGCGCTGGCAAAAAGCCGCGTCGGCCAGGTTTCGCTCGAATGCGCCAATTCGCGCGTGCCGATGAAGCTCCTGTCGCTGCTCGACGGCAAGGACGTGCTGATCGGCGTCATCGACGTCGCCAGCGACGAGGTCGAAACACCGGAGCAGGTCGCCTCGCTCATCGGCGAGGTCACCAAATACCTGCCGAAGGAGCGCATCGTTGCCTCGACCAATTGCGGCATGGCGCCGATGCGGCGCGAGATCGCCGAGGCCAAATTGATGGCGCTCGGCAAGGGCACGGCGCTCGCACGCGAACGCTTCGGCTGACGCCATGCGCAGCCATTCGCGCCCGTCGCCGCCCTCCCCTTATTTCCGCGAGGAACACGAGGCGTTGCGCGCGCAGTTGCGCCGTTTCGTCGAGGACGAAATCAAGCCGCAGGGGCAGAAGTGGGAAGAGCAGGGCTTCGTCCCGCGCGAGGTACTGCGCCGCATGGGGGAGCTCGGTTTTCTCGGCATCCGCTATCCGGCCGAGTATGGCGGCTCGGAGATGGACATTTTTGGCTCGATCGTGCTCGCCGAGGAACTCGCCCGCTCGACCTTCGGCGGCGCCACGATCACAGTTCTGGTGCACACCGACATGGCGTCGGTGCATCTCGCCAACGCCGGCTCGCCGGCGCAGAAGGCGCGCTGGATGGCGGAAATCATCGCCGGCCGCGCCATCACCGCGGTGGCGGTGACCGAGCCCGACGCCGGCTCCGACGTCAAAGGCATCCGCACCACGGCGCGCCGCGATGGCGATGCGTACGTGCTCGACGGCGCCAAGATGTTCATCACCAACGGCGTGCATGCCGATCTTTATTTCGTCGCCGCGAAAAGCGATCCCGGATCGCGTGCCGCGAAGGCGGTGTCGATGTTCATCGTCGAGAAAGGCACGCCGGGCTTGCGCGTTTCCCGCGCGCTCGACAAGCACGGCTGGCGCTCCTCCGACACCGCGGAGCTTGTCTTCGAGAACTGCCGCATTCCGGCCGCCAACCTGCTCGGCGAGGAAGGCCAGGGCTTCTACGCCATCATGCGCAATTTCCAGAACGAGCGCACGGTGATCGGCGCCATGGCGATCAGCGAGGCGCAGGCCGCGCTCGAATTGACGCTCGACTATGTGACGACGCGCAAGGCCTTCGGCGCGCCGCTCTACGACAAGCAGGCAATCCGCCAGCGCCTCGCCATGCTCGCGTCTCGCGTCGAGGCCGGGCGCCAGCTCGTCTATCACGCCGCCTGGCTCGATGCGCAAGGCGGCGATTGCACGCGCGAAGTCTCCATGGCCAAGGCCTATTGCGGCGAGCTCGTCAACGAGGTCATGTACGACTGCGTGCAATTCCATGGCGGCATGGGCTTCATGCGCGAGAGCACGATCGAACGCATGGCGCGCGACGCCCGCGTGCAGGCGATCGGCGGCGGCGCCACCGAAGTGATGCTCGAGGAAGTCGCCAAGCGGCTTATCCGTTAACGCGAGGCGCGGCCCATCACGTCCATCAGTTCGGCGACCTTGCGCCGCTGATCGGCCTTGTCGCCGCTCTTGATCGCATGCGCGACGCAGTGCGCGACGTGATCGCGCAGGATTTCCTCCTCGACCCGGCGCAGCGCCGCACGCACGGCGCCGATCTGCGTGACAATGTCGATGCAGTAGCGGTCGTCCTCGACCATGCGGGCAAGCCCGCGCACCTGGCCCTCGATGCGGCCGAGGCGCTTCAGCGTCGACGCCTTGCTGTCCTTTGCCATGCGCGTTATATACCCCCCCAGGGTATATGGCGCAAGAGGCGGTCATGAGCGCGGTCGAACATCACCACCATCACGCGGGCGGCGACGATCATCACGCCGGCGGCGCGGTCGACCCGGTCTGCGGCATGAGCGTCGATCCGGCGACCGCCAGGCACCGCGCCGATTTCCAGGGCAAGACCTATTTCTTCTGCTGCAACGCCTGCCGCACCAAGTTTGCCGCCGACCCGCAGAAATATCTGGCACCGCGCGCGCCGGAACCGGTGATCGAAGGCGCGATCTACACCTGCCCGATGCATCCCGAGATCCGCCAGGTCGGCCCCGGCTCATGCCCGATCTGCGGCATGGCGCTGGAGCCGGAACTGCCGTCGGCGGCCGCCGGCCCCAATCCCGAGCTCGTCGACATGACGCGCCGGTTCTGGATCGGCCTCGCGCTCGCGCTGCCGGTGGTGGCCGTGGAAATGAGCGGGCATTTCGGCGCGCACTGGTTTACGCCCGCGGTCGCCAACTGGATTCAATTCGCCTTCGCCACGCCGGTCGTGCTGTGGGCCGGCTGGCCCTTCTTTGTGCGCGGCTGGCAGTCGCTGCTCACGCGCAATCTCAACATGTTCACGCTGATCGGCATGGGCACCGGCGTCGCCTACATTTACAGCGTAGTCGCTACGATTGCCCCGGGCATCTTCCCAGCGGAATTCCGCATGCACGGCTCGCCGGCGGTCTATTTCGAGGCGGCCAGCATGATCACCGCGCTGGTGCTGATCGGCCAGGTGCTGGAACTGCGCGCGCGCGAGGCCACCTCCGGCGCTATCCGCGCGCTGCTCGACCTCGCGCCGAAGTCCGCGCGTCGCGTCAAGGACGACGGCAGCGACGAGGACGTGTCTCTTGATCGCGTTCAGGTCGGCGACAAGCTGCGCGTGCGTCCCGGCGACAAGGTCCCGGTCGATGGAGCCGTTCTCGAAGGCCGTTCCTCGCTGGACGAATCGATGGTCACCGGCGAATCCATGCCGGTGACGAAAGAAGCGAATGCCCGCGTCATTGGCGGCACCATCAATCTCAGCGGCAGCTTCGTCATGCGCGCCGACAGAATCGGCCGCGACACACTTCTGTCTCAAGTCGTGCAGATGGTCGCCGCCGCGCAGAGAAGCCGCGCGCCGATCCAGCGGCTGGCCGATCAGGTTTCCTCCTGGTTCGTGCCGACGGTGATCGCGATTGCCGTGCTGGCTTTCGCCACCTGGGCGATGTTTGGGCCGGAGCCGCGCCTCGCCTACGGGCTGGTCGCGGCGGTGAGCGTGCTGATCATCGCCTGCCCCTGCGCGCTGGGGCTGGCGACACCGATGTCGATCATGGTCGGCGTCGGCCGCGGTGCGCAGGCCGGCGTGCTGATCAAGAATGCCGAAGCGCTGGAGCGCATGGAGAAGGTGGATACTCTGGTGGTGGACAAGACCGGCACGCTGACCGAAGGCAAGCCCAAAGTCGTTGCGGTGATCGTCCTGCCCGGCTTCGACGAGGCGCAGGTGCTGCGCCTGGCAGCCAGCGCCGAGCGCGGCAGTGAGCATCCGCTCGCCGCAGCGGTGGTCAAGGCCGCAGCCGAACGCGGCGTCGGGACAGCGCCGGTGCGCGGCTTCAATTCGTCAGCCGGCAAAGGCGTCGTCGGCATGGTCGAGGGAAAGCGCCTAGCGCTCGGTAATGCCCAATTCCTCGCCGAGTTGAACATCGACGCCGCGGCGCTGACGCAAGAAGCCGAGCGGCTGCGCGGCGACGGCGCCACCGTCATCTTCCTCGCCGTCAACGGCCAGTTGGCAGGCGCCGTGGCCATCGCCGATCCGGTGAAGGAAACGACGCCCGGCGCGCTGAAAGCCCTCGCCGCGGAGGGGATCAAGGTGGTCATGCTCACCGGCGACAACCGCACCACCGCGCAAGCGGTCGCCCGCCGCCTCGGCATCGAGGAAATAGAAGCGGAAGTGCTGCCGGAGCAGAAAAGCGCGGTGGTAGAGAAGCTCACCCGCGAGGGCCGCGTCGTCGCCATGGCTGGCGACGGCGTCAACGACGCGCCGGCACTCGCCGCGGCGCAGGTCGGCATCGCCATGGGCACCGGTTCCGACGTCGCCATCGAAAGCGCCGCCATCACGCTGGTCAAGGGCGACCTCAACGGCATCGTCAAGGCGCGGGCGCTGTCGGTCGCGGCCATGAGCAATATCCGGCAGAACCTGACGCTCGCCTTCATCTATAATGCCGCCGGCGTTCCGATTGCCGCCGGCGTGCTCTATCCGGCCTTCGGCCTGCTGTTGTCGCCGATCATTGCCGCCGCGGCAATGGCGTTGTCTTCCGTCAGCGTCGTTGGCAATGCCCTGCGGCTGCGCCATGCAAGACTTTAGGGCCAACATGCGCCGGGTTTTTCTCGCTTGCCTGAGCGTAGCGGTTTGCGCCGACGCCGCTTCCGCGGCGGACTGGCAGGTGCAAAAGGTCAATACGCCGGCGCGGGTGATGGCGGTCGAGACCGCCGACGGACAGGTTCGCGTCAACGCCGGCGGGCTTTGGTATCAGCTCACGCTTGACGGCGACAATGCCGCGCTGAAGTTCATCGACGCGCCGGCAAAGCCGCAGCCGCCGGAGAGCGCACTGCCGGACAGCCAAGTTGCCGTCGGCACCAACGACATTGCCAAGGCCTGGCTGGCGCAGCCGACCAACCGCTACGACCACGGCATTCTCGGCAACAAGACCGAGGCCGGCAGCCTGATGATCGAGACGCGCGACGGCCACACGCATGAGATCAGGCTCGACGACGACGCCGTGTTCGAGGACCTGAAGCCGCGGCTTGCCGATCTCGACGGCAACGGCCATGACGACGTGATCGTCGTGAAATCCTACCTCAAGCGCGGCTCGGCGCTTGCCGTCGTCGCCGAGCGGCACGGCCGCTATCAGGTCGTCGCCGAGACGCCGCCGCTCGGCGCCGCGCATCGCTGGCTCGATCCCGCCGGCATCGCCGACTTCACCGGCGACGGCAAGCTCGACATCGCGCTGGTGCGCCAGCCGCACGCGGTCGGCATGCTCGAGCTGTGGAGCTGGAGCGGCAACGCCCTGCACAAGGTGGCCGAGCTGCCCGACTTCTCCAATCATATTGCCGGCACGCGAGCCATCGACATGAGCGCGGTTGCCGATTTCGATGGTGACGGCGTCGCCGACCTCGCTTTGCCCTCGCTCGACCGCAAGAGCCTGCGCTTTGTCTCCTTCGTGCCGCAGCCACACGAAATCACAAATCTGCTGTTGCCCGGCAAGGCGCAGACCGACATCGGGCTCACGCGCAGCGGTACCGCGCCGGTGCTGGCGCTCGGGCTTGCTGACGGCTCACTGGTCGTCGTCCGGCAGAAATAGATCAGCGGAGGATCTTGTCGCTGGTGCGGGCCGGCGGCACCGGAGGACAATTCTTGGCCGCGGCGGATTTCTGCAGTTCGCGCATCTCGCCGCGATTGGCGAGGTAATCGGGCTCGTAGGCGATATTGCTGATGAATTGCCCGCTGGCATTCTGGCTCGCGCGCGCCATCAGCCCTTCAAGCCTTTGTCCCTCCTCTTCGACCACCTGCATGCGGTCGGCGATCTGCGCACAGGTATAGATGTCGTATTTCCCGGGCGACACCAGCAGTCCCGAGACGTCCTGCGCGCCGCAGGCCGACAGCAACAGGCAGAGCGCCGCGCCCGGCAGCGCCATGCGATACCTCAACCTTCGGCTTCCGGTTCCCATCATGGCCCGCCAGTGTCAGGCCAATTTGTTTATTTTTGGTGCGGACGCCGGAACTCGAACCCGGCCGGGATTACTCCGATCGCCCCTTTGGGTTCGTTCTGCCAAAATCCGATTTGAGATATACAACCATAGATTGTAATCCTTCAGACTTGAATTGGTCGGCCTGGTCAACCAGGGCTGGAAAGACTCCCAAGACGCAATCTTCCACGCCGATGGCGTGCTTGTGTCTTTGCCCCCTAAAACTAAGCCGATATTGTTGTGCCAGCGGGAGGGTTCGGCATGGCTCGGAAGCGGTACTCGGACGAGGATTGCCTGAAGATTTTGCGACAG
>Ga0335083_10006777_pt1 | contig 14214 bp, 16 predicted proteins | sample Lox_Sample_42_FD_206716 | JGI IMG/M metagenome (GOLD analysis project Ga0335083, IMG submission 206716) | Soil microbial communities from Loxahatchee National Wildlife Refuge, Florida, United States - Lox_Sample_4.2 | ecosystem: Environmental > Terrestrial > Soil > Wetlands | place: USA...
ACGCCGCAACGACCCCCACCCGCTCCGCTTCGCGGAGCGACCTCCCCCTTTCAGGGGGAGGTATGGAATTTGACATCGAGTCCTACGAGCACGCGGTGCGGCTGTGGACGGTGGTGCTGGAAATCTCGGTGATGATGGCGCAGTTCCCCTCGCGCGAGATCGCCGAACTGTCCTACGAATTCCGCACGCTCGGCCTCGGCTACGCCAATATCGGCGGGCTGTTGATGACCTCCGGCATCCCGTACGATTCCGATGCCGGCCGCGCCATCGGCGGCGCGCTCACCGCGATCATGACCGGCATTTCCTACGCCACCTCGGCGGAAATGGCGGACAAGCTCGGGGCCTTCCCCGGCTTCAAGAAGAACCGCGAGCCCATGCTGCGCGTGATGCGCAACCACCGCCGCGCCGCCTACGGCGAACGCTCAGGCTACGAGAAGATGGCGATGCCGCCGGTGCCGCTCGACCACGCCGCCTGCCCCGATCAGGCGCTCGTCACCCACGCCAAGTCGGCCTGGGACAAGGCGCTCACGCTCGGCGAAAAGCACGGCTACCGCAACGCGCAGGCGACCGTCATCGCCCCCACCGGCACCATCGGCCTGGTGATGGACTGCGACACCACCGGCATCGAGCCCGATTTCGCCCTGGTCAAGTTCAAGAAGCTCGCCGGCGGCGGCTACTTCAAGATCATCAACCGCGCCGTTCCGGAAGCCTTGCGCACGCTCGGCTATAGTGAAGCCGACATCGCCGAGATCGAGGTCTATGCCGTCGGTCACGGCTCGCTGGCGCAGGCTCCCGCCATCAATCACACCACGCTCAAGGCCAAGGGCTTCACCGAGGAAGCCATCGCCAAGGTGGAGAAGGCGCTGCCGACCGCCTTCGACATCAAGTTCGCCTTCAACAAGTGGACGCTGGGCGAGGAGTTCTGCCGCGAAAAGCTCGGCATTTCCGCCGACGACCTGGCGCTGCCCACCTTCGACCTGCTCGCCGCGCTCGGCTTTTCCCGGCGCGAGATCGAGGCCGCCAACATCCACGTCTGCGGCGCCATGACGGTGGAAGGCGCGCCGCACCTCAAAGCCGAGCACTATCCGGTGTTCGACTGCGCCAACCCCTGCGGCAAGATCGGCAAGCGCTATCTCTCGGTCGAGAGCCACATCCGCATGATGGCGGCGGCGCAGCCTTTCATCTCCGGCGCCATCTCCAAGACCATCAACATGCCGAACGAGGCGACGGTCGAGGACTGCAAGGCGGCTTACCTGCTGTCCTGGAAGCTCGCCTTGAAGGCCAACGCGCTCTACCGCGACGGTTCCAAGCTCAGCCAGCCGCTCAACGCCCAGCTCATCGCCGACGAAGAGGACGAGGAGGATATGGTCGAAGCCTTCCTCGAGCGTCCGGCGGCGGCACGCGCCGCCGGCTTGGCCGAGCGCGTGGTGGAGAAGATCGTCGAGCGCGTCACGGTCTTGCGCGAGCGCGAGAAGCTCCCCTCGCGGCGCAAGGGCTACACGCAGAAGGCCGTGGTCGGCGGCCACAAGGTCTATCTGCGCACCGGCGAATATGACGACGGCCGGCTCGGCGAGATCTTCGTCGACATGCACAAGGAAGGCGCGGCTTTGCGCAGCCTGCTGAATAATTTCGCCATCGCCATCTCGCTCGGCCTGCAATACGGCGTGCCGCTCGAGGAATATGTCGACGCCTTCACCTTCACCCGCTTCGAGCCGCAGGGCCCGGTGCAGGGCAACGACTCGATCAAATACGCGACCTCGATCCTCGACTATGTGTTCCGCGAGCTCGCCGTCTCCTATCTCGAGCGCTTCGATCTCGCCCATGTCGATCCGGGCGAAGCCGGCGGCTTCGACGCGCTCGGCAAGGGCGTCGAGGAAGGCAAGCCGGCGCCCGCCACCAACTACGTCTCCAAGGGCCTGACGCGCTCGCGCACTGACCGGCTGCAGGTGGTGAGCGGTACCAGCAGTGCCGCGGCGATGTCTTCACCCTCCCCTGCAGGGGGAGGGTCGACCGGCGAAGCCGGCCGGGGTGGGGTGAGCAACGTCACCGCCTTCGCCGGCGCCGCCACCGCGCTCAAAGCCGAGCCGGAAGCCAAGCTCTCGCCGGCGCAGCAGCTCGAGGTGCAGAACGCGGCCGACGCCCGCGCCCACGCCAGGCTCGCGGCGTCCGAGAAGCGCGCCGAGGCCCGCGCCAAGGGCTACGAGGGCGAGGCCTGCGGCGAATGCGGCAACTTTACGCTGGTGAGAAACGGCACCTGCATGAAATGCGACACCTGCGGGAGTACGACGGGGTGTTCATGATGCGGTCTCGTCACCGTCATGGCCGGGCTCGTCCCGGCCATCCACGCCTTCGCTTTATATCGCCCAAGGCGTGGATACTCGGCACAAGGCCGGGCATGACAAACCGAATAGGCGCCTCGTGAGCAGCTCGAAAAACCCGAAGGACATGGAGCGCGCGCAGGCCGCGTTCCATAAAAAAGAGGCGCAGCAGCGCGAGGGCGCCAAGGCGACCGCCGAGTACGTGGCCGCTGGCGCCGCCGAGCGCGCCAAGACCGAGAAGCTGCGCGCGCTGCGCCTCGCCAAGGAAGAAGCCGACCGCAAGGCCGCGGCGGAGAAGCCGGTAAAGGTCGGCAAGGCGAAGAAGAGGATGTGATTTTTTTCACTCGTCATGGCCGGGCTTGTCCCGGCCATCCACGACTTCAAAGGGCGGCCGGAAGGCCGCCCCTTTTTTATCCAAGACTCCGTTTGGATTGATCGAGTCCCGAAGTTTACGAACTTTTCTCACAGCTTTTTCTCGAGAAAAAAGACAAAAAATCTCACAGAATCAAAATTCAAATGCGCCGAGGCGCAGGCGCAGCGCACGCTGTTTTCCGCCGTGCGCCTGTGGCGCATCTGCCCGGTCAAATTATGCCGCCGGCAAAAGGCCTGCCGCGGCGAGGTTGCCCGCTGCCTTCACGAGCGCTGGCGGCCGGTGGTGCCGCCGGAGTTCAAGGCGCTGCTGCAGAAAATCTTCGCAGCGCAGCGCGACGGCATGACCCTGCCCGAGGCGATCGCCGCCGCTCAGGCGAACATGGCCGCGCACCGGCGGGCCAGAGAATCCGAGGCCGCACGCGCTCAGTCAAATTCTCCGTTCGTCCCCGCGAAAGCGGAGACCCGGTTCGTTGCCAAGGAACTGGATGCCCGCTTCCGCGGGCAGGAACGGAAGACCGAACCGGCGCAATTCACGATTGCAGAACCATCGCCGCCGCCGGTGACGCGCACCTCGCCGCGCCGCCGCGGCCCGCGGGTGAGCCAATTGTGAAACACGACGCAAGCCTTACCCACACTTTCTCTCTCCCACCCGGATCGGCGCTTCGCGCCGTCCGGGTGGGAGAGGGCAAGAGAGAACACCGCGCTCACCCCTTGAAAGACCCCTTGATCTGGGTCAACGCTATGGCCGGCGCCCGCGGGCCGGATTGGCGCCCGGTGCATAAGGAGGCGACAGTCATGATCCTCAAATTCATTCCCGCTGCCCTCATCGGGCTCGCGCTGCTCATGACGGGGCAAAGCGCGCAGGCGCAGAACCCGCTCGGCGGCGCCATCATCGGCGGCGGCCTCGGCGCCATCATCGGCGGCGCGGCGGGCGGCGGCCGCGGCGCGGCGATCGGCGCCGTGATCGGCGCCACCACCGGCGCCGTCATCGCCTCGCAGGGCCAGCGCCGCGGCGACTACTGGTATTACGACAACGGTTGCTACGTGCAGCAGCCCGACGGCAGCTATGTCGTAGTGGCGCCGCGCTATTGCGCCGTCGCCGAAGCGGCGCCGCCGCCCCCGCCGCCGGACGCAGTGGCCTGGTGCGCGCGGCGCTACCGCTCCTACGATCCGGCAAGCGGCACCTTCCTCGGCCTCGACGGCTACCGCCACCCCTGCCCGTAGCCGCGGCGCTTCACGCGCGCTGGCGGTCGTTGTCGATCGGCAGCACCTGGCCGGAGATCGACTTCGCCGCCGGCGACGCCAGGAACACGGCGAGCTGGGCGATGTCTTTCGGATCGATGAAGCCGTCGATCGACTGCGCGGCAAAGGCTTCGCTCTTCACCTCCGCCATGCTGCGCCCGGACAATTGCGCGCGGCCGGCGAACACGCGCTGGATGCGGTCGCCTTCGACCGCGCCCGGCGCAATGGCGTTGGCGCGGACGCCGTGACTGCCGAGCTCCATCGCCAGCGTCTTGGTGAAGCCGATCACCGCCCACTTGGTGGCGGCGTAGGGCGAGCGGTTGGCAAAGCCGTAGCGCCCGGCAATCGAGGACATGTTGATGATGACGCCGGCCTTCGATTCTTTCAGCGCGGGGATGGCGAGGCGCGTGACGTCGAACATGCCGGTGAGGTTGATGGCGACCACCTTGTCCCAGTCGTCCGGCGGGTATTGCTCGACCGGCAGCGTCAGCCCCGCGACGCCGGCATTGTTGATGAGCACGTCAAGCCCGCCGAGCGCGGCAATCGCCTCCGGCACCATGCGCTCGATCTCGGCGCGCCTCGCCATGTCGCAGCGGCGCGCGACGAGCCCCGGAATTTCCTTCGCCAGCGCCGCCAGCGCGGCCTCGTCGATGTCGCAGATGTAGATCCTGGCGCCCTGCGCGGCGAAGGCGCGGGCGAATTCCCGCCCGATGCCGGCCGCGCCGGCGGTAATCAGGACGCGCTGCGGCATTTATCTCCCCCTTGTTGCTGCTTTTTTGCTGGACCCCGGCGTGGCTCAGTTTTACCACGAAACAGGCCGCCAGCTTGCGGAAAGCGCTTGCGCCCGTTCGCTGCCAAAGACCATCAATGCCACGGAAACTGTCTGCTGTCCTTGCCATCGCCGCCGGCCTGATGCTGGCGGCCGCCGCGGCGCCGGCGGAAACCGTGCACAAAAAGCATCACGTGACCCACCACTGGCACGGCTACGGCTTCCTGCCCGGCTATCGCCCGCCCCCGGTGGTCGCGCGCGACCGCGCCGAACATTATTACGACCTGTACGGCCCGCGGTATTACGGCCCGGCCTGGCCGCGCTACTATCGCGGGCGCTGGAACGGCGGCGGCTTCGGCCCCTGCTACACGCAGACGCCGATCGGGCCGTTCTGGAACTGCGGCCAATAGCCGAACCAAACCACTGCACTTCGAAAGGGTCTCATGCGCAGCATCATCGGGTTCGCGCTGTCGAATTATTCGCTCAGTTTCCTCGTTCTCGGTTTCGTCGCCGCCGGCATCGCGCTGATGCGCCGGAATCGGTCATCGGTCGCCGAAACCATGTTCGCCTATTACCTGCTGTGCGCGATCGGCTTTTCCTTTCTCTACAATTTCGTCATGCACGTCTTTTATCAGGAGACGGCGTCGAAATTCATCGGCTGGGCCCCGAGCCCGTTCGAAACCGAAGTCGGCACGGCGAGTCTGGGCTTTGCGCTGGTCGCCTTCCTCGCCTTCAAGGGCAGCTATGGCCTGCGCATCGGTGCGGTGGTCGGCCCGTCGGCGTTCCTGCTCGGCGCCGCCGTTGGCCACGTCTACCAGATGCTGACCGTGCACAATTTCGCCCCCGGCAATGCCGGCGTGGTGCTCTATACCGATATCGGCGTGCCGCTGATCGGCTTTGTGCTGCTGGCGCTGACGCGTCCTACTCTTCCTTCTCCGTCGTGAAATACAGCGGATAGCCTTGTCTCTTGCCGAGTTCGGTCGCCTCCTTGGCCTTGGTGTCGGCGACGTCCCTGGTATAGACGGCGATGACGCAGGCGCCCTTCTGGTGGGCGGTCATCATCACCCGGTAGGCCTGATCCTCGTTCATGCGGAACACGGCCTTGAGCACCTGCACGACGAATTCGCGCGGGGTGAAATCGTCGTTGAGCAGGATCACCTTCCACAGCGGCGGCTTTTCGACCTTGGTCTTGACCTTGGTGCGCGGCTTGACGAGGACCTTCTCGACCATAGCAACCCCTTGGGTAGCCCGGCTGGCTGCTTTCAATTAACCGATTTCGCCGACAGCGTGAATGAGCCGCGCGATCAATTCCTGCTGAGCCGGATTGATCTTGGCCCGCGCCTCCTCGACCGTGAACCATTGCGCGCGGTCGACCTCCGGAAAGCGCGCCTTGCGCCCGCTGCGCGGCGGCCACTCGATCTCGATTGTGTTCGACGACACCGCCGCTACGTCGAAGTCGCCTTGCAGCGCAAACCCGGTCACGCGCTTGCCCGCCTTCTGCCTGATCTCGCCCAGCGGCGTCGCCTCGCCCCTGGGTTCCTCGCCCAATTCTTCGGCGAATTCGCGCCGCGCCGCCGCGAGCGCATCCTCGCCCTCTTCATATTCGCCCTTGGGGATCGACCAGGCGCCCGCGTCTTTGTTGATCCAATAGGGCCCACCCGGATGCACCAGCAACAGGCGCAAGCCGCCATCGCGCTTCCACATCAAGATGCCGGCGCTGCGCTTGGGCATGTCGTCCGTCTCCGCGGCGCGGGTGAAGGTTTCACCGCACCCTGCATTCGTCAAAATTGTTTCAAATCGCAGGAGCGGCCTACTCACCTACCGGTTCCGTCATATTGCAGTGCAGGACAGCGAGTCGCGCAAAATTTTTTTGCGACACATTTGCGTCAAACTTACGCGCGTCCTCACCGAATTTTTTGTCCTTAAGTCAGCGTCGCTGCTTCAGCGAACCGGGCGCACGCGCTATGAGCTTCGCGGAGGCAAGGGAGGCTAATAAAAACCGGAGGAAATTCGCGATGGATGTGCGAACCAGCGGCTCCCGGAAAATTCCGCCGCGCCCTATTGTCGAATGCGCGCAATGCGGCGAGCGGCTCTTCGTTCCGGAATGGTCCGAATTCGTCGATGAACGCCGTCTGCGCCATCTGTGGATGTGCGAGGACTGCGGCTACGAATTCGAGACGATGGTGCGTTTCCGCGACGCGGCTTGAATCTTGCGCCTGCTCAGACGAATTTCGGAATCGGCCCGCGCTGCGGCGTGGCGTGGCCGAGCTCGACGAACTCCTCGTCGATATAGCACCAGCCCCAGCCCTCCGGCGGATCGTAGCCCTCGATGATCGGATGACCGGTGGCGCGGAAATGCCTGGACGCGTGGCGGTTCGGTGAATCGTCGCAGCAGCCGACATGCCCGCAGGTGCGGCATAGCCGCAGATGCACCCACGGACTTCCGATCTTGAGGCATTCCTCGCAGCCGAGCGCGCTCGGCGTCACGTCACGGACGGTATTACGGTGGGGACAGGGGCGCGGCATCACCCGGCCCGCTCAGCTCTTGCGCCGGATCAGCGCGTCGACGCTCCACGGGCCCGGGCCGGCGAAAGCGAGGTAAAGGAAGATGAAGCAATAAAGAACCGCGCCATCGCCGTGGTTGAGCAGCGGGAAAAAGCTGTGCAGCGCGTGGCTCATGAAGTAGGCGAACGCCATCTCGCCCGACACGATGAAAGCGGCAAAGCGCGAGAACAGACCGATCGTCAGCAGCGCGCCGCCGGCAAACTCGATGACGCCGGAAAACCAGTGCAGGCTGAAATCGAACGGCAGCGCGGGGCCCTGCGGAAAGCCGAAGATCTTCGCCAGGCCGTGCTCGAAGAACAGCAGGGCGACGACGATGCGGACGATGGACAGCACATAGGGCGCGTAACGGGCGGTATCGATCAAGGCGGCACGCGCGGCGGACCGCATGCCATGCTGCTCAGGCTGGCGGAGCTGCAATTTCTGCTTCCTGTTCTGCCCCCCCTGCCGCGCTATAGCGAACGGCGGGCAAACGCGCACTTCACAATTATCTGAAGCGAAATCATGGCGATGCGGGATATAATTCTCATGCAATGCTGGACCGCAGGCAAATTCTCGCGCTCGGCGCCTTGGCCGTGCCAGCGCTTTACCCGCGCTGGGCGCGGGCAACCGCCATGAGCAGCCGCGTCACCGCTTATGCTTTCACTTTCAAAGGCTTGGACGGCGGGGAAATCCTGCTCTCGGCCTATACCGGACATCCCATCCTGATCGTGAACACCGCTTCGCTGTGCGGCTACACGCCGCAATATGCCGGCCTGCAGGCGTTGTGGACGCGCTATCACGATCGCGGCCTGATGATTATCGGCGCTCCCTCCAATGACTTCGGCAGCCAGGAACCGGGCGGCGCCAGCGACATCCACGCGACCGCGCAAGGGGAGTATCATGTCACCTTCCCGCTCACCGAAAAGATTGCCGTGAAAGGCGCCGACGCCCATCCGTTCTACAAATGGGCGGCGCAGGAAGCGCCGTTCGAGGCGCCACGCTGGAATTTCCACAAATACCTGATCAGCCGCGACGGCCATCTGAAGGCGGCCTTTACCTCGGCGGTTGAACCGACCGATCCGAAAGTCATCGCCGCGATCGAAACCGAGCTCGCCGGCGACTAGGGCGCAGCGAAATTTGTTGCCGCCGGGACACGCGCGCCGTGCCTTGTCATAAAAGCGATAGACATTGCATTGACGAATCAGCGCGCCGGTGTCGCAGTGCGACTGACCTTTTCACATGCGGCTGGCGGAATCGATAGGCCGGCTGCAAGCCGAGGTTCCTCCCGCGTGGCGTTCAGACTTGGGCGGCCTGCTCGGCCGCCCATTTTCATTGATATTGCTGGATTAATTCGGCCCACGGTAACTTGCGAGCGCTGTCATCATCAGGCGATGCTCGACGTCCGCCCCTACGGCGATGAGGTTGCGCGCCGTGATAGACTGCCTAAGCAGGCTACCCGTCAGGAGGGGTTGCGCGTGCAAGGATTGCGCAAATCAGAGACAGCTTCGTTCGCCATGGTGTGGACGGGGAACGTTATTGTCTGGGGCGCGATCCTTTTCATGTTGTTTCGCGCTATCGCCGGTATTTGAGGCGATAAGCAACCGGCATTTCATTGCCGACATGCGTCGGCGATGCTTCGCAGGCAACGGTGTCTCGCTTTTGCACGGCATCGGTCGTCATCGCTTCAGAACCGCTTGATGTGCTTTGCGCGAACGGAACAGGCAACCCGGAGGGGTAGATGCGCGCAATGCCGGCGATGGCGGACGGCAGGGGCCGTCAGGCGGCGTCAAAGCGGGTGCGCGCGGAGATGTAGCGCCGGGCGGCGCCGGCCACTTTTTCTTCGGCGACCTGCGTCGGCAGCGGATCGAGCGACTCGACCAGTTGCAGGAAGGCGCTGCCCGGCAGCGGCGGCGCGAAGACGTAGCCCTGCGCCGAGCGGATCCCGAGCTCGCGCAGATGCATGACCTGCTCGAAATTTTCCACGCCTTCGGCGACCACGTCCATGCGCATGTTGTGCGCGAGATCGACCAGCGTCTCGACGATGGTGGTCGAATTGCGGTCGGTGCCGATGGCGTCGACGAACATCTTGTCGATCTTGATGATGTCGACGCCGAGTTTGAGCATGTAAGACAACCCGCTGTGGCCGGTGCCGACGTCGTCGATGGCGATGCGCACGCCGAGCCCCTGCAGCGCCGCGATGATCCGCCGCGTCTCGGTGAGGTTTTCGACCTGGTCGCGCTCGGTCACTTCCAGCACGACCTGCGACAGATGGATCGACGAGGCGGAAAAGATATTGCGCACGTCCTTGACGATGATCTCGTCGGCAAACAGCTTGCCGGCGAAATTGAACGAGATCTTCAGCCCCGGACGGCGGCCGATGGCCGGGCCGGCCTCGGCGCAGACGCGCCGCATCAGATCCCGCGTCATGTCGAGTATAAGCCCGCTCGATTCCGCGAGCGGTATGAAGGAAGCCGGCGGCACCAGCGTGCCGTCGGACTTGCGCCAGCGCACCAGCACCTCGGCGCCGCGCAACTGGCCGGAGCGGATATCGACGATCGGCTGGTAATAGGGCACGAACTCGCCGGCATCGAGCGCGCGCTCGAGTTCGGCCACTGGATTGCTGGTGTTGCGGCGGCGCGGCATGACCAGGGCAAAGCCGATCAGCAAAAGCGCGATGACGCAGGTCACGAACATGCCGAGCCGCTGCAGGTCGGCCTGCTCGGAGAGTACCTGCTCGCGCGGCAGGGAGACCCTGGCGTTGAGGCCGTATTTCTCCGAACGCAGCCGGGCGCTGAAGCTGTCGGGCCTGGACTCGGCGCCTGCTTCGGCGATCGTGACGCCGCCGGGCGTGACCATGTTGGCATAGGCGCTGAACAGCCCGCCATTGGCGGACACCATCGGCAGGAACAGCGTGGCCGGCACCAGCGCGGCAATGCTGTTGCCCCCGGTGCTGGTCTGCCGGCGCAGCCGCACCATGTTCTCGCTGTTGCCAAGCTGGATGACATCGAGCGTATACCCATTGGCGCCGGTGAGAGGCTCCGACGACAGCAGTTTGCGCTCGCGCGGCGGCAGATCGGAATCGGTGCACAGCACCTTGCCGTCGGCCCCGAGCACCGCAACTTCCTTGATCGGCGCCGTCGTGAACGCGGCCTGCCGCATCAAGGTAATGTCGTCCTGGCGGCACGAGTCGACGCCGACCTCGGCGAGAGCGTTGAGCGAATGCACGACCTGCCCGACGCGGAACTCAGCCAGAGAAACGGCGCGCTTGGCCGCGGCGTCGGCCTCGTCCTGGCCCTGGCGCTCGATCAGGCCGCCGAGCCAGACGTCGAAGGCGATCAACGGCGCGCCGGCGAGAAATACGCCAGCGGCAATTGCCAATAAATTTTTGCGCGAAACCGCGCGCAAGCCCCTGCCCATTCCCGTTGCGACCGTCCGCCCTGCACTGGTATCCCGCTCTAGCAAGCCATGCCGCCGTAAAGGGTGGCTTAAGCTTAAGAGGCCGTAAGGGCGATAAGCGGCCAAAACGACGCCGGGCGCGCCGATATGGTTACGGGCGGGTAAACAAAAGCGTCGCAGGTCCTATGTTATCGTGACAGGCTGCGGCATTTCGGAGCTGTCGCGGGGTAACGAGGCGAGACAGAAGGAGTTGGCCATGAGTTTTTTTCCCGGCAAGGACCCCGAAGCGGGCGATGCCTATTCCTGCGACGCCATTGCCCATGTGGTGGTGCCGCGCACGGTCGATCTCGGCGACGGCTTTAGCGTGCGCCGAGCCCTGCCCTCGGCGCGCTCGCGCATGGTCGGCCCGTTCGTTTTCTTCGACCATTTCGGCCCGGCGGAATTTCGCGCCGGCAACGGCCTCGACGTGCGGCCGCATCCGCATATCGGGCTCGCCACCGTCAGCTATCTGTTCGACGGCGAGATCATGCATCGCGACAGTCTGGGCACGGCGGTGGCGATCCGCCCCGGCGAGGTGAACTGGATGACCGCCGGGCGCGGCATCGTGCATTCGGAACGCACCGGCGCGGAAAAGCGCGCCGCCGGTGGGCCGATCCACGGATTGCAGATGTGGGTCGCTCTGCCGGCGGCGAAGGAAGAGATGGACGCAGGCTTTGCCCATCACGACGTTGCCGAATTCCCGGTGGTCGCCGAGAACGGCAAAACTGTGCGCGTGGTGGTCGGCTCGCTCTACGGCGCGGCATCGCCGGTGCCGGTGGTGCATGAGACGATCTTCGGCGACGTGCATCTCAAAGCCGGCTCGACGCTGCCGCTCAATGCCGACCACGAGGAGCGGGCGATTTACGTGATTGACGGCACGATCGAGATTTCCGGCGACAAGTTCGAGGCCGGCCGGCTGCTGGTGTTCAAGCCCCGCGACAGGATCACCGTCGCAGCGGCAACCGACGCGCATTTCGTGCTTCTCGGCGGCGCGCCGATGGATGGTCCGCGGCATATCTGGTGGAATTTCGTGTCGTCGCGCAAGGAGCGCATCGAGCAGGCCAAGGCCGACTGGAAGGCCGGGCATTTCCAGAAGGTGCCGGGCGACGAGATCGAGTTCATCCCGCTGCCGGAGAAGTGAGGCGCTCTTGCGCGTCATCCCCGCGAAGGCGGGGATCCAATTTTTACTTCTTCGGCAAATCCAGCCGGATATGCAGTTCCTTGAGCTGCTTCGCCGTCGCCTCCGAGGGCGCGCCCATCATCAGGTCTTCGGCGCGCTGGTTCATCGGGAACAGCACGACCTCGCGCAGGTTCTCCTCGCCGGCGAGCAGCATGACGATGCGGTCGATGCCGGGGGCGATGCCGCCGTGCGGCGGCGCGCCGAGCGAGAGCGCGTGCAGCATGCCGCCGAATTTCGCCTCCAGCACGTCCTCGCCGTAACCGGCGATGGCGAAGGCCTTTTTCATCACTTCGGGGCGGTGATTTCTGATCGCACCGGATGACAACTCCACGCCATTGCAGACGATGTCGTATTGGATCGCCTTGATCGACAGCAGCTTCTCGGTGTCCTTCGCATCGAGCGCGAGGAAATCCTCGACGCTCATGTCCGGCATCGAAAATGGATTGTGCGAGAAGTCGATTTTCTTCTCTTCTTCGTTCCATTCATACATGGGGAAGTCGACAATCCAGCAGAAGTCGAAGCGGTCCTTGGCGACGAGGCCGAGTTCCTCGCCAACTTTGGCGCGCGCGAGCCCGGCGAACTTGACGAAATCCTTCGGCTTGCCGGCGACGAAGAAACAGGCATCGCCCGCCTTTAACTTCAGTTGCGCACGAATCGTTTCAGTTCTTTCGGATCCAATGTTATTTGCGATTGGTCCCTTCCCAACTGCGCGCTCGGGGTCCAACTGTTGGTACGACACTCTGCGCTGTTCGTGCCCGCTTGTCGCGTCTACTTCGGTTCCCTTAACCGTCTCAACGTATCTGTCGAAGATGATGTAGCCGAGGCCGGGCTGGCCCTCGCCCTGCGCCCACGAATTCATACGATCGCAGAAAGCCCGTGATCCACCTTTCGGCGCCGGAATCGCCCAGACTTGGGACTTAGGATCTTCCAAGATCCGTGCAAAAATCTTGAAGCCGGAGCCGCGGAACGCTTCGCTCACGTCCTGCATGACGATCGGATTGCGCAGGTCCGGCTTGTCGGTGCCGTATTTGCGCAGCGCGTCAGCGTAGGGAATGAGCGGGAACTTCGGCGTCACGCTTTTCCCCTTGCCGAACCCCTCGAACACGCCGCGGATCACCGGCTCGACGGCATCGAACACGTCCTGCTGGGTGACGAAGCTCATCTCCAGATCGAGCTGGTAGAATTCTCCAGGAGAACGATCGGCGCGCGCATCCTCGTCGCGGAAACACGGCGCGATCTGGAAATAGCGGTCGAAGCCCGCAATCATGATCAACTGCTTGAACTGCTGCGGCGCCTGCGGCAGCGCGTAGAATTTTCCCGGATGGATGCGCGAGGGCACCAGATAGTCGCGCGCGCCTTCCGGCGACGACGCAGTCAGGATCGGCGTCTGGAACTCGAAGAAGCCCGATTCCTTCATGCGCCGGCGGATCGAATCGATCACCTGTCCGCGCAGCATGATGTTGTTGTGCAGATGCTCGCGGCGCAGATCGAGGAAGCGGTATTTGAGCCGCGTCTCCTCCGGATAGTCCTGCTCGCCGAATACCGGCATCGGCAAATCGGCGGCCGGACCGAGCACCTCGATCTCGTCGCTATAGACCTCGACCAGTCCGGTCGGCAGTTCGGGATTCTCGGTGCCCGCGGGGCGTAAGCGCACCTTGCCCTCGATGCGCACCACCCATTCCGAGCGCAGCTTTTCCGCGAGCTTGAACGCCGGACTGTCGGGGTCGGCGACGACCTGCGTCAACCCATAATGGTCGCGCAGGTCGATGAAGAGCACGCCGCCATGGTCGCGGATGCGGTGGCACCAGCCGGACAGCCGCACGGTCTTGCCAACGTCGCTGTCGCGCAGCGCGCCGCAGGTATGGGAACGATAGCGATGCATCAAGGCCTTATCCGGCAGACAATGAAATCTTGTCGGGTGAGGCGGGGAAAAACACACGCGGGCCGCGCTTTGTCAAGGCAAGCGCCTCGACAGAGCGCAGCGTAATCTGCACACTCCGCTCCCGCCTTGCCGGGTTGTGCCATGTCGAAAAACAAGCGTTCAAAAAAGGCCCTTCCGGCCAAGACCCAGATGACCACCGCCGAAGCGACCGTCGCGACCCTGATCGCGCACGGTCTCGATACCGTCTATGCCCTGCCCGGCGTGCACAACGACCATTTGTTCGACGCCTTGCAGCAGGCCGGCCCGCGCCTGCGCGTTATCCACACCCGCCACGAACAGGGCGCGGCCTATATGGCGCTGGGCGCGGCGCTTTCGACCGGCAAACCACAGGCTTATTCGGTGGTCCCGGGACCGGGCCTGCTCAATTCCGGCGCGGCGCTGCTCACCGCCTTCGGCATGAACGCGCCGGTGC
>Ga0335083_10006778_pt1 | contig 14214 bp, 14 predicted proteins | sample Lox_Sample_42_FD_206716 | JGI IMG/M metagenome (GOLD analysis project Ga0335083, IMG submission 206716) | Soil microbial communities from Loxahatchee National Wildlife Refuge, Florida, United States - Lox_Sample_4.2 | ecosystem: Environmental > Terrestrial > Soil > Wetlands | place: USA...
GGAAGGCAGGGAGGGCGCTGAACGCGTGAAACTGGCCCACCTCGCCGATCTCCACCTCGGTTTCCGCCAGTTCGACCGGCAGACACCGCGGGGGGGGAACCAGCGCGAGGCGGACGTGGCGCAGGCCTTTGCGCGCGCGGTGGACGATCTGCTGGAGCAGCGTCCCAATCTCGTGCTGGTGGCGGGCGACGTCTTCCACTCGGTGCGACCGACCAACCCGGCGATCCTGTTTCTCTTCCAGCAGCTGCAGCGCCTGCGGGTCGGGCTGCCGGACGTGCCGGTCGTGCTCGTCGCGGGCAACCACGATACTCCGCGGTCCGCGGATACGGGGACCATCCTCCGCCTGTATGAGGCGCTCGGCGTTCACGTCGTGAACGAAACCGCGCGCCGGCTCGTGTTCCCCTCGCTCGACTGCGCGGTCCTGGCCGTGCCGCACCAGGCATTGATCGCCCCCGAGCGCCCGGCGCTGCGACCGGAGCGGGGCGGCCCACGTTTCAACGTGCTGCTCGCCCACGGGGAGCTGCCGGAGCTGACCCCCATCGGCCAGGTGCCGCTCGAGTTCGGGGGCGCCCCGCTCTCCCGCGAGGAGCTCGGGATCGCCCACTGGGATTATGTCGCCCTGGGCCATTTCCACGTCGCCAACGAGGTCGCGCCCAACTGCTGGTACGCGGGATCGTTGGAGTACGTCAGCGTCAATATCTGGGGTGACCTGCGGGAGCAATCGGATCGAGCCGGGAAGCGGGAGGGGAAAGGCTACCTGTTGGTGGACCTCCCCGGCGCCAAGGTCACCTTCCGTCCGGTGGCTCCGGCGCGGCGCTTTCTCGATCTCCCCCCGGTGCACGGCTCCGGTCTCACGGCCAAAGAGGTCATGGCCCAGATCGAGCAGCGGGTCGGAGCGGCCAAGCCGTCGATCGACGACCAGGTGGTGCGGCTGGTGGTGTACGACGTCTCCCGCGGTACGGCGGCGGATCTCGACCACGCCGCGATCCGCGCCTTCAAGGCGCGGGCCTTGAACTTCCAGCTGGACATCCGGCGGCCTGAATCGCGGCGGGTGACGGGGGTCGGGGCTCCCGGAAGCCGGCTGACGCTCCCCGAGACCGTGCGGGGATTCCTGGCGCACCGCCCCCTGGACGCCGATCTGGACCGCGACGAGTTCGTCCGGTTGGGCGTTCACTACGTGGAGCAGGTCAGCCGGGAGGACCACGGCTGATGCAGCTCCACCGGATCCGCCTCGTGAACTTCCGCCAGCACGCCGACACCGATCTGGCGTTCGGCCCGGGCGTCACCGGAATCATCGGGCCGAACGGTTCCGGAAAGACCACGCTGCTCGAGGCGATGGCGTGGGCGATTTACGGCGTGCAAGCGGCCCGGGGCGACAAGGACTCGGTCCGGAACCTGAGGGCCAAGGCGCGTTCATCCGTACGCGTGGAGGTGGAGTTCGGTCTCGGGAAGCACGAATTCCGGGTCGTGCGCGGCCTGCATCAGGCGGAGCTGTACCAGGACGGCCATGTCGTCGCCAATGCCAACCGCGAGGTCACCGACCGGCTGCAGCGCGCGCTCGGGATGACCCATGACGAGTTCTTCAACACCTACTTCACGGCGCAGAAAGAGCTGGCCGTGATGGCCTCACTCGGGAAGACCGAACGAGCGGCGTTTCTCGCGCGCATGCTGGGATATGAGAAGCTCGACTTCGCGCAGGTGGCGGTGCGCGAGACGCGCAACGCGGCCGCCGCCGAGCTGCGTGGGCTCGAGGCCGGATTGCCCGACCGTGCGGTGCTCGCAGAGGAGCGATCCCAGGCGCAGCGGCGTCTCGAGGGGGCCCGGACGACGGCGACGGAGGCCAATCGAAAGCGTGCCGCCGCCCTTGAGGCCCTCGAACGGGAGACGCCCAAGTGGAAGGCCTGGGAGGAGCGCCGCGATCGCAGCCGCTCTCTCGAAGCGGACCGCGCCATGGCGGCGCTTGCCGTCCAGACCGCGGTGCAGGAGATCGAGCGGATCAACAAGGCGCTGGCTGATGCGCTGCGAGCCAAGAGCCAACTCGCCGAGCTGGCCGATCCCCTCGCCCCCGTGGGTCAGCTGAAGGAGGAGCTCGGTCGCCTGGAAGAGCTGCAGCGGCATGAAGCGGCCCGCCGGGCGGAACAGGCTCAGCTGACGGAGCTGGCGCGAGCGCAGGCGGAGCTTGAGGCCCGGTTGCAGGAGCTTGCCTCCGCCGACGCCACCCTTGCCCGAGTGGAGCGGGAGGCGGCGACCGTGCAATCCCGCGTGCGGGTCGTGGAACAGGCGATCGAGGAGGAGCGGACCGCGTGGGTCCGCGACCGCCAGGATGCGGAGACGAAACGGCTGCAGCTGCGCGAGCAGTACAAGGAGGTCAAGGAGCAACGCGACCTGATCGCTGGACTCGGACCGGAGGGGGTCTGTCCCACCTGCAAGCGGCCACTCGGGAGCGAGCATGCGACGGTGGTGGAGGTGCTCGATCGCCAGCTCGAAGACATCACCATCAACGGGCAGTTCTTCAAGCAGCGGGTGGAGCAGCTCGAAACGGAGCCGGCGAGCCTCCGGGCGGCCGAAGCGGAGCGCGACCGGGCGCTCGAGGCGGAGCGGGCGGTGAATGCGCAGCTGGGCGCGCTCAAGGAACAGCTGCAGGAGCGGGGGCGCGCCCAGGAGTTTCAGACAGCCGGCGCGGCGCGGGCCGCGGAGATTTCGGCCCGCCTGGCGGCGCGCCCCACGGGCTACGATCGCGAGCGCCATGAGGTCGTGCGGGCGGAATTGACGCGGCTCGAGCCGCTGGCGTTGGAGGCGGCGGTGCTCGACGCCAAGGCCAAGACCGCGGAGAGCCTGGTGCAGGAGGCGGAGCAGGCCGAGGCCGCCCTCACCCGGCAGGAGCGCCGGGCCACCGAGCTGGCGGACGCCATCGCCGCTCAGGGGTTCTCGGAGGCGCAGTTTGCCAGGGCCAAGGAGCGCTACGAGCGCCTCACGGGGGCGCTGCGGGAGAGTGAGCTGGAGGTGCTCGAAGCGCGCGGGGCGCTGATGCGGGCCGAGGAAGTCATCACCGAAGTCGACCGGCGACTGGTCGAGCGCGAGGCGCGGGAGCGCGAGATCGCCGAGCGCAAGGTGCGTCTGCGGTTGCACAACGAGCTGGACCGGGCCTTCTCCGATCTCCGGGCCGAGCTGAATGCCGCGATGCGTCCCGAGATCGCCGAGCTCGCCTCCTCCTTCCTGGCCGACCTGACCGATGGGCGGTACGATGCGATGGACTTGAGCGAGGACTACCGGGTCACCATCCTGGACGACGGGATCCCCAAGACGGTGATTTCCGGCGGGGAGGAGGATCTTGCGAACCTCGTCCTGCGGCTCGCCATTTCCCAGATGATCGCCGAGCGGGCGGGTCAGCCGCTGTCCCTGCTGGTGCTGGACGAGATCTTCGGCTCGCTCGACGAATCGCGGCGGCAGCACGTCCTGGGGCTGTTGCGGCGCCTGGGGGATCGCTTCCCCCAGGTCATTCTCATCACGCACATTGACCAGGTGCGGGAAGGATTGGATCGTGTGATCCGGGTCGAGTACGATGTCACCTCCGGCAGCAGCGTGGTGCGGGACGATACGGCCACACTCGCCGCGGGAGGAGGAGGGGGGCTCGATGCGGGCGTGGCTGCCTGAGCGGACGGTGACCGGGCCGATTCCCGTGACGGTGCAGGACGTGCGGGAGCTGAACCACCTCTTCGCCGAGTCGTTCACCGACCGGTATCGCCGCGACGGCCTCGTCGGGGTCCGCGTCCCGGAGCTGAATCCCAAAGTCTGGGAGTACGCCCTGCTCGACGCCGGACACGGCGCGATGCTGTGGCGCGATGAAGCCGGCGCCATCGCCGCTTTCAACGTCGCGCACCGCTGCGGGTCCGAAGGCTGGATGGGGCCGCTCGCCGTCCGCATCGACCGCCAGGGGACCGGGCTCGGCAAGACGATCGTGCGCACCGCGGTCGATTGGCTGATCGACCAGGGCGCGACGACCGTCGGACTCGAGACCATGCCGCGGACCGTGGAGAACATCGGCTTCTACGCCCGGCTCGGGTTCGTCCCCGGGCATCTCACCGTGACCATGAGCCAGGACATCGCGGTCCGCCGGAGAGGGCAGCCGGTACCGGCGTTGTTGTCAACGCAGGCGGCCGCCGACCAGGAGCGCTCCGTCGCCGCCGTGCGCGGGCTGGTTTCGACGCTCGGGCCGGGCTGCGACTTCACGCGGGAGATCCTCCTTACCGCGGAGGTGGGACTCGGCGACACCGTCCTCGTCAGCGACGGGGGCGAGCTCACCGCGATGGTGCTGTGGCACACCGCGTCGCTCGCGGCGGATCGCGGCTCCGATGAGCTTCGGGTGCTGAAGCTCGCCGCCCGTGACGCCTCGGCCTTCGAGGCCGCCGTCACCGCGGTGGAGCGTTCGGCCGCGTCGCTTGGGCTGCGACGCGTCGCGGTGCGGTGCCAGACCGGGTACCCTGGCGCCTTCCGCGCGCTCGTGGCCCGCGGCTATCAGGTGCGCTGGACGGACCTGCGCATGAGTCTCGACGGGTATCCCGAGCGGCTGGCGGCCCGTGGGGTGCTGTTCTCGAATTGGGAGATATGATCGCCGGCCTGCTCATCTTCGCCGCGACCTACCTGCTGATCGCGGTGCAGCGTCTCCCCTTCATTCATCTCAATCGCCCGGCCGCGAGCCTCCTCGGGGCCGTCGCCATGGTCGCCTGCGGCGTGCTGACCATTCCGCAGGCATACGCGGCGATCGATCTCGACGTGATCGTATTCCTCCTCGGGCTGATGCTGATCGTCGGGTACCTCGAGGTGGGGAAGTTCTTCGAGTGGGGGGCGGAGTGGGTGCTGCGACGCGCGCGCACCCCGGGGCGCCTGCTCTTCGGCGTCGTCGTGGGTGGCGGCCTGTTGTCGGCGTTATTCGTGAACGACACCGTCTGTCTGGTCGTGACCCCGGTGCTGCTCGCGGCCCTCGGTCCCCTGCGCGTCCGCCCCATCCCGTATCTCCTGGGCTTGGCGATGGGCGCGAACGTCGGCTCCGTCCTGTCGGTCACCGGCAACCCACAGAACATGCTGGTCGGCATCTGGAGCCAGACGACCTTCGGGGCGTTCGCCTGGCGCATGCTGCCCGTGGCCGTGGGCGGGCTGGCGATAACCTACGGATGGCTGCGCTGGACGTTCCGCACGGAGCTGCGCGAGCCGTTCCTAGAGTCCCCGGCACCGGTCCCGGTGAGTCTGGATCGACCCCTCGTGGCGAAGGGGATCCTGCTGTTCGGCGCCGCGGTCGCCGGGTGGCTCGCCGGCGGCTCGCTCCCCGGCGTCGCGATCACGGCGGGAGCGGTAATGGTGCTCATCGCCGGTCGGGATCCGGCGTATGCGATCGAGCGGGTGGACTGGGACCTGTTGCTGTTCTTCGCGTCGTTGTTCGTGGTCATGCGCGGCTTCGAACAGACCGGCGCGGTGGCGTGGATCGACCGCCACGCCCTCCAGCTGGCCCAGCAGCAGTCGCCGCTCGGCACCGCGGCGGTGGTGAGCGGGGTGATGGTGACGCTGTCGAACCTGATTTCCAACGTGCCGGCCGTCATCTTGTGGCGGAACACGGTGCCGCACCTGCCCGATCCTGGCCTGATGTGGCGGGTCGTCGCGATGAGCGCGACCTTCGCCGGGAATCTCGTGCTGATCGGCTCGGTGGCGAACCTGATTGTCGTGGAAAAAGCGGCACACCGAGGGGTGCGGATCGGGTTTTGGACCTATGCCCGCGTGGGGATACCCCTGACGCTCCTGACCACGCTGTGGGGAATCGGAGTACTGACTCTCTCTTAGGCGCTGGGCGAGCGCGGCTCACGGGCGGGCCGCGGTTCGAGCGATTGGTCGGTAGAGCCGGTGACGTAGATCGTCGGCGAGAGGCCTAGCACCTCGAAGCCATGTCGGGTGCCAGGGGCCAGGTCGAGGCGATCACCCGGGCCGAGCTCGAATGCCTCCCCGCCGACGGTGATGCGCACGAATCCCGACAACACCCACCGCACTTCCGGAAACGGGTGCGCATGCTCGTCGACATGGGTACCCGGGATATCCGACCACCACGCCGTCACCATCCCTTCCCGCTTCAACGCGCCGCGCAGCGTCGAGAGCTGCAGCGGGCCGAGGGTGGGGTCCCACCGCCTGACGGTCGTCATATTCAGGAACGTAGGAGGGGAGGGGGGGCGGCGCCAGCCATCGGGACTCGATCCGGGGTCAGGACAGGAACTTGGGAGCGCCCACGACGATGCGTCGCACCAGGAGGATGATGCCTCCGGCGTAGAGCAGGTGAATGAAGCCGGTCGGCACCTGATGCACGAGCAGGGCGATCCAGATGCCTAGCGACGCAATTGCGACCACGAGGGACAGATTCACGGGGGACCATCCTATCGGCGCGGTGACGGTGGTCACGGGACCGGTCGGCGAGCGCGATACCGTTCACGCCGGTCTATTGACGAATGCATTCTACTTTGACAAGTTGAGTTCGGGAACGGAGAGCTCAATTTTTGAGCCAACAGCTCGATCGTGGACCCAGATACTGTGACCAATGTCAGGCCCCTTTGCGGGGGAAGACAGACGCTACGGTGAGGGACCAACGCTTTACGCTCGGGCTTCAAAAATCCTCTTCGTTCCTTCTGTAACCGGTCGGCCGGATCGCGACAGCGACGCCGGCCGATCGTCGTTTACGCTCGCTCCGAGCGGATCGTTTCCCTGAGCCTCCGCCACACCAGGAAGCGTCGTCCTCCGATCGCGTACTCGAACGCCAAGATCACCATCCACAATCCGTAGGCCACCGCGACTTCCACGCGCCAGTGGGGCACCAGGAATTGGGCCAGCCACAGGACGAAGATGACCGCGGCGTCGATCGCGTCGAACTCCATGTTGGCGAGGAGCAGCATCGCGAGCGCGGTTTGGAGCAGGGTCAGCAGGATTTCGAGCCGCTGGGCGGCGTCGAAGTGGAACGCCGCGAACGTGCCGTAGTGGTGGTAATGGGAGTAACCATAGATGAGTGGGATCATCGCGGCGAGCACGGTCCACTGATTGATGTTGCTCGACACCAGATTCATCAGCGCCAGCGGTGCCTGAGTCACCCGGCGCGCCCAGTAGAACGCCGAAATCTTCTCGGGAAATTCCGACAGGAACGGCGCCACCCATTGCACCAGCACGAACTGACTGATGCCGAACGTTCCGGCAATCGCGAGCATCGACTCCAGAAACGGGTGGGCCGTGAGGTACAGCAGGCCCCCGCCGGCGGCGAACAGCCCCGCGATCGCCGCCGGCCGGCGCCACCCGCGTTGCCGATAGGCCCACTGGGAAACGATCGGCGCGTCCTCGACGTGCTCGCTCGCGTGCGGAGGGTTCTGGAACAGCACCCACACGTAAGCGCCGTAGAGGGCGATGAGGACGACCGCGTCGCCCCAGGCAAACGAGCCTTTGAGCAGAATGACGCCGAAGTACAGGAGCGGTGGGACCAGCCCCACGACTTCCACCGCGTGTTCGGCCTGCAGCTCGATCGCCGGGAAGCGTCGGCCGGCGCGGTGCCGGCCGAAATACGCGAACACGAAGTAGATCATCGGCCACCCGAGCCCGAGCAGGAGCCGGATCGCGCCGGTGAGGTTGGCGATGGCCAGATGCGCCCGCGCGGGGTCCTTCCCGGCGTCCCACGCGATCACGGCTTCCACGGCGAACTCGGGGAGCGTCTGCAGCCAGGCGAGGATGGCGAGCGCCAGCCCCTGAGACATCAGGAACTGGGCCGCTTCCGCGCCCCAGGCCACCAGGAACGCGGACAAGAGCATCGCGGGGAAGGTCCAGAGGGCCGAGACCGCCGAGGCTCCCCCCTCCACGACGACGGCGAGTAACTTTATCAGTCGCAAGGTGCCGCAAGTGTACTCTCGACCCGGAGCGCCTACAAGCCATGCCCCGCTGCGCGGTGACGCGACGGCTGCATTTCAACGCCGCTCACCGGCTCTCGAACCCGAGATTTACCGACGCGGAGAACGACCGCGTGTTCGGCGTCTGCAACAATCCGAACTATCACGGGCACAATTACAATCTGGACGTGACCGTCGAGGGGGAGATCGATCCGGCGACGGGGTATGTGATGGACATCAACGTCCTGAAGGAGCGGGTGGAGGCGGCGGTGGTGCGGCAGCTCGACCACAAGAACCTCAACCTCGACGTTCCCTGGTTCCGCGACCTCAACCCGACGGCGGAGAACATCGCGGTGGTGTGCTGGCGGATGCTCGTGCCGGCGGTGGCCCCCGCCCGCCTGAAACGGATCCGGCTCTGGGAGACGGAACGGAATTATGTCGACTACGACGGGAGTGACGATGGGACGTGATCAGATCCAATCGGCCAGCCTGCACAGCTTCCACGAGGCGCATGCCGAACCCTCCGCCCCCGCTTCGGCGGACGGCTCCTTCGAACGACTCGTCACCCAGATTCTCCTGCAGCTCGGGGAGGATCCCCAGCGGGACGGATTGCTCGAGACCCCCGCCCGGGTCGCGGCCTCGCTCAAGTGGTTGACGCGCGGCTACCACATGTCGGTCGAGGACGTGATCGGCAACGCCGTCTTCGAAGAGAAGCACGAGAACATGATTCTGGTGCGCGACATCGAGATCTATTCGATGTGCGAGCACCACATGCTGCCCTTCTTCGGACGAGCCCACGTGGCGTACCTGCCGGACGGCCGGATCGTCGGGCTGTCGAAGATTCCGCGAGTCGTCGAAGTTTTCGCCCGGCGGCTCCAGGTACAGGAGCGCCTGACCGATCAGGTGGCGGATGCCCTCTGCCGCGTGCTCCAGCCGCTCGGCGTCGGCGTGGTGATCGAGGCCTTCCACCTCTGCATGATGATGCGTGGCGTGGAGAAGCAGAACTCGAAGACCGTCACCTCCGCGTTGCGCGGCGCGTTCCGCGACGATGCCAAGACGCGCGACGAATTTCTCCGGCTCGTGCACGGCGGCTTGAGCCGGTCGTGAGCGGGGCGGCGGGCGCCGGGCCGCTCCCGCTGAGGGGGAGCATCGCGCTCGTCACGGGCGCCTCACGGGGGATCGGACTCGCGGTCTCCGATGAGCTGCGGGCGGCCGGAGCCCATGTGGTCCGACTGGCCAGGAGTCTGACCGACGGCTCAGGCGATCGTGAGACGACCTGGCGGTGCGACCTGGGACGCGCCGACGAGGTCGAGCGGGTGATCGCCAGGACGCTCGAACAGGTCGGCGTCCCCGACGTCGTCGTGAACAACGCTGGGGTGTTCTTCTCCAAGCCGTTGGCGGAAGTCAGTCCCGTCGAGTTCGCGGACCTGATCGCGGTGAACCTCACCGGTCCGTTCCTGGTGGCGCGGGCACTCGTTCCCCACCTGGTGCGCCGGGGCCACGGCCACCTCGTCACGATCGGGTCATCGAGCGATCACATTCCCTATACCGGATCCGCCGCCTACGCCGCCAGCAAGTACGGCGTGCGCGGCCTGCACGAGGTGATCGCGGCCGAAGTGGCCGCTTCAGGCGTGCGTACGACGCTCGTCTCGCCGGGCTCGGTGGACACCGATCTCTGGAACGCGATCGATCCCGACGCGAAGCCCGGATTCCGCAAGCGCAAGGACATGCTGCGGGCGGAGGATGTGGCGGAGGCGGTTTTGTTCGCGGTGACGCGGCCGCAGCGGGTGGACGTGACGGAGATCCGGCTCATGCCGAGCGCGGGGAGCTGACCAGTGCGAAGGGCGAAATGCGCAGTGCGAAGTGACCGTTCTGGCGTATCTTCCTCCGTCGAAGCGGCGGAGGCCAACCCCGATGCACATTGAGCTCACTGAGATGCTGCGCTGCCCGGAGCCGCACCGCGACGCGCTGCTGGTGCTCGCGACGAGCGAGATGAACGGTCGCATGGTCTGGCGCGGCGTGATCGGGTGCCCCGTCTGCGACCGGCAGTATGAGATCATCGACGGGATCGTGGACTTCACCGAAGTCGCCGGCGTCGAGCCCGGCCAGCGGACGGTACGCCGAACCCCGGCGCCGCCGTCCCCGGCCTCTCCCGACGCGCAGACCCTGCAGGCGCTGCTCGACCTGTCCGGACCTGGCGGGTTCGTCGTGCTGGTGGGCTCCGCGGCCCGCAACGCGGTCGGCCTCGCCGCGTTGATGGGGGGGGTGCACTTCGTCGGGATCAATGCCCCAGAGGACGTCGGCGAGCTTCCCGTGCTCAGTCTGCTGCAGACCGACCACGTCATTCCCCTGCGGGGGGCCATGGCTCGCGGCGTCGTCGTTGGTGCCGAAGTGGCGACTGAGGCGTGGATGGCGGAGGCGAGCCGGATCCTGCTGCGAGGCCGGCGTCTGGTCGTCGAGAGCGAGCGCGCCCGTCCCGCGGGCATGACCCAGCTCGCCGTGGCGGACGGCCTCTGGGTCGGAGAGAAGCGCTAGCTAGAACGCGGCGGTGGACGGGTGATGCGCCTCCGCGTCCACGTACGCCGCTTCGATCTGAGACTGGTAGCGCTTTTCCACCGCGCGCCGCTTCACCTTCAACGTCGGCGTCAACTCCCCGTTCTCGATCGTGAAGTCCTGTTCCAGGAGCACGACTTTCTTCGGGCTCTCGAAGCGCGCCAGGTCGCGCAGCATTCCCATGACTTCCATTTCCATCTTCGCCTTCACGTCGGGCAGCGCGAGCAGCTCGGCGCGCGTCGTGTACGGCAGGCGCCGCTCCCGCGCCCAGGGCTCCAGCTGCTCGTAGTTGGGGACGATCAGGAGAATGGGGAACTTGCGCTGATCGCCGAGCAGCACGGCGTTGCCCACGAACTTGTTGAGCTTGACCTTGTTCTCGATCGGCTGTGGGGCGACGTACTTCCCGCCGGCGGTCTTGATCAGGTCCTTCTTGCGATCGGTGATCCGGAGGAAGCCGTCCGCGTCGAGCTCCCCGATGTCACCGGTGTGGAACCAACCCTCGGCGTCGATCGACTCGCGCGTGGCGTCGGGTTTGCCGTAATAGCCCTGCATGACGTTGGGGCCCTTGGCGAGGATCTCGCCGTCCGCAGCGATCTTGAGTTGCACGCCTGGAACCACCGTCCCCACGGACCCGAGTTTGGGCCGGTCGAACGGATTGAGCGTCAAGACCGGCGAGGTTTCGGTGAGTCCGTAGCCCTCGATCACCGGCAGGCCGGCCGCGAAAAAGAACTTGGCGATCTCCGCCGACATCGGCGCGCTGCCGGTCACGAAGAACTTGATCCGGCCCCCCGTGCGCGCGCGCAGCTTGGAAAACACGAGCTTGTCGGCCACCACCCGCTGCAGCCGCAGCCCGGCGGGGACGGGGAGGCCGGCCAGCTGGTAGGTCGCCGCCGCTTCGCCGACCCGCTTCGCCCAGAAGAAGATCCGGCGCTTCAGGGGGCTGCCGGACAGCGCGCTCTCCAAGACCCGCGCGTACACCTTCTCGAGAATGCGGGGCACGGCGACGGCGATCGTCGGCCGAACCTCCTGCAAATTGGGCCCGATCTTGTCGATCGACTCCGCGTAGCTGATGACCACACCGGCCGCGAACAGGGTGTAATCGACCATCCGCTCGAAAATGTGCGACAGCGGCAGCATCGCGAGCGCTTCGTCGCCCTCGACCAGCGGGAAGACCTCGGTCGCCGACGCGACGTTGGAGCAGAGATTCCGGTGCGTCAGAATCACACCCTTGGGCTCGCCGGTCGTCCCGGAGGTGTAGATCAGCGTCGCCATCGCCTCCGGGGCCACGGCGAGGGCTTCTTCCCGCCACCGCGGGTACTTCGCCGCGGCCGCCGCCCCGCGGGCCTCGAGCTCGGCCAGGGTGGAGACGCCGTCCCGTCGGCCGCCGGGCTCGAACACGATCACGTGCTGCAGCGCGGGCAGCTGGGCCCGAACCTCGAACACCTTCGCCACTTGCTCGGGCGTAGAGCAGAACACCACGCACGCTCCCGAGTCCCGCAGGATGTATTCGGTTTGCTGGGCGGTGAGCGTGGGGTAGATCGGCACGTCCGCCGCCTGCGCGCACAGGCAGGCGTAGTCGGTGAGCGCCCATTCCGTGCGGGTCTCGGAGAGCAACGCGACGCGATCCCCAGGCCGCACTCCCAGGTCCCGGAGGCCGAGCGTGATCGCCTGCACGCGGCGCTCGATGTCGTGGTGGCTGATCCCCTGCCAGGTGCCGTTCGCCTTGGTCCGGCAGGCCGCCGGATGGGCGTCACCGAACCGCTTGATGCTGTCGAAAAAGAGATGGGTGAGGGTGGGGCTGTTCACGGCACGTAGACCACGACGAAACGGACGGAGTCCGGCGCGACCAACGATCCGTCGACATGATACGACCGGGCCAGCACGACCACGGAATCGGGCACGGAGCCTCCCTCGAAGCGCACCTGGAACACGGCGAGCCCGGAGCCGTCGGTTCGCAGGGTGTCCTTGGGTAGTAATGTGAACGTGCCGACCCCGGCGGGGAAGGTGGAGTCGCTGAGAATGATCCGTCGTGCGCTGAGACTGCGCGGACCCACGGCCGCGAACGCGCGCACGGTGAAGGAATCCGAAAGACTGTCTGAAGCCGACGCGCTGATCGTATCGACCTGGCTTCCCAGGGCGCCGAGCGAGTCCAATGGCGGCAGGATCGTGAGCGTGACGGGAGACGAGATGAGATTACCGACCCGGGCCTGAATCCGGCCGGTGGTGCCGCCGATCAGGCCGACGGTCTTTCCGGTGGCGCTGTCCACGACCTTGACGGTGGTGTCGATGCGCTGCCAGAAGGCGGTGGCGGTGACGGTGTCGCCGCCGGCACTCAGGGCTTTGGCGCTCGCTTGAATCGTATCGCACACTATGGGTTGGATCGTATCGCACGCCTCGACCAGGCCGCTGTCGGGAACGGAGGTCACGAGCGCCACGATGGCGCCGGTGTCGACGGTGACCGACTTGCACGCCGCAACGGCCGCGCAGCCCAGCGCCGCGAGGCGGGCGCCGCACCGAAGTGACGGAATCAGGGGGCTTCGGCGGATAGCGGGGGAGAGGGCTCGGCCGCCGGCGGCGCCGCCCCCAGGTCTTGCAATGCGCGGGTCGCGTGCTCGACCCACTTCTGAGCGTCCGGTCCCTTGGGGGGTTGGCCCAGAAACAGCTTGAGATGCTGGGCGGCGCCGTCGGGGTCGCCGCGCTTCAACAGCAAGAAGGCGAGGCCGTAGTGCGCGCCGGCGAGCGTCGTGTCGAGCTCGAGCGCCCGCCGATAGTGGCGGATCGCCTCATCCAGACGTCCGGTCTTGGTGAAGGCGATCGCCATGTTCTGGAGAATGCGCGCATCGTTGGGGTGATCGCGCAGGGCGAGCCGATACGAGGTCAGGGCGGCGTCGTAGTCACCCTGGCGCTCGAGGGCGAGCGCCTCGTTCAGGTAGTCGAGGCGCTGCGGGCCCAGCTCGCCGGATGACGAGCCGCCGAACAGGCGGCGCCAGAAACGCATGCGCCGAAAATAGCTTGCGGCCCGTCGCGTTCGCAATGTAGCTTCTGCCCGATGCCGCCCTCCCCGCAGTTCCCCGTTCCGCGAAAAACTCGGAACCCAGGCCGCCAGTCGCCGAGCGGCGTGCTCCAGGTCGACTGGCCGTTCTTCGGTGAGCTGTGCCGGGCGCTCGCGCTCAAGATCTTCCGCGAGTACGATCCCGATGTGGTCATCGGGATCGCCAAGGCCGGGGTCATTCCCGGGGCGGTGGTGGCATCCATTCTGCAACGCGACTTCGCGTCGATACAGATCACGCGCACCGAGGGCGGAGCCCGGCCCGTGGTCATTGCGGGACCGCCGCGGCTCCTGTCCGGGAAACGGGTGCTGATCGTCGATGAAACCTGCGACTCGGGCGACACGATGAAGCTCGCCCTCGCCGCGGTCCGCGAGCTCAAGCCCGCGGCGGTGAAGACCGCCGTATCGTTCCGCACCGGTCCCTACGCGACCGATTTTTACGCGCTCGAGACCGACAGCTTCATCATCCTTCCCTGGGATCGCGAGATCATCGTGGACGGCGAGATCGTCGTGCGACCGGACTACGCCGAGAAGCTCCGGGATGCCGGGCTTTGAAGGATCGGCTGCTCGCGGCGCTCCGAACCTCTCGCGCCGACTACACTGAAATCCGCGTCGAGCACACCTGGAGCTCCGCCGTAACCTTCCGCGGGGCCCGCCTCGAGTCCGCCACCGTTTCCGAGGATCGCGGCGGGTTTGTGCGGGCCTTGAACCGCG
>Ga0335083_10006779_pt1 | contig 14213 bp, 10 predicted proteins | sample Lox_Sample_42_FD_206716 | JGI IMG/M metagenome (GOLD analysis project Ga0335083, IMG submission 206716) | Soil microbial communities from Loxahatchee National Wildlife Refuge, Florida, United States - Lox_Sample_4.2 | ecosystem: Environmental > Terrestrial > Soil > Wetlands | place: USA...
ACATGATGTTCCACGGCACGGTGAAGTACACGCTGGACGCCTACAACGCGGCGATCAAGCAGATGGGCGCCGACTCGAACGCGTTCACGTCCGACGACCTGACCGTGTACCACATCCTGGCCGGCAAGGACGCGCTGCCCAAGATCGTCGAGCTGGAGAGCGACCGCTTCCAGCACCTGCAGTACGCGGAGCCCGACTTCCAGAAGGAAGCCCGCGCCGTGCTGGGCGAATACAACAAGAACGCGTCGAACCCGATCGAGAAGATGGTCGAGACCCTGTACGACCATGCGTTCACGACCCACACGTACAAGCACACGACCATGGGCTTCGTGAAGGACATCGAGAACATGCCGAACGAGATGGCGTACTCGCGACAGTTCTTCGATCGCTACTATCGCCCCGAGAACGTGGTGATCCTGGTGGTGGGCGACGCCGACGCGGAGAACGTGTTCAAGCTGGTCGAGGACGCCTACGGCGCCTGGAAGCCGGGCGCGCCGCACCCGCGAATCCCGGCCGAGCCGCCCCAGTCGAAGCCGCAGCGGGCCGAGCTCACCTGGCCGGGGCCGACGCTGCCGATGCTGATCGAGGGGTATCACACGCCCGCCTTCTCGACGACCAACGTCGACCTGCCGACCCTGGACGTGCTGGCGGAGCTGCTGTTCGCCGAGCGCGCGCCGCTGTACAAGAAGCTGGTCATCAAGGAGCAGAAGGTCGAGTCGCTGTCGGGCTCGGCCGACGCGCACGTCGATCCGAACCTGTTCACCGTGTTCGCCCGCCTCAAGAAGCCGGGCGACATGGGCTACGTCGAGCAGGCGATTCACGAGGAGATGGCCCGCATCGCGCGCGAGGGCGTGGACGACAAGACGCTGGCCGAGGTGCTGTCGCACGTGAAGTACGCCTTTGCCGGACAGCTCTCGACGGCCGACAAGACCGCCTACACGGCGTCGGCGTTCCTGGCGCTGACCGGGCACCTGGATTCGATCAACGCCTACTTCGCGCTCTACGATCACGTCACCAGCGCCGACGTGAAGCGCGTGGCGGCGACCTACTTCCAGCCGACCAACCGGACGGTCGTCACCCTGAAGGCCGGCAAATGAGGTCGCTCATGATTCTCTCGATGGTCCTGTTCGCCGCGCGCGCCGCGGCGGCCGCGCCCGCGCCGCAACCGGCGGCGAAGACGCCGGCCAGGGTCGCCGGCATCCGGACGGTCTTCATCCCGTCGCCCACCAGCCCGCTGTGCGCGATCCGCCTGGTGTTCCAGGTCGGCTCCGTCGACGATCCGGCGGGCAAAGCGGGGCTGGCCTATCTGACCGGGCAGATGATCGGGCGGGGCGGAAGCCAGGCTCGCACCTACGCCGAGCTCCTGGACGCGCTCTACCCGCTGGCGGCGGAGATCAGGGTCACCGGCGACAAGGAGACCATCGTCTTCGAGGGGACGGTCCACCGCGACAACCTGGCGAAGTTCGCCGACCTGCTGGCCGAGCAGGTGCTGTCGCCCCGCTTCGCGCCGGACGACTTCGCGCGCAACCGCGAGGACGCGTTCGACTACGTCACCAAGACGCTGCGCGGAAACGCCGACGAGGACCTGGGCAAGCAGGCGCTAGCGACGATCCTGTACAAGGACCACCCGTACGGGCAGCCCACGCAGGGGACGGCGGCCGGCCTGCAGGCCATCACGCTCGACGACGTGAAGACGTTCTACACGGGCCACTTCGCGCGCAACCGGCTGATCGTGGGGGTGGCCGGCGGCTACCCGCCGGGGTTCGCCGAGGCGTTCGCCAAGCGCTTCAGCGCGCTGCCGGCCAAGGCGCCGCCGCTGCCCAAGCTGCCGCCGCCGCCGGCCTATCGCGAGAACCAGCTGCTGGTCGTGCAGAAGGACGCGCGCGCCAACGCGATCTCGGTCGGCCACGTGATCGACGTGACCCGCAAGGACCCGGACTTCTACCCGCTGACGGTGGCGCGGTCGTACCTGGGCGAGCACCGGACGTTCAACGGGGTGCTGATGAACCGCCTGCGCGGCGCGCGCGGCCTGAACTACGGCACCTACGCCTACATCGAGAACTTCATCCAGGACGGCTGGTCGACCTTCCCGCAGCCCAACATCCCGCGGCGGCAGCAGCACTTCGAGATCTGGCTGCGCCCCGTCCCGCCCCAGAACAGCCTCTTCGCGCTGCGCGCGGCCCTGTTCGAGACCGACCGCCTGATCCGCGACGGCATCCCGCAGCTGGGCTTCGACGCCACCAAGAAGTTCCTGGCCAACTACGCCAACCTCTGGACCCAGGACGTGTCACGGCGCCTCGGCTACGCCATCGACGGCGTGATCACCGGCAAGGACCTGGTGAAAGAGCTGCAGGCGCGCCTGCCCAGGATGACCAAGGCCGACGTCGACAAGGCCGTGCGCAAGCACCTGAGCCTGACCGGCCTTTGCATCGCCATCGTCGCGGATCACGGGCAGGAGCTGGCCGACAAGCTGGCCAGCGACGCCCCGACGCCCATCACCTACGACACCGCCGGCACGCCCCCCGACATCCTGGCCGAGGACAAGATCATCGAGAAGTTCCCCGTCCCGGTGGCCAAGGACGCCATCAAGGTCGTGCCGGTCGACCAGATGTTCGCGAAGTAGCCTGGTGCTTCGCCACAGAAGCCGGTGAGGTTCTAGTTGCCCCAGGTGCAGGGGCCAATCGTGTAGGCGGGCGGGACGGCGATCGGGTCGTTCCAGGTGGCGCTGTCACCCGTGTCGACGGCGGTGAGCTCCACCAGACCCGTGGGCACGGTGACCATGGTGCAGACGGTCGCCTTCACGCAGATGATGTACGTCGATGGGTTGACGTCGATCTGGTAGCCGCCGCGGGTCGTTTGCCGGCTGACGACCAGCGAATCCTGCTGTCCGTTGATCTCGGTGTAGAAGTCGACCTGGACGTTCTCTTCGAGGGTTCCGCTCGCGTCGACGACCTCGCCGAACACGCCCTGCGTGATGGGCTTGCTCGGGCAGATCGTGCTGAGGTCCGGGGTGCAGCCAACAGCGCCCACGACGACCAGGGTGCCCAGAGCAATCCAGGTGGTTCTCACACCTCCTTCTACCTACCTGGAGACTCGAACGTCCAGGACGTTCTGGGGCTGGAGACCCCTCCCTGACCCTCCCCGCTCCGCGGGGAGGGGACCGGATTTCACGAGACGTGGGCTAGATCTCGCTGAGATCATTGACAAACGGTGAGGTCGTCGTTGCCGCTGGCGTAGTAGGGGCGGCCCGTCTGGTCGGCGAGCGCGGCGACCTGGCAGGTGGGGAGCAGCGCGTTACCGAACGCGGAGATCTCTCCGATGAGGTTGGTCAGGCTCGTGAGCATGGTGATGTCGTCGAGCTCCGGGTTGTTCTGAAGTTGGATTGACTCGACGGACACCAGGTTCTCGAGCCCGTGCAGAGACACCAGGCTGGCGTCGGTCTCGACGGCCAGGAGGTAACCCGAGTCAGTCAGCTGGTCGAGCCCGGTCAGGTCCGTCAGTCTCGGGTTGTTGTTGATGGCGATGCTGTCGGCCCCCATCAGGCCCGCCAGCCCCTTGAGCGAAGCGAGCCGGTTGTTGTTCTCGATGTCCACCGTTCCGGCGTTGGTCAGCCCCGCGAAGGCCGGCATGTCCACCAGCCGTGAATTCTCGAACACCATCAGCTGGGTGAAGGTGCTCGCCTGTGCGTCGAGATCGGCCGCGGTCGTCAGCAAAGGGTTCGTCGAAAGCATGAACCACCCCGAGTCGTCGAAGACCAGCGGTCCCGTCGCGGCCATCCCCAGCCCGTGAAGATCCGATATGCGCGTCTGAAAGATCTCGATGCCGGTGACGTGGGCCAGACTGCGCAGGCCGTCCAGGGTCGTGATCGGAGATGACTGAATGCTCACCAGCTGCACCTTCTCCAGGCTGCGCAGCCCCTCCAGGTCCTGGAGCGCGATGCTGTTGTTCACCGTGACCTGGACGGCCGTCGTGACGCCGGCCAGCCCCTCGAGCCCCGTGAGGGCTGGGTTGCTGTCGATGGTCAGGTTGCCGATGGTCGTGGCGGGGAGCGCATCCACGCTGACCAGGCTCAGGTTGCTCGCGATCGTGACGTCGCCCAGGGCGATGCCCGTCCCCTTGATCGCCACGTTGCCCAGCGTGTAGTTCTGCTCGATGTCCAGGTTGTACGCGTTCGTGATGCTGCCCAGCGCCGCCACGCTGCCGAGCGACGCGTTCCCGGAGATCACGACGCCCCCCGTGACGGACTGGAGCGACGAGATGCCGTTCAGCGTGGTCAGGCTCGCGTTGCTCATCACGCTGAGGCCCGTGGCCTGCGCCAGATCGCCCAGGCCCGTCAGGTCCTTGATGAGCGGGTTGGCGTAGATCGTGACGTTGCCGGCGGTCTTCAGAACCGTGAGCCCGTCGAGGCTCTGGAGCTGCTGGTTGTTCTCGATGATGAGCTCGCTGCCCACCGATGCCAGGGAGTCGAGCCCGCGCAGCGAGGCCAGCGCGCCCCCCATGATCGTCAGCGAGTTGCCGACAGACCGCAGCGCGCCGAGTCCGACCAGGTTGGGCAAGCTGTAGTTGCCGTTGATGCTCAGATCGCCGCCGACGGTCTGCAGGCTCTGGAGCCCGTTCAGCGAGCTGAGGCTGTAATTGTCGTTGATCTGCAGCGAGCCATCGATGGTCCGCAAGCAGCCCAGGCGGGTGAGGTCGCTGACGCCGTAGTTGATGAACACGCTCCCCGTGACCTCGGAGATCAAGGGGAGCGTGTCCAGGGTCTGCTGAACGGTCGCCGTGAGCCCGCCGTTCCAGGTGACCGCCGCAGCGCAGTCCGCGGCCGTCGGAGGCCCGCCGTCCTGACCCCCGGGGCCGCCGCCGGCCCCGCCCGGGCTCATCTGGCCGCCAGCACCGGCAAAGGACCCGATGCCGCCGACGCCGCCGAAGAAACCCGCGGCACCCCCGGCACCTCCACGGCCCGGTCGTCCGGCGATGCCCGGCGCGCCGGCCGGTCCCCCCGAGATGCCGGCGACGCCCGACAGCTCGGAGCCGCCGGAGCCCGGCTGACCTCCGCTCGATCCCGGTCCCAGGCCGCTGCCAGGGGTACCGCCGGACGCGATCGCGCCGCCACTCCCCAATCCGGGTCCCGCGCCGCCCGATCCATTCACGCCCTGGCCGCCGGAGCCGCGGTTTCCGGTGCCGGTGGTGGGTACGCCACCGGTCTTGCTGGTGGTGCCGTCCAGCGGCTTGGTGCCGCCGCAGCCGATCGACCCAGCCGCCACGACCCCGACCAAGACAATCGACCTAGGCAGTCGGCGCATTTTGCACGCTCCCGTAAGTTATGGGGGCAGGTCCAGGCCACCTTCGCACCCGCCGGGCCACGATTCTACGTCAGTGCGTGACCAGATGGGCCGCCAGCGTCAGAGGGCCGGGGCGGTGCTAGGTTGTGACGCGTGACGACCGGCGCCGCCACCCCACCCGAAGCCCCGTCCTATTCCCCCGAGCTTTCCGCGCGGCTTGCCGCCGCCCTGGAGGGGCGGCGAGCCGCGCCGGGAGGCTATCGCCCGCGCACGCACCATCTGGTGGGTGACGAGCCGAAGTACACGAATCGTCTGATCGTGGAATCCAGCCCTTACCTGCTGCAGCACGCGCACAACCCGGTCGACTGGCGGCCGTGGGGCGACGAGGCCTTCGAGGAGGCGCGGCGACTGGGACGGCCGGTGTTCCTGTCGGTCGGTTACGCGACCTGCCACTGGTGCCACGTGATGGAGGGCGAGTCGTTCGAGGACGAGGAGATCGCGGCCTTTCTCAACGGGCACTACATCGCGATCAAGGTCGATCGCGAGGAGCGCCCGGACGTCGACGCGGTCTACATGGCGGCGGTGCAGGCGCTCACGCAGTCGGGGGGCTGGCCGATGAGTGTCTGGCTGACGCCGGACCGCGAACCGTTCTACGGCGGCACCTACTTCCCGCCGCGTGCCGGGGCGCGCGGGGCACACCTCGGTTTCCTGGAGATCCTGCGCGACATCCAGGCGACCTATCTGGCCGACGGCGAGCGGGTCGGGCGGGCGGCCGAGGCGCTGGTGCGGGCGGTGAAGGCGCAGATGGAACCGGCCGTCGAAGCGACGTCACCCAGCGCCGCGGGGCGGCCGGGCACGGCGCTGGTCGATCAAGCGATGGGGGTTTACCGGCGGCTGTTCGACGACACCAACGGCGGCCTCCGCCGCGCCCCCAAGTTTCCGTCGAACGTGCCGGTCCGGCTGCTCCTGCGCGCGCACCAGCGGCTCGGCGATCCGGCGCTGTTGCGGATGGCGACGCTGACGCTCGAAAAGATGGCGGCGGGCGGCATGTACGACCAGCTCGGGGGCGGGTTCCACCGCTACTCCACCGACGCGGTCTGGCTGGTGCCCCACTTCGAGAAGATGCTCTACGACAACGCACTGCTGATGGTGGCCTACGCCGAGGCGTTCCAGGCCACGGGGCGCGCCGACTTCGCGCGCGTGACGCGCGAGACGGCCGACTACCTGTTGCGTGAGATGGCCTCACCCGAGGGGGCGTTCTACTCGGCGACCGACGCCGACTCGGCGACGGACGCCGACTCGACCACGGGCCACCAGGAAGAGGGGGCGTTCTTCGTCTGGTCGAAGCGCGAGATCGAGGAGGTGCTGGCGGCGCGCGGCGCCGACGAGACGGCGCGCTTCATCGCGCACTACGGCGTCACCGCCCAGGGGAACTTCGAGGGCGGGAACATCCTGCACGTCGCCCAGCCCAGCGAGAAAGAGTGGGCCGCGCTGGCCGAGGCGCGCGCGGCGCTGTACGCGGTCCGGTCCCGCCGGCCGCCGCCGCTGCGGGACGAGAAGATCCTGGCCGCCTGGAACGGCCTGGCGATCTCGGGGCTGGCGGTCGCCGGGCGCGTGCTGGACCAGCCGCGCTACGTCGCGGCGGCCGCGCGCGCCGCGGCGTTCGTGCTGGGCCCGCTGCGGCCGCAGGGCCGCCTGGCGCGGAGCTGGAAGGACCAGCGCGCGGGGGCGCCGGGCTTCCTGGAAGACTACACCTTCGTCACCGCCGGCCTGCTGGACCTGTTCGAGGCCACGGCCGAGCGCCGCTGGCTCGACGCCGCGCTGGAGCTGGCGAGCGAGACCGAGCGTCTGTTCGGCGACGCCGGCGGCGCCTGGTTCATGACCGCCGGTGACCACGAGCGGCTGATCGCGCGAGAGAAGCCGGCCTACGACGGCGCCGAGCCGTCGGGGACGTCGGTCGCGCTGCTCTCGACGCTGCGCCTGCACACGCTGACCACCGACGACCGCTGGCGCGGCGTTGCGGAGCGCGCGTTCGCCAGCCTGGCAGGGGCGCTGAGTGACAACCCGCTGGCGCTGGCCGAGGCGCTGCTGGCGGTCGAGTACAGCGCGGCCCGGCCCAAGGAGATCGCCGTCGTCTGGCGACCCGGGACCGAGGCGCTGGCCACGCCGCTGCTGCAGGTGCTGCGCGCCGCGTTCGTCCCGTACCGCGTGCTGGTCACCGCCGACGAGGACGCGGCGGCGGCCCTGGCCCCCCTGGTCCCGTGGCTGGCCGAGAAGCCGGCGCTGGACGGCCGCCCCACCGCCTACGTCTGCGTGCACGGCCGCTGCGAGCTGCCCGCCCGCGACGCGCCCGCGCTGGTCGAGCGCCTGGCGGCGCCCTGACGCGAGGCTGTCCGAGCGGCTTCCTCGATGACAGCAGCCGCTTCCTTGGGGCGCGACTGATAGACGGAGTGGCTGGCCCCGCGATCTGGGTCCTGGCGATCGAGGCGCAAGGTGAGGCAGGCAGGCGCTGATCAGATTCGAGGATCGGCCAGCAGCTCCGCCTCGAGCTGCTGCTGATCCATGTGCTGGGCCAGCAGCTCGTCGACGCTCAGGCCGCGGCGATCCAGCAGGTAGTCGACCAGCAGCTCGTAGCGCCGGTAGAGGCCCGAGCGCTGTGGGCTCATCTGGGGCGCGTCCTCGACCAGCGCCTGGCGCTCGGCGCGCAGATCCAGGTGTCGGGCGAAGGCGACGTAGTCGGCGTACCCGTCGGTCTGGAACTTCGCCAGCTCGTGAAAGCGCCAGCGCCCGATGTGATCCGCCGTCATCGCGTGCGTCACCTCGTGGGCGATGAAGTAGGCCAGGCTGCGTCCGCCCTTCTTCACCTCGCCGCTGCGCCCGAACACCGTCCCGTGCTCGATGTCGTGGGGTCGGATGAAGACGTGGCCGTTCAGAATGGTCTGCGTGACCCCGCCCGACTTCCAGGCGTTGAGCGCCAGGAACGCGTACAGCGCCGGCGTGTCGCACAGGAACACGTGGTGCACGCGGTCCGGGTCATAGAGCGGCGAGCGCGACACGCGCCGGAGCACGTCGTCCAGCAACGGCTTCGACTCGGCCGGGAAGGGCCGCCGCGCGTGCAGGACGATGTTCGCCTGCTGCGCCGTGTACGCGAACAGCGGCTGCGGGTGGACGACCAGGGCCGCCCACCCCGCCAGCGCCATCGCCACCACCAACCCGATTCGCTTCGACACCCGGCGCCGCCGGCGACGCCCGTCCCCGGCTTCTTCACCCATGCCGGCTGAACCGGCGGCCCGGCCGGGTCATTCCCGCTCACCCGCGACGGCGCGAGGGAAACAGGGTCGCCGCGACCTGCTGGGGCGAAGCCGCAAACGTGACCGCGACCTGCCGCACGACGACCGGCAACGTCCGTCCGCCCGGCGAGTTTCGCACCGCGCCGTTCCCCCGCCGCTCCAGCGCCCCCCGCATCAGGGTGTGGAAGGCGTCGATCCAGGCCATCCAGGGCTCCTGGATCTCGCCCGCCAGGGCGGCCGCGCAGGCGTCCGCCCGGCGCGCCAGCTCCGCCGCCCCCAGCGTGTCCAGCTCGCGCAGCGCGCCGGGGAACTCCGCCGCCAGGGCGCGCAGCTCGGCCCGCGTCGCGGCCGGCCCGTCTCCGTCGCGCCGGCTCCGCAGCGCCACCAGGGCCGCGTACTTGCGGGCCAGAGCCTCCAGTCGGGCGCGGGGCAGCGTCGGTGAGTCCGGCAAGGGCGCCAGTCTCTCATTTCGCAGCCGCGCGCCGCCACGGGTACAATGCCCCTGCTCGCGATGACCGCCGCACGCCTCGCCCTCGTCGGTCTCGCCGCCACGTCGCTCTGCCTGGGCGCGAGCGCCCGGGGCCAGGACAGCGCGCCGCCCGGCGCGCCCACGCTGACCCCCGACGGCCTGGTGTGGCAAACCGCCGGTGGCGAGCTGATGTTGATGCCGGGCGGGCGCCTGCAGGTCGACGGCGCGTTCTTCTCGCGCCAGACGCCGAAGAGCGGCCTCTATCTCCGCCGGTCGATCGTCGAGCTGCGCGGGTGGGTGGGGCACACGTTCTACTTCGACTTCGGGGGAGACTTCGCGCCAGTGCCGCCGCCCGGCACCCAGGTGGCCCCCAGCGTCCTGCCGGCCGCCGACAACTTCCTGGCCTACGCCCCCTTCGGCGACGCCCTGGTGGTGCAGGCGGGACAGTTCGACGTCCCGTTCACGCTCGACAACCGCACCTCCGACACCGAGACCGACTTCATCGAGCGCTCGATGGTGGCGCGCTCGCTGGGCGCCCCCCGCAACAAGGACGTCGGCGGGATGGTCCACGGGCTGCTCTGGCGCCGCCGCGTCTACTATTCGGTGGGCCTGTTCAACGGCGAGGGCGCGGGCTTCCGCAACCTCGACAACCAGGCTGACGCCATCGGCCGCGTCGTGGTCACGCCGCTGGCCGGCAGCGACGGTCCCCTGAGCGGCGTCTCCGTGGGAGGGTCGGCCTGGCGGGGCAACCACGTCCTGGGGCCGGAGGCGCCCGTGCAAGCCACGCCCGGCGGCGTCGTCTTCTTCCAGCCGGAGTGGACCGGCAGCTTCGGGTCGCCGACGTTTGCGCTGCACGAGCAGGGGACCATCCAGGCGTTCGCGGGCGAGGTGAGCTTCCCCATCGGCTCGCGGTTCGGGGTGCGCGGCGAGCTGGTCTGGAAGAAGCAGCAACTGGTCGAGGCGACCGTGCTGCCGAGCGGGCTGAACCCGATCGGCGCGGCCACCCTGGACGGGATCGCCGCCTACGGCGAGGTCTGGTTCTGGTTGCTGGGAGATCAGCGCCTGCGCCCCGCCCCCGGGTACGAGATGCCGGTGCGTCCAGGCTGGACGCCGGGCCCCCCGCTGGAGCCGGCGCTGATGCTGGCGTTGCGCGGCGAGGTCCTGAAGGAGGACCTCGGCACCGACACCACGTCGCTGGGCGACCCGGGCGTGGCGACGACACGGGTGGTCTCGGGCACCGCCGGCCTCAACTACTGGCGCGGGCGGCTGGTGCGGCTTTCGGCCAACTACGTCCTCAACTACTGGAGCGGCACCTCGGAGACGATCCTGGCGCTCATCGCCGCCGGCCGCCTCGAGCACGAGGTCCTCTTCCGGTTCGCGCTCTCCCTCTAGGCCTAGGCGCTACTTTTCACCACCCGCAGCGGAGCGACCGCTGCCGGAGATGAAACCGTGGAAACGGCAGCCGGCAGCGCCGGCGTGTCCTCGCGATCGCGGATTCCATCCACCGCGAAGCGGAGCTTGCGGCCAGCCAGATCCTCGAACAGATCGCCCTTGCGGCGGGCGGCCCAGAGCTCCAGCTCGGGATCGCCGTCAGCGTCGACCCGGACCTCGACGGTGCGCGGCGCGACCGAGCAGCGCACCGCCCGCACCAGGCGCGCGTGCGTGCGGTCGAGCGCGTCGGCCACGCGCAGGATTCCCGCCAGGTAGCGAACGCGGCGGGTGTCGTTCCGCGACAGCGACTTCATCGGCCCATGCCCGAAGCGCGGCTCGGCCTTGCGGTGGTAGCGGGCCGTCAGCGCGATGATCTGGACCTCGGACTTCGAGAAGCCGGTCATCGCGTGGCTCTTGATCAGGTACTCGGTGTGCCGGTGGTGCCGGTGCGGCGAGATGTAGAAGCCGATGTCGTGCAGCAGGGCCGCGTACTCGAGCAGCTCGGCGTCCGCCTCGGGCAGCTTGTGCAGGCGGCGCGTCTGGTGGAACAGCGACAGCGCCAGGCGCGCCACGTGCGTGCCGTGCTCCTCGCGGAACTGGCAGCGCCGCGCCAGCTCCATCACGCTGCGCCTCCGCAGGTCGGGGAACTCCTCGACCAGCAGGATCCCCGGCCGGTTCGAGGCGACGTAGTCGGCGATGATCCCCTCGCGGAGCGCCGTCTCGCAGAGCGTGGCCTCCTCGGCGCCCGCCAGCTCGAGCGCGGTCCGGAACACCACCGCGCCGGCGTAGATCGTGTCGGCGCGGCGCGTGTCGACGCCCGGCATCTTGGCGCGCGCCGCGATGGTCATGGTCCCCAGCTTCTGCTCCAGCGCCGCCAGATCGGCCAGCGCGATGGTCGAGCGGTTGCCGCCGTTCTCGGCCCGCAGCAGGCCCGCCAGGGCCGAGGCGGTTCCCGACGTGAACGCCACGTCGTCGAACCCCATGGCGCGCACGCGCGACACCACCGGGTCCAGCACGGCGCGCACCCGCTCGGCCAGGTGCTGTCGCTCGCGGGCGGTCGGCGGGTCCGAGCAGGGAAAGCTCTCGGTCAGGCGGATGACCCCCAGCTTCAGGGACGACGTGTAGTACAGCTCCTGAGCGTCGGCCAGGACGATCTCGAGCGAGCCGCCGCCCAGGTCGAACAGCGCGACGCGCCGCTTGCCCAGGTCCAGCGAGCCGCGCGCCCCCAGATAGATGAGCCGCGCCTCCTCGTCGCCGCGGATCACACGGATGTCGATGCCAGCCTCGTCTCGGGCCGCACGGACGAACTCGCCGCCGTTCTGGGCCTCGCGCACCGCGCTGGTCGCCACGGCCACCAGCGCGTCGACCTTGTGGCGGTCGGCGATCCGACGCAGCGCCTTCAGCGCGTCCAGGCCGCGCCGGAAGACCTCCGGGGCGATGACCCCCTTGTGCAGCGTCGAGTCGCCCAGCCGCACCATCTCCTTGGCCCGATCGAGGACGTTGATCCGGCCCCCCGTCTCGACCTCCGCGACAATCAGGTGGAACGAGTTCGAGCCGACATCCAGCGCGGCGATACGCATGCCCCGTTCACATTAAGCGCGCAACGATGGCAAAATCGCAACAAGTCCGTGAATTGGCGCCTCTCGATGCTGGCGTTTCTGGTCTGGGGCCTCGCGGCCGGCCACCCCGCCCTGGCCCAGGAAGCGGACGCGCCCGAAGAGAGCGGGCTCGACCTCAGCCTCCGCTCGGGCTACGCCTTCATCAGCGGCATCCCGAACAGCCTGCTGTACGGAATGATTCCCGTGCGGCTGGAGGGGCGCTACCTGTTCGACAGCCACCGCGCGCTGGGGCTGTTCTTGCAGTACGGCCATGGCTTGACACACCAGGATGCCGGCTGTCTCGTCGCGGACAGCTGCGCGGCTGCGGACTACCTGTTCGGGATAGACCTCTCCTACCGGAACAGCCCGATCGGCCGGGTGACGCCCTGGCAGGCCCTGGCGATCGGGTACGAGGTCCTGCACGTCGGCACCACGTCGTACCGCGGGTGGCAGTACGCCGAGCTGCAGGTCGGCGGCGACGTGGCATTGGGGCAGAGCCTGCTGCTGGGGCCCTTCGGCAGCGCCGCTATCGCCGACTTCGGCACCGTGTCGACGACGGGCGGCAGCGACTACGACCTCAGCGGGCCCGGCCTGCACTACTGGCTCCAGGTCGGGTTACGGGTCACTCTGGGGATCTGAAGGCGCCGCGTGGCGAAGATTGCCGCCGGCGGCCGCCTGTGGTGTGGTCATCGGCCATGAGAGCGCTGGGACTCACGGGGTTGCTGCTGTTCTCGGCCTCTGTCGCGCAGGCCGCGCCGAACCGGACGGGGGTCGACATGGGCGTCCGCATCGGCTACGCCGTCCCCTTCGGTGACCTGGACGGCAGTCGCGGCAGCTTGGCCGGCTGGGTGTCGGGCGCCGTGCCGGTGCTCATCGAGGCCGGCTACCGATTCGACCAGCATGTGACGGTCGGACCCTACTTCCAGTTCGCGTTCGCCCAGGTGAAGGACAACACGAACACCGGCTGCGGCAACAACAGTGACTGCTCCGGCTGGATCGTTCGCGCCGGCGTCCAGGGCTTGTACCACCTGGACGTGGCCTCGGTCATCGTGCCGTGGTTCGGGCTGGGTCTGGGCTACGAGTGGACCAGTTACAGCGGGACCATCGGCAACGTCGGGTTCTCCGGCAACGCCAGCGGGTGGGAGTTCGTGAATCTTCAGGTGGGCGGCGACTTCCCGCTGCAGCAGGGGATGGCGGTGGGGCCGTTCATCGGCTTCTCGATCGCCCGCTACGGCTCCATTTCGGGCTCGCTCGGCAACCTGACCGCCTCGCCGGACGTCTCGAACCCCGCGCTTCACGAATGGCTGCAGTTCGGCGCGCGCTTCGTCTTCAGCCTGTGACGCGGCTCACGGGGGAGAAGGGTGGCTCGCCCTGCCGCCGGCCCGCGTTCAGCCGGCGTTCTGGGCCTTCTCGATGCGCTTGCGCTCGTTGTGGTCCAGGAAGCGCTTGCGCAGGCGCAGCGCCGCCGGCGTCACCTCGACCAGCTCGTCGTCGTTGATGAACTCCAGCGCCGCCTCCAGCGAGAACTCTCGAGGGGGGGTCAGGAACAGCTTCTCGTCGGCGGCCGTGGTGCGGATGTTGGTCAGCTTCTTGGCCTTGGACGGGTTGACGATCAGGTCGTTGTCGCGCGAGTGCAGGCCGATGATCTGGCCGCCGTAGACCTTCACGCCCGGGCCCAGGAACAGCTGCCCGCGCTCTTGCAGGTAGAACAGGCCGTAGGTGTTGGTCTCGCCGTTGTCCTGGGAGATCAGCACGCCGTTCGGGCGCGAGCGCAGCGAGCCCGCGTGCGGGCCGTAGTCCTTGAAGTTGTGGTGCATGATCCCGGTGCCGCGCGTGTCGGTCAGGAACTGCGACCGGTAGCCGATCAGGCCGCGCGCCGGGCAGAGATACTCCAGGCGCATGCGCCCCTCGCCGGCCGGCCCCATCTCCTGCATGCGGCCCCCGCGGCGCCCCATCTCTTCGATGACCGCGCCCGAGTAGGCCTCTTCCAGGTCGATGACCACCTCTTCGTACGGCTCGAGCCGCTCGCCGTTCTCGCCGGTCTTGAAGATGACCTGCGGCTGCGAAACCATCAGCTCGTAGCCTTCGCGCCGCATGGTCTCGATCAGCACCGACAGGTGCAGCTCGCCGCGGCCGAGGACGTCGT
>Ga0335083_10006781_pt1 | contig 14213 bp, 11 predicted proteins | sample Lox_Sample_42_FD_206716 | JGI IMG/M metagenome (GOLD analysis project Ga0335083, IMG submission 206716) | Soil microbial communities from Loxahatchee National Wildlife Refuge, Florida, United States - Lox_Sample_4.2 | ecosystem: Environmental > Terrestrial > Soil > Wetlands | place: USA...
CCTGGCGCAGCGCTGCCGCTACGCGCTGCACCTCGGCCTCACCGAGGCCGGCATGGGGTCCAAGGGCATCGTCGCCTCGAGCGCCGCGATGGCGGTGCTGCTGCAGGAGGGGATAGGGGACACGATCCGCGTCTCCCTCACGCCCGAGCCGGGCGGCGACCGCACGCGCGAGGTGGTGGTGGCGCAGGAGCTGCTCCAGACCATGGGCCTGCGCAGCTTTACGCCGATGGTCGCGGCCTGCCCCGGCTGCGGGCGCACCACCAGCACCTATTTCCAGGAGCTGGCGCAGCGCATCCAGGACTACCTGCGCGCGCAGATGCCGGCGTGGAAGCAGCGCTACCCGGGCGTCGAGGAGATGCGCGTCGCCGTCATGGGCTGCGTGGTGAACGGTCCCGGCGAATCCAAGCACGCCGACATCGGCATCAGCCTGCCGGGGACCAACGAGGTCCCGGCCGCGCCGGTGTACGTCGACGGCGAGAAGACGGTGACCCTGAAGGGCGGGCGCATCGCCGAGGAATTCCAGGCGCTGGTCGAGCGCTACGTCGAGGAGAACTACGCTCCCGGCGCGCGGCGCCGGCGCCGGGCCGCGGATTCCGCCGGGTCGATCCCGATCAAGGCAGCCTCGTGAGCGTCCGCCTGCAAGCGATCCGCGGCATGAATGACGTGCTGCCGGAGGAGGCCGCGCCGTGGCGCGCGCTCGCCGCCACGGTGGAGGCCTGGCTGGAGCGCTGGGGCTACCGCGCCATCCGCATGCCTCTGGTCGAGCACACGGCGCTGTTTCGGCGCGCCATCGGCGAAGCCACCGACATCGTCGAGAAGGAGATGTATTCCTGGCGCGACGAGCTGAACGACGAGGAGCTGACGCTGCGCCCCGAGGGCACCGCCTCCTGCGTGCGGGCGGCGATCGAGCATCACCTGCTGCACGACGGCCCCAGGCGGCTATGGTATGGCGGCCCCATGTACCGCCATGAGCGGCCACAGAAGGGCCGCTACCGCGAGTTCTACCAGTACGGCGCCGAGGCTCTCGGCTACGCCGGGCCGGATGTCGACGCGGAGCTGATCGTGATGTGCGCGCGGCTCTGGCCGCTGCTCGGCCTGTCCGGGCTGCGGCTCGAGCTGAATACCATCGGCTCGGCCGAGGAGCGCGCGCGGCACCGTGCCGACCTCGTGCGCCACCTCGAGGCGAACGAGGCGAAGCTCGACGCCGACGCCAAGCGCCGCATGCACGCCAATCCCCTGCGCGTGCTCGACTCGAAGAACCCGATGGTGCAGGAAGTGGCGGCGAAGGCGCCGCCGCTCGCCGGCTATCTGGGCGAGGCCTCGCTGGCGCATTTCGACGGCCTGAAGCGGCTGCTCGCCGCGGCGCAGGTGCCTTTCGCGCTCAACCCGCGCCTGGTGAGGGGGCTCGACTACTACAACCTCACCGTGTTCGAGTGGGTGAGCGATGCGCTCGGCGCGCAGGGCACGGTGTGCGGCGGCGGGCGCTACGACGGACTGTTCGCGCAGCTCGGCGGCAAGCCGGCGCCGGGCTGCGGCTTCGCCATGGGCTGCGAGCGGCTGGTGGCGCTGATGAACGATTCGGCCTCGCGCCCGGCGCCGCCGCGCCCCGCCGCCTACCTGCTGCACCAGGGCGCGGGCGCGCTCGAGCAGGCGTTCATGCTCGCCGATGCGCTGCGCGCGGCCGGGCACGACGTCGTGCTGCACGCCGGCGAGGGCGGGTTCAAGTCGCAGATGAAGAAGGCCGACGCGAGCGGCGCCTGGCTGGCGCTGATCCTGGGCGAGGACGAATTGCGAGCGGGCGAAGTGTCGGTGAAGCCCCTGCGCGCGGCGGGCGAGCAGCGCCGCGTCGGGCGCGCGGCGCTGCTCGCGGAGTTTTCCGAGATCTTGCAGAAGGCGAGAACCTGAGATGGCGTACGACCTGGAAGAGCAGGAGCAGCTGGCTGAGCTCAAGGGCTGGTGGAGGGACAACGGCACGCTCGTGCTGGGCGCCGTCGCCGCGGCGGCGATCGCGTTCGCCGGGTGGGAGGGCTGGAACGCGTGGCACGCGAAGCAGGCGCACCAGGCGGCCGCGCTGTACGAGGCGTTCGGCAAGGCGCTGCAGAAGGGCGAGGCCAGGGACGTGCGCGAGGCGGGCGGGGCGCTGGAGGCGCAATACCCGGGGACGCTGTACGCGTCGATGGCCGCGCTGGCGCAGGCGCATTTTCTTTTCGAGCAGAAGGACCTGAAGGGCGCCAAGGCGCAGCTGCAATGGGTGATCGAGCGCTCGGCCTCCGAAGAGATGCGCGACCTGGCGCGGCTGCGCCTCGCTGGCGTGCTGCTCGACGAGAAGGCGTACGGCGAGGCGCTGGCGGCGCTCGCGGCGAAGCACGCACAAACGCTCGATGCGCAATTCGCGGCGCGCCGCGGCGACGTGCTGCTCGCGAAGGGGCAGCGCGAGGAGGCGAAGGCGGCCTACCGGGAGGCCCTGGCTAAGGCGGGCGGCGGCGATGGCGAGGCGTTCCGTGACAGCGTGCAGCTGCGCCTGGAGGGCCTCGGTGGCTAGCGCGCGCGCACGAGCCGCGGCCGCGCTGCTGGCGGCGCTGCTGGCGGGCTGCTCCAGCGCGCCCAGCCTGAATCCGCTCGACTGGTTCGGCAGCAAGTCGAGCGGCCCGAAGATGGCGGAGCTGCCGGTGCTGTCCAACCCGCAGAGCATCCGCGTGCTGTGGTCGGCGAGCGTCGGCTCGTCGGGCGGCTTCGTGCTGAGGCCCGCAGTGGTCGGCGACGGCGTCTACGTCGCGGCGCGCGACGGTACCGTGGCGCGGCTCGACGCCGCCTCGGGCGCCGCGCGCTGGCGGGTCTCGGCGGGACGGCGCCTCTCGGGCGGCGTCGGCTCCGACGGCGTGCTGGTCGCGGTCGCGACCGACGAGGGCGAGGTGATCGCGCTGGACGCCCAGACGGGCGAGGTGAGGTGGCGCACGCGCGTCTCGAGCGAGGTGCTGGCGGCGCCCGCGGTGGGCGAGAACCTGGTGCTGGTGCGCAGCGCCGACAGCCGGGTGTTCGCCTTCGGCGAGGACGACGGCAAGCGCCGCTGGGTCTACCAGCGCGCCGCGGCCGCGCTGATCGTGCGCTCGCCCGCCGGAGTGACGCTCGACAAGGGATCGGCGTACGCCGGTTTCTCGGGCGGGCGGCTGGTGGCGCTGTCGCTGACCAGCGGCGCGGTGCGCTGGGAAGCGACCGTCGCCGTGCCGAAGGGTTCCACCGAGCTCGAGCGCGTCACCGATATCGTCGGCAGCCTCGCGGTCGAGGGGCGCGAGGTCTGCGCCGCCGCCTACCAGGGCCGCGTCGGCTGCTACGACGCGCTCAACGGCAACCAGATCTGGGGCCGCGACATGTCCTCGCTCACCGGGGTGGCGTTCGACTCGCGCTATGCCTACGTGAGCGACGACAACGGGGCGGTGTTCGCGTTCGAGCGCTCGAGCGGCCGCAGCGTCTGGAAGCAGGACCGCCTCGCCAATCGCGGCCTTTCGCGCCCGCTGCCGCTCGGCACCGAGGTCGCGGTGGGCGACGTGCAGGGCTACGTGCACCTGCTGGCGCGCGAATCGGGAGCGTTCGTCGCGCGCATCGCCACCGACGGCAGCGCGGTACGCGCCGACCCGGTGCTGCTGCCCGAGGGCTTCCTGGTGCAGACGCAGAACGGCGGGCTCTACGCGCTGAGCCCGCGGTGACGCCGCCGGAAAGGCGCGCATGAAGCCGGTGATCGCCCTGGTCGGGCGGCCCAACGTCGGCAAGAGCACGCTGTTCAACCGGCTGACGCGCCGGCGCGACGCCATCGTGCTCGACGTCCCCGGCGTGACGCGCGACCGCCACTACGGCGACGGCGCGGTCGGCGGGCGCGCCTTCGTTGTCGTCGACACCGGCGGCCTGCAGCCGGAGCCGGCGCAGGCCCTCTACGCCGAGACCGAGCGCCAGACCGAGCAGGCGATCGTCGAGGCCGACGCCGTGATCTTCGTCACCGACGCGCGCGCCGGGCTCGCGCCGGGAGACCGCGCCATCGCCGAGCGGCTGCGCCGGCTGAAGCCGAAGTCCCGGGTGCGGGTCGCCGCTAACAAGGCCGAGGGGATGGCTCCGGAGGGCGCGGCGGCCGAGTTCCACGAGCTCGGCCTCGGCGCGCCGCTCGCGATCTCGGCGGCGCACGGCCAGGGCGTCCAGGACCTGCTCGATTCCGTGCTGCGGGACTTTCCCGGCGCGGAGGACGAGGGCGAGCCGGAGGCGGACAAGCATCCCCGGATCGCCTTCGTCGGGCGGCCGAACGTCGGCAAGTCGACGCTCGTCAACGCGCTGGTCGGCGAGGAGCGCGTGGTGGCGTTCAGCGAGCCCGGCACCACGCGAGACGCGATCGAAGTGCCGTTCGAGCGCGCCGGAAGGCGCTACACGCTGGTCGACACCGCGGGCCTGCGCAAGCGCGGCAGGGCGGGCGAGGAGGTCGAGCGCTTCTCGATCGTGAAGACGCTGCAGGCGATCGACGCGGCCAACGTCGCCGTGCTGGTGCTCGACGCGCTCGAGGGCATATCCGAGCAGGACGCGCACGTCGCCGGCTACATCCTCGAGCGCGGACGCGCCGTGGTGGTGGTGGTGAACAAATGGGACGCGGCGGACAAGGAGGCGCGCGCCCGCCTCAAGGCGGAGCTCGGCTGGAAGCTCGGCTTCCTCGGCTTCGCGCAGACGCTGTTCGTTTCGGCGAAGCAGGGGCGAGGCGTCGCCGAGGTCATGCGCGCGGTCGATGCGGCGTACGCCGCCGCGATGGCGAAGCTGGCGACGCCGAAGCTGACGCGCGCGCTGATCGCCGCGGTCGAGCGCCAGCAGCCCGCGCGCCGGGGCTACTCACGGCCGAAGCTGCGCTACGCGCACCAGGGCGGGTCCAACCCGCCGCGGATCGTCATCCACGGCAACGCGCTCGAGCATGTAAGCGCGGCGTACCTGCGCTATCTCGAGGGCTGGTTCCGCGACGCCTTCAAGCTGAGCGGCACGCCGCTGCGCATCGAGCTGCGCACCGGGCGCAACCCCTACGCGCAGGGCAAGTCGAGACGGTAGTGGGCGCGGGAGCGCTGGCGCGGCTCGCCGCGTACTACTTCGCGTATTTCGCGCAGGCGGGTGCGTACGTGCCCTACTTCTCGCTCTACCTCGAGGCGCGCGGCCTCGCGCCGGAGCAGATCGCGCTGGTCGTGGCGATGCCGCAGGCGGCGCGCCTGTTCGCGCCCACGCTCTGGGGCTGGCTCGGCGACGCGCTGCAGACGCGCTACCGCGGAGCGCGTCGCGCCATCGTGGTGTTCTCGGCGTGCGCGGCGCTGTGCGGGTTCGGTGCGCTGCAAGCGATCGACGGCGTCGCGGGGTTCGCGCTGGTGATGCTCGCGGTGGGCGCGCTCTCCGCCGGGGCGCTGCCGATCGTGGAGGCGATCACGCTCTCGGCGCTGGCAGGGCGGAGCGGCGACTACGGGCCGGTCCGGCTCTGGGGGTCGGTCGGCTTCATCCTCGCGGTGCTCGGCGGCGGCGCCTGGCTCGACCGGCACGGCGCGACCAGCGTCCTCGGCCTGATCGTGGCGCTGAGCGCGGCCCTTTGCGTGGCGGCGCTCGCCATTCCGGCGCCGGCGCACGCCGCCGCGCCGGCCGAAGGCAAGCCGCTACGCGCGCTGCTCGGCCGCGGCGACGTGCGGGCGCTGCTCGCGGCCGGCATCTGCATGGCCGCGGCGCACGGCGCGCTCTACGGTTTCTTCTCGATCCTGCTCGCCGCCGAGGGCTACTCCAAGTCCCTCATCGGAGCGCTCTGGACCCTCGGCGTCGTCGCCGAGATCGCGCTCTTCATGCGCCTGCCGCAACTGATGCGGCGCTTCTCGCTGCGCGCGCTGCTCCTCGCGAGCTTTGCGCTCGCGGTGGTGCGCTTCCTCGGCATCGGCTGCGGCGCGAAGTTCTTCCTCGTGCTGGCGGCGGCGCAGCTGCTGCACGCCGCCACGTTCGGCGTCTTCCACGCCGCGTCGATCGCCGCGGTGCACCGGCTCTTCGCCAGCCGCGCCGAGGCGCGCGGCCAGGCGCTGTACGCGAGCCTGGCCTACGGGGTGGGCGGTACCGCGGGGACGCTGCTCGCCGGCTGGACCTGGACCGCGCTCGGACCGGCGCTCAGCTTCGGCGCGAGCGCGCTGTTCGCTGCGCTCGGCGGGATTCTGATCGCGTGGAAGGTACGCGTGTAGCCTTGTCTCGGGACGACAAGGCCCTTGTACGCGGCGGCGTGCGGGAAGCGCCGGTTTCCAGGCTGCTGCGCAGCTTCGCGCGCCGCACGTGCCGGCGCATCGCGGCCTCCGCCTCCCCCGGGCGACCCTCTAGGATCGCCCTCGCGATGATCTGGTGCTCGGCCTGGGACCGCGCGATTTCCCGCGGTGTCATGTGGGTGCGCCACTGGAACATCAGGATCGGAATCTGCAGCTGGTCCAGCATTTCCGGGAGGCGCGAGTTGCCGGAAAGCTCTACGATCGTCCCGTGGAACAGTTGATTGCGCTCGATGAAGCCCGGGCGGCTGTCCGGAGCGCCGCGCCGGACCTTGTCCCACATGGCCACGAAGCGCTTGCGGTGACCGCTTTGGCCGATGCGCTCCGCGGCGCGCCGCGCCGCCTGGCCCTCGAGCAGCTCGCGGATCTCGAACAGGTCGGCCATTTCGCGCGGTGTCAGCCGCTGCACCGCGGCGCCGCGGTTCGGCACCAGGCTCACCAAACGCTCCGCGGCGAGACGGCGCAGTGCCTCGCGGAACGTGCTGCGGCTGTACGGAATCTCCTCGGCGAGGTCGCGGATCACGAGTCGCTGGCCCGGCGCGAAGCGGCCGCTGACGATGCCCTGCCGGATCGTCTCGAAGACGACGTCGACCGCCTCGCCATGGCGGTGGGCCTCAGGGGGCGGCAGGCGGGAGGGGCGGATTGACACCGAAGATATGATCTGCTTCAATTGTCTGACAATCTTACGGCAAAACCCCCCGCAGACCAAGCAGGACCCATGACCGGACGAACGCTTTACGACAAGCTCTGGGACAGTCACGTCGTGCATGTCGAGCAGGACGGCACGGCGCTGCTCTACATCGACCGCCACCTCGTTCACGAGGTCACCAGCCCGCAGGCCTTCGAGGGGCTGAAGCTCGCTGGGCGCAAGCCCTGGCGCATGGGGTCGGTGGTCGCGACGGCGGACCACAATACGCCGACGACCGGCTGGGAGCGCGGCATCGCGGGCATCGAGGATCCGATCGCGCGCTTGCAGGTGGAGACGCTGGACGCCAACCTGCGCGAGCATCCCGCCAAGGCCTACTTTCCGTTCCTCGACAAGCGCCAGGGAATCGTGCACGTCATCGGGCCCGAGAGCGGCGCGACGCTGCCGGGCATGACGGTGGTGTGCGGCGACTCGCACACCAGCACGCACGGCGCGTTCGCCTGCCTCGCGCACGGCATCGGCACCTCCGAGGTCGAGCACGTGCTCGCCACGCAGTGCCTGGTGACGAAGAAGATGAGGAACATGCGGGCATCGGTCGAGGGCGCGCTCGGCCGCGGCGTCACCGGCAAGGACGTGGTGCTGGCGGTCATCGGCCGCATCGGAACCGCCGGCGGCACCGGCTGCGCGGTGGAGTTCGCCGGCAGCGCGATCCGCTCGCTGTCGATGGAAGGGCGCATGACGGTGTGCAACATGGCGATCGAGGCCGGCGCGCGCGCCGGGATGGTGGCGGTGGACGAGACGACCCTCGAATACCTGAAGGGCCGTCCGTTCGCGCCGGCCGGGACCGAATGGGACCAGGCGGTCGCGACCTGGCGCATGCTGGCCAGCGATCCCGGGGCGAAGTTCGACCGCGAGGTAGTGCTGGACGCGGCGGCGATCGCGCCGCAGGTGACGTGGGGCACGTCGCCCGAGATGGTGGTGCCGGTGGAGGGCGAGGTGCCCGACCCGGACAAGGAGAAGGACGCCACGCGCCGCGAAGGCATGGAGCGCGCGCTCGCCTACATGGGCCTGAAGCCGCGCACGCCGATCCAGAGCATCAAGCTGGACAAGGTCTTCATCGGCTCGTGCACCAACTCGCGCATCGAGGACCTGCGCGCTGCCGCCTCGGTGGTGCGCGGCAAGCGCGTCGCGGCGAACGTGCGCCTCGCCCTGGTGGTGCCGGGCTCCGGCCTGGTGAAGGCGCAGGCCGAGAAGGAGGGCTTGGACCGCGTGTTCCGCGAGTCGGGCTTTGAGTGGCGCGAGCCGGGCTGCTCGATGTGCCTGGCGATGAACGCGGACCGCCTGGAGTCCGGCGAGCGCTGCGCCGCGACTTCGAACCGCAACTTCGAGGGCCGCCAGGGCGCCGGCGGCCGCACGCACCTGGTGAGCCCCGCGATGGCGGCGGCCGCGGCGATCGCCGGCCACTTCGTCGACGTGCGGGCCTGGAGATAGCCATGGAGAAGTTCACCATCCTCAACGGGCTCGTCGCGCCGCTCGATCGCGCCAACGTCGACACCGATGCCATCATCCCGAAGCAGTTCCTCAAATCGATCAAGCGCACCGGTTACGGCGAGAACTGCTTCGACCCGTGGCGCTACATGGACGTCGGCCAGCCGGGCATGGACAACTCGCGCCGCCCGCTCAACCCCGGCTTCGTGCTCAACCAGCCGCGCTACAAGGGGGCGCAGATCCTGCTGGCACGGAAGAACTTCGGCTGCGGCAGCTCGCGCGAGCACGCGCCGTGGGCGCTGCAGGAATACGGCTTCCGCTGCATCATCGCGCCGTCGTTCGCGGACATCTTCTTCAACAACTGCTTCAAGAACGGCTTGCTGCCTGTGGTGCTGACCGAGTCGCAGGTCGACCAGCTGTTCTACGATAGCGCGCTGCCCGGGTTCCGGCTGATCGTCGACCTCGAGCAGCAGACGGTCGCGACCTCCGATGGCGCTAAGGTTTTCCGCTTCGAGGTCGACCCCTCGCGCCGCCATTCGCTGCTCAACGGCCTCGACGAGATCGGACTGACGCTGCGCCGCGCCGACGAGATCCGGGCATTCGAGGCGCGCCGGCGCGAGCAGTTCCCTTGGCTGTTCCGGTAGGCCGCGCATGAAGAGGATCGCGGTGCTGCCGGGCGACGGCATCGGCAAGGAGATCGTCGCCGCCACGGTCGAGCTGCTCGGGCGCCTCGGCGCCGGGCTCGAGTTCGAGCAGGCGCCGGTGGGCGGCGCGGGCTACGAGGCCACGGGCGACCCGCTGCCGGAGGCGACGCTCGCGCTGGCGAGGCGCGCCGACGCGATCCTGTTCGGCGCCGTGGGCGACCCGCGCTACGACGCGCTGCCGCCGGCAAAGCGCCCGGAGCAGGCGATCCTCGGCCTGCGCAAGGCGCTCGGCCTGTTCGCCAATCTGCGGCCGGCGCAGGTCTACCCCGAGCTCGCCGCCGCCTCGGCGCTGCGCCCGGAGGTGGTCGCCGGGCTCGACATCCTCATCGTGCGCGAGCTCACCGGCGACATCTACTTCGGCGAGCCGCGCGGCGTGCGGGCGCTGGCGGGGGGCGGGCGCGAGGGCTTCGACACCATGCGCTACACCGAGGCGGAAATCCGGCGCATCGCGCGCGTGGCCTTCGACGCCGCGCGCAAGCGCGCCAGGAAGGTCTGCTCGGTCGACAAGGCGAACGTGCTTGCGACCTCGCGCCTCTGGCGCGAAGTCGTGGGCGACGAGGCCAGGGCGTGGCCCGACATCGAGCTGTCGCACATGTATGTCGACAATTGCGCCATGCAGCTGGTGAAAGGACCGAAGCAGTTCGATGTCATCGTCACCGGCAACATGTTCGGCGACATCCTGTCGGACGAGGCCTCGATGCTCACCGGATCCATCGGAATGCTGCCTTCCGCTTCCCTCGACGAGCGCGGCAAAGGCCTCTACGAGCCGATCCACGGCTCGGCGCCGGACATCGCCGGCAAGGGCGTCGCCAACCCCCTCGCTACGATCCTGTCGGCGGCGCTGATGCTGCGCCATTCGCTCGGTGAGGCCGCCGCCGCCGGCCGCATCGAGTCGGCAGTGAGGCGCGCGCTCGCCGACGGCTACCGCACTGCCGACATATATACTGATGGAACGAGGAGGGTCGGCACCGCGGACATGGCCGCCGCGGTGGCGCAACGGCTCTAGCGGGAAGCGGCAATGCTGAAAGTCGGTATCGTCGGGTGGCGCGGGATGGTCGGGTCGGTGCTCGTGCAGCGCATGCGCGAGGAGTGCGACTTCGACCATATCGAGCCGGTGTTCTTCTCCACCACGCGCGCCGGGGGCAAGGGACCGGACATCGGCCGGCCGGCCGAGCCGGTGTCCGATGCGAACGACCTCGCGGCGCTGGCGCGCCTTCCAGTGCTGATCTCCTGCCAGGGCGGCGACTATACGAACGAGGTGCACCCGAAGCTGCGCGCCGCCGGCTGGCAGGGCTACTGGATCGACGCCGCGAGCGCGCTGCGCATGAAGCAACACGCGGTGATCATTCTCGATCCGGTGAATCTTCCCGAGATCCGGCGCGGCCTGGCCGAAGGCAAGAAGGACTTCATCGGCGGCAACTGCACCGTCAGCCTGATGCTGATGGGGGTGGCGGGCCTGCTGCAGCACGACCTCGTCGAGTGGATGACGGCGATGACCTACCAGGCAGCTTCGGGCGCGGGCGCGGCGAGCATGCGGGAGCTGGCGATGCAGATGGCGCATCTCGGCGAGGTGGCGCGCCCGGTCTTCGATGATCCGGCGGCGAGCGCGCTGGAGATCGACGCCCGCGTTACAGGGGCGCTGCGAAACGGCGGGCTGCCGAAGGGCGAGATCGGCTACCCGCTCGCCGCGAGCCTGCTGCCGTGGATCGACAAGGACCTCGGCAACGGCCAGAGCCGCGAGGAGTGGAAGGCGCAGGCCGAGGGCAACAAGATTCTCGGGCGCAGCGATCGGCCGATCCCGATGGACGGGATCTGCGTGCGCGTGGGGGCGATGCGCTGCCACAGCCAGGCGCTGACCATCAAGCTGAAGAAGGATGTGCCGCTCGGCGAGATCGAAGGCATGCTCGCCGAGGCGCACGATTGGGTGAAGGTGATTCCGAACCAGCGCGAGGCGACGCTCGCCGAGCTCACGCCGGCGGCCGTGAGCGGCAAGCTCGCCGTGCCGGTAGGGCGCTTGCGCAAACTGCCGATGGGCGGCGACTATCTCGCGGCGTTCACGGTGGGCGACCAGCTGCTCTGGGGCGCTGCGGAGCCCTTGCGCCGGATGGTCAGAATCCTGCTCGATGCCGGGGCCCGCTGAGGCCCGTCCGGCAGGCAGAATTTCCTTGCGGCCCAAGGCGGTAGCGCCGCAAAATCGAGAACTTCTGTGAATTTGCAGAGCTAACGTCATGATGTTATGGTAGTCGGCCGCAGAAGAACGATTCAGGGTGCGCTCCGTGGGTAAAACCGTCTTGGGATTACGTACCGCCTTGACGGCGCTGCTGATGGCGCCGCTGCTGGCATGCGCTGCTGGCCTCGGCAAGCTCACCGTGCTGTCCGCGCTCGGGCAGCCGCTGAACGTGGAGATCGAGGTCGTCTCGGTGCAGTCCGGCGAGGACGACTCGCTTGCCGCGCGCCTGGGATCGCCCGAGGCGTTCCGGCAGGCCGGCATCGAGATGAGCCCGGCGCTCGTCGGCGCCCAGTTCCGCGTCGAGCACCGCGCCGACAAGGCGATCGTGCACATGACGACGTCGCAGCCGGTGAACGAGCCCTTCCTCGACCTGCTGGTCGAGCTGGATTGGTCGACGGGGCGCCTGGTGCGCGAGTACACCTTCCTGCTCGATCCTCCCGAATATCGTCCGCCGCAGCCGATGGCGGCGGAGTCCACCGCGCCGCCGGCGGCGCATCCGATGCCGGCGCCGATTTCCCGGCCTGCGCCGAGGATGGAGTCGCGGCCGATGGCGGCTGCGCCGGCGCCCGCCGGGACCCGCGCGGTCAAGAAGGGCGACACCCTCGGCGGAATTGCGCGCATGACCAAGCCGGACGGCGTGACGCTGAACCAGATGCTGATCGCGCTGTTTCGCGCCAACCGCGAAGCCTTCATCCACGACAACATCAACCTGGTCCGCGCGGGCCGCATCCTGACGATCCCGGACCGCGATGCGATCGCGGCAATCGATCCTGCGGAAGCCAACAAGCTGGTACGGACCCACGCTGCGGAGTTCGCCGAGTACAAGCGCAAGCTCGCGGCGGCCGTGGCCGCGGCACCGGCGACGGCACCGGCCAAGACGGGCGAGGTCGCAGGAAGGATCGGCGCCAAGGCCGAGACCCCGGCGCCGGAGGGGCCGAAGGATCAGCTCAAGCTCTCGAAGGCGGAGCCTGGCAAGCCCGGCTCGCCTGCCAGCAAAGCGGCGCGCGAGGATGACCGCGCCGCGCGCGATCGCGAGCTGGCCGAGACGCGCTCGCGCGTCACCGACCTGGAGAAGAACGTATCCGACCTGAACAAGCTGCTGGAGATGAAGAACCAGCAGCTCGCGGAGCTGGAGAAGAAAGCGGGCGGTGCCACGGCCGCCGCGGCGCCGACGGCGCAGGGGACGAAGACCCAGGCGGAGCCGAAGCCGGCCGCGCCCCAGCCGACGGAAGCGAAGGCGCCAGAGGCGAAAGCACCCGAGGCGAAAGCACCGGAAGCACCCAAGCCCGCGGCACCGGCGCCGAAGCCCGCTCCGAAGGCCGAGCCGAAGAAAGCGCCCACCAAGCCGGCGGCGAAGAAGCCGGCTCCGGCCAAGCCCGCAGCCGAGCCCGACATGCTCGGCGAGGTGATCGCATTCGTCAGCGATCCCATTTCCGGCGGCGGGCTCGCGGTCGTGGTTGTGCTGCTGATCGGCTACGCGGCGTGGGCCTGGCGCCGCAAGAAGGCCTCGCAGGCGACCACGTTCCAGGACAGCGTTCTCGGCGCAGCGAGCGGCGGTTCGTCGGTCTTCGGCGCAGCGGGCCAGGCCGCAGCGGGCCCCGCGACACCGCAGCCCGGGGCCGCGGCTGCGGAGTCCTCCGAAGCCTCGGTGAGCGGCCCCAGCGTCGGCGCCGCCGAAGCCGACGAGGTCGATCCGATTGCCGAAGCCGACGTTTACATGGCCTACGGCCGCGACGCGCAGGCCGAGGAGATCCTGAAGGAGGCACTTGGAAAGGACGCGAACCGCGTCGCGGTGCACGCCAAGCTGCTCGAGATCTACGCCAACCGTCGCGACGCGAAGTCCTTCGAGCAGACCGCGCTCAAGGTGAAGTCGCTGACCGGCGGCGCGGGGCCGGAATGGGACAAGGCGGCGGCGCTCGGACATTCGATCGACCCGGCGAACGGTCTCTATGGCGCAGGCGGCGACGTGGCCGCGGCGGCCGCGCCGGCGGCCGCGCCGGCGGCGGCGGCGCCGACGCTGGACTTCGACATCGGCGGCGGGGACGCAGCGGCGGGCGGCGGGGCCAAGGCCGATGCCGGCCTGGATTTCGATCTCGGCGGTGGCGCGGCCGAGCCCAAGAGCGACTTCGCGCCGGGCGGCACGCTGAAGCTCGACGCGGGGGAAGTCAAGGCAGCGAGCGGCGGCGGATTGGACCTCGACCTGGGCGGCGCTGCCGGCGAGGACGACGGCGAGAAGACCATCCTGATGCCGCGCAAGGCTCCGGCGGTGCCGGCCGCGCCCGCGGCGGCGGCGCCGAGCGGAGATCCCGACGCCACTGTGGCTATGGATTTCGACCTCAACCTGGATCTCGGTGGCGGCGCCAAGGCCGAGCCGCCGAAGCCGCCGGCCGCGGACGCGCCGCTCGACCTCGGCGGCCTCAGCCTCGACCTCGGCACGCCGGGCAGCGGCGAAGCGCCTTCGGGCGGCGGCGATGCCAAGTGGCAGGAGGTCGCGACCAAGCTCGACCTGGCGAAGGCATACCAGGAAATGGGCGACAAGGACGGCGCGCGCGAACTGCTGAACGAGGTAGTGAAGGAAGGCGACGCCGCGCAGCAGAGCCAGGCGCAGCAGATGCTTTCCGGCCTGGGCTAGGCGCGACGGCAACCCCCACGAGCCGCGGCGCGCAAGCGACCGCGGCTTTTGCTTTATGGCGACCAGAATCGCACTCGGCATCGAATACGACGGCAGCCGCTTCCTGGGCTGGCAGACGCAGCCGGGCGGCGGCACGGCGCAGGACGCGCTCGAAAAGGCGCTGGCCGGCATCGCCGGCACGCCGGTGGACGTCACCTGCGCCGGGCGTACCGACCGC
>Ga0335083_10006782_pt1 | contig 14212 bp, 12 predicted proteins | sample Lox_Sample_42_FD_206716 | JGI IMG/M metagenome (GOLD analysis project Ga0335083, IMG submission 206716) | Soil microbial communities from Loxahatchee National Wildlife Refuge, Florida, United States - Lox_Sample_4.2 | ecosystem: Environmental > Terrestrial > Soil > Wetlands | place: USA...
ACCGTGTCCTCCGCCGTGCTGGTGAACGGCGAGACCCACGTGCTTTGCGGCGACATCGCCTGGTCCGACAAGCCCGCGAAGTGAGCGGGTCTGGCGCGGCTGCGGTGAAGGGTGAAGGGTGAAGGGTGAAGGGTAAGATTCGATGCTTCGCAGTCCGCGAAGTCGCGATCTCCCGGCCCATCCATCCTCACCCGGCTTCTCGGAAGATCTGCATCGGCGGCGTATCTAGCACGCGCCGCGTCCCCGCGAGGCCAGCCAGCAGCACGCCGAGTGTGCCGCCGGCGAAGCCCACCAGCCACACCACCGGGTCCACGGCGTAGGGTACGTCGAGCACGCGAACGGCCAGCACCCAGCCGAGCAAGGATGCTCCGATCGCCGCCAGCAGCCCCGCCAGGGCGCCCACTGCGGCGAATTCCGCGGCGTGCGCCGCGACCATCTGTCCCCTGGTGGCTCCCACGGTGCGCATGATCGCAGCATCGAAGACGCGCTCGTCGTGCGTGGCGCTGATCGCGGCGAACAGCACCACCAGCCCGGCCACCAGGCCGAACGCGAACACGAACTCGACCGCCTGGACCACCTGATCCATGAGACGCTGGATCTGGCCCAGCACGGCCGCAACGTCGATCACCAGCAAGTTGGGGAAACGCTTCACCAGCCGGTCCATGACCGCCGAGCGCTCCGGCGGCAGATGGAAGCTGGTGACATCGCTCACTGGATAACCTTCCAGCACGCCAGGCGGCGTGACGACGAAGAAGTTCACGCGAAACGAGTCCCACTCGACCTTGCGCAGCGACGCGACGCTCGCCTCCAGCGCGGTGCCGCCGATCTCATAGGTAAGCCTGTCGCCGAGGTGAATGCCCAGCGTCTGTGCGATCCCCTCCTCGACCGAGAGCAAGGGTCGCCCGCGATCCGCCGCGGTGAACCAGCGGCCGGCCACGATGACGTTGTCACGCTGCGGGCGCTCCGCCCAGGACAGGTTGAACTCCCGGTCCACCAGGCGTTTGGCGCGGTCGTCGGCGTAATCCGCCGAGGTGACGGGGCGGCCGTTGATCGCCGTCAACCGGCCGCGCACCATCGGGTACAGCTCCGGGGCCGGCACGCCGTTGTCCCGCAGGAACCGACGCAGCGCCTCGCGCTGATCGGGCTGGATATTGACCAGGAAGCGATTGGGTGCGTCCGGCGGCAGGCTTCGCTTCCAGCTCGCCAGTAGATCGCCGCGCACCAGGGTCAAGAGAACCAGGGCCATGATGCCCATCCCCAAGGCTACCACCTGTGCGATCGAAGCCAGCGGCCGGCGCCTCAGGTTGGCGAGGCCGAACCGCCACGCGAATCCCGCGCGCCGCCCGCCCCACGTGAAGGCTCGCATCATCCCCCAGGTCACCAGGGCCGCCGCGGCCATCGTCGCCGCGCCGCCGGCCAGCACGTACGCCCCGACTTTGGGCTCCTGGGCTTCCCATAGAATCAAGGCCGCCAGCGCAGCCGTGCCCAGCGCGTAGCCGGCCATCCCCGCGGTGTCGGGCAGCCCGAGGTCACGGCGCAGCACGCGCAGCGTCGGTACCTTGCGCAGCGCCAGCAACGGAGGGATGGCAAATCCCAGCAGCAGCACCAACCCCGCGGCAAACCCCTGCGAGAGAGGCTTCCAGCCCGGGAGCGGCAACTCCACGCCCACCAGAGGCCGGAGCATCGCGCAGAGCACCGCCTGTCCGGCAAAACCGAGCGCACAGCCCGCTATGCTCGCGGCAAGTCCCAGCAGCACGAACTGCTGGACGTGCAGCCGCACGATCTGGCCCTGGCTCGCGCCCAGACAGCGCATCACCGCGCAGCCGTCGAGGTGCCTCTTCAGATATCTCCTCGCCGCGAGCGCCACGGCCACCGCGGCCAGGATGACTGCGAGCAGCGCGGCCAGACCGAGAAATTTCTCGGCCCGTTCCAGCGCCGAGCGGATCTCGGGGCGCGCGTCGCGCACATCCTCGACCCTTTGCCCCGGCGCCAGGTGTTTTTCCGCATAGGCCCGATACTCGCGCACCGTCTCGGCGGGTCCCGCCAACCCGAGCCGGTAGCTCACCCGGCTGCCGACCTGGATGAGCCCCGTGGACGGCAGATCAGCCGCGTTCATGATCAGGCGCGGCCCGAGGTTCAGGAACCCGACGCTGGTCTCCGGATCTTCCGTCACGCGCGCGGCGACGGTCAGGCTGCGGCTGCCGACACCGATGCTCTCACCCTGAGCGACGCCCAGGCGCGCGAGCAGCCGATCGTCCGCCCACACGGTGCCGGGCGCGGGGATTGCGGCCGGCCGTATGGCGCCTTGTCCGGTATCGATCGTGAGCCGCCCCTTCAGCGGATATCCGGGCGCCACGGCCTTGATTTCCGTGAGCTGCGTCTGCTCTGCGTGCGTGGTCATGCTGGGGAAGCGCACCGTCTCCACGGTGCGCAGGCCCCTGCGCCCCGCCTCTTGCACGAGCTTGGGGCCGATCGGCCGGTCGGACACGACGACCAGGTCCGCGCCCAGCAACTGACTGGCCTCCCGGCTGAGGGCCTGGCGAACCCGGTCGGTGAACAGCGCGACCGTCGTCAGACTCGCCACCGCGATGAGCAATGCCACCGCCAGCACGCGCAGCTCCCCTGCACGCCAGTCGCGCATCAGCATGCGCAGCGACAACGCCGCTTCGGCGAAGAGTGCGGACGCCGGGGAAGGATCGGCTTGCGCCGCCTGCGGAGCGGAGCGTCCCGGCTTCATCCGCCTTCCCACGTCGCAGCCACCGGCAGGCGCGGTGCGCGCCCAGGCTCAGCCCGGGCCATCGACCAGCCGTCCTGCCGCGAGCCGCAAGCGGCGCCCGCAGCGCGCCGCGAGCTTCTCGTCGTGCGTCACCAGCAGCAGCGTCGTGCGGTGCTCGAGGTTGAGATCGAACATCAGGTGGATGATCTCCTCTCCGGTGGCGGAGTCGAGGTTGCCGGTGGGCTCGTCGACGAAGAGCAGGCGCGGCGGGCCCACGAAGGCGCGCGCGATCGCGACCCGTTGCTGCTCTCCGCCGGAGAGTTGGCGCGGGTAGTGATGCAGGCGCTCGCCCAGGCCTACGCGCGTGAGCAACGCAACGGCCATGTCGCGCGCAGCCGGGACGCCGGCCAGCTCCATGGGCAGCATCACGTTCTCGGCTGCGGTGAGTGCAGGCAGGAGCTGAAACGACTGGAATACGAATCCCACCAGCCGGCGGCGCAGTGCGGCGCGCCCATCCTCATCCAAGCCTAGCAGGCTCACCCCGTCGATGATCACCTCACCGGCGGTGGGCACATCCAGGCCGGCGAGCAGTCCAAGCAGCGTGGTCTTCCCCGAGCCCGAAGCCCCGACGATCGCGACGGTCTCGCCGCTGCGCACGTCGAAGGTCACGTCATGGAGGATCGTCAAGCGGCTGTGGCCGGTCTCGACTTGCTTGCCGAGACCGACGGCCCGCACAATAGGTTGCATGTGGCGCGTTTCAGTCCTGGCGTTGTGCGCGGCGTGCCTCGGACTCGCAGCAGCGCCGCCGGTGATCCTGGTCCTCGGGGACAGCCTGTCCGCCGGCTACGGCCTGCCGCAGGGCAAGGGCTGGGCCGACTTGCTCCAGCAGCGCCTCACGCGCGAGGGTTATCCCTATCGGGTGGTCAACGCCAGCATCAGCGGTGACACGACGCTGGACGGCCGCAATCGCCTGGCGGGAGCGCTCGCACGCGAGCGGCCGGCGATCGTCGTGCTGGAGCTGGGAGCCAACGACGGGCTGCGCGGCCAATCGATCGCAGAGATGCGCGCCAACCTGGCTCACATCATCCGGGCGAGCCGCGGACAGGGAGCCAAGACGCTGCTGGTGGGAATGCGCCTTCCGCCGAACTACGGCCCGGGTTACACGAACAAGTTCCAGCAAGCCTTCCTCGAAGTGAGCCGCGACGCGCAGGTGCCCCTGGTGCCCTTCCTCCTCGACGGCTTCGCCGACAAGCGCGAGCTGTTCCAGGCCGATGGAATCCATCCCCGCGTCGAGGCTCAAGGGTTGATTCTGGACAACGTCTGGAAAAGGCTGCAGCCGATGCTGGGCCCTGCGCCGCCCGGCAGGTAGGCTTCGCATCGGTACGCTGAGGAAGGTCTCTTTGTCTGAAGCTCGAACGCTGGCGACCGTAGCACAACTCACCTGCTTTGACGAGGTGGTCGACGTGCGCACGCCGATGGAGTACGCCGAGGACCATGTGCCCGGCGCAGCGAACCGGCCCGTGCTTTCGAATGAAGAGCGCGCCCAGGTCGGCACGCTCTACAAGCAGGTCTCGCCGTTCACCGCGAGGCGGGTGGGCGCTGCGCTGGCTGCGCGCAATATCGCGCACCATATCGAGACGGCGTTCGCCGAGCGCCCCAGGTCGTGGCGCCCGCTGGTGTATTGCTGGCGCGGCGGCAAGCGCAGCGAGGCCCTGGTCCACATGCTGCGCGAGGTGGGCTGGCAAGCGCAGCGCCTGGAAGGCGGCTACAAGGCATACCGGAGAGCCGTCCGGGAGGAACTGCCGCAGCTCGCCCGCCGTTTGCACATGCGCGTCGTGTGCGGCCTCACCGGCTCCGGCAAGAGCCGTCTGCTGGAAACGCTGGAACGGCTGGGAGCACAGGTGCTCGACCTCGAACGCCTCGCGGCCCATCGCGGCTCGGTGCTCGGCAACCTGCCGGGGGCACCCCAGCCGTCCCAGAAGATGTTCGAGAGCCGGCTATGGCATCGGCTCCGGGGCCTCGATCCGCAGCGCCCGGTGTTCGTCGAGTCCGAGAGCGCGCGAATTGGCACGCTTCACGTTCCAGACGAGCTGATGGCGCGGCTATGGGAGGGCGAGTGCGTGCGCGTAGAGACGCGGCTAGCGGCGCGCCTGTCGCTGCTCAAAGCCGAGTACGCGCACTTTCTTGCCGATCCTGCGAGCCTCGGCGGCCAGCTCGACTGCCTGGTCGCGCTGCATGGCCACGCCGCAATCGACCGCTGGAAGGACATGGCGCTGCGCGGCGACTGGGACCTCCTCGTAGGAGAGCTGCTCGAGCGTCACTACGACCCGGCATATCGGCGTTCCATCCTGGGTCACTACCCGGGGCTGGCCCATGCGCAGGCCGTCTACATCGAATCCCCCGAAGAAGAGAGCTTCCTCGCGGCGGCGCGCTTGTTGATCGCTTTGCCGGCCGCAGCCCCCGCTTGATCGCACGGATTCGCCATCGGGCGCTGGTATACTCGCGCGCCGATGAGCCCGTCCCTGGAACTGTCGAAGCGCAGCCTGCTGCTGCTCGTGCTGGCTGCACTGATCGTCTGGTTCGCCAACCTCGATTACCGCAAGCTCACCAAGCCCGACGAAGGACGCTACGCCGAGCTGTCGCGCGAGATGGCGGTGAGCGGCGACTGGGTCACCCCGCGCCTGAACGGCATCAAGTATTTCGAAAAGCCGCCGTTGCATTACTGGGCCGGCGCGGCGGCCATCTCGATCTTCGGCGCGCGCGAGGGGGCCGCTCGGCTCTGGAGTGCGCTCACCGGGGCGATGGGAATCGTGCTGGCGTGGTATGCCGGACGCCGGCTGATGGGACCCAGGGCCGGGCTGTACGCCGCGGCCGTGCTCGGCAGCAGTCTCATGTACGTCGTCGTGGCTCATCTCAACACGCTCGACATGGGGCTCACTTTTTTTCTGTTCCTGGCCCTGTGCGCTTTCCTCCTGGCGCAACGCGACCAGGCGAGCCGCCGAGAGAATGCGATCTGGATGCACGTGGCCTGGGCCGCCACCGCCGGCGCCGTGTTGAGCAAAGGATTGGTCGGCATCGCGATCCCCGGAGCGACGCTGGTGCTCTACACGCTGGTCCAGCGCGACTGGCAACGCTGGCGCCGCCTGCACCTGGGCAGCGGAGTGCTGCTGTTCTTCGCGCTCGCCGCGCCCTGGTTCGTGCTGGTATCGCTGCGCAACCCCGAATTTCCGTGGTTCTTCTTCGTGCATGAGCATCTCCTGCGGTATACGACGCAGATCCACCAGCGCGTGGAGCCGTGGTATTACTACGTGCCGATGTTGATCGCGGGGGCGCTGCCGTGGACCGTCGTGATGGCCGACGCGGTCCGGCGCGGCTGGAGCGCCGAGCCCGACCGCATCTTCCAAGCGCGGAGGTTCCTGCTTCTGTGGTGTGGCTTCGTGCTGGCGTTCTTCAGCGCTTCCGGCTCCAAGCTTCCGCCCTACATCCTGCCGCTGTTCCCGGCGTTGGCGTTGCTGTGCGCGGGGCACCTCACCACCCTGCCGGGACGCGCCCTGGGCTGGCAGCTTGCGCCCATGGCCGTGCTCACCGCCGCAGCGCTGGTCGCCCTGCCCTTCGTGCACACCTCGGGCGACACGCCGGTCGCGCTGATCGAACGCTACAAGCCGTGGCTTGCCGCCGCGGCGCTCGTCGGCCTTGTCACCGCCGTATGGTCCGTCTTGCTTTCGTTCTCACGCCGCGTCCCGGCCGCGGTGCTCACTGCGGGAGCCGGCGCCCTGCTGGCCCTGCAGCTCATGATAACGGGCTACGAATCCCTGTCGCCCTCCCTTTCCGCGTACGGCATCGCGCAGGCCGTCAAGCCCTACCTCAAGCCCGGAATTCCGTTCTATAGTGTCGCCACCTACGACCAGACGCTGGACTTCTATCTCGAGCGTACGCTTACTCTGGCAGGGTTCCGCGACGAGCTCGACTACGGCCTGCAGCAGGAGCCTCGCCTCGGGATCGCCAGCGTCGCGGACTGGATGCAGCTGTGGCGGCAGCAGCCCTACGCGCTCGCGCTGATGAACAAGGTCACATACGACTCGCTCGCGACCTCCGGGTTTCCCATGGAGTTGATCGCCCACGATCACTGGCGCTATGTCGTCAAGACGCCATGAGCGCGGTGAGCTTCGCCCTCGTGCTGTCCGGCGTGCTCCTGAACGCGGCGGCGCAGCTCCTGCTCAAGGCCGGCACGAATGCCATCGGCCACTTCGACTTCAACGTCGCCAACGCGTTGCCCGTCGGGCTCAAAGTGGCGGCGCAGCCGTTCATCCTCGGGGGACTGGCCTGCTATGCCGTCAGCGTCGTGGTCTGGATCCTGGCGCTGTCGCGTGTGGAAGTGAGCGTCGCCTATCCGATGCTGTCTATCGGCTATGTAGTGAACGCGGTGGCCGCGTATCTGCTGTTCGGGGAGGCCGTGACCGTGCAGCGGCTGGTGGGCATCGGGATCATCGTCGTCGGGGTCTACATCGTGGCCCGCTCTTGAACCCGATGCCACACGAAGACCCGAGCATCGCGCCGAGCCTGCAACCGTCGGCTTGCACGACGACCTCCGCGGTCGTCGCGTCGGCCGCGCGCATCTTTGCCTAGTCCATGGATTATCTGCCGTTCGCCAAGCCCACCATCGACGACGAAACCATCGCCGGCGTGGCGGAAGTGCTGCGCTCCGGGTGGATTGCGAGCGGGCCCCAGGTCAAGGAGTTCGAAGCTGCCCTGTCCGCCTACCTCGGAGGCCGGATCGTGCGCAGCTTCACCTCGGCGACCGGAGGCCTGGAGGTGGCCCTTCAGGCGTGCGCGATCGGGCCCGGCGACGAGGTGATCGTGCCCGCCATGACCTTCGCGGCAAGCGCCAACGTGGTGCTCCGGGTGGGTGCGCGCCCCGTGTTCGTCGATGTCGACCTCGCCACCCGCAACATCGATCCTGAGCTCGTCGAGGCCGCGATCACGCCGCGCACACGCGCCATCATGCCAGTGCACTTCGCCGGGCTCGCTGTGGACATGGACCGCATCTACGCGATCGCGCGGCGCCGGGGCTTACGCGTCATCGAGGACGCCGCCCATGCGATCGGCACATGCTGGCAGGGCAAGCGCATCGGAAGCTTCGGGGACATGGTCTGCTTCAGCTTCCACCCGAACAAGAACATGACCACCATCGAGGGCGGCGCGCTCAGCCTGGCCTCCGACGCCGAGCTGGCGACCATCGAGCTGGAGCGCTTTCACGGCCTGGTGCGCCGGTCGGACGGAGAGGCCGACGTGCTGGTGCCGGGCGGAAAGTACAACCTGAGCGACGTCGCGGCGCGCATCGGTCTGTCGCAGCTGCGCCAGCTCGAGGGCTTCAACCGGCGCCGCCGTGAGCTGGTGGCACACTACTACGAGCGCATGGGCCGCGACGGGCTTTGCCGCCTGCCGGCACGCGGCGACGACGGCCACAGCTGGCACATCTTCGCGCCGCTGCTGCCGCTCGACGAGGTGGCGATCACCCGCGGCGAGTTCATCCAAGCGATGCACGCGCGCGGCATCGGGGTAGGCGTCCATTATCCGGCGCTGCACCTGACCACGACCTACCGCAAGCTCGGGTACAAGGAGGGCGATTTCCCCAATGCCGAGCGCATCGGGCGCGCGACCGTCACCCTGCCGCTCTTTCCCTCCATGCAGCTCGCCGACGTGGATCGCGTCTGCGATGCGGCCGGGGAAATCCTGCGCTCTGCACGCAGAGCGCACCGCTGAGCGCCTCCGGTGCAGACGCGTTTAACGCTAAAATAGCCGCATGCCCACGCCGGACGTTTCCGTCATCATCCCGGTCTACAACGAAGAAGAGGGATTGCCGGCGCTGTTCTCCCGTCTGTACGCTGCGCTCGACACGCTCGCGATCGACTACGAGATCATCTTCATCAACGACGGCAGCCGCGACCGTTCCCCGGCCCTGCTGCGCGAGCAGTTCCAGAAGCGCCCCGACGTCACGCGCGTCATCCTGTTCAACGGCAACTTTGGCCAGCACATGGCCATCATGGCCGGGTTTGCTCACGCCCGCGGCCAGCGCGTGGTGACATTGGACGCGGACCTGCAAAACCCCCCCGAGGAGATCGGCAAGCTGCTGGCCGCGATGGATAGAGGCCACGACTACGTGGGCACCATCCGCTGCAAGCGTCAGGACAGCACTTTCCGGCGCTATGCCTCCAAGGTCATGAACAAGCTGCGCGAGCGCATCACGCACGTGAAGATGACCGACCAGGGCTGCATGCTGCGCGCCTACAGCCGCGAGATCGTGGAGGCCGTGGTGAGCTCGCGCGAGGTCAGCACGTACATCCCGGCGCTCGCCTACACCTACGCCTCGAACCCGACCGAGGTCGAGGTGGCCCACGAGGAGCGCACCGCGGGAGAGTCCAAGTATTCGCTGTACAAGCTGATCCGTCTCAACTTCGATCTGGTGACCGGCTTTTCCGTCGTCCCGCTGCAGCTGTTCTCCATCCTCGGCTTCCTCGTCTCGCTCATGTCGCTGGGGTTTTTCGGGTTGATCATCTATCGCCGCATCGCTTACGGGCCCGAAGCCGAGGGCCTGTTCACGCTGTTCGCCATCGCCTTTCTCCTGCTGGGTGTGGCCCTGTTCGGGATCGGCCTGCTGGGCGAGTACGTCGGCCGCATCTACCAGCAGGTCCGGGAGCGGCCGCGCTATCTCATCCAGGCGATCCTGGAACGCCGGGAACAGGAAGGCAACGCCAGGGGCGAGACCGTCGCTCCCGCAGCATGGTTGGCTGCGAAGCGCTCGCAGGACGTCGGTGCGTAACCGGGAGAATGAAAAGCGAATCGAACCGCGCGCGATGCGACCCAGAGCGCACGAGCAGAGGCGATCGCCGCTACGTCCTTCACCGCATGCTCCGCGGGCGCGTCTCGCCGCCCCGTGTGAGTGATGCGCGCGGTCGTCTTCGCGTACCACAACGTCGGGTGCCGCTGCCTTTCGACGTTGCTCGCACATGGCGTGGAGATCCCGCTCGTGGTGACGCACGACGACAATCCCGCCGAGCAGATCTGGTTCGAGAGCGTAGCCGCGCTGGCGCGCCTGCACGATATCGCGGTGGCACGACCGTCGGATCCGAATGCTCCCGAGTTCGTGGCGCGCGTTGCACGGCTGCAGCCGGCATTCCTGTTCTCGTTCTATTACCGCCAGATGCTCAAGCCTGCGCTTCTCGGCATCCCTACGCGCGGCGCACTGAACATGCATGGGTCGCTGCTCCCGCGCTACCGCGGGCGTGTACCGGTGAACTGGGCCGTCATTCATGGCGAGCGTCAGACCGGCGCCACTCTGCACTACATGGTCGAGCGGCCCGATGCCGGCGACATCGTGTCCCAGCAGGCGGTGCCGATCCTGCCGGACGACACGGCCCTGGAGGTGTTCGGCAAGGTCACGGTGGCGGCGGAGATGGCGCTGCACCGCGTGCTTCCCGCCTTGCTGGCGGGCACCGCGCCCCGCACGCCGCAGGAGCTTACGCAAGGCTCCTACTATGGCGGCCGCAGGCCCGAGGACGGGCGCATCGACTGGCGCCGCAGTGCGGCCGAGGTCCACAACCTGGTGCGCGGAGTGGCTCCTCCCTACCCCGGCGCCTTCACCGAGATCGAGGGCAAGCGCGTACGCGTGCTGCGTACGACGCTGCCCAAGGAATCGCCTTCTCCAGTCGGCTTCCCGGCGTTGTTCTGCGAGAACGGGCGCTGCTATGCCGAGTGTGGCGACGGGCGCGCGGTGCGCATTCTCAGCCTGGAAGTGGACGGTAAAATGCTCGATTCCAGCAGCTTCGAGCGCGCAGGCACGACCGCGCGCCAGCCCTTGGCGTCTTCCAGCTCCCAACTCTGCTCAAGCTCCACATGAAGAAGATCTGCATCCTCGGCGTGAACGGCTTCATCGGCCACCATCTGTCCAAGCGCATCATCCAGGACACGCAATGGGAGGTGTACGGGATGGACATGCAGAACGACCGCGTGTCCGACCTGCTGGACGAGCCGCGCTTCCACTTCTTCGAGGGCGACATCACCATCAACAAGGAGTGGATCGAGTACCACATCAAGAAGTGCGATACCGTGCTGCCGCTGGTGGCGATCGCCACCCCGGCCACGTACGTCAAGGAGCCGCTCAAGGTCTTCGAGCTGGACTTCGAAGCCAACCTGCCCATCGTCCGCTCCTGCGTCAAGTGGGGCAAGCGCATCCTCTTCCCCTCGACCTCGGAGGTCTACGGCATGTCCCGCGACGCCGAGTTCGACCCCGACGCCTCCGAGCTGGTGCTCGGCCCTATCAGCAAGCAGCGCTGGATCTACGCCTGCAGCAAGCAGCTCATGGACCGCGTGATCTGGGCCTACGGTGCGCAGGGCAGCCTCGACTTCACGCTGTTTCGCCCCTTCAACTGGATCGGCGCCGGACTGGACAGCATCCACACGCCCAAGGAGGGCAGCTCGCGCGTCATCACGCAGTTCTTCGGGCATATCGTGCGCGGCGAGGAGATCAAGCTGGTCGACGGCGGCACACAGAAGCGCGCCTTCACCTACATCGACGACGGCATCGACGCGCTGATGAAGATCATCGAGAACCCCGCCGCAGTGGCGAGCGGCAAGATCTACAACCTGGGCAACCCGCGCAACAACTATTCGGTGCGCGAGCTGGCGCGCATGATGATCGACCTGGCTCTGCAATATCCCGAGTACCGCCAGCCGGCGAGCCAGGTGAAGATGGTGGAAACCACCGCTGCAGCCTATTACGGTGCCGGTTACCAGGACGTGCAAAATCGCGTGCCCAAAATTGAAAACACCCGCCGCGACCTCGACTGGGAACCGAAGGTCGGGATGGAAACGGCGCTGCGCAAGATCTACGACGCCTATCGCACGCACGTGCCCGAGGCGCGTGAGCTGGTGGATTGAGGCCGCGCGGCGAACGTCTGCACCGATCCCTGGATGACGCACGAAGACACTGAAGTGCGAATACCCTGCCGCGACTGCTCTCGCAACGCCTGCTCGTGAACCTCGCCCTCAAGGTCGACGTCGACACCTACCGCGGCACTCGTGACGGCGTCCCCCGTCTCGTGGAGCTGCTGAAAAAGCACGGCGCCGGCGCCACGTTCCTGTTCAGCCTCGGCCCCGACCACACCGGGCGCGCCATCAAGCGCGTGTTCCGGCGCGGCTTCCTGAAAAAGGTGCGGCGCACCTCGGTGGTCTCGCACTACGGCCTGCGCACGCTGCTCTACGGGACCTTGCTGCCCGGCCCGGACATCGGACATCGCTGCGCGGACCGCATGCGCCAGGTGCGCGACGAGGGCTTCGAGGTCGGGATCCACGCTTACGACCACGTGCGCTGGCAGGATCACGTGAGCGCGGAGGACGCGCCCTGGACACGGCGCGAGATGCAGCGCGCCTGCGACCGTTTCCGCGACATCTTCGGCACCGACCCCAGGGTCCACGGAGCAGCCGGTTGGCAGATGAACCGGCACGCGTACCGCCTCACGCAGCTGCTCGGTTTCGCCTACTGCTCGGACACCCGCGGCACCCACCCCTTCGTGCCCGTCTGCCGAGCCGAGATCATCGCGTGTCCCCAGCTTCCCACCACTCTGCCGACCATCGACGAGCTGTTGGGCGTCGACGGCATCAATCCGAGCAACGTGGCCGATCGTATCCTCGAGCGCAGCCGCGACCCCCTTGCGAGCGGCCATGTGTTCACGCTGCACGCGGAGCTGGAAGGCATGAAGCTCGCGCCCGCGTTCGAGCGCATGCTGGAGGGTTGGCGCGCGCTCGGGTACAAGCTGCTGTCGCTCGGCGACTACTTCGACGCTTTGCCCGACAAGAACCTGCCCTGCCACGAGATCACCTCCGGAGAGGTGCCGGGCCGGACCGGCACCCTCGCGCTCCAGGGCCCCGAGTTCCTGGCGTGAACGCCCTTGCCCCAAAGGAGACCGACCCGATGCTAGAAAACCTCCCCGTGCCGGAGTTCGAGCTGCCCTCCACCGGCGGCGCGACCTTCAAGCTCCAGCAAGCCAAGGGCAAGCCTCTGGTGCTGTACTTCTACCCCAAGGACAACACGCCCGGCTGCACCGACGAGGGCAAGCAGTTCCGCGACCTGTATCCGCAGTTCCAGGAGCTCGGCTGCGCCATCTACGGAGTTTCGCGCGACAGCGTCAAGTCGCACGAAGGATTCAAGGCGAAGATGAGCTTTCCCTTCGATCTGCTGTCGGACGCCGACGAGCGCGTGTGCGAGATGTTCGGCGTGATGAAGATGAAGAACATGTACGGCAAGCAGGTGCGCGGCATCGAGCGCAGCACCTTCGTGATCGACGCCCAGGGCGTGGTGCGCAAGGAATGGCGCGGCGTGAGGGTGCCGGAGCATGCGCAAGCCGTCCTCGATTTCGTGAAGAGCCTCTAACGTCGCGCGCAGTAGCCGGCGCCCATTCTCCTGACCCGACCTTTCGCCCCGAATCCTGATGTCGCAACGCAAGCCTGCCTCCGTGACCCGGCTGCATCCGGGCACCAAGCTCTTCGTGCTCGATACCAACGTCCTGATGCACGACCCGACCAGCCTGTTCCGCTTTCAGGAGCACGACGTCTACCTTCCGATGGCGACCCTGGAAGAGCTGGACGCGAACAAGAAAGGCGTGTCCGAGGTGGCGCGCAACGCCCGCCAGGCCAGCCGGTTCCTCGACGAGCTGCTCAATCATGCCGGCAACGACATCGAGACCGGCATCGCGCTCAATGCCAACGGCGCCAAGGAGGCCACCGGCCGGCTGTTCCTGCAGACGCTCGCCATCAACGGCGTTCTGCCCGCGACGCTCGCCACCAGCAAATCGGACAACCAAATCCTGTCGGTCGTGCGCCACCTGCACGAGCTCTACCCCAAGCGCCAGGTGATCCTGGTGTCCAAGGACATCAACATGCGCATCAAGGCGCGTGCGCTCGGGCTGGCGGCGGAGGACTACTTCAACGACAAAGTGCTCGAGGACACCGACCTGCTCTACACCGGTGTGAGCGAGCTGCCGGCAGATTTCTGGGACAACCACGGCAAGGAGATGGAGTCTTGGCAGCAGGCCGGCCGCACCTTCTACCGGGTGCACGGACCGCTCTGCTCGAGCCTGCTGGTGAACGAGTTCGTGTACCTGGAGCACGACCGTCCCTTCTACGCGCAGGTGAAGGAGCTCTCCGGCGAGACGGCGATCCTGCAGACGCTCGTCGACCACGGCCACCAGCGCAACGGCGTGTGGGGGATCGTCGCCCGCAATCGCGAGCAGAACTTCGCGCTGAACCTGCTGATGAACCCGCAGATCGACTTCGTGACGCTGCTGGGACAGGCCGGCACCGGCAAGACGCTGCTCACGCTCGCGGCCGGACTGATGCAGACGCTGGAAGACAAGACCTACTCGGAGATCATCATGACGCGCGTCACGGTGCCGGTGGGCGAGGACATCGGCTTTTTGCCCGGCACCGAGGAGGAGAAGA
>Ga0335083_10006783_pt1 | contig 14210 bp, 10 predicted proteins | sample Lox_Sample_42_FD_206716 | JGI IMG/M metagenome (GOLD analysis project Ga0335083, IMG submission 206716) | Soil microbial communities from Loxahatchee National Wildlife Refuge, Florida, United States - Lox_Sample_4.2 | ecosystem: Environmental > Terrestrial > Soil > Wetlands | place: USA...
GGTGTTCAGCTCACAGCCAGGACAGGCGCCGTGTGTGAGAGAAGTCTCGTTCCAGATATTCGAGCAGCGCGTCAGCATCGAAAATGTGGGAGGCGTCAATGTTCTTGATTGGAGCGATCCCACCTCGCAATTGGGCGCCCCATCTCAAGTGCTGTCCTTTGGCGATGCCCTGCAGATTTGGGGACACGCCTTCGTGGGCGGCTGTTCCGGCCTCGACATCAAGCGCTACACACTCTCGTATCAGCCGGGCTTCGTAACCGGAACCGGAGGTCCGTGGACCCAATTCTGGGAGGTGGATTACAAGAGCGCGCGGGAGCAGGCCCAGATCAGCAACAGTTACATGGATCTGACCAGCCTTTGGCAGTTCGTGCAGATCTGCTTCCCGCCTATCCCGCCTTGCCCGCGGCCTGTGCCACCCTTTTTCCAACCCTATCCAATCGAGTATGACCGCCTGAATCCGTCCAGTTGGTATAGCGGAGTGGAGGCCCCCTGCAAGCCTGGTCCGCAGGCGCCGCCTACGCAAGGACCATTCTTTATTGATCCGGAACTGCCGCTGTCGGGTGGAAACATCTGGAGCTCGCAGACCCTCCCGATCAACAACTGCTTCTCCGGTCAGTACACGTTGTTGTTAACTGTAGAGGACACGGGCGGCGGCTTCTATTACGACACGCAGCAAGTCTGGTTCGACAACAAAGCGGTTTACGGCGAAATCACCGGGATCCTGGGCGTACCTCCCTGCTCGATCATCAATCTGAGTCAGCTACCGAATGCAGGCGACTGCACTAAGGTGTGGCCGATGGCGATTGAGGGCATTGCCTACGACGAGTACATCATCGAAGGCAACTTCACTGCTCCGAGCGACAACTTCGGCGGCTACTGTATGACGCTGACCAAGCAAGGAGGTTCCGAGTCGGTTTGTACGCCTGTAAGCCTCTCGGTTGCTTTGCCGATTCCCAACCCGGCCAGTCCGTCGACCGTGGGTACGCAACGTGTGGGCGACCCCGGCGTGCGGTGCGGCAACGCCTCGCCTCCGCCGGTGCCGCCGGTGGTGAAGTTCACCAACGCTCTCACCACGATGGATGCGAGGATGTTCGACTTCTGCTGTGCCTCGCAAGCATCGCCGGCGCCGCCGTCCGGCTTCGCGTTGAAGCGCGGCGATCCCAAGAACAACATCCCCGGCGAGTGCTGCTCGTTCTTCTTCACCCTGGAGGTGTGGGACAACACGGTCTGCCAATTCTTGTCGGGCGGTCGTCATTACGCCGATGCCCCGTGCGTTCTGATCTGGCCGGTCTATATTTGTAACGATCTGCCACCGATGCCGGGATGTTAACTCGAGAACCCGGTCCTCTTGCAAGGGGACCGGGTGTTTAGACCATGGATGGCTTCACTCTTTGGATGCGATTGCTGGTCGCCGTCCTCGCCACCTGGCGGGTCACGCACCTGCTGGCCAACGAGGATGGCCCGGCCAACATAATCGTTAAGTTTCGAAAGTTATTGGGCCGGAGCCTGGCGGGACAGTTGATGGACTGCTTCAACTGCCTCAGCCTCTGGATTGCGGCCTTGGCCGCTCTGTTTGTGTCGCAGCGCCCGCTGGTGTGGCTCATGAGTTGGTTGGCCGTTTCCGGCGGTGCGTGTCTGCTGGAACGGATGGGGCGCGAGCCGGTTGTGATTCAGCCGCAGCCGGAAATTTTAGAAGGAGACTCGAACAATGTGTTGTGGACAGAACCGCGCGGCAGTGAAAGCGACCCTGACGCCAGCGGCGAACCGGAACCCCGCGCAGAGCGCACCCACTAGATCTGGCGTCTACACGCCATCGATGTCTGGCGTAATGCAGCGCACTTGGGCTGGCGTCGCGTCGCCATCGGCAACAAGGCAGCAACCGCAGCCGGGGACAGCACAGGTCTCAGGCAGCTCCGTCATTCACCTTCGCTACACGGAGGCTTCGCCCATTCAAGTGCGCGGCCCGGCTACCGGAATGACCTATCAGTTCTCCGGGGCACAGCCGCTGCAGGCGGTAGACTCGCGCGATGCGGCAGCCTTGTTGGATACGCGCTTCTTTCGGCGGGCTTGAGGCAACCCGCGCTCCGAGATGAAACGCCACGTCGCCCCTTGTTTCGTGAAAGGGATGCCGCTAGCGCCATAGCACAGTCCGAGATCGAAATGAGTTATCGGCCAGTCCCAAAGGTTCTTACTAACGTGAATCGCACCTGGAAGGGTTCGACAGGGTGAAAAACGTCGGTAAATTCAGCCGTGCCCGTGGGGGTTAATCGGGACGTGTAAGCGTAGTCAATGTCGTGATCCTGGCGATCAAGCAGATTGAAGAATTGCGCCATGACCCGCCATTTGTCATTGAGGTGATAGCCGACCTCCGCATTGAGCAACACGGTTGAACTGGATTGATAAATAGCGTCGGAAGTCAGATTGCGTGGGCCGAAGGCGCGCACGCGCAAACTCCCCCAAAAATTTCGATAATTCTGTACTGTGATGCCGGATGAAATCACCAACCCAACTGCCTCGGGTACCCACTTGCCGCCCGGGCTGTTCGGTGCAGCGTCATCCGGGTCTATTTGGGTGAAAAGAGCTTTGGAGTAGGCAAAGTCAAAGTCAAAAGCCAGATGTTCCAGTGGTGTGTAATAGTTCGCCCATTCGACGCCGTAGCGATTGCTCGGCGATGCTGACGCAACCGTGCCTCCGGTATCGCCGGACTGCTGTAGTTCGGAAGCGCTGTGCAGATACCACAGCGAAAGAGTGCTTTGCAGATGTGGAACGGCCAGAGTGCGCACGCCGATCTCCGCGCCTTTGGTTGGGATCAGCGGCGAAATCGGCGTCGAGGGCGTATCGGGGTATGGGTTTTCCCCCGAAATGGGTTCAACCCTTTGCGTTGTGCCGCGCCCGTCGTTGCTGTGAAAGCTGAATCCGCCCTGCACATAGAACTCAGTCTTGGCCCATGGGCCGAAAATCAAACTTAATTTGGGACTAGGCAGCCACTTGCTGGCGGTACCAGAATTGGCCGGGTTCACCAGGCTGGTGACGTCAAAGTATTGCAAGTCGCCGCGCAGGCCCGCGACCGAACGGAATTTCTCGCCCCACTGAATTGTATTTTGCACGTATAAACCCAGTTGCGTGTCGGTAAAACGGTCCTCTTGCGTGGCGGCGGGCAAAGTATTGCCGGTTTCGAAATCGATTTTGTCAACGCGCTCGCGATCTTGCGTCTGGAAAAGCCCGTTGTGGATCCAATCGTTGCGCACCTGCACGCCGAACGTGTTTTGCACCTTGCGGCCAAACCATTCGGCGAAAATCGTGTGCGCTACGTCGATCCCAGTCACCCAGCGATGGTCCTGCTGTTCAAACTGATCGCCGCGAACAGGGTCGGTTAAGAAGTAAGTGAAATCAGAGAACAGATCAAGGTAGTAATAAAATCCGTACGCCATGATGGTCGTCGCGGAGTTGGCGCCCTGGCGATGCCATTCACCCTGCAAGCTGAAACGCTGTGAATCACCACCGTCTGTCGGGTTGAGTGAACCGTAGAAACCAACCAGGGGCACGGCGGTGATGGGGACTTGATCGCTCGAGTTCCATTTGCCGGAATAACCCATCGCCGTGAGGCTGAGACCGTTGCTGGCATCGCCGCGGCTGTAAGTTAACAAGCCGTTGAATTTCTTATAAGCATCCGGATGCGTCCATGGACCGTCGTTGTAATAAGCTTCCCCGCCGTATAACAAGCTCCCGGAGCCGACCTTTTGGGAAACGCCGAAAACCGCACGCGCGTAGTCGTACATGCCCGCTTCTACCTGCAGGAAGTTTTGCGGCAGCGTCTTGAAGTATTGCAAGTTGGCTGATCCGACGGAGCTGTAGTTGCCGGTATCAGCGTAGTAAGGCCCTTTCTCGTAATTCAGCCGCTGCACAAACTCTGGGATGACAATGTTCATGTCCGCATACCCTTCACCATGCGCGTGGGATGGAAGGTTAAGAGGCATGCCGCCGAGGGAAACGGCGAAATCGGTACCATGGTCGAGATTGAAGCCACGAAGGAAATACTGGTTGGCCTTACCACCGCCGGCGTGTTGGGTGATGATCATGCCCGGAACCGTCTCTAAAACTTCTCCCGAGCGAAGAATCGGACGATCTTCCAGTTGCTTGTAGCCCACCGTTCCCTGGGTGGCGGAATCGGCAATGCCGATCAGGCTATCCTCCCGGCCCTGGACTTCTACGGTGGTGCTGACGGCGCTTACCGCCAGTGAGATGCGCAACGGGGCCGGCTCGCCGGCGCCCCCTATGGTGAGGGGCAGTTCTTTGGTTCCGAGACCAGGATTCGAGACGATGAGTTGATAAGTACCCGCCGGAAGGTCAGAGATATTGAAAGAGCCGTTGACGTCGGACTGAATCAATCTTTCTACGGTACCGTCTGCGCTCCGAACCATCACGGTCGCCCCGGCAATCACGGCGCCAGACGCGTCCATCACCGTTCCCGATAGCTGAGGCTGGTGGCTTTTGTCGCTGCTGGCGACCGGGCGATGTTGGGGGTCGGGTATCTGCCCCACATCGCTGCCGGTCTGCGCTGAAGATGCAACCGAACTAAGCACCGCAACGATCACGATCAACAGCTGTGTAATATGTTTCTGCATTTCGTGCTACTCATTCAGGCTGGGACACAAACATCCCAAGCTTTGGCCAACATGCCCCTAGCTGTGTCGGTGATGGCGGTGAGCGCCGTTTTGCCTGCCGCGTTTTGACGGTTTGGTCAGGTACGTTTCGGGCGAACTCATGACCAGCTTGCCGTGCTGGACTCCCTTAATGCCGATAAGCCTCCCGGCTAGTTCCTGCACATGCCGTAACATGCCTTTCACCACCACCGTCTCCAGGCACAGATCATGATCGAGGTGTGCGTGGACCGTAGAGATGATCAGTTCGTGATATTCATGCTGCAGTTCCGTTAGCTTCTCGGGAAGCAGCCGTGAGTGATGGTCGTAGATCAAAGTGATCGTGCCGACCACGAATGCGCCTCCCGATTTCTGTCCGGCTTCGTTCAGGCGGTCGCGAATCAGGTCGCGCAACGCCTCTGAGCGGTTGGCATAACCCTGTTTCTTGATGTGCACGTCGAAGCGCTTCAGCAAGTCAGACTCGATGGCAACGCCGGTACGAAGCAGTCCCATTTCTGTATTCTCCTATTTTCGTACCAGCGTAGCACCAACGGAACATTCGTAATACGATAAACATCTACTATTGGAACCGCGTGGCAAATGCCTCTGATGCGGGGCAGCCCGCACTTCAGCGAATTTGTACCAGGGTGTTGCTGGCCTGCTGCGATCCCCATGTGTTCAACTGCACCGCCTGCTGCAGGTAGCGCTCAGCCGCAGCCTTGTCGCCGGCCTTCAAGGCAATTTCGCCTGCGTGATGGAAGATACTTGCATCGCGCACGCCTACGGCGAGTGCCGTTTCGATCTGCTTGCGCGCCTCGCTGTACTGGCCGTTCTTGTACAACGCCCACGCATAGCAGTCGAGCGTATGGATGTCGCGGCGACGGGCGATCTCACGTTGAGCCACGCTTAGCGCCTTCTCCGGCGCGTTGGCGTAGTCGGCGTAGTACATGATGAGTTCGTGATTGGAGTTATCGCCGATATTCGTTTCCTTCAGAGACTTCTGCTCAAACTCGGCGAAGGCCTTCTGCGCGTCTTCGTGCCGTCCTGCAAGCTGCAACGCCACCGCAAGCTCGTACAGGTTCTCAGCGTGCGGCGCAGCATCGTAGCGCTGTTGCAGCAGAGCTACCGCTTCGGGATATCGCTTCTGTTGAATGCGGACTTTCGCAAGATTGCCCAGCGCATAGTGATATCCAGGAAACATTGCCAGCGCCTGCTGAAGCTCTTTCTCTGCTTGCACCGTGTCGCCCATTGCAAGATGCAGGTGTGCCATCTGCGTCAGGATCCACGCGCCGTCTTCAACCTGGCTGGGCGAGTTCGACTGATACGCCATGTTCATTAGTTGCAGCGCGCCATCAAGGTCGCCAAACAGCTCGCGCAGGTAGGCCACTCTAGTGAGGGCGGGTTGATTGGCGCCACGAAGCTTCATCATCCAGTTCGCCGCGCTTTCGGCATCGGCATAGTTTCCTAGCTCGACATTGGCGTCAGTGAGAAACCCGTAGACCATCACATCGTCGGGGGTACGCTTGTTCAGCTTTCTCGCCTCGTCCAGCGCTGCTGCAAACTCATGCTTTCCCAGCAACAGCCAGACTTGTATACGCTTGCCATCGAAGTTGCCGGGCGAAATCTCAAATGACTTCTGCAATGCTGCCTCGCCCTGTTTGTAGAAGTTCGGATCAGAGGTCTCGCGCGCGCGCCGCGCAAGCGCAAGGGCTAAACCGTTATAGGCCTCATAGTTCTTAGGATTTTTATCGATCAGCGCTCTGGCTGCGGCAATATTCCGTTCCGCCGGAGACAACTTCACGGCGGCAGTTTTGGTAGTCTGCGCCTGCGCGATCAACGTCGCAGCAAGCAGAATCGTCAGCAATATAGAGAAGGTTTTCATCGCATTCCTCCTGTCGGAAAATCGTGGCCGCCCGTTTCGCGCGAACGGCCACGCAGTGGTTAGTTGACGGGGCAGATGCCGCCGGGCTGACCGGAGCATCCCTGTTGGCCCGGACCGATGTGAACACTTTGGCGTCCGCTGTTGGCCGGCTGCACGAAGGGGAAGGTGTTGTTGTAACCGTGATCGTTGAGCTGCACGCCATCGCCAATTCGCGCGTTGTACTTGTTGGGATCGGCGAGGATTCCCTGCACCGCGCGAGCAGCGATATCGACTACGTCATCCACTGGACGGCGGCCATTGGGGAATCCGGCGTTGTCGCCCACCAGGAAGCCGAGGCGCTTCTGCTGGTCAACGGGCGTCGGAGGAATGCCCGTGTTCAGGCGTAGCAGGTCGGCGATCGGACCGGCGTCGTTCGGGCCGCAGCCGGGGCAGATGGGAGGCATGTACTGCACCAGCGGCAGCAGGTCAACGCGCGGCGGAGGAGGTATCGGCACCCCGAGCACCGAGTTGAACAGGTGCGCCAACAGCGGATCGAGGAAGAAGTCGGCAAACTGCGAATCGTGTACCGGGAAGTCAGTGCTGAACTTGTCCTTCGAACCGGTGCCGATAATCAGTTCATTGATGAGCGAATTGCCTTCGCGGTTGACCTGCGCGACCGCCGTGTTCGGAAACACCTGGTATTGTCCGCGACGCACAGAAATCACCGGCCGCGATGTTGAACCGTAAGTTCCAATCACAGCCTCTTTGTCACCGGCGCCGTGCATCTTGCCATCCTGCGTGAGCATGGTGATGGGCACTTCGATGACCATGGTGTTGACGTTGTATCCCGCAACCGCGTCGGGCGCGTAGTTGTTCTTGTCGTCGTTATCAACTTCAGGAGTCAGGATTCCGCCCACTCCCATGCGGAAGTTCAGCGAGTCGAAGGCAGCGCCCAGATCGATGTAAAACGGATCGTCAACGGTTCCTGCAAAAACGTGAACGTTATTGCCCAGGTCGTAGATGCCCTGGTTGAACAGCGACTGATAGTTAGGCATGGTGAGGGGCCCGACATTGGAAGGCACCGCGAAAACCGTCTTACCGGCCGTCAGGTCGGTCGAGACACCGTTCTTGATCATCGTTACGCTGTAATGCTGGCGCAGGCTGAGGCCTTCCGATCCCGGCCCGTCGAGCGAAGTGATTTGAGGGATACCAGCAATGCCGCCCACGAATCCGGTGAAGACTCCAGGCAGGCGAATCTCGGTAGTGAAGCGGAACTGAAATTTTATGTCGGGGATGCCGTCGCGATTGTTATCGACCAGCATCTCGTAAACCACGTTGGGGTCGAAGGGAAAGTAGTTAGGGCCGTTGGCCGGCTCCAGCAACGGATCGACGTTGAGAATCATGGTCACGCGATCCGGATGGTCGTAGCTGACGAACGCATACCAGTCGGTAACGTCCGCGCCATGATCGAGAGCGGTGATGGGCGCTTCACGGTGGCTGGATGCAAGCGCAACCGCCGGCACCAACAGCAACACCGCAACTAGACACACTACGGGTGTGTAGAGTTTCCTCATTGTTTGGACCTCGCAAGTTTGGGATTGAAAAGACGCGCGGTGATTTGTCTATCGAAGGGGCCTTACCGCCGTCGCTCCATACCTCACTTACGCGGGCCACGCAGGATCAGATTGTGCAGCGCAGATTTATTTACAGAAGGAAGTTGTCTGGTGAACTCTTGAAAAGTTTTTATAAAGAACCCAAACCGAACCAGTGTCCGTAACGTACCTCTTAAATCGCCTCAAGGATTGCTGAAGGAAAGTGTTGCGCCAGGAACACGAGTTCGAGATGGGTTAGCTCAAGCAGAGATGCGAGTCCCGTGATTGCGTCCGAGGATCCGGCAAGCTGTTCGAAGTTGCGCATGAATCTCTCTCGCAACTTGGGAAAATCCCAATGCGCCTGTGGATCAAACCTCCAGTTCTCGGGCCCTGTGTTAATAATTCGGCCAAGGTAAGCGAGTTGGAAGAACTCGTCCATTCCAGACCTGACTGTATCCGTCACGTACGCTATTTCTTTTGCAGCAGGCTGTTCACCAAATTTCACGAGAAACCCATAAAAATCACTCGCGATGCGGATGGTCACATGCAAGTCCTGTCGGATGTTCGTCTCAGCGAAGAAGCCTTCAGCACTAGCTACGATTAGCTCTTCTATGCGGTCAACTGTATCCACTCTCAAGCTCCGGAGAGAGGGTGATAATTGCATCCCCGCCTCTGAACTACAGCCGCGTCATACGGCCCTCAGCCGATCTGTTTGCGATAACTTGCCCTGAGCTCTTCCACGATTTCGTTCGCAGCCCGGCGAGCTTCGTCAAACTTCCCCGGCGGAAAAGAAATTGCGCCCACTCGCGCGTGGCCTCCACCGCCGTAACGCTCGCAGATCTTCGCCAGATTTTCTGTGGGCTCGACCGGAGCCCAGGGGTTCGAGCCAACCGAAACCTTGGTGCGAAACGTGCTCTTGCTTAGTCCCACACTGTAGGTGCCCTCAGGATGCAGATAATAGGGAATGAACTTGTTGTAACCCTCAAGCTCGTGGTCGGTGATATCGAAGAAGATGGTGCCATCTGTACAGCCGGAGCGCTCGCGCAAGATCTCAATCGATTGCTTGTGCCGCTCCATCAGCGCGGGCAATCGATCGGCAACCATCGGTTCATGGATGATCTCGCCCAGAGATCGGTATGCGAGCATCGGAATAAGCTTCGGAAGCAGCTCCGAATCTTGCGTCGTTTCGATCACCATGGTCAGCTTCATGGCGGGCTCGCCCATCTCGACCGCAGTCTTCGCGTCGGCATAGAGGGCGCCATCAATGATGTCGGCCCATTCAATTACCTCGGCGAGGGATTCTTTCTTGAATCCGAAGCGGTTCTCGGTCACATCGGCGATGAACTTGGTACACGACCGGTAATCTGGATCATAAAACTTGGTGTTGCTGAGGGTGCTCTCGTAGTGTTCAGCGTCCTCGGGCGTGAGGAAGGCGCTCTCGTGATGGTCGAACCACCAGGTAATCTGCGGCGACGGTGAATACTTGAAATCGACGATCGCGTTCTCGTCGCCGGTAAATTCGCTTTCGTCGAAGAGCGCGCCGGCGCGATGCAGCAGGCCGGCGTATTCGAACTCCGCGTGCTCGCGGATGCGCTCGCGATAGAAGCGGCTGAATACCGCCGCTGAACATGCCCCATCGAAACAACGATCGTGGTAGAACACCTTGACCCGCACAGCCTTAGTCCGCTCCCTTCAGGCCGTTCGTCCTATTACAACGCTCGGCGTGACCCGCAACCGCTCTGAATTTTTCGAAGAGTGAAAAGTAAATAGAAATGACATGCTGGGTAGCTCCCTGTCAAGTACAGGAGGTCCTTCAGTAGCACAATATTCACAAATCGCTGTGAAAGGGGCAGCTTTCTCAGGGCCAGAAGGCACGGCAGGGTATGGCTTTAGCTGCCACGGGATTTCGTCCTGTGATTCACAACTTTAGTTTCTATCCGCCAATCGCTCTGCAATATCGCCTATGACCGGCAGTTTGAACCTTTCACCCTGGTACGTCTTGAAAAGCAGCAACAGCCACAACGTGATCTCCGCGAGCACCAGCAGGCCGTACATCGACAGTACCAGCAGCGGCATCACTTTCCCAAAGAGCGCAAGCGCGAGCTGCACAACGATCAATACGCTAACCGTCAGCAGACACTGAATGCTATGAAACCGAACGAAGCGATTCCGCTTGAACGGCCGAATCAATAGAAACACAATCGCGGGCAAGATGAAGTATGCCAGCATGCCGGCAAAGTTGTCAGGCAGCCCCGTGGAGACGTCTGAGGCGGTGAATTGCTTGTCGGGGGCCGCGGCCGGGGTAGGGCTTGCCACTCCGGCAGGCGCAGCGCTCGCAACAGGTGCAGCTATTATCGCGCCGCAGTTCGGGCAGAATCGGGAAGTCCGGTAAGGTTGATAACCGCAATTGTTGCAAACCGGATTGTCAATCACGCAGTTTCTCTGGCGATCGGCAGGCCTTCTTTCTCCCAGGCATCAAAGCCGCCCACCACATTGACCACATTACTATGTCCGGCGCGCTGGAGGAAGCTGCACGCAATCATGCTGCGGTAGCCCCCTTTGCAATGTACCGCGACGGGCGCATCGGAAGTAAGATCTGGCAGTGCGTGCTTGAAGTTGTCCAAAGGATGCCAACTGGCGCCTTCCACACGGCCCGCGCTCCACTCACCTTCGCGGCGAACGTCGAGGACACGGAGCGCCCGTTTGTCCAACTGCGTCTTAAGTTCCTGCACCGTCAACTGCGGAACTTTTGCCAGCGGCAGGCCCGCGGCTTGCCAAGCCGCAATGCCGCCTTCCAGATAGCCGGTGACGTCTTCGATGCCCACACGCGCCAGCCGCAGCCGCGCCTCGGAAATCTGCTCCGGGTTGGCGCCGAGGAGCACCGGATCGGCCGCCAATCCCAGGACCGCGCCGGCCCAGGCAGCAAACTGCCCTCCCAGGGGAATGCTGATTGAGTTAGGCACGTGGCCGGCGGCGAACTCATCCTGGTGACGAACATCTACCGCAGTTACGCCCTGCGCGATGCGATATTGCAAGTCTGCGGGCGTTATGGGTGTGAGCGCTGGAAGCTCATTGAGCGCGGCAGCGCCTTCGCGGTTGATTGCGGCATCATGGGCGAAGTATTCGGGACGGGCGGGAAGATTCGAGGTCATCTGGCTGATGAAATCCTCTCGCGACTTAATCTGTAGCGCCCAATTCGTCAGCCGCTCGGTGCCGATGGTTGACGAGCTTTCGGCGCGCATCTTGCGCCCGCAAAGCGAGCCCGCGCCGTGCGCCGGATAAACCAGCGTCTTATCGGGCAGGGCCATCAGCTTCCGATGAAGCGAGTCGAACATCATGTCGGCAAGCTGTTGGGGAGTGTGCGTGGGCGAAAGGTCGGGCCGGCCGACGTCGCCAATAAACAACGTGTCGCCGGTGAATACCGCCCACGGTTCATCTCCGTGCTCGCAGTCAGTAAGCACCAGAGAAATGCTCTCCGGCGTGTGGCCGGGGGTTTCGAGCGACTTCAGGCAGATGTCAGCAACTTGCAATTCAAAGCCGTCGCGCAGGGGGACATGTTCGAATTTCGCACCTGCGGCTGCGCCAACATAGATGCTTGCGCCAGTTCGCTGCGCTAACTCGCGGTGGCCGGAGACGAAGTCGGCATGCAGGTGGGTCTCGAAGATATGGCGAATGGCAAGGCCGTTCTTCCCTGCAGCCTCGATGTAGATTTCAACATCGCGCTGCGGATCAATGACGACTGCCTCACCCTTCGATCCGACCATATAGGAGGCGTGCGCCAGGCAGCCAAGGTAGAACTGCTGAAAGAACATAATTCCTCCCCCACCGTGGGGAATCATACGACATGGCGCAAGTTTTACGATAGTGATTTGCGGAGGGGCCAAGCGCAGAAAGGGAGGCAGCTTTCGACATCACCTCGCCATTTGCGAGTCCTGATAATGGCTCAGCACTGATGGTTGACGGCTATTACGCTGCTTCACGAGACGAGTCTCTCGGCTCCAGTTCCGGGATCACCTCAGGTCGTCCCACGCTGTAATAGGTGAAGCCCGCTTTTTCCATCTGCTGCGGCGAAAAGAGGTTTCGGCCGTCGAGCAGAATAGGCTGCTTCATCGGCGCTCGCAGCCGCTGCAGATCCAGCGCTGCGAACTCTTCCCATTCGGTCAGCACCAGCAGCGCGTCGGCGTCAGTGGCCGCGGCATAAGCACTCTTAGTGAAGGTAATTTCTGCGCCCTCGGGGAACTCCGCTCGCGCCCGCGCTGTGGCCGCAGGATCATACGCAGAGACGCGGCAGCCTTCTTTGAGAAGCCGGTGAATCACAGCGATGGCCGGCGACTCGCGCACATCGTCGGTTCCACCTTTGAAGGCGAGACCCAATACTCCGAGCTGCTTCCCTTTTAAAGTCCAGAGCGCCTGCCGAACTTTACGAACGAAGTTGGCGCGCTGGTCCTCGTTGATCTGCATTACTTCGGCAAGAAGCCGGAAATCGTATCCGCTCTCGTGGGCGACGGCGCGCAAGGCCTTCAAGTCTTTGGGGAAGCACGAGCCGCCAAAGCCGATGCCGGGCTTCAGGAACCTGCTTCCGATGCGCTGATCGCTGCCCATGCCCTCAACCACTTCCTCAACGTCGGCTCCGTTCGCTTCGCAGATGTTGGCGATTGCGTTGACGAACGAAATCTTCATCGCGAGAAATGCGTTGCATGCGTGCTTGATCAGCTCGGCGCTGGCGGAGCTGGTCAGCACCACGCGCGCCGGTATCTGTGCATTGTCAGGAGCCGGAATCGCACTGCTTGAAGCAGCGTAACCGCCATCAAGCAGCGGCTTGTAGGCGCGGGTCAGCAGCTCGGAGCTGCGGCGGCAATTGCACCCCAATACGATTCGATCGGGATACAGGAAATCGGCGACGGCTGTTCCCTCGCGAAGAAACTCGGGATTGGAAGCTACCCGAAAACAAGACGGATGTGCGCCGTAGCGCTGCAACACCCGCGCAATCCGTTTGTTCGTTCCGACGGGCACAGTGCTCTTCACTACCACCAGCTTGAATCCATCGACCGAGCGCGCGATCTCCGAACAGACAGAATCAAGGACCGAGACATCAGCCTCGCCGTTCGCGCATGGCGGTGTGCCGACCGCGATAAAGACGATGCTGGCGCCGTTGAGTCCCTCAGAAAGTGACGTGGTGAACTGCAGGCGCTCGCCCTTATGACGGGCAATTAATTCGGGGAGGAATTCTTCGTGGATGATAGTTTCGCCGCGCTGGAGCGCCGCGACTTTGGCTCCGTCATTGTCAATGCAAAAAACCTGGTGCCCGATCTCTGCGAAACACGCCGCTGCAACTAGTCCCACATAGCCCGAACCGACGACCGCAATTCGCATCTTAGACGTGTCCCCCAAAGAACTCAGATGGTTGTTGTTGAACATGCGCGGGTGCGCCACCTTACGCCGCCGTCTCCAGTTCTTCAATCGTGAGCGGACGCTGATCTTGAATGTCGCTGAATCCTCTGTCACCGAAGAGCGACAAGTAGTACCGGTGCGCGCGTTCCCACGCCTCGTCGTCGGGGGGCACACCAAATGTCTCGACATAGCTCGGGCTGCCGGGAAATGGAAACATGGGCACCGGCTCGCTCACCCACACTCCGCGCGCTTTCAGGTGCTCCTGCCAGCGTCGAATCTCGCCCCTGTCGTCTTTGTCGGTCAGGATCAGGTTTGCCTGCACCCACGGAATTTGCTGGCGCGCGTAGATCAGCAGCTCGGTAATGCGCTCGGTAGAGATGCGGCAGTTTTTGTTGAGCTCGTCTCGCCCCTCGTCAGTTATCGACTCGATGCCGCATTCCATCGAAATACATCCGGCTCGACCCAACAGGTCGAGTGTGTCTTCATTCCATAGGTCGATGCGCGTCTGGAAACCGATCTTCACATTGCGTTCGGCGAGGCCGTCCAGCAACTTGAGCACGTTCTTGCCAACACCGAAGATCTCGTCGATGAAGTAGAAGTAACTGACTCCACGCTGGACGAGGCGATCGACCTCGGTAAGAACGGCATCGACGCTGCGCTCGCGGAACTTGTTGCGAAACAGCGTCTTGTTACAGAAGCTGCAGGCCCAGGGACATCCGCGAGCAA
>Ga0335083_10006784_pt1 | contig 14210 bp, 11 predicted proteins | sample Lox_Sample_42_FD_206716 | JGI IMG/M metagenome (GOLD analysis project Ga0335083, IMG submission 206716) | Soil microbial communities from Loxahatchee National Wildlife Refuge, Florida, United States - Lox_Sample_4.2 | ecosystem: Environmental > Terrestrial > Soil > Wetlands | place: USA...
GGCACGATAGCTAACGGTATCCATATTTTCAAAGGCGTACCCTATGGTGCCTCTACCGCAGGAAAGAATCGTTTTATGCCGCCTCTCAAGCCGGCCCCATGGACCGGAGTACGCGACGCCCTCGAATACGGCAACTCCGCCCCACAAACGATCCCGGGTGCCCCCGGAATTCTTGCCGGAGCTGATTTCATGGCTTCCGGGTCTAACCCGCCGGGGATCGGCGAGAGCGAGGATTGTCTCGTGCTCAATATCTGGACGCCGAGCGTGAACGACAATCACAAGCGCCCAGTGATGGTTTGGTGCCACGGAGGCGCATTCACCTCCGGCTCCGGTTCGGCTCCCCTTTTTGACGGCGCGAATCTGGCACGTCATGGAGAGGTGGTGGTCGTCACAATTAATCACCGTCTCGGCCTGCTCGGGTATACCTGCCTCGGCCATGCCAGCGATTCGTTCAAAGCCTCCGGCAACGTTGGCATGCTCGATATCGTCGCCGCGCTCAGCTGGGTGCGCGACAACATTGCGAATTTTGGCGGCGATCCCGGCAGGGTCCTCATTTTCGGAGAATCCGGCGGTGGCCAAAAAGTCTCTACGCTTCTCGCGATGCCATCGGCGAAGGGACTCTTCCATCGAGCCGTCATCGAAAGCGGCCCGGGCGTAAAGATGAATTCGCTTGAGTACGCGAGCAAAGTAGGCGACATGGTGCTAGCTGAGCTCGGCATCAAGCCGGATGGCATCGTGGATATTCAGTCCCTGCCGATCGAGCGGATTATGGCCGCGCAGGGTGCCGTCAATCGCAGGCTCGGCGGCTTCATTCCCGGGATGATCGCAGGATTTTCGCCTGTCGTTGACGGAATCTCGCTGCTGCAAAATCCATTCGATCCGGTTGCACCGGAGATTTCCGCAGACGTGCCGGTACTCATCGGTTTCAACCGCACCGAGCTTACCCTTTTCGCCATGAACGATCCCGCCGCCTTCACGCTCGACGAAGCCGGCTTGCATAAACGCGTCCAATCTCTCCTCGGCGACCACGCTGAGGCGGCAATCGAGGCGTTCCGTAGCGACTACCCAAACGAAAATTCCACGGGGCTCTACTTCCTGATCGCGAGCGCATACCCCACGGTCGCGTTCACCGTCAAAATCGCCGAGCGTCGCGCCGCCCTCGGCAAAGCTCCCACGTTCGTCTACGAATTCACCTGGGAAACGCCGATCTTGAAGGGAAAGCTCCGCTCGCCGCACACAATCGAAATGCCATTCGTCTTCGACAACGTTCGCGATCCTCTTGTGCAAAAGCTCACCGGCAGCGCACCGGATATTTTCCCGCTCGCCGAGCGAGTCAGCGGCGCGTGGGCTGCGTTTGCAGCAACTGGCAATCCGAACTCCAAGAGCGTCCCGCACTGGCCACCGTACTCGGCCGCGGATCGCAACATAATGATGATCAATTCGACGTGCGAAGTGGTGAAGGACCCCGCGCGCCAGTCCCGCGAGGTGATCGAAAACATTCTTTTCCCGGCGTAGTGTCAGTTATTTGTGATCGAGATCTCGATCCGTGGATGCCGGTAACTGCGTCGAGAGGTATTGCAGTTTTGTGCATGATCGCATGCGCTGTCCCTGTTCAATTCTTACCTCGTTCAAGGCGGTAGCGGCCCGGGATCCCTACGGCAGATCCCCTGGGGTTGGGCCAATGGTTGACTCGGGGCCTTATGAAGCGATCATGCAAACGGATCCAAATTTCCCGGACACACAATACGTCGGCCGGAATGTGACTAACAGGACCTAGCCCCGATTTTTGGTGCCACGTCGACCCGAAGGAGTCTCTGGTCCGGGCAGTCTCACCGCTTCTTGTCTCAAGACGCTTCGAAGCCAAACATAAGCCGGGTCATGGTCGTGGTACTTATGCCACTGAAGCGCTTCCGTCATGGGCGGGACGTCCACAGGTAGCGGCAGAAGCCTCAGCGGTAGGAACCTTGCGTATTTCGTTGCCAGGCGCGTCGCGACGGTCGCAATCCGATTCGTGCCCACAACCAGGTGCGGCACAACGTCGAAGCTGTGCGTCACAACTTCAGCTCTCCTCTTGTATTTCAGGCGCCTCAGAAACAACTCGTCGAAATTGGGCGACGCTCCTTCGCCCACGTGGATGGCGACGTGCGCCAGATTCAGGTATTCGGCGAGTGAGATTTGTTTCCCTACTAGCGTGTTCCGCGTCCAGGCAATCACAGTGTGAGTGTCTTCAAAGAGCGGCATCTTGGGATGCGTCTTCGGTGCGAAAACGTCGGGAGCGATGAGAAAGTCGAGAGTGCCGGCCTCTAGGGCCGCCACGGCCCGCTCGCTGGTAGGCACGAGCTCGAAGGCCAGATGCGGCGCCAGGCGCTGTACATTCTTCAGCGCATCCGCCAGGAATACGGTGATCGCGTAGTCGGAGACAGCCACGGAGAAGTGTCGTCGTGAGGTTTGCGGGTCGAACCGGGCCTGCGTAGCGATGGCGGCTTGCGCCTGAAGCAAGAGGTTCCGCACGGGCTTGACGAGGCCTTGAGCCGCGGGTGTCAACACGAGCTTGCCCCCAACGGGGACCAGCAGCCGGTCCTGAAAGAAGTTCCGCAGTCGCGCAAGCGCGGCACTGGTCGCGGACTGGCTCAAATGAATGCGGATGCCGGCGCGGGTCACGTTTTTTTCGGTCAGCAAAGCGTCCAGCACGACCAATAGATTCAGGTCGAATTGAGAGAGTCTCACGGTAGCCCCCGGTATCCATGCCATGGATATCGCGTATGCCTAGAAACGATTTGGCGGATACCGAATCATGCGTCTATCGTGGCCGCGCATGCAAGTCTTGCACTTGTGAAACGAGGCCCGTATGTCCAGGCACGTCCTATCTCATCTTGCGCATGTGGAGCTATTGACGCCGAAGCTGGAGGAATCCGCCTCTTTCTTCACCGGCGTTCTCGGCCTCGTCGAAACCAGCCGATCCGGAGGCTCCGTGTACCTTCGCTGCTGGGGCGAGCACTATCATCACAGCATTGTGCTCACCGCGGCGGACCAACCCGGCCTCGGTCACGCAGCGTGGCGCACCGACGGCCTGGATGACTTAAGCGAGGCGGCGGCCAGAATTGAAGCAAGCGGCATCCGCGGCGAATGGCGGGACAAATCCGTGGGCCATGGCCGCGCCTATCGATTCCGGGGACCAGCTGGTCACGCCCACGAAGTCTTCTGGGAAGTGGACCGCTTCGACGCTCCCGCCGGCCTGAAATCGACGTACCCGGACCGGCCGCAGCGATACGCCGGCCGCGGGATCGCTCCGCGCCAGATCGATCACGTCACCTTGAACGCTCAAAATGTCATGAAGACGTGCGAGTGGTATCGCGACACTCTCGGCTTTCGCTTCATGGGTTACACGGTTCTCGACCATGATCCCAAGACCGCCGTATTTGGCGTGCTGACCACGAACGAGAAGTCGCACGATTTGGGATTTGGTGGCGACTTCTCGAAGATTCCTGGACGATTCCATCATGTCGCTTTCTGGGTCCCGTCGTATGAGGATCTTTTGCGCGCGGCCGACATGCTCCTCGAGTCCGGTACCCCGATCGAGTTCGGCCCCGGCAAACACGGAATCGGCGAACAGGGCTACTTGTACTTTCGAGATCCTGTTGGGTTGCGCGTCGAACTCAATACCGGCGGATATCGCAACTATATTCCCGACTGGCAGCCGGCGGTTTGGAGGCCGTCGCAGGGATCACACGTGATGTTCCGCAACCTCGACTATGGGCCCAAGTCCTTCATGGAAGCGATGCCTCCGGCGCCGGAACCCGTGATTCCTGAGCCGCATATCGCGCCGGTCACCGCTGGCTCAACGAATCGAGAAGCGCCGCCGAAATGACTGCGGTGCCCAGCGCCGGTTTCGCACTCAGCACGTTCTCGACAGAGGGACGATCGCCTTTCCCCGCCCTGCTCATCGGCGATCGCGTCGCGCCGATCCACGCGCTCAAACGGGTATTCGACCGGCTCGGGTGCCAGGCGCTCAGTGCCTCTTCCATGCTCGAAATTCTTCAGGATTGGGACGCAAGCTTTCGCTCGCTGCGGCGAGCGGCGGAGTTTCTCGCTAGTGCCCCCGCACCCGAAGAGGCGAGACTCCTCCTGCCGAGCGAAGGACTAAAGTTCCACCCGCCGGTCGATTTGCCGCGGCAGGTCTTCTGCGCCGGGGCGAACTACCGCAAGCACGTCATCGACTTGATGGTCGATCAGCCGGCCGGTTCACTCGCGAACCAGACTCGCGAGGAGCGGCGAGCACAAGCTGCTAAAATGATGGATGATCGGGCGGCGCATGGTGCGCCGTTCGTTTTCTCGAAGCCGGTGTCCGCGATTACCGGCCCGTATGATCCCGTGGTGCTCCCGCGTCATGCAGCGCAGCCGGATTGGGAACTTGAGCTCGGCGTCGTCATCGGCAAGCCCGCTCGCCACGTGCGCCGCGAAAAAGCGCTCGAGTACGTCGCCGGGTACACGATCGTCAATGACATCACCAACCGCGACTTCGTCTTTCGCAAGGATGCCGGTGCGATGGGGGCAGACTGGATCGCTGCCAAAGGTTCCCCCGGCTATTTGCCGACGGGGCCGTATCTCGTCCCGGCGGCCTTTGTCGCTGATCCGCAGAATCTCCAAATCACGCTCAAGCTCAACGGACAGGTGATGCAGAACGAGAGCACGGCCGACATGATCTTCGGCGTTGCGCGCATCATTGAGTTTCTTTCAAACCACGTTCAACTGTGGCCCGGCGATCTGATCGCGACCGGCTCGCCCGCCGGCAACGGAACCCACTACAACCGCTTCCTCAAACCGGGAGACGTCATGGAAGGTTCGATCACCGGCCTGGGCACTCAGCGCAATCAATGCGTCGCCGAGGAGGCAGCCACGCATGGCGCCAGCTGAAGTGCGAGCCGAGCCGGGCCGAGCAATGAGCAACCGCAAGGCACTTACAGTCGACGTCCACTGCCACCTGCTAACGCTTGAGGTTGAAAAGCTTGTTTCCAGTTGCCACGAGAAACAGGCCGAAGCCGCGGCGCAACTCCGAATGTATGGAGCCGAGTCTGTCGAGCATAACCGCACGCTTTTCGCAAGCCTGATGCCTCAGCTCACGGACATCAGCGAACGGCTGCGGCGGATGGACGCCATGGGAGTCGACGTGCAAGTCATCAGCCCCTCGCCAAACCAGTATTACTACTGGGCGGACGTTGATTTGGCGAAGCAAATCGTTGCGACGCAGAACGAACACATCGCTTCCGTGTGCGCCACCCACCCTGACCGATTGCGCGGACTTGGCAACGTGGCCCTGCAACATCCCAAGCTTTCTATAGAACAACTCACCGACTGCGTTCGTAAGTTCGGCTTGCGCGGTGTGGAGATTTCCTCTGCGGTTAATGGCCTTGAACTTGCCGACCCGCAGTTCGAACTCTTTTGGTCGAAAGCCGAGGAATTGGGCTGCCTGGTCTTCATACATCCGCTCGGCACGTCGCTGGGTGAACGCCTGAATCGCCACTATCTCGGAAACATCATCGGCCAGCCGATCGAAACAACGATTGCTCTCTCGCACTTGATCTTCGGCGGCGTCCTGGATCGCTATCCCGGGCTGAAGATCTGCGCCGCTCACGGAGGCGGGTATCTCGGCTCCTACATTGGGCGTTCGGACCACGGCTTCCACGTTCGTCCGGAAGCGAGCCGGATCAAGCGCAAGCCCAGCGAGTATTTGAAGGGCATCTACTTTGACAGCTTGGTTTACACGCCGGAAGGCCTTCGCCATCTGGTCGAACAGGTCGGCGCGACGCAAGTCCTGTTGGGCACCGACTATCCATTCGACATGGGCGCCTATGACCCGCACACGTACATCGCCGCCGTGCCGGGCCTGACCGATTACGATCGCAACCTGATCCTGGGAGGGAACGCGGCGCGCCTGCTAGGTCTCGATACGGGCGCGACCTTGACGGCCTGAGGTTCCGCGAGCTTATGCCCAGCGCAAACAAAGTGCTCATCGTTGGAGGCGGCATCGGCGGTCTAGCTCTATCCATTGGCCTGCGCCGCGCCGCGATCGACGTCGAAGTCGTCGAAATCAAGCAGCAATTGACCGTCTATCACGTCGGCATCATCGCCCAGAGCAACCTGATCCGGGCCATGGTCGCGCTCGGCGTGGCGGACGATTGCGTAGCCGCCGGGTTCCCTTATCAGGGCGTGCGATTTTGCGACGCCAACGGCAACGTCTTCAACGATGCGCCCGGCGTGAGACTCGCCGGTCCTCAGTATCCGGCGTATCTCGGCCTCACTCGGCCCGCCTTGCACAACGTCCTTTCCTCTGCTGCGAAAAAAGCCGGCGTGAAAATTCGCCTGGGTATCACGGTGTCGGAGCTTTTGCAGTCCCCCGACAGAGTCACCGTGAAATTCACCGACGGCAGCGCCCGCGAGTACGATCTCGTTGTCGGCGCCGATGGCGTCCATTCCCAGACTCGCGAGACCGTATTCAGCGCTGACCTCACGCCGAAGTTCACCGGAGAAGGCGTCTGGCGCTACAACGTCCCTCGTCCGCCGGATGTCGACTATGGCTCGATCTACGCCACGCGTGAAGGGCCTAAAGCCGGTCTGATTCCGCTCACGCTTGAAACTGCTTACATTTTCCGCATCGGCCCCGAGCCGGGCAATCCTCGCTTTCCCAAGGACGAATTGGCTGCCATCATGCGCGAGCGGCTCAAGCCGTTTGGCGGAGCTATCGGAGAACTGGCCCGCGGTATCACCGATCCCGAGCTCGTCGTCTATCGTCCGCTCGAGTCCGTGCTGGTGCCTGCGCCGTGGTATCGCGGGCGCGTGGCGCTCATCGGCGATGCCGCTCATCCGATCACGCCCCACCTCGGCCAGGGTGCGGCACAAGCTGTGGAAGACGCTGTCGTATTGGCGGACGAGCTGCAGAAGGACGTGTCGCTGAAGGATTCTCTCGACTCCTTTGTTCGCCGTCGCTTCGAGCGTTGCAAGTTCATTCTGGAAGCTTCGCTCCAGATCGGCGAATGGGAAATGCATCCCGATCCGAAGGCGGACGTCGCAAACCTCATGGCGAAAGTAGCGCAGACGGTGGTGCAGCCAATCTGAATCATGGTTTCGACATCCCGGAAGGAGAGCAACATGATTCCCGATAAAGTGCACTTCGTCGGTAGCATAGCGTTGGACAACGTCGAAGAGGTTTTCCGAACCCTCGGATCTGTGCTGGGCAACCGGCTCCGGCGGGTCCCGGACGGCGAGCCAGGGGGACGGCGACTCTGGATCAGTTGGCAATATCCGTTGCTGCGGGCGCAGCCCTTCCTTAAAGCAGATCCCCATGCGCCGAACCAGACGACGGGCTTCTTGCCGTTGTCATTAGTGGATGATGTCAAACCATCGGAAGTGCGTTTTGGGGAATTGGGTTATGCGCGGGAAGCGCGTGCCTCCTACCAGGATTTTCTGACGGCGAGAAGGCGTGGCGAACTTCCGCCGAACGTGAGGTTTCAGGTCTCGCTACCGACGCCGTTCGCTGTGATCTATCCGTTTTGCGCAGCCAAGGATGAAGCAGTCATCGAGAGCGCGTATGAGAAAGCGATGTTGAGGGAAGTTGAGATGATCTGCCGCGCGATTTCCCACAATGACCTATGCATTCAGTGGGACGTTTGCATCGAGATGGTGTTGTGGGACGGGCGGCTCGCGTACATGCAGAATCCTTTTGCGGACTTGCCGGCCGAAATCGTGAAACGAATAAAGCGCTTGGCGGCAGCCATCCCCAACGATGTCGAGATGGGATTCCATCTATGTTACGGCGATTGGGATGCGAAGCACTTCATCGAACCGCTTGACGCCGCAAAGCTGGTTGAAGTTGCGAACGCGTTGGCCTCCTCTGCGGCCCGGCCCATTACCTATATTCACATGCCCGTTCCCGTCGACCGGGCGGATGATGCCTACTTTGAGCCTCTCAGCAAACTCCGCCTCTCGCCGGGCACGGAACTTTATCTCGGTGTAGTTCATGGCGATGGAATTGAAGCGACGAAGAAACGAATCGCAACCGCAGCCAAGTATGTGTCTGATTTCGGTATTGCCACTGAATGCGGCATCGCTCGATGCCGAACGCCAGAAGTTGTCCATTCCTTGCTCCAGGTCTATGCCGGGGCCTCCCAGGAGCCAGCCATGCAAGTGGGGGCGGCCAAGAAGTAGCGGCGCCAGTTCCGCGCCGGGCTGCTGGTGCCACAGCGTGATTGGAACTGAGAGGCAACTATGGAGAAGTGGCCATACACAAAGGGGCTCCACGATCTCGGCAACGGTTGCTACGCCTATCTGCAGCCGGACGGCACCTGGGGTTACAGCAACTCAGGCCTGATTGTCGATGGCGGCCAAACCCTCCTCGTCGACACCCTCATGGACCTCAAGCTCACGCGAGAGATGCTCAATCGCATGCGCGCCGCTGTGCCCGCCGCCGCGCAGATCGGCACCCTGGTCAATACGCACTCCAATCCCGACCACACCAACGGGAACCAGCTCGTCACCGGCGCGCAGATCGTTTCTTCCACCGCGTGCCTCGACGAAATGAAGGAACAGGCCGCCGCCCCGCGGTATCCCATGACCGGTGAAGCCGGCGCATTCTTCCAGGAGGTCCTCGGCAGCCGCTTCGATTTCAGCGGCATCAAGGCCGTGCTTCCTTCCCGCACCTTCGACCGTGAATTGACTCTACGCGTCGGGGCCAAGGAAGTGCGCCTCCTCGAGCTCGGGCCGGCGCACACGCGGGGCGACATCGTGATCTACGTCCCCGCAGACAAAACAGTCTTCACCGGAGACATTCTGTTCGTGGATGGCCATCCGGTGATTTGGGCTGGGCCCGTGGGCAACTGGATTCGAGCCTGCGACACGATTCTTGAATGGGACGTGGAAACCGTCATTCCAGGTCATGGCCCGATTACAGACAAGTCCGGCGTCCGCGCATTGAAGCGCTACCTCGAGTATGTGCGCGACGAATCGCGAAAGCGCTTCGACGCCGGGATGGACTACGAAGAAGCGGCCCGCGACATCGCCCTAGATGCCTTCGCCGACTGGACCGACCCGGAGCGCATCGTCGTCAACGTGTACGCTTGCTACCGCGAATTTCGCGCCGACACGGACCGCCTTCCGGTCCCCGCTCTCTTCGGCAGCATGGCTCGCTATCACAACGAGCACAAAACCAGAACGGGCAAGACTGATCGATGAAATTGAACGAAACGCATGATCCGGCTCGTCGCAGTTGGGTCGCGGCGGCAAATCATCCCGGAACCGACTTCCCGATCCAAAACCTCCCGCTCGGAATCTTCCGCGAAGGCGGAACCACCAGGGCCGGCGTCGCTATCGGCGATCACATCCTCGATGTCGCTGCAGCTCTCGATCTAGGCTTCCTCTCGGGAGAGGCTGCTATCGCTGCCCGGATAGCCTCCGGAGACTCTCTCAATGCGCTGATGGCGCTCGGGCCGCGGCCTGCTTCCGCTCTCCGGGCGCGCCTGTCGGATCTGCTGCGCGTCGACGGCCCGGAACGGCCTCTAGTGGAATCTCATGCGGGCCGGCTGCTCGTTCCCATGTCTTCCGCTGAGATGCTGCTGCCCGCCAAGGTCGGCAACTTCACCGATTTCGTGTGCTCAACGTTCCACGCGCTGCGAGCCGCGCGCAAGCCCTTGGATTCGCCGCTGGCGCCTGTGCTTTCGCACATGCCTGTCGCGTACCATGGCCGCGCCAGCTCGGTCCGAATCAGCGGCGAGAACGTTCGCCGCCCTCATGGCCAGTTCAAGGACGCGGCAGGTGCCGTCGTCTTCGGCCCCTCAAAGGCGCTCGACTTCGAACTCGAAGTCGGCGCGTTTGTGTCTACAGGCAATCCGATCGGTTCGCCGATTCCAATCGGCTCTTCTGCGTCGCACATCTTCGGCTACTGCCTGCTCAATGACTGGTCCGCGCGCGACATTCAATTCTGGGAAAGCATGCTCGGCCCTTTCCTCAGCAAGAGCTTGTCCACGACGATTTCTCCTTGGATCGTCAGCCCAGAAGCGCTCGCGCCATTTCGGGCGCCGGTTTTCCGCCCCCGGCAGCCCGACTGGCCGCCTCCTCTCGCCTACCTGGATTCAAACATCGATCGCGCCGAGGGCGGATTCGACATCGGCTTGGAAGTTCTCCTTTCCACTCCACGCACGCGCGAATCGGACGAAGCGCCCGTTCGCATCGTCTCGACAAATCTCAAGTATGCGTATTGGAGCTTTGCCCAAATGATCGCGCATCACACCAGCAACGGCTGCAACCTCCAACCCGGCGACCTCCTGGGCAGCGGCACAGTCTCGGGCCCGGCGGACGAGAGTAGAGCCTGCCTCCTGGAGCACACGCAGCCTCTCTGGCTGCCGAACGGGGAGACTCGCCAGTACCTGGAAGACGGCGACGAAATCATCTTCCGCGCCCGCGCTCAGCGCGATGGGTATGTCACTGTAGGTTTCGGCGAATGCCGCGCACGGCTCGTCAGCCCAGTGGCATAGCTTCGATAGGTCTTGAATAATGGCCTAACCGCCACCGACGCGTTCATAGGCAGAAGGGGGCAGCACGATCCTGCCTATTGTATTGTTCGCGTTTCACGGTGCCCGTTTTGAGCATCCAGCAAGCACCATCGAAAGCAACGGCTCTCGCTGTGGCAGAAATGTGTCAGAATCCTATCTGTTATGGGTATTGGGGTTAGCTTTTGAGCGAAAAGCAGATGCCCCAAGTTATTGGAAACGTGAAAGGAAGCGATTGAGGGGTAGGCGAACAAATCAAGGGAGGAGCCAATGCATAGAATCATCAGTCGAGGTACCCGGAGTCGTTGCCTCAAGCCCGCGGGCTGAATTCCGTGTCGCTGAAAAACGGAGAGCTTGCGTCCGAGCATTCGTTTGGTGCGCCGCAGCGTTCTAGTGCTCCGACCTAGGTCCACTCTCGCAGAGTTTCCCCGCGCAATGTCATCGCTGTTCTAGGCAAAGGAACGGGATTCGAAGAAGCGGTATGAAATCCGTTAGCTGACAGCTTTTTGCACGAAGGCCCTATGTGTTGGGTGAGCGCTCGCGTGTGGATGGACCCGCTCGAGGGCTGCTGAGTCTATCTCTACCGCAGCCGACCTCCCGAGCATCCGTATTGAGAGAACGAGACGGCACGAATCCTTCTTGCGGGACACAATACCCTCAAGTCCCACGAGAGGCCCGCTCATGACCCGCACGAGGTCCCCATTCTGTAGAAACTCATGCGGCTCCACTTGAAAAGGGCTTTCGAGAGCACGGCGAATCGCGGCTACTTCCTCACCTGGGACGATCGCCGGAACGGCTCCGGTCATAAGGATCGCGTGGACTCCGGGTGTGGCGAGAACCTGAAGCCGGCGATCCGTCTGATCCACGAAGAACACATATCCCGGAAAGAGTGGCGACGAAACGCGCTTACTTCGGTCCACCCACCTGTGTACGGCGTCGTACATCGGCAAGAAGATCTGGAAACCCTTTCCCGAGAGTATCGACGCAATCTTTCTCTCGTGGTGATGGCGCGCGTACAAAACGCACCACCCATCGCGTTCGGTCGGGCACATCGTTCGACTGAAATCTTGCATACCGCGTCGCCTGCTGGCTCAAAAGTGCCTGAGCCTCGAGCGTAATACCGACCTTCTCGGGTTCTCGCGTGAAATATTAGCGTAGGCCGCAAAAGACCGACAAGGAGCGAACTGTCTTTTCGTGTTGAGGGAGGTTCACTTCGGTACGACGTGTTCGCCGTTGGGACACATTTCAGGTGTTTCTGGTGATCCAGAGTCGTCTCGATCTTCGTCTTTGGCGCTGAGCCACGGTCCAAGGAGGTTCCAGGAATGTCACGCGCCGCCCGTCTTTTCGGCCGGCTCGGCCGCCTCGGGGTACGAAACACGCTTGAAAAAACTGCGCCGCAGATCTCAAGACTCGCCGTAAAATTTGCCGCATGACCAAGGCCTGGGAGAGCAAATCTGTCGAGAGTCAGGTGCAGGATTCACAGGTAAAGAAGCACGGGAAACGCGGCTCGAAGCTAACTCCCGTGCAGATTGACGCGCGGAGGAAGCGGGAAGTGCTGATCCTGTCGCGCTCCCGTGTGCAGCGAGACCTACAGGGTAGCCAGGATCAGCGTTACAGGGAATTGCTCACGCGGGCGCTTGCGGATCTGGAGGCGCAGATCAACGCCCTCGAAGAGGCTCTGGGCGGGAATTCCTAAGGTCTTCGAATCAATCGCGCGGCGGATCGGAATCGGCGTCCTCGACAAAGAACACGCCTACACCGTTTTGATCGCCATGAACCCGCGTGCAGTGCGTAACCGTCGCGCGCAGGCACAGCGGATTGGAATTGCTGTGGTCCCCCATCGCGTCAATCACCACGCGCATTTCCGATTGCAGCCGCGGACGGTTGTGCAGCGATAGATAGGCGCCCTGCAGGCTGATGTCCCGCAGAGTGGCGTGCTCCTCGAACGGCGTGCCGTCCTCGGTTTGGCCACTGACCGTGGCGGAAAATTTCAACCGGCGCCGCTGTCCGAGCCGCGACTCAGGTAGCGCCACCTCCGTGCCGCGTTCGCTGAGCTTCACGCTCATGCCTTCCATCGCCGCCCACGTGCACGGAAACTCCTGGCGGGCGGCGGAAAGATAGCCGTCCACCGTGCGTCCGGAGGAATCCGGATCGTGATGGAAGAGGATCAGATTCTTTGCTTTCGTTTCGCGGGCAACCTTCACGCCTTCGAGCCAGCAGGAATGTCCCCAGCCTTTGCGGGTCGAGGCGAGTTGCTCGGGCGAATACTGCGCATCGTAAATGAGCACGTCGGCGCCCTGGGCGAGCTGGCGAAGATTGTTGTCGTATTCCCGTGGCCCCGGCTCGTTGTCGGTGGCGTAGACGATGGACCCGGCAGGCGTATCAATGCGATAGCCGAGGCAGCCCTGCGGATGATTCAACCACGCCGTCGAGATATGAGTGCCGCGGACGTCCCACTGGTCGCCGCCTTCGATTTCCTGGAACGAACGCGTGGCGGTCATCATGCTCACGTCGATCGGGAAATACGGGCTGGCGAATTGCGCCTCGAGGACCTGCTTCAGGCTGTGGCGCCCGAGATGCTTGGATTGAAAGCTATAGAGGTGAAACCGGTTCTGCGCTTCGAAAAACGGATGGAAGAAGGGAAGTCCCTGAATATGGTCCCAGTGATAGTGGGTAACCAGCACGTGCGCTTCGATTCCGCCATCGCCCTCCCAGCGGGACCAGCGGTTGTGCATCGCATGGAGGTGATTGCCCAGCATGCGCAATCCCGTGCCGCAATCGAGAATGAAGTGCGGGCCGCCGGCAACGTCCAGTTCCAGGCAGGCGGTGTTGCCGCCGTAGCGCCAAGTGTCGCGCTCGAGCGTCGGCGTCGAGCCGCGCACTCCCCAGAATCTCAATTTGGCGCTGTTTTGAGGCATGACGGGGCCGCTTCTTGAGCCCTATTCGCCGGTTTTCGGCTTCAATTTCATGGTAGGGGCGGCCAGTGGGTGAGTCAATTGAGTTTCCGGCGGACGCCGCGAGATACGCACGTCCCGTGTCGCACACGATGAGCGATTCGCGGTGCTGTAGTGCGCGGTGGCACCGGCGCGAGTAGAATTCAGGCGATGCACGTCCACTCCCACGACGGACACGGGCATGGCAAACGCCATGCGCACGGCCACGCGCATCACCATGCCGCGCTGATCGAAGGAGCCACGGGAGTCCTTGGCGCGGCGGTGGTTGCCACGTTGGCGCTGGTCACCGTGGAGGTTGCTGCTTCTTACTTCGGCCACTCGATTTCGCTGCTGAGCGACGCGATCCACAATCTGACCGATATTCCAACCCTGGTGATTTCCTGGCTGGCTACTCGCTGGGCAAAACGCCCTCCGACGCATGAAAAGACTTACGGATATCACCGATCGGGAATTCTAGCGGCGTTTGTGAACGCCATTTTGTTGGCGCTAGCCGCGTTCTGGGTGCTTGGTGAGTCGATCGCGCGCCTACGTGCGCCCGTCGAAGTGCACTCAAGCCTGATGATGTGGGTTTCGCTGGTCGCGCTGGCGATCAATGGCGGCATCACGCTGTCGGTGCATCGCGGGCGGTGGGATTTGAATATGCGCACGGTCTGGATCCATAACCTGGGCGACGCGCTATCCAACATCGCAATCTTCGCCGGCGGCCTGGCCATCCGCT